>Ga0153915_10006734_pt1 | contig 10791 bp, 15 predicted proteins | sample Opewatmetagenome_2_FD_107003 | JGI IMG/M metagenome (GOLD analysis project Ga0153915, IMG submission 107003) | Freshwater wetland microbial communities from Ohio, USA - Open water 3 Core 3 Depth 3 metaG | ecosystem: Environmental > Aquatic > Freshwater > Wetlands | place: USA: Ohio, Lake Erie...
ACCCCGCAGCTTGCTGCGCTCTTCGATGCAAGCGTCATATGCCATACTGACAGCCGAGGTACGGGGTATGAATCCCGCATACAATCGATACCATGCAGAACCAACATACCTCGCAGCTTGCTGCGAGGTTGTTGATTGACATCTTCCGGCGGACGATTATAATGACTGGTCTACATAATAAACAGGGAGAGTCTTCATGACGCCTCGAGAGAACATCCTCACAACCGCGGCCAGGCTGTTCCAACTGAAGGGCTACAGCGCGACGGGGCTCAACGAGATCATCGCCGAAAGCGGCGCGCCCAAGGGATCGCTCTACTACTATTTCCCCAAGGGAAAGCTCCAACTGGCCGTCGAATCGGTCGACTACGCGGGGAATCTCATCAATGGACGCGTGGCCGCCCGGCTTGAGGAACAAACGGATCCCGTCAAGGCTTTCCAGCTCGTGATCCGCGACATCATCGGACATTTCCAGGACAGGAACTCGGACTTCGAGGACGTCTCGCTTTCGATGATCGCCCTCGAGGCCTCCGGCGAAGCCGACGGCCTGCGGCATGCCTGCCAGACCATTTTCGAACGGCGCGAAACGCTGTTCGTGGACAAGCTCTCCGCGTCCGGATTCGCCAAACAGGAAGCCCGCCGTCTGGGAGAACTCATGCAGGTACTGATCGAGGGCGCCATCGTGGCCACACGGACGCGGAACGACCCGGCCGCCCTTGTTTCCGTTTCCCGATGGATTCCCCAACTGCTCGGTAAACCGTGAACGACGTCGAAGGAGTTTCCCCAATGGGGGCGCCATTTCGCTTCTCAGCGAAACCATCATCAACGTCGCGCTGACGTCCTTCATGAAGGAGTTCGGCGTACCCGCCACGTCTGTCCAATGGCTTTTCACGGGCTACATGCTCGTCATCGGCATCCTCGTGCCGGTGTCGGCCTTTCTCCTCGAGTGGCTCTCGACGAAACGGGTATTCCTCGCGGCGCTTGCCGTGTTCACCGCCGGCACGGTCGTGGCCGGCACCGCCACGTCCTTTCCCATGCTCCTCGTGGGCAGGCTCGTCCAGGCCGTCGGCACGGGGCCGATGGTTCCCCTCATGGTGAATACCACATTGCTCATCACGCCCCGCGATCGGCACGGCAGAGCCATGGGCCACTGCCAGCTCGTCATACTCGCCGCGCCGGCAATCGCGCCCGCCCTTGCCGGCGTTCTCGTCCAGTACGTGAGCTGGCGCTGGTTGTTCCTCCTCGTACTGCCCTTCGCCGCGCTTGCCGCGGCCGTGGCGGTCCGCTTCCTCGATGTACCGCGCGCGCTGAGGCACCCGCGGCTCGACATCCCGTCCGTGCTGCTCTCGACGTCCGGCTTCGGCGCGTTCATCTATGGGGTGAGCATCGCCGGGTCCGCCGGAATATCCGTCGCGGCCGTTCCGCTCTCGCTGGGAGCCGTCATTCTCGGCCTGTTCGTATGGCGCGAGCTCTCGGTGCCCGAGCCCATGCTCCATCTCACGCCCTTCCAGTATCCGCAGTTCCGGCGGGCATTGGAGTCATGGCGGTCGGACAGCTCATCATGTCGCTTGTCGTCGAAAACGCGGCCTCGCCGCTGCCCGCCGTCCTTCTCTACACCTTGATGATGTTCGGCCTGCCCTATTCCATGACTCCGATCCAGACGAACCGCCTTTCGGGCCTTCCCGCGGAATCCTACCCTCACGGCACAGCGATCATGAATACGCTTCAGATGATCGCCGCATCCCTTGGCTCGTCCCTGTTCATCGGAATCAACAACCTCGCAGCAAGCTGCGGGGTATGAATCCCGCCTGCGAATCATGTCCGCGCGGCAGTCGACGGCCCTCGCTTCGGGGGCCGGGCCGCAGGACGCCATCAAATCCGGACTCGGTCTCGCCTTCCTCGTCGGGGCGGCCGTGATGGCGGCCACCTTCGCCGCGTCCCTTCTCATCCGCAGCTGTAAACGGGAAAAGGGCTCATGACCGGCGCCTGAGGACGCCCTCTCCTACCGTCCAGACGGAATCCATCCGTAGACGGGCGTTCTTTACGCAATCTTCATGGAATCTCCACGCGGCCCGAATGTCCGGGCGACATCCTGATGTTGAGACGATCGGAATGGAGGAGCAACATGAAGCGTCAGCAAACGGTTGTTTTCACGGCGGTTTTTGCGGCGGTGCTCATACCGGGCTCCGCCACCGCAGAGTCCCCGAATTACGGCGCCAAGTCCGCCCTTGCGACCGTTATCCTTGATGTCCACCGCGGTACTGACCTATGCTATCCAGGCCGGAGTCCAGGCGGAGATGGAAAACATCGCCAGGTACGACCGTTCAGTGACGCAGAAGCCGCCGGACGACGCGAGGCGGATTTTCGGATGGCTGAAAGCGGCCCCGCAAGACCACATGGCCGCATTCCGCAACGACCTTTCCCGGTATTGAAAAAGGAGTGACCGGCATGAGAAAGAAGAGTTTCCCGATCCGGAGGGTGGTGCAGATCGCGTTCTTCGTCCTGATCGCGCTGATCTCCGTGAACAACGGCCTGCTGAAGGCCGGCGTGCAGATTCCGCCCCTGTCCGAGGTATCGCTGCACGCCATCTGCCCCTTCGGCGGGGTGGTGTCCATCTACCAGGTGGTCACGGCGGCCGCCTTCGTGAAGAAGGTCCACCAGGCGTCCTTCATCCTGATGGGCATCGGTCTCCTACTGGCCCTGCTGTTCGGCCCCGTGTTCTGCGGATGGGTCTGCCCCATGGGCACCGTGCAGGAGTGGATAGGCAAACTCGGGAAGAAGATCCTGGGGAAGCGCTACAACCGCCTGATTCCGGCTTCCCTGGACAGGGTGTTGCGCTACCTGCGCTACGCCGTACTCGTCTGGGTCCTGGTCATGACGGCCCTGACGGGGAAACTTGCCTTCGAGGCCTACGACCCCTATTATACGCTGTTCAACCTGTGGTCCAGCGAGGTGGCATGGACAGGCTACGCGATCCTCGCCGCGACCCTGGTCCTATCCCTTTTCGTGGAACGTCCGTTCTGCAAGTACGGCTGCCCCTACGGCGCGGTACTGGGCATCTTCAACCTGTTCCGCATCTTCTCCATCAAGAGGAATCCGCCGACATGCACCGACTGCAAGGCGTGCGACAAGGCCTGCCCGATGAACATCGTCGTCTCGGACAAGAAGGGCCGCGTGCGGGACCACCAGTGCATCACCTGCATGGAATGCACCTCGGAAAGGGCCTGCCCCGTGGCGGAAACCGTGGAGGTGAAACTATGATGCGCGTAAAATCCGGCGCCATGGCGCTGATCGTAGTGATCGTGTTCGTCGCGGGGATCGGGGGTTCCATGGCCTTCAACCTGTGGAAGACCACGAGCGACAAGGAACCCGCGAAATACAGGGAGGGCGCACTCGCCGGGAAGGCCAATCCGGCCGATATCCGTGGGTCTTATGCCCTTTCGGACATCGTGGCCGCCTTCGACGTCCCGCTGGCCGATCTTGCCAGGGCTTTCGGGGCGGAAAAAGAAAAGGACCCCGCCGCGTTCCAGGTGAAAAGCCTTGAGGGCCGGTTCCCTGTAGACGCGTCCGGGAAGGAAATCGGCACGGACTCCGTGCGGCTGTTCGTCGCCCTGTACAGGGGACTGCCCATCACCGCCGCGGCGAACACGGGCTTACCGGCCGCTGCTGCGGAGATCCTGCTGGCCAAGGCGCCCCTGGATGCGGCGGGCATCGCGGACGTGAAAGCGCGCACGGCAGGCGCCGTGGCGGGCGCAGCGGCCACCGCTGCCCCGGCTACCGCGGCGTCGGCGCCCGCGGCCAAGGAACCGGCCGCCGGATCCGGGACCGCCACGAAAACCGAACCGACCGCGGATCGCACGATCAAGGGATCGACCACCTTCCAGAACATCCTTGACTGGGGGGCTGCCAAGCAGGACATCGAGAAGGTTCTGGGTGGGCCGATGGGCGCCGCAAGCACCGTGGTGAAAGACTTCGCCACGGCCAAGGGTATCGAGTTCAGCACCGTGAAGACGGCCCTGCAGGCCCTGGTGGACGCGAAGAAGTAGATGGGACGGACGAGTCTCGCGGCGCAGATCCTTCTGGTCCTCGTGGTGTTCCTTTCCTCATGCTCGTCTCCGGAAGGGCGATCGTCGCCGCGGCGGAACCAGGCAAGTCGGGGACCTTGATGGGCGGTGGCGCGGCCGACAAGGCCTCGGAGGTTCTCGCCGTCCAGTCCGAAGGCACGCCGCGCTCCGAGGTGGAAAAACGCACCGACATCACCCCGCGGTTCACCTACATTTACCCCGTCAAGCGCGACGGCGGCGTGACGGGGGCGCCATCGCGCACCTGCGTCTGGCGTTGGGCCGCATGCTCCTCGTCGCGGGGATCGCGGGCGGGCCCGTGCTCTTTGGACTTTTATGGCTCATGGTGATACGCCCATTACGCCGCCTCAGGAAGGCGACGGTCCGATTGTCGGTGGGGGAGTTCGACATCGCGCTGCCAGCGGGGTCCTCGGCCGAGATCCACGGCGTGACGGGAGCCGTACTCGAGGCGGCCTCGTCCATCAAGGCGCACTATGAGCGCTACCCTTCCCCCCAGGTCATCGCGCTCCCCCAGGCCAGGAAGGGTTTCCTCAAGGACATCCGTATGCGGACGCGCGCCGTCATCCTCACCTGCGACATCGAGGGTTTCACATCGATGTCGGAAGGCATGGACGTCGATCAGCTCGGGCTTTTCCTGAACCGGTACTTCGAGGCCATGACCGAGACCGTATTCGCCCGGTACCGCGATTGGCTGTCCGCGCCGGGGCTGGGAATGCCCGCCTCCTCGCGGATCCACGCCGGCATCGCGTGCGGGGAGGTGTTCTACGGAAGCGTCGGCTATGCCAGGCGCAGCGACTTCACCGCCCTGGGCAAAGCGGTGAACCTGGCCTCGCGGCTGCAGGACCTGAACAAGACGACAGGCGCGACCATCCTGATCGACGGGGAGACCCGCGCCGGTTTGCCGGAATCCGATCCCCGGTTCCGCGCGGTGGAGCCGATCCTTGTACGGGGATTCTCCCGTCCCATCTCCCTGTATGGCGCATAGGATACGGCGGTCAAAGGCATCGGGTTAAGTACCGGGAGGACCCCTTTCCATATTCGCATCGAGAAGATAGAGAACCGCAGCGGCGCACGCGGTTGAGAAAACCGTGATTTCACTCTTTCCTGGTGTCATCTGCACCTCTCCACACGGCATGATCGGCGGATATCGCAGCCGTGGGGATGTGAGAACCCTGAGTCACGCAATGGACAGCGTACCTGCATTTATGTTACGCCGTTCCAGGCATTACCTTCCTTAAAAAGGAGCAATGGATGCTGGCGTACATCCCCTATCCCGCCTGGATTCGACCCGAGATCGTCCCTTTCCTCCCGATCCGGTGGTATGGTTTGATGTACATCGCAGCCTTTTTCGCAACCTTCCTTCTGTTCCGATATCAGCTTAAGGAACGTGGACTCAAGCCGCAGAAGGACCTTGTCCTCGACATGTTCTTCTGGGCCGTCGTGGGGCTCCTTGCAGGGGCCCGCCTCTTTGCCGTAACGATCTATGACCCTGCAGGATACTATCTCCACCATCCCCTGCAGATCCTCCTCCCCTTTGCCGTCATCGATGGGAAGATTCACTTCACCGGCATCTCGGGCATGTCCTACCACGGCGGCCTTGTGGGTACCATCGTGACCCTGGTCCTCTTCATGAAGGTGAAGAAGATTGACGTTCTCGACTGGAGCGACATGCTTGCTGCAGCCATCCCACTGGGCTATACGTTCGGCAGGCTTGGAAACTTCATCAACGCGGAGTTGTACGGAAGGGTGACCCGGATGCCGTGGGGCATGGTCTTCCCGGGAGCCGAGAGCTTCCCGTCCTCCGAGCGATGGGTAGCTGACCATGCCGCTGCTGCAGGACTTCCGATTCCCGCATCCGGGCTCGTGAACCTGCCGCGACACCCCTCACAGCTCTACGAAGGGTTCTTCGAGGGATTGGTGCTCTGGCTCATCCTATGGTTCCTCTTGAGAAAACGAAAGCCTTTCAAAGGTTTCCTGCTCGGTTTCTACGTGCTCGGATATGGCCTCTTCCGTTTCCTCATCGAGTACACGAGGGAACCGGACAGGGGGATCGGCTACCCGATCACCCTCGTTCCCCTGGACAACCCCGTCTACCGGTTCTCGCCCCTTAATTTCACCACGGGGCAGATCCTTTGTTTCATGATGATCATTGCAGCGGTCTTCTTCCTGCTCACGCTCCGTGCGCGCTCCGCCCGCACCGTGGCGGGAAAGGCACGTCCTGGAGGTCCCCAGTGAACGAACTCTGGTTCCTGCCCATTGGCGTCGCCGTGGGAGCCTTCGGGACCTTGATTGGCGCGGGGGGCGGCTTCCTCCTTGTACCTCTGCTCATCCTCCTGTTCCCGCAGGATTCCCCTGCGATGGTCACGGGCGCTTCCCTGGCCGTCGTCTTCCTGAATGCCGCATCCGGTACCGTGGCCTACGCGAGGATGCGGCGGATCGGTTACAAGACCGGGATCCTCTTCGCTGCTGCCACGATTCCGGGCGCGTTGATCGGTTCCTGGCTGACGGGGTACTTCAGCAGGAAGGCTTTCAACGGGCTGTTCGGCATCCTGCTGCTCGCCATGGCCGTTCTGGTCGCGGTGCGCCGCGGCGGAAGGGCCCACGACACGGAAGGAACGCGGCGGACCTCCCGCCGCATAGTGGACACGATCGTGGACCGTGAAGGCGTCGCGCATCCGCTTTCCTACAACGTCCCCCTCGGCATATCGCTCAGCCTTCTCATAGGGTTGTTCTCGAGCCTGATCGGGATCGGCGGCGGGATCATCCATGTCCCGCTGCTGACCTCCGTGTTCGGATTCCCGATGCACATCGCCACCGCCACGTCCCACTTCATCCTCGTCTTCACTTCGTTGGCCGGGGTGGCGATGCATGTACTCGACGGGACCTGGCCTGCGCACCTAGTGCGGGACATCCTCCTCGGGATCGGCGTCGTGGGAGGGGCCCAGGTGGGAGCGTTTTTATCTGTCAGATTGAAGGCTTCCGTGATCACTCTGGCCATCGCCGGGGCGCTCGCACTCGTCGGTGTGCGCCTGATCGTCGGCGCGTTCTGAGCCGGGCACTTTCCTGCGGGCGGTGTTTTGACTACCTTCCTTACAGAGCACGGTTCCGAGGAGGACATTATGCCGCTCATACAGGAAAAGGACGTGAAGAAAGTCCGGGAAAGGCTTGCGAAGCTGACCGGCCCTGTCACGCTGACGGTCTTCACGCAGGAGTTCGAATGCGCCTTTTGCCGGGATGCGCGCCTGATGGTGGAGGAGGTGGCCGGCCTGTCCGGGGGCAAGGTGAGCGTGGAAGTCCTCGATTTCGTGAAGGACAAGGCCGTGGCGGACGGACTCGGGATCGACAAAATCCCGGCCCTCACGGTACGCGGTGGGCAAGGGGAGGACCGGAGGATCCGTTTCTACGGGATCCCCGCAGGCTATGAGTTCGTCTCCCTCCTGGAAGCCCTCGACATCGTCTCCAAGGGCGATTCGGGTCTCGCCCCCGCCACGCGGGAAAAGCTGAAAACCCTGACCGCGCCCCTCGCCCTGCAGGTCTTCGTCACCCCGACCTGCCCGTATTGCCCCCGCGCCGTGGTCACGGCTTTCCGGTTCGCCATGGAATCGAAGTGGATCACCTCTTCCATGGTCGAGGCAACGGAGTTTCCGGACCTTGCCGGCCGGTATCAGGTCAACGGCGTGCCCCACACCGTCATCGGGGAGAGCGCCCAACCGATGATCGGTGCCTACCCGGAAGGGCCCGCGGTGGACATGGTGCTCGCGGCGATCCAGGGCAAGAAGGCGCCGTAGGCCATGGGAAAGTCGATCGATGGGTGATCGCGGCCACCGAATCGGATCATGAAAGTCATCCTATTGATGTGGGATAGTGTCCTTGTACCAACGAACATGCCCTCGGGTATCTGGTCCAAAGCCGAATTGGGAAAGACTTTATCTTGTGCCATGAGTCCCTTGCACGCTCCGGTAGGATACATGGATTCGACCATGGCTAAGCTTTTGTAAGGAGTTGATATGGGCGAGAGGATAGTGATCGTTGGAGGCGTGGCCGGAGGCGCGACGGCCGCCGCCCGCGCGCGTCGCCTTTCGGAAAAGGCGGAAATCACCCTGCTCGAGCGCGGTCCCTACGTATCGTTCGCGAACTGCGGCTTGCCTTACTACGTCTCGGGCGCCATCGCCAAGCGCTCGAAGCTCCTTCTTCAAACGCCCGAAGGTTTTGATGCGCGCTATGGCGTCAAAGTCCTTGTCGATACGGAAGCTTTGGAGATCGACCGCTCCGGCAGGAGGATTCGGATCCAAGGACCCGAAGGCGGGTCCTGGATCGGATATGACAGGCTCATCCTCGCCCAGGGCGGGAATCCCATCGTTCCGCCCCTTCCCGGCGCCGGTTCGCCCAATGTCTTCAAGCTATGGACGGTTCCCGATGTGGACAGGATCAAGGCCTATCTCGATGCGAAGAAACCGGGGTCCGCGCTTGTCGCGGGAGGCGGCTTCATCGGCCTCGAGATGGCGGAGGCCTTCCGCGAACGCGGCATCGCGACCATAGTCGTCGAGCTCATGCCCCGGATCATGTCGACCATGGACCCTGAGTTCGGTGCCATGATAGCGGCCAAGCTCGAGGAGAAGGGCGTGCGTGTTATCACGGGAGTCGGTCTCAAGGCGATACGCTCCGACGAGGCCAGGGCCGAGCTCACCGACGGTTCCCTCGTGGACGCGGGGATCGTCCTCCTCTCGATCGGCGTCCGGCCCGAACTTGCCCTCGCCAAGGCCGCGGGACTCGCCATAGGGGCATCGGGCGGCCTCGTGGTGGATGAAGAACTCAGGACTTCCGATGCCGCCATTTACGCGGCGGGCGACATGGTGGAGATCGTTCACAAGGTTTCGGGCCGCAAGGTCCGCGTGCCCCTCGCGGGGCCGGCCAACAGGCAGGGCCGGATCGCCGCTTCCAACGCCCTCGGCATGCACATGAAATACCATGGCGCCCTCGGCACGAGCGTCTTCAAGGCCTTCGACGGCGTGGCCGCCTCGACGGGACTGACGGAGAAGGCGGCGCGCGAGGCCGGATTCGAGGTGGGTGCGGCGATGCTCTACAAGGACAACCACGCTTCCTATTACCCCGGCGGCAGGGAGATGGCGCTCAAACTCGTCTACGACCGCAAGAACGGCAGGCTTCTCGGGGCCCAGGCCTTCGGCGGAGAGGGAACGGAGAAACGCATCGACGTGCTCGCCACGGCGCTTCACGGGAAGATGACGCTGGACGACCTCGCGGAACTGGACCTCTCCTACGCGCCGCCCTTCTCCTCGGCCAATGATCCCGTCAATCTCGCAGCCTTCATCGGGCAGAACGACCTCTCCGGCTACTCGCCCATAGAGACCGCGGCGGACCTCAAGGCCGCCCTCACGGCCGCCGCCGCAGGCGGGCCCCCGGCCCTGGTGCTCGACGTGCGCAATACGGGCGAGTATGAGGAAGGCCATATCGCGGGATCCCTGAATATCCCGCTCGATGAGCTGCGTTTCCGCCTCGAGGAGATACCGCGGAACGTCCGCATTCACGTGCATTGCCGTTCGGGATTCAGGTCCCATCTGGCCCTACGGATCCTGAAGGGGAACGGTTTCGACGACGTGGTCAATGTCACGGGCGCATACATGGCCATCCTCGCGGAGGGCGGCTTCAAACTGGAGCAATGAGGAAAGAAGGAGAAGACCATGGCCGGAAGCAAGGTAAAAGAGATGATCGCGGCAGGCGCGAAGATCATCGACGTACGGAGCCCGGGAGAGTTCGCCGATGAAGCCTACCCGGGGGCGGTCAACATCCCCCTCAATGTCCTTTCCGCGAAACTGGATGAGGTGGGCCCCAAGGACAAGCCCGTCGTCCTCTACTGCGCCTCGGGGGCACGAAGCGCTTCCGCGGCGCGGCTTCTCAAGCAGGCGGGCTTTACCGACGTGGTGAACGCCGGCGGCATCGCCGACATGCCGCGATAACAGTCGATCACGACGGTCATCGCTTTCACGATTTCAGCCTCGGCTCCAGCCTCTCCTTGATCCAGGCGTATGTTTTCCCATCGAAGTCGTCCTCGATGTCGATGAGGCGGGTGGCCTCGCTGTAGTCCTGCGGGATCTCCAGCAGGGTATAGATGTCATCCAGGCTCATATCCAGCGCGGAAGGCAATTCGGAGAGGCGGCTCTGGGCACGCAGTCCGACAGCAGGCTGTGAGGATCCCGTCTGTTTGCCGGAGGCCGGGTTTGCACCGGGGAAAACGGGGGCAATCAGAAAGAACGCAAGGAGGGCGGCGGCGGCGAGGCCCGAAAGCCCGACGGTGCGCCCGGGTGTTCGAACTTTCGGGGGACAAGCGGTCCGGCAGTCTCCGCAGCGGATGCAGCGCGGGTCGGTGACGACGGGAGCCTTGGCCGGATCGATCCCGACGGGGCAGGCTTTCGCGCACCTGCCGCAGGAGACGCAGGCGGTCGCGGGCCGCTTCATCTTGATGAGGCTGATGCGGCCGATGAGGCTCAAGATCCCGCCGAGGGGGCAGAACCAACGGCACCAAGGCCTTGCCATGAAAACCGAGGAGACAACAACGATGCCCAGGACGACTAGGGCCGCCGGGGCCACCTCTCCCGTCCAGAAATGGAGGAGTGCATAATAGGGATCCGCGTTCAGGAAAACGAGGTTGAAACTCCCTGTGGTGGCCCGGATTATCATGCCCAGAACGAGGTAC
>Ga0153915_10006735_pt1 | contig 10789 bp, 13 predicted proteins | sample Opewatmetagenome_2_FD_107003 | JGI IMG/M metagenome (GOLD analysis project Ga0153915, IMG submission 107003) | Freshwater wetland microbial communities from Ohio, USA - Open water 3 Core 3 Depth 3 metaG | ecosystem: Environmental > Aquatic > Freshwater > Wetlands | place: USA: Ohio, Lake Erie...
GGCAGACAGTCAGGGAGACGGTGTAGCTATCCTGGTCGGCGGAAAGATTTCGAATCGCTTAAGCACGCCGAAGTTCTCAAAGGTAGTCGTGCCGTGGTTGCCGAATGAGATGCCTCGCTGGCCGACTGTAACCAGTGTCGTCAAGAAGATCGTGGATGTATATGCAAGTAATGCGAACAAATATGAAAGACTTGGCGACTGGGCAGCTCGTATCGGTTGGGAGAAGTTCTTTGAGAAGACAGGCATACCATTTACAGAAAAGAGTATAGATGACTATCGCCTGGCTGTTGATACGTTCAGGACAACCACGCAGTTTAAGTTTACAGATAATGCATGGGCGGTATCAAAGGCCGTCGGCGGTATATAATAATTAGAAGAGGAGTGAAGAAATATGGGAAAGGAAGAAATTAGGCAGGCAATCATTGATTATGCCACAAAGAGTCCCAAGAGCAAGTTCTATTTCAAAGATATGCTTGTTGGTGTGAAGAAAACCATACCTGATGCAACTGCATCCGATATAAAGAGCGTGGCATCCGAGCTGGTAAGAGAACAAGTTATGGAGCTGTTGTCAACCGGCAGCACCACGATGTATGGACTGAAAGGAAGAGGCATATCTGTTGAGAAATCCGGTGATACCGGCGGAACATAAACAAGGGTTGCCATAGAATTTTTCGTAGCAAAGCAACAAGCAAAGGGTGGCCGGTTCATCCGGCCACCCTATATGTAGGTTTTTTTGCAGTACAGATTATACTTTGAATTTCGAAGCCAACCTCTCTCCATGTTGCTTTGAAATAATACCTGCCTGTATGTCTTGACTGCACACATGTTATAATAAAATATCCAAGTCATGAAAAATCCAAAAGACATTGATCAATTTATTTATGATCAGAAGCGAGTTCTGAAAGAACAGCCGGAATGTGCCTCTGCCCTTTATAATTTGGGAGTGGCATACATGAAACAGGGGAAATTCGATCAGGCAATAGAGGCATTTGAGGAATCCATTGTGGAAGGCGGTCGGATGTTCGAGGCATTTGTGAACCTCGGATATATCTATTTCAAAGAAGGTGATCTTGAGAAGGTAGTTAAGGCAAATTTAAGGGCCGTAGAGTTAGAGCCTCGATATGCAAGGGGCTATGCAAATTTGGGGTTCGCCTATCTTCAGATGGGAAAGACGGATGAAGCAATAGAGGCGTTACAGAAGGCGTTGGAGTTAAATCCGGAAATTGTTCAAGCCATGTGCAACCTTGCAAATGCTTATTTACAGAAAGGGGATGTTGAAAAGAGTATTGAGGCGAACAGTAAGATGCTCGAATTAGCCCCGGAATTTTCTTTAGGCTACAATAACCTGGCTAATGCCTATTATATGAAAGGCAATTACGATGAAGCGGTTATAAACTGTGATAAGGCTTTGGAGTTGGGGTTTGAAGTGCATCCGGATTTTTTAGAGGCTTTAGAACCTTACCGGAATAAAGGACATAAGCAAAGAAAAAGGACCGTAAAAAAAAGAACCGTAAGGAAAAGAACAAACAAAACCGATGATAGATGATCTTTTCGGAAAATATCTTCAGGAAGTCAGAAAGGCCGATTATCTCTTTAAAACAATCCAGGAAAGATATCCTGACAGTGTGCATTGCCGGATCCGCTGCTGCGATTGCTGTCAAGCTGTTTTTGGCGTCTTTCCCGTAGAAGCAGCCTATATTCACCGGCAGGTTAGCCGTCTGGACAGAAAGATACGGCGGGATATCCTGAGGAGGGCGGAAAAAGCTGAGTCGGAAATCGTTAAGGCAAAAGATACTCTCAAGGTCTTTGAAGACAAACCTCAAATGAAAGTATACGGTCTGGGAAAACAGAGGGTGCGATGCCCTTTTCTTTCCGATAGAGAAGAATGTGTCCTCTATGAAAACCGTCCGGTTATCTGCCGCATATATGGTGTGCCATTCAGTCTGAAAGAAGATGGGAAAAAAGAAAAGGCATATGCGTGCGGCCTGTCCGGTTTTCAGGAAAAGGTTGCTTATCCGACGGTGAAGCTTTACAAGATTTATCAGGAACTCTTTAATCTCTCGAAGGAACTTCTAACAGAAGCAGGATATATCCAGCCGGGGAAAAAGGCGAACCTTATGCTGCCGCTTTCGAGGGTATTAAGGATGTCTTTTGAAGCTATTGTAAAGGGAGATTTTGAAGAGTAGCGTGGAGCTTTTCTACGTGGTTGTCTAAATTCCCGTTTATTACAGGAAAATCTCCTGTCCCCGAAAAGAAATCAATCAGAGGTTGAAAGGAAACTTTCATGTCCTCTCTACTGAATGATTTCGCAAGATCTAAGAATTCGTTCACCAACCCGGGATAATGATTCTTTTCTTCCTTTAATTTCACGGCTTCAAGAAATCCGGTCACCATTGCCTCAACACAATAATCTTCTGCCCATACAACTTCACTCATGCCATCCACTTTGTCCAGTCGCATCTTCAGAGAAAGAAGTGAGAAGAAATAAAAAAGAGCGAAAAGCGGATCAACCGTATTTTTATCAAAATCCATAAGCGGTTCATATCGCCTTGCCGTTGTCAGGCGCACATCAATCTTCTCATTATCCATTCTTGCTACAAAGTCTCCTGCTGCGTGATGCCAGGGATATATGTGACGGAAGTCTGCAAGATCATAATAAAGGGTCAGAATTTTCGAAGCCTGTTCATAGATTTCGCAACTTTGCCGGGAAGTCAAATATGTGTATCCACTGCCAAACTCCCAGAGTTTCAGGCTGTGTCGGCCTTTTTCATTAACTGCAATATGAAATTCGTGGTAGCCTTCGAACCACTCCTCGAGCAAAAAAGAGGCGGAGTCCACGTTATCAAAGAAATATGCATCGGGTAAATAAGGCAGGTCGTATTTTATCTGCAAATTCTTAAGGACATAAAATTCTTCCCGTAACCAATTCTTGCCCGTCTCTGTAACAGCCACATCCAAACAGAATTTCGTTTTTTCTTCCTTGAGAAACAATTCAACGCTTGCCGGATGGTACAAAGCACCATGCTTTTCCGCACGGATAATGATTTCATCGATTTTTTCGAGGAGTACATCTCTTTTCAATTTCTGACTGACTGCATTGAGCAATGGTTTGAATTCTTCACGGGCAAGGAAATTCCTGAGTGAATCCAAATATTTCCTGTAAGGCGTTCCTAATGGATCAACTTCCAGAGGAAAATCTATCTTGTCTTTATCTACTGGCTCGTCGCCATATGGAGACGAGACGAGATATCTTATGAGCGGCTCGTGCATTTATTGATCTTTTCTATCGCCTCTTTTGCTAATTGAGAAACGGTCACATCTTTCAATTCACCTTCTCTGAAGAGAGTAATACGTCCTTCATCTTTTTTAAGTTTTTTCAGTTGTCCGATGGCATCATTATTCCCGAGATTACCCAGTGCCCAAGCCGCGAATCCTCGTAAAACAGGGTCAGGATTTTCGAGAAATGAAATGAGGCTTCGTGCAGCACGTCTGACGAGAGCCGGTTTGACGGCAGCAATAGTTCCCGTTGCCCACGCCATCTCTTTCCATAGATCTTTCTGTGCGAAGAAAGCCAGTAAAGTATTGCTGAACTCGCCGAACAGGTCAGGATCGGTACTTATGATCGCACCGGCGGCTTCAATCGCGCCCCAGGCTGACGAACCCGGATATACTGCGCTCTGTAATAAGTTGCCCAACAATTTACTGATGAGGTCCGGGCGGACTTCACCGAGACTTTTGCAGACTTTACTAAGAATATCGATAATTTTCCAGCGCAAATGTTCATCCGGCGTATAGAGCATACGTTGCAGCTCATTTATCACCCGCGAGTCCTCTAATGCAAGATCAACGAGGTCATTAATCTTGTTGTCCAATACATGCTGATGCACTCGTTCCTTTGAAAATTTATCCGAGCGCAATTTGGTTTTGGTAATGGGAAGGGAAGCCTTTATTTTTTCTCTAACCTTCTGTTCTGTCACCTCTTTAAACTGGTCGATGAGCTTAACAAAAATAAGCGCTCCTTTCACATATCGGTCGTTATAAATTTTATCGGGTACTACAGTATGGGTGATAATATCATAATTCCCGATAATCGCATCCGTATAGTCTTCTCCGTAAGAGAGGGAAAAAGCCAGGTCGGAATCATAGTTGCAAGCAAAAAGTAACGCCTCGATAAAGGCAGCTCCCATATTATGACCTGTTACATCGTAAGCATAAACAGCTCCGCAATGTTCACAGGCGCCAACGGGAAACTCAACCAATTTTCTCTCTTGTAATTCTTTTGGCTGCTGAATTCTATGGTAACAGAAAGGACAACGCGGCTCTTCAGGGGAAGCTTTCATGATCTATCCTCTATTTCTTCTGAACCTTTTCTGAATTGATTAAGTATTTGATACCTCGCAGGTTTGCTGCAGGTAGTTCATTTTTATCCATCTCTGATATTATAAGATATTGACAAAAAATTTTTTGAAAGGAGTTTCACATGCCTATTTATGAATTTCGTTGTCTTGACTGTGGACATGTCTTTGAGTTCCTAAAGCTCAAGAAAGAGAGCGAAGGAATGAAGTGCCCGAAATGCAATTCTGCAGAGGCAGAAAGAGTCCTGAGCACGATAAATGTGGGCAGCACAAGCAGCGGCAAGACCACGAGCACCGTGAAAAGCTGCGGCGGGGGTACCTGCGCTTCTATTGAGGTGCCCGGCCCCAAAAGATGATCCGTTGCCCAAGGCTTACCATTGCAGGTCTTGGCGGAGATACGGGGAAGACGTCTATTAGTGTAGGCTTATGCCGGGCCTGGCAGGAAAGAGGATATAAGGTCATTCCTTTCAAAAAAGGCCCGGATTATATTGATATGGGATGGCTGAGCCGTGCGGCAGGTCACCCATGTTATAACTTTGATCTTTTCCTGATGAGCAAAGATCAGGTGCTCTCTTCTTTTGCTCTAAATACGAAACAAGCAGAAATAGCTGTCATTGAAGGAAATCGCGGCCTTTATGACGGTATGGATGTGGAAGGGAGCGTAAGCACAGCCGAATTGGCGAAACTTCTTCAATCCCCTGTTATCCTTATTGTTGATTGCACAAAAGTCACCCGAACGGTTGCTGCCCTGGTGCTCGGTTGTCAAATGTTTGATCCTGATTTGCCGATTAAAGGTGTAATCCTCAATAAATTAGCCGGTGTGCGTCACGAAGCCGTTATTCGTGAGAGTATAGAACGTTTCTGCCGCCTGCCTGTGGTTGGCGCAATCCCGAGACTGTCGAATACCACCTTCCCGGGGAGACATCTTGGTCTAATACCTCCCCAGGAACATTCCGGTGCTGAAGAGGCAATAGCGACAGCGTCTGACACAGTGACGAGGTATTTGGACATGGAACTATTATGGCAGATCGCCCATAATGCTCCGTCATTAGACGTTAGTGCCGAAGAATATACAGAAAATGCAGAAAAGCGGTTAACCGTCGGCATTATTCGTGACTCGGCGTTCCAATTTTATTACCAGGAAAACCTTGATGCCCTAAAAAGGGCTGGATCGAGGCTGATTGAATTCAGTGCCTTGACCGACGATTTGCCTCCCGGACTTGATGTTCTTTACATTGGAGGCGGGTTTCCTGAAACTCATGCCGCAGCTCTATCTGCCAATGAAAAATTAAGGCAGGCTATCAGAAAGGTCGCCGAGGAGGGGTTGCCGATTTATGCCGAATGCGGGGGCCTGATGTATCTTGGTAATGAGTTGGTCTGGGAAGGAAAAACTTACCCGATGGTGGGAATTTTACCTGTAATATTCGAAGTAAGCAAGAAACCGCAAGGTCATGGCTACACTCTTGCAGAGGTGAGCGCTGCCAATCCCTATTTTAAGGCCGGACAGATTCTGCACGGCCATGAATTTCATTATTCTTATGTCCTCAAAATAGCAGAAAAAGGAGGTGTTTATTTTGCCTTTAAAATGAAAAGGGGGCAGGGAGTAATTGACGGGATGGATGGACTTTGTTATAAGAATGTCCTTGCCACTTATACGCATGTTCATGCCCTTGGCTCAAGAGAATGGGTAGACGGCATTCTTAAGGCGGGAGTGCGTCACAAGACAGGATAAGTGTTTCTGATAACAGGAATTATTACTTCATTTTGACTTGACAATGCTTCAACTTTAAGTTGACTTTTTATGGGTTGTAATGTATCGTACAATCCGCCTCCTGGAAATTTGAGACTAAATAATCAATTTGGAAGGTTAATAAAATGCTCCAAGAAAACTTATCAACTAATAAGTTTTTTTTATTTGACCATAGTTATGCCATTGTTTTAGTTTATAGCACCTTTTTGAAATCTTTTATAAATTTATTCGCGATTGAAAGAAAAAATATTGTTGTGGTAATATATTTCGGCTTGGTTCGATAGGAGTTTCTTCTATCAGTAAAACAAATTTCAGATAGGATTAAGGAGGTAGAGAGATGCCACAATGGACTTATGAGGGAAAGGGATACGAATTGGATGAGGATGGTTTCCTTGTGGACTGGCAGGATTGGCAGGAAGGTATGGCAACCGCTATGGCAAAAGAGGACGGACTTGAACTTACCGAAAATCACTGGACGATAATAAAATTCCTGAGGGATTACTTTATCAAGTTTCAGATTGCTCCGATGATAAAGATTCTCGTCAAGGAGCTCGGCAAGAGTTTCGGGCCGGAATTGGGGAATACAAAATACCTTTATCAGCTTTTCCCGGCAGGGCCTGCAAAGCAGGCATGTAGGTATGCTGGACTTCCAAAACCGACAGGCTGCGTATAAAAAAAACAATAAGAAGCAAGAAGTGAGAAGTCTTTTCTTCTCACTTCTTGCACTTCACTCTGTAATTTGAGGTTATGTGATAAATTAAGATTCAAGTTGACAAGCTATAATTTCAAGTTTTATTTTACATGGGTTAGAAAAAGCTGAATACCTAAGGAGTTACATGGGCCGGATATGAATCTGAAAGATCTCTTATCAGAAAAGAAGTCAGCCATCGTGAAAAGGTGGTTTGAGATCATACTGGAGAGCTATCCGACTGACAGCTCAAATTTCTTTAAAAAACAAAAAAACCGCTTTGCCAACCCTGTGGGATATGCATTATCGCAGGGCGTCGAGGGCATCTTTGACGACCTTCTTCAGGAGGTAGAGCCTGAGGAGGTTACTCCACTTCTCGACAGTATAATCAGGATCAAGGCTGTTCAGGATTTTTCTCCGTCGCAGGCTATTTCCTTTATCTTTCTTCTGAAGATGGTAATCAGGGAGGAGTTGGGAAACAAGATTAGCACCGACCGAATGTATGAGGAGTTGCTCGCGTTTGAGTCAAAGATAGACGATCTTGCCCTTCTTGCTTTTGACATATATATGAAATGCCGGGAGAAGATTTATGAGTTTAAATCAAATGAAGTAAGGAATATGACATTCACTCTTTTAAAGAGGGCAAATCTTATATGCGAAATCCAGGATCGGGAACAGGATTCTGGGCCGGAAACCGTATTAACTAAAAATATAAAGGGGTAAGAACATGGGACTTTTATTTTCCTTCTTCGCAGTTATAACACTCGGTGTAATTGTCTTTGCAGGAGTGAAGGCTGCACATCTGCAATACTTATTTGGTGTCGTAATACCTTATGCAGCTTTTCTTATATTTATCATAGGGATTATTTATCGTGTTGTACAGTGGGGGCGAATACCTGTCCCATTCCGCATACCTACAACTGCTGGGCAAGAAAAATCTTTTCCCTGGATCAAACACAATAAGATTGATAACCCCTTCACCTCACTCGGCGTCATCGTCAGGATGGCTTTTGAAGTGCTGCTTTTCCGTTCCCTCTTCAGAAACACTAAAGCAGAATTACGAGACGGTCCGAAGCTTTCCTATGGTTCTACCAAATGGCTCTGGTTGGGTGGGCTCGCATTCCACTATACATTTCTTGTAATTCTAATCAGACACCTCAGATTATTTACCGAACCGGTGCCTTATGTCATTACGCTGATGGAAAGCCTTGATGGTTTTTTCCAGGTGGCTGCTCCGGTGCTTTATCTTAGCGATTTGATATTTCTTGGCGCCGTGACATATCTTTTCCTTAGAAGAGTCATAATTCCACAGATGTATTACATATCACTTGCCGCTGATTACTTCCCTCTTTTTCTGATAGGAGCCATAGGTGCATCCGGTGTTTTAATGCGTTATTTCCTCAAGACGGACGTTGTCGGGATAAAAGAATTAACCATGGGTTTGATCACCTTTAGCCCTGTAGTTCCTCAAACGATCGGGACTCTCTTTTATATCCATCTGTTCCTCGTCAGCGCGCTGTTCGCATACTTCCCAATGAGTAAACTGATGCATATGGCAGGAGTTTTCCTGAGTCCTACAAGAAATCTTGCAAACAACAACCGCGCTGTGAGGCATGTCAATCCATGGAATTACCCTGTAAAGGTTCACACCTATGAAGAATATGAGGACGAATTCAGAGAAAAAATGAAAGCAGTAGGAATACCAGTGGAAAAGGAGTAAATATGGCAGAACTAAAACCAGAAGAACTCGCAAAAATTGACTACAAGCCTCAAAAAACCGGGTGGATGGATACCCCTACCGTATTCAAGAAAGGCATGTTTTGCTATGGCAACCAGCCAAAAAATCTTGAAATGGTTGGATTCCCGAATGCGCGCCATTGGTCAATCTTAGATGAAGACTGGAAGTTGCCCCAGAATTGGCAGGAAATCTTTATTGAAGGGCTGCGTGAACGCATAGATAAATACCGTTCTTTCCGACTTTTTTTAGATATTTGCGTGCGGTGCGGTGCCTGCGCCGACAAATGTCACTATTTCATCAGTAGCGGAGACCCTAAGAATATGCCGGTACTGAGAGCCGAACTTCTCAGGTCAGTCTACAAAAAATACTGCACTACGTCAGGAAAGATTATGGGTAAGATTGCAGGGGCGCGTGATCTGACAATCGATGTGCTCAAAGAACTCTGGTATTACGCCTACCAGTGCAGTGAGTGCCGCCGATGTTCTGTTTTCTGTCCTTACGGTATTGATACTGCTGAGATTACGATCCTTGCAAGAGAACTGCTCAATCTCCTCGGGTTAAATACACACTGGATCTCTGCGCCTGTGGCAAATTGTTACAGAACTGGAAATCATCTCGGACTCCTACCCCATACACAGAAGGATACGTTTGATGAGATGACAGCCGATTTAGAGAAGGTAACTGGTATAAAGGTAGATGTCCCACTCAACAGAAAGGGAGCTGAGGTACTTTATTATATACCTTCTGGTGACATGTTTGATGAACGTGGTTATTACCTTACCATGGGCACCCTCCTGTATTTCCACGAGATTGGACTGGACTATACATGGAGTACGTATCTCTCGGATGGTGGAAACTTCGGTTTCTTCACTACAAATGAGGTAGCGAAGAGGCTAAATGCCAAGGCATATGCTGAGGCAAAGAGGTTAAAGGTGAAATGGCTGATGGGTGGAGAATGTGGTCACATGTGGAGGGTCATCCATCAATATATGAATACATGGAACGGGCCTCCAGATTTTCTCGAGGAACCTGTCTCCCCTTTTACAGGAACAAAATTCGAGAACGCAAAATCCACAAAGGTAGTTCATATATGTGAGTTTACTGCTGATATGATCAAGCATGGAAAACTGAATCTGGATAAAAGCAAGAACGATAATCTGATAGTCACTTTCCATGACTCGTGTAATACTTCAAGGGGAATGGGGTTTTTTGAAGAGCCGAGGTATATAATCAACAATGTTTGCAATAACTTCTATGAGATGCCGGAAAATACCATCAGGGAGCAGACATTCTGCTGTGGATGCGGCTCCGGTCTGAATGCATCTGAGGATATGGAATTAAGACTGAGGGGAGGACTCCCGAGGGCAAATGCTGTCAGACATGTTCACGAGAAATATGGCGTGAATAGACTTGCCTGTATCTGTGCAATAGACAGGGCTGTCCTGCCACCACTAATGGATTACTGGGTGCCAGGGGTGAGTGTAAGCGGTGTTCATGAAATGGTTGGGAATGCCCTTGTGGTGAAGGGAGAAAAGAAGAGGACAACAGACTTACGGGGTGAACCACTTCCAGGAATGGAGGGTGAATAAAATGTATAACGGAGGAAAGATAATTATCGGACTTATTATCTTTGTCGGGTTAGTGACATTTCCCTATTGGAATAATTTTGGAAAAGCTACCGTTAAACCGGATCCGAAATTAGATACCCCGGAAATATTGAAGTTACCCGAAAGCGAAAGAAAATGCGTAGAAGCTAAGTCGTTCATAAAGACTGAGCATATGAAATTGTTGAACGAATGGCGGGATTGGGTTGTCCGTGACGCCGACGGAGTTTATACAAATGCCGAAGGACGGAAGTATACTATGAGCCTTCAAAATACCTGTATGAAGTGTCATTCGAACAAGACAAAGTTTTGCGACGAATGCCACAATTATGTTGACGTCAAACCTTACTGCTGGGATTGCCACATTGCACCGAAGGAGAAAGAAATATGAGTATCAAGAGAAGAGAATTTTTGAAGTTGGCGGGAATTTCGACTGTGTTGGGCTTTGGAGGCGTATCTGCTGTCACCGGGCTTCGAAGGACCCTGGAGGCGTCGGAGGTTATGCCGAATCCGGAGGCATTGGTGGCAAAGAAGTGGGGGATGGTCGTTGATATGAGCAAGTTCAAAACCGAGGAAGACTATCAGAGGTGTATTGATGCATGCAACCATGTCCATAATGTCCCTTCTATTGACAATCCGAAAAAAGAAATTAAA
>Ga0153915_10006736_pt1 | contig 10788 bp, 11 predicted proteins | sample Opewatmetagenome_2_FD_107003 | JGI IMG/M metagenome (GOLD analysis project Ga0153915, IMG submission 107003) | Freshwater wetland microbial communities from Ohio, USA - Open water 3 Core 3 Depth 3 metaG | ecosystem: Environmental > Aquatic > Freshwater > Wetlands | place: USA: Ohio, Lake Erie...
CGTACGCACAGTGACTCTGTTCTCCAGTCCCTGTTGCGACTCGAGAAGCTTCTGTTCAGCCGATTCCAGCTTTCCGATCATGCCATCAAACGCCTGACTCAGTTGCCCCACCTCATCTGGATTCTGTGCCATTGCGGTTCTGGCCAACTCCCCAGTGCGAGCGATATATTGGGCCGTCTTTGTCAGACTGACTATGGGTCTGGCGAAGTTACGGACTGATATCAGTATCCCCACAATACCGACGGCCGAGAGCAGGGACCAGATACCTACGCTCGTAGCCACAGTCCGGCTCATCGCGGCATAGGCCTCAGATTTATCCTGCTGGATTACGGTGGACCAACCCGTCTGGCCGCCCACGGGGCTGATGGCGGCCAACACCAGCTCCTTTCGGAACGGCTCCGTGTATTGAGCGGGACCTTCGCCTCCGGCAAGAAACTGTTTGAGCTCGGATGGCACCGGCTTGCCCACGTAGGCACGGTTGGGATGAGCGACGATAATACCGTCGCGGGAGACGAGATAGGCGATGCCCGATTGACCGACAGTCATAAGGTCGATGCGTTCCCAGATGTCGGAGACATCTACCTTTAGCACCAATACCCTGTCGCCGGCTGAAGATTTCACCGGGAGGCCGATGAAGATCAGTGGGGAGAAATCGATAGGATCGAAGGAGATGGGCGAAACGTAGGTGCTTGTCTCGGCAGCCTGGAAAGCCGACAGAACATCAGTCCCGGTCGAAATCATCGGGCGCGTGACTATACTCGAAGCGCTGAGGGCAAGCAGGTCTCCGGGCGGATCGTCCAAACGTATGAGAAGATTCGCCTGGTTGTCGAAGTAGTAGGCAGCAAGATACCGCTGTGGCGACGTCAAACGCAGCGCAAGAAAGGCCTGGGCTTGAGAGGGCAGGTCTGGGGGAATCTTCTCGATGTACGTAGCAAAGGTGCGGGAGCTGGCAACAACAGTGCTAATCTGGGCATTAATGTCACGGCTCACGACGGAAGCGAGCTGCTCATTCCTTTGATTCGCCTCTGTGGTCATGGTGGCCCGGCCTGCTATGATGAGGACCAAGCTGAGCAGAGAAGTAGAGACGATCCAAAAGACGGTGGTGAAGATGACAAGCCTGCGCCGGATGCTGCTCTTCATCCACCGCTCGAGGCGGCTCACGAAACGCATGGCCTGAACCCACTATTGACTGGGCGAGACTGCTGTACGCCCCGGCCGCGTGTCCCCTGACACGACTTCATTACCCGTGGACCACGATGGTGCCGTCGATGATCTTCTTGCGCAGATCCTCAAGTCTGTCCTGCATCTGCTTGGTGACGATGGACTCATCAAAGGGCCCGAGGGCGATACCGTTCTCTTTGAGACCCAAAGACCTGACTCCCGCCTGGAACTTGCCGTCGCGCACCTCACCGATGACCATCTCAACAGCTGTGTCGACTCGCTTGGGCCGGTTGCCGACGACATTTCCGGGAGCCAGATAGCGCTGGTCCCCGCTCGTCCCCGTCGTCAATTTGTTTCTTTGGCGGGCAGCCTCGATGATGCCAAGGCCGGTCTTAGACGCGGCGTTGTGGATCAAGTCGGCGCCGTCGTCGTAGTGCTTGAGCGCCAGATCGACGCCTACCTTTGGGTCGGAGAAAGTGCCAGCGAAGTCGGTGAACACGTGGACGCTACTGTCCTGGTATGCGACACCTTGCTCAAAACCGGACATGATGCGTCTTATGGGTGGAATATCGGTGCCGCCAATTACGCCAACAATCTTCGTCTTGGTAAGCATGGCCGCAAGGACGCCCATCAAGAAGTCGCCTTCTTGTTCCCGGTAGACGATCGAAGCTATGTTGCCGGCGTTGGCTTCGGCATCGATGATGGCGAATCTGCTATCGGGGAACTCCTTCGCCACTGTGACGATGCTGTTGAGGTTCTCGAAAGCTACGCCAATGATCAGGTCATATCGATTCTTGGCAAAGTCCCTGAGGGCGCCAAGGTTCGAGTCATTGTCGCCGAAGCTCACGGTTTCGAAGCGAATGTTGTACTTCTTTTGAGATTCGAGCAGGCCGTTATAGGCGGAATCGTTGAAGGACCTATCTCCCAGTCCGCCGCTACCCAGGAGTAAGCCGATATTGAGGACCCTCTTTTGAGGGCCTAACGAGTTGCTGCAAGCGGTCAAGCCTCCAACAGACGTCAGCACAGTGGCCAACAGTGCCACGACCGACACCGCTTCGAAAGCGATTTTCAGTCTACTGCGGTGGGGAATACCGGGGGAGGTCGGTGGGAGTCGGAAAATCATTAGGTCATCCTCACAGTCGAACTCTGCGCATTCAAATAATCGTCTCATATCGTAGGACAGAAGGAAATCCATGTCAATGTGCGGCCGTCGGGCGAGAGCTTTCTGGATCGCGGCGGAAGCCTAGACGTTGGTATAGGACGAAGTCTCGCCGCTTGCATGGTGTCTATTCCCCGCGGCAGCCATAGAATGGAGACGGAGTTGCAGAAATGAGTGCGATAGCGACAAGCGGAAGTAGATACCCGCAAAATTCGCCCGGACGGATACAAACCCTCGAATCAGGCATTGTCAACGTGAACGTCCGGTCGGTGGCGGTCCGTGCTTTCCGGCTGAGCCACATGATAGTCGATGCAGCCGCGGTTGCGGGCCCGCTGGTCTTCCTGGCCACGACGGTCTTCCTCGAGTTCGCACAGCCGAATTCTAGCCCGGTCCATGACACCATCAGTTCGCTCGTGTGGGGTAGGTTCGGCTGGGCACAGACATCGGTGTTCTTCGTGTTGGGCCTGACGATCATCGCGATGGCGATCCGTGTTGTATCCATCATGGGCCGGGGGTACTCGGCGAGACTCGGGCAGGCAATGCTGTCGCTGATGGGCGCGGCATTTATCGTGCTAGCGATCTTCCCAACATCATCGCCGCTTCATCAAATGGGAATTGACCACGCAATACACCAACAAACAGTCCGCATAATGTCCGCACTGTTCCCATTGGCGTGCGTCCTGATTTCCAACGGGGTCCTCCCGCGTTACCCGACGGTCCGCGGATACACGATGGCGACGGCTGTGGTTGCGATGTCACTTATCCCCGCGGGCGCAGTCGCCGTGTTGACGGACGCCTCCTGGCTCGGGGCAATCGAGCGCATTATTCTGGGCAACGGACTACTCTGGGCCGAGGCAATAACAATTCAGGTTTTGCTGGTGACAAGACAACCATCTGTGACTTCCAGGGCAGCCGAGAGAAGAACCAGGCCCGAATTCACCCCCCTAGGACGACATGCCGAGGTTATGGTGCCGTACGAGAAGCCAAGCCACTTGAAGGATAACCGCAGAAGGGGTAACTTTTAGATCTGAGATAGGAGAACGGATATGAAGAAGTTGTTAATCGCAATGGCAGTTGTGCTGGTCCTGCCGCTCTTGTTTATGGGATGCTCTCAGGCTAACCTGGGCCCGGTCACGACGAAAGACTTCGACCAGAAGGATTTCAACAACGTGGAGGTCAATAGCTCGTTCCAGGTTGAACTGGTCCAGGGCAGCGATTACAGCGTTGCCATCACCGCACAGGAAAAGCTCTTCGATCACATAAGCGTGAAGCAGAACGGGGCACTGTTGCAGATAAACATGGAATGGGGATGGGGCACGTGGGTCTCGTCCTGGGGATTTCAGCGGCCTAAAGCCAGAATCTCTATGCCGGATCTGAGGATACTTAAACTGTCGGGTGCATCGAAGGGTAGCGCCGTCGGATTCCAAACTACCTATGATACCAGCGTCTCGGTAAACGGTGCGAGTTCCCTGGATGTCGATATCGCTGCGGCCAATGTCAGCATGGATGTGTCAGGCGCTAGCCGTCTGACTGGCAAGGTGAAGGGAGATTACGTGCGATTGCAGATTGATGGGGCAAGCGGTGCGAGCCTGGCAGGATCAGCGGGAACGTTGGACCTGCAAGAGTCCGGCGCGAGCCACGCCGACCTGGAAGGTCTGAATGCCGGCACGGTTAATGTGGACTTGAGCGGTGCCAGCCGGGCCACGGTATCCCCTAAGGACAAGATGGGCGTTAAAATCAGCGGAGCTTCTTCATTGACTTACACGGGCAGTCCGTCGCTCGAGGCCATTGACGTATCCGGGGCATCGACAATACACAAAAAGTAGAAAAGACCGGAAGGCTATTCGGACAGGAGAAGGCGGAAGAATATGTCACTTTCACCCGAAGACAGACGAAAGATCTACGAAGAGGAGAAGGCCAAGTTAGAAGCCGAACAGAAGACCGATCAAGAACGCACCCTGACCAGCCTCAAGCCCGGCACAGCCGGACTTCTGTGCTATCTCGGAGGGTGGATTACGGGCATCGTCTTCCTTGTCCTCGAGCAAAAGGACCGGTTCGTCCGTTTTCACGCGGCCCAGTCGATACTCGTCTTCGGGCCCTTGAATATCGTCTTCCTGCTGGTCAGACACATCCCTTTCATTGGCCCCTTCTTCGGGACCGTCATTGGAGTCCTAGCCTTTGTTATGTGGATCGTCCTCATGGTCAAAGCCTGGCAGGGAGAGCTTTTCAAATTGCCGGTAGCCGGTGATCTAGCCGACAAGCTGCTTGGCCAAGCATCAGCGCAGCCCACAAGACCTTCCCCTCCTTCCGAACAACAAATCGTCTCCGGACCAGCCCAAGCGACCAGAGCACCAAGTCCGCCTGTGTCAGCTGCGGTAATCCGTGACGGACACGCGGGCAAGGCTGCCAGGATCGCGACGTCGGCTTTCGTCATCGCGTGGAGCGTGGCACTGTTCGTATTCCTGAATTTCTTCCATGACTACATCGCCTACTATCACCTCGAGACAGCAGGAGGGGTTTCCCATTGGGTGCGGCAGCCGATTGTCACGAGCGACTTCAGACTCTGGTTGCCGGTGCTGAACACGGTATTAGCCTTCACCATCGTGGGGCATGTCATGCTGCTTGCCGTCGATAAGTACATCGTGCGTGAGTCCACGCAGCTCATTCTGGACATTTTCGGCATCGTCTCGGTCACCGCCCTGTTGTCAATCTTCCCCTTCGACTTCCGGCCCTTCGGAGATCTGGCCGCGCCGCTTGATCTCAGCGCACGCATAACGCTGGTAGTGATAGTGTTTGGGATGGCAATCGGAGTACTAGTCCGCTTCATCAAGATCTTGGTCAATGTAGTTAGGGGCACAGCCACGTATTGACGGTGGCAGACAAGAACATAAAGAAAGCCGCTCGCCTTGGACGAGCGGCTTTTGCCTGTGAAAAGACTAGACTGCGGCTATTTCTTCCCGGCCACTGAAGCTATCTCGATCTTCTTGGTCTTGGCCTCGGGGCTCTTAATAAGGGTCACTTCCAGAATACCGTCCTCGTACGAGGCCTGGACCTTCTCCTGGTCTACGGCAGAGGGGAGTGGAATCGTCCTGCGGAAGCCCCCATAGAAGTGCTCCTGGTAGACGTAGCTTTCCTCTTTGACGGATTTGTCCTGCTTTCTCTCTCCAGAGATAGTCAGGCCGTCTTCGCCCAGGGATACTTCCATGTCCTCGATCTTCATGCCCGGGAGTTCGGCTCGCACCAGGTACTTGTCGCCCTTATCAATGAGTTCGACCGAAGGAGTCCAGAACCTTTCCATCTCCCTCGTCCAGAGTGTCGGGAATCGCCTCCAGTCCAGCAAATCGCCAAAGCTGCCGCGGAAGCGGCGCTCCATCTCTCTCATGTCACGCACAGGATCCCACACAGCCAGCCCTTTCTCAGCTCTTCTCAGTTGAATTGCCATCGTCTTGACCTCCTTGAGTCGTTGCATTCTCAACGCTGAACATATTTATGCGCGGCCTTTGCCAAGGGAGATGTAATATTAGTCACAACGGAGGTCATAGATTACAGAGGCAGCCGAGCCAAGCGTCAATTGAACGGTCGGTGCAAAAGCGAGGCAGGGGTGGGGTGAGTGGAGGGATTTGAACCCTCGATAGTCAGATCCACAGTCTGATGCCTTAACCGCTGGGCTACACTCACCACGCAGAAACGAACAAGATACAGACCGATCGCAGTGCCGATGCGACAATCTTAATTATAGACAGACGAGAACGTCTTTTCAATCGGGACGAGCTCTTCGCGCGTGAGTGCCAGCGTGTCTACTGCCTCTGGACTCACAGCCAGGTCACGACAATGCGCAAGCGACGAGCACAGAATAGGGATCCTGAGAGAAGAACGCGCAGAAGTGCTACAGGTAGTTGACCAGTTCGGACAAAGAATGCAGGCGCGGGCAATCGGTGATGTCGGTAGCGTAGTCAAACCTATCGAGCAACAAGCCTTCCATCCCGACTCCCCTCGCGCCCAGCACATCGACGCTATACTGGTCGCCAACGTGGATTGCCTCTGCCGCAGACACCTTGGCTCGTTTCATCGCCGCCTGGAAGATTGGAGCTTTAGGCTTGTCCACGCCAATCTCACCGGAGGTGACGAAGAAGTCGACATACTTGTCGAGACCCAGTCCCCTGGAAAGAGGTGCCATGTCCTGATCGAGGTTCGTGAGCACGCCGAGCACCATCTGGCGCTCTTTGAGGTCGTTCACTGCTGGCAACACGTCATCGAAAAGGACAAAATGCATTGCCGCGGAGAGGGCTTGTTGGCGCGCCAACACCTTGCGAAGCAATTCCGGATTGTTTGCAGTGTCTACTCCCACTTCCTTCAACACGGTCTGCTGGTACCGGGCGTAGACCCTCTGCTGTTCTTCTGCGTTCCTGGCCCTTACCGGAGAGCGGGTGTTTTCCTCGAACCAAGCTCTGTCTGCAAGAGATATGGCAAACCGGACCTTGTCCGGCGGAATATCGTAACCGAGCTCCTTGAGCACTCGGCTGGCGGTCTCCTCACGTGCCGGTTCGTATCGCGCGAGAGTGTTGAACCAGTCGAAAAAGACTGCCTTGATCATCTGACGCCTTTCTAGGTGTCCTGTATCCCCTGGTCTTTGATGTAATCAACTGCATCCTGGACAGTGGCAATCTTCTCTGCATCTTCGTCGGGTATCTCTAGCTTTTGCGTGGGAGTGCTAAACTCCTCCTCCATCGCCATGATCATTTCGACCAGGTCGAGGGAATCAGCACCTAAGTCGTCAACAAAGCTCGCGGTGGCTACCACGTCTTTTTCCTCAGCGCCGAGCTGCTCCACAACAATCTTCTTCACGCGCTCGAAAACAGTGGCCACGTCATCCCCCTTTAGTTTCTACAGATTCGTTCTTCTTGAATTGAAGGACAATCGAGCCGAGAACTCCGTTAACGAACTTCGGCGAACTGTCACCGCCAAAATTCTTGGCTAGTTCCACGGCCTCGTTGATTCCAATCGTGACTGGAATCCTATTATCAATTATAATCTCGAAGATTGCAAGCCTGAGGACGTTTTTGTCTATCGTCGGCATTTGCGCAATTGGCCACGCGGGGGCATGCTTCCGGATGCGCCGATCAATCTCACTCCTGTGCGCTACCACACCCCTGACCAGCTCGCGGGCGAAGCTTGCATTGTCCTCACTCAGCTTTCCATCTTCGAGAAGGCGCGTTAGCACCGCGTCGGCATCGTGCCCGACGGCATCGGCCTCATAAAGCGCCTGGAGGGCCAGTCTCCTTGCCCTCCTCCTTGCTCTGACCAAGACTTGCCTCCGGCTCAGACTCAGGCCATTATAGCATTGGCCCCCCTCGATAGCTATCATCTCGACTAGAAGCCAAGGCCTTAGCCCTCAGTCAAGCGGGTTGAGGATGAGTAAGGGTCCGAGGTGCGACTCACAACTCGAAGCCCCAGATGAACTAACGAGAGAGGGAGCCGTCAGCCGGCTCCCTCCGCTTCTTGTCAACGTTCTTGGACACGCGGTGCCCATGCAACTGTTGTTCCCTATTCATGCCTTAGCGTTGAACCGCCAGATACATCCACCCTGCCCATGGTCGGGCTGCCGCCATATTGGAGCGTCGAACCCCCGCTCAGATTCACGTCGAGCTTTCCGGACACATTGATCGACCCATGGCTCCCCCCGCTGAGGGTAACGCGAGCATCTTTTTTTACGTTGAATTCCGAGAGGCCCGCCGACGCTGCGCCGGAGCCGTTGATCACCGTGTTCGCCGCTGAGCCGTCCAGTTCAAGATTGGCCGCGCCCGACAGACGAATATCGGTATCGGCCGCCTTCAGTTTGCCCTGCCCCCTGCCCGCTCCCGATAAGTCGACCGTAAATCTCCCGGTCTCCAGGTCAAAATCCGCCCGCCCGGCACCCGATACGTTCAGCCGGAAATCGTGCGCCGACTTGAAACCGTCGGCCGTGGCATTCGAGGCGCCAGAAAGCTCCAGCCCCCACAGTTCGGGCATGGTGATTTTGGCCTTCAAAGTTAGCGGACCGTTGAAGCTGATGCCGTTTCTTAGCCCCAATTTCAATGTCGATCCGGACTTGGTCACCTCGATGTAGTCGAAGATATTCTCATTGGAAGTGACTTCAACGCTGTATGACTCGGACGGGACCAGTTCTATCTGGTAAACGCCCCCGGAATCAACGCTGCTGAAGCCGGTGACGTCGTAGTCTCTGGTAAGGATGGGGCCACTCGCCGTGACAAACCCCACCAGGGGCACGGAGCAGCCGGCCATGAGCAACGCAACCACCAGACCTGAGGTCAATGCGATCGCTATCGCGGTCCTTTTCACTGTCAACCTCCCGTTACGAGCATAGTTTCGTTTTGTGAAACCCAGTATAGAGCGCGGTCCCATCGTCTTCGCCCTGCGTCGGACGGGCTTTGACACTGGCCGGTCGGCCGGTTCACGGGCTGGCCGTAGGTCGGAACGCGAGAAATTCAAGCCCCGGTCAGAGACAGCACGGAAATCTGGGATATTTCGTTAACTGAAGTGAATTCTAGATATCTTGACGCCTTTCCAGATCAGAACTACGATCGTGCTCGTTCGCCGTTTTCGTCACAGTTGAACTTCTCTCGACATGTGAAGGTGAGGCAAAGCAGCAAAATGAAAGGAAGGTTTGAAGAAATGAGGAGACTAGGCTTAATTGTATTGTCTCTGGCTCTGGTGCTAGCGGTCATTGTCCCGGCCGCAGCCGCGTTTGCGGCGTCGCCCAATGATCACGCCGGGCAATTCGTCAACGCCGGCGACGTCCCTGGGGGGTCGACGCTCGTCGTGAACGTCACCCTGAAGGTCATCAACGACGAAGACAGCGGCAACGTCGGCTACTGGGCTCTCGACAGCTACAACCGGCAGATACAGGTCTGGCAGCTGCCCGACGATGGCTTCTACGCCGTAGCACGATACGTGGGCAAGTGGCAGACGTTCACAGGAGCTAGGAGCCCGGGCGACGGCGTCGTGCAGGCGGGCGATGGCCAAGGCACTCTTGAGGGTGGGTACATCGCTACTTTCGACGGGAGCCTCAAAGATGACCCTGACTACCCGGCATTTGGACAAATCGGAACAATTGACTACGGTGGAACGGAACCCGATGTCCTTCTGGGTGCGTACGGCGCGGGTCAGACCGGGCCAGCGACTGTGTTTAGCTGGCTGTCAGAATATTTCACTTCGACGGCCAATTTCACGCAGCCGCAGTGGGGCTGGACATACCACTATCAGGGTCAGACCTGGAGCAATTTCTCCACGGGGACTTCGGGCGACATAGTCATCCCGTAAGCTAGTCAGCGTGAAGAGAAGGGGTCGAGCACCCGGGTGCCTACCCCTTCTCTTTTTTCAGTTACCGGCTTCGCTGGCCTTCATATCGTCCCGAGTGGGCTTCTGGCTCAAGATTTGCCGCTGAAGGTTTCGGCCACTCCTCTCACGGCGGCAACATCCCCAATGTTGACTGTGGCAACAGTCTTGTTTATTCGCCTGATCAGCCCGGTGAGCACCTTACCAGGGCCGATCTCGACAAATGTTGCGACCCCGCTGGCCACCATGTACTCAACCGAACGCTGCCACTGCACCCCGTGACAAAGCTGGGCGGTAAGTTCGGCTTTTATGTCCGCTGCTGCAGTGAGGGGCAGGGCCGCGGTGTTGCCCACAATGGGGACAAGTGCGTTCTTGAAGGAAATCCCGGCAATGATCTTTGAAAGCGAGTCCTCGGCCGGCTTCATGAGCGGCGAATGGAAGGCTCCGCTTACCTGAAGCGGCAATGCCCGGCTGGCCCCTCTTGCCTTTGCCAGCTCGGCGGCGCGCGCCACGTTTACCGCGGCGCCGCTGATAACCAGTTGGCCGGGACTGTTGTAATTGGCAATCTGGGTATCGGTCTCCTTGCACACTTCGGACAGTGCCGCTTCCTCCATACCCAACACCGCCACCATTGCCCCCGGCGTCTTCGCGCCCGCTTCATGCATCAGCCTGCCTCGCTCTCGCGCCAGATAGACAGCCGTCGCAAAGTCGATCACCCCGGCGGCAGCCAGGGCTGTGTATTCTCCCAAGCTATGCCCGGCCAGGAATGCCGGCCGCGGCAATTTGTCCCCGGCCACCTCCTCCATCGCCTTGAGACAAGCAAAAGCCACTGTCAGCAGCGCCGGTTGGGCGTTGATCGTTTGCCTCAATTCCTCTTCCGGACCCTCGAAAAACAGCCTCGACAGGGGCCACTTCAGTACCTCATCGGCCTGGTCGATCACCGCCTTGGCCGATTTGAACGCATCGTACAGGTCCCGTCCCATCCCCACCGTCTGGGAACCCTGGCCCGGGAAAACGTAAGCTATCCTGCCGGGCTCGGTCATCATTGTCTCCTTCTCTGTTCGTGCATCTTGCTGGTCGGACTTGACTCCGCCTGAGGGGCATCTCGAGGGCCACCTACGAAGACGATGCTA
>Ga0153915_10006737_pt1 | contig 10788 bp, 10 predicted proteins | sample Opewatmetagenome_2_FD_107003 | JGI IMG/M metagenome (GOLD analysis project Ga0153915, IMG submission 107003) | Freshwater wetland microbial communities from Ohio, USA - Open water 3 Core 3 Depth 3 metaG | ecosystem: Environmental > Aquatic > Freshwater > Wetlands | place: USA: Ohio, Lake Erie...
AACCATTGCCATATCGGTTACCATCTCCGGGTTTGTCGCACTCACCCTGAGTCCTGCCCTGTGCGCCGTGCTCCTCCATCCTTCCCAGAAGATACATCACGGTTTTTTCAGGCTCTTTAACAGGGCGTTTGATTGGGTAAAAAGGACCTATACCGCCGGTGTTGTCTTTGCGCTTAAGCGCGCTGTACTCGCTATGGTGATTGTTGCCGCAATGGTATTTGTCACCTATAAGCTCTTTAATGTGATGCCCACCAGCTATCTTCCCACGGAAGACCAGGGGATGTTTATAGGCTCCATCACCCTTCCTGATGCCGCCTCGCTCGACCGCACAAGCGTCCTTTCCGACAAGGTCGTAGAGCTTGCCAGGAAGAACCCCTTAATAAAGAAGGCGGTGGCCATTAACGGCCTGGATATGATTGGAGGAGGATTGAAGACCAGTGCCGCCACGGTCTTTTTTGAACTTGTCCCATGGGATGAACGCAAGACAACAGATAAAAAGGTGGACAAGCAGGTCCTGCGTTTTATGATGGAGTCCTCTGTCTTCAAGGAGGGCAGGGTGATAGCATTCAGCCCTGCAGGGATACAGGGGCTCGGAATGACAGGCGGTTTTGAATTGTATCTCCAGAACAAGGGGGAAGGGGACGCCAGGCAGTTGGCCGAAACCACTCAGAAGTTTATTACAGCCGCATCCAAGCGGCCTGAGCTTTCAACCATATCCACTTCATACAGCGCTAATGTGCCGCAGCTTTTCATGGATGTGGACAGGGACAAGGCCAAGGTTTACGGGGTAAAGATAGGCGATATTTTCGATGCCATGCAGAGCACCTTCGGATCTCTTTATGTGAATGACTTCAACAGGTCGGGACGCACCTTCAAGGTGCAGCTTCAGGCAGATTCCTCATACAGGTCTACCCCTGATGAGATCGGCAAGGTCTATGTAAGGTCTTCAACTACTAACAGCATGATTCCACTGAGCAGCCTCATGACTGTGAAATATATAACGGGACCTGAACAGGTCAACCGTTTCAATGTATTCCCATCAGCATATGTCACCGGTTCCGCTGCATCCGGCTACAGCTCCGGCGAGGCATTGAAGGCCATGGAGGAGGTTGCCGCGGAGGCCTTGCCATCTGATTACAGCTATGCATGGAGCGGGATGTCCTTTCAGGAAAAAAAGGCCGGCAACACCTCAATTATTGCCTTTGCATTCGGCATAGTTATGGTCTTTCTGATCCTTGCCGCGCTGTATGAGAAGTGGTCGCTGCCTCTCTCTATTATCATGGTTGTGCCCTTCGGGCTTTTTGGCGCAATAACGACGCTGTGGATGAGAGGACTCTCCAATGACATATATTTTCAGATCAGTCTCCTTGTCCTGATAGGGCTTTCCGCCAAGAACGCGATCCTGATAGTTGAGTTCGCGTCAAAGATGCATAAGCAGGGGATGTCTGTCTTTGATGCGGCTGTTGAGGCTGCAAAGATCAGGCTGCGTCCTATAATCATGACATCCATCTCCTTTATCCTCGGCACCATACCCCTTGCACTGGCAACAGGCGCCGGGGCGGCAAGCCGTCATTCCATAGGGACCGGCGTGGTCGGAGGGGTGTTTGTCGCCACTTTTGTCGGCGTCTTTTTTGTCCCGCTGTTCTTTAAGCTGGTCACAAGGGATAAAAAGAAAAAGCATGAGAAAGTGCTTCAGGAAGAGTCCTAATTTAAAAAGTCTTGTAAAAAAAAATTCTCCAGTATAAACCGGAAGAGATTTTAATTCTCAATCCATAACCGGAGGTTATAATATGGAAGGCGATAAACGCAGGTTTACCAGATTTCCTCTGAAGATGAATGCGACACTGTATGTAAATAAGGATTCATACGATGTGGATGCGATCTCAAATCTCAGCATAGGCGGTTGTCTGTTGCCTGTCCACGCCGTTCTTGCACCTGATACCCCGTGCACCCTGATAATCATGCTCGGAATGACAACAAGTGAACCTAGTATCAAGATAGAGTGTGTAGTCATCCGCGGCGATCGTGGAGATGTTGCGCTGAAATTCATCAGTATTGATCCTGAAAGCCTGTTTCACCTTCAAATGCTGGCCAGATACAATTCGCCGGATTCTGAAAAGGTAGAGGAAGAGATACGTGACCATCCTGGTATTGTTTGAAATTTTAACACGGGACACCGATTTTTATAAATTCTGGTAAAACAACAATTTAAAATTATGATATCAATAATAGACTATAATGCCGGTAATCTCACCAGTGTAAAAAGGGCTATGGATTACCTGGGAAAAGAATCGGTGATAACCGATGATTATTCGGAGATAATAAACAGCGAGAAGATTATTTTCCCCGGTGTCGGCGCTGCCGGCAGGGCAATTGCCGACCTTAAAAAAAGAAAACTTGATCAGGCGATAATCGAGGCGTTTCAAAATAATAAACCGATCCTGGGCATCTGTCTCGGGACTCAGATCATCATGGAAATGAGCGAGGAAAACGATACAGAATGCATCGGGATAATAAAAGGCAGGGTTAAAAGATTCATCTGTGATCTTGATAAGCCTGAAGGGATAAGGCTCAAGGTCCCGCATATGGGCTGGAACACTGTCAGGCTTAAGAGAAATCACCCTGTTTTTCAGGGCGTGGACCGGGATGATGAATTCTATTTTGTACATTCCTATTATCCTGTGCCTGACGACCCGGACACGATCCTCGGGGAGACCGAGTACATAACACGATTCGCCTCTGTACTTGCGACCGGGAGCCTCGTGGCAATGCAGTTTCACCCTGAGAAAAGCGGGGAGCCGGGATTAAAGATCCTTGCTAATTTCAGCGAATGGGACGGGAAGGATTATGTTGAGTAAAAGGATCATCCCATGTCTTGATGTCCGTGACGGGAGACTGACAAAGGGAATTAAATTTAAAGGCAATGTGGACATCGGCGATCCGGTCGAGACGGCTGCCCAGTATTACAGGGAGGGTGCTGACGAGATAGTCTTTTATGATATTACCGCATCCAGTGAGAGGCGTGATATCATGATTGAGACCGTCAGAAGGGTGGCTGAAAAGATCTTTATACCCTTTTCCGTTGGAGGAGGGATAAGGACCGTCGAAGACATGAGACAGGTCCTGCTGGCAGGCGCTGAAAAGGTCAGCGTTAATTCAGCGGCAGTCAGAAACCCCGGGATCATCTCAGAAGGGGCCGAGGCCTTCGGGAAACAATGTATCGTGCTGGGCATGGACGTGAAAAAGGCGCCTGCCTCTGACAGGATTCCAAGCGGGTATGAGATAGTCATTGATGGCGGCAGGACCTTTACCGGGCTTGATGCCCTTGAATGGGCCAGGAGGGGCGAAACCCTGGGGGCAGGAGAGATCTGTCTTAATTCAATTGATGCTGACGGCACAAAGGACGGTTATGAAATCAATCTGAATAAATTAATTTCTTCAAATGTAAACATACCGGTAATTGCATCCGGCGGCGCAGGGACCCCGGAACACCTGTATGAAGTTCTTGCGGATGATAATGCGGATGCCGCGCTGATAGCCTCCATGACCCATTATGGCACTTACACCATTAAAGATATAAAGACCTACCTTCACAACAGGGGAATCAAGGTCAGGATGAACTGGTAGCATTAGAGGGATATATAAGAAGTATTTATATTTGCCCTTTTATTTGCGATATGTTATAAGTGTGCATCACTTACGTATGATATAAATCCCCTTTACAATATCTATGCTGAATTATAACTAAGCATTCTGATACCTTCTAGGAACCCCAATCCTGGAGAACAAGATTATGGCTAAAATACTGATTGTTGACGATGAAGAGCACATCCGTTTTCTCTATTCAGAGGAATTGACAGAGGCCGGATATGAGGTCATTACCGCGGACAGCGGTTCTATGTTGCTGGAAAAGATTGATGATGAGAGGCCTGACCTGGTGGTCCTTGACATAAAGATGGCTGATTATAACGGGCTTGATCTTCTTCAGGATATTCGCAATAAATACTCCGAGTTGCCGGTTATATTATGCACAGCCTATGATACCTTCAAGGAAGATATGAAATCCATAGCCGCTGACTTCTATGTCATAAAATCCTTTGATCTGGCTGAACTTAAAAACAGGATCAAAACCGCCCTGGAGGAGAATGAGGTAAAAACAGTCCTCTGATCCCTATTTATGATATTTTTCACCCTGTATGATTGTAAATGCCCTGTAGACCTGCTCCAGCAGGACAAGGCGGCTCATTTCATGGGTGAATGTCATCTTTGAGAGGGAGAGAAGAGAATCCGCCTTTTTCAGGACCTCCCCTGATAATCCGATAGGTCCCCCGATTGTGAAGCACACATATCCCCTGATATCCATGCCCAGACCTTTTAACCATTCCGCCAGTTTTTCTGAGTCATATTGTCGTCCCGAGCGATCAAGGGCAGCGAGATAGTCGCCAGGGGCAACCCTTTGCAATATGGCGCGACCCTCCGTATTTTTAACCTCTTCTTCCTGTATGCCCTTTATTATTCTGACAGGTTTAACCTCGGCCCATTCTATCTGTGCGTATCTTTTAAGACGATCAAGATAAAATGCCTCTCCTTCCCTGAGGAAAGGAGCCCTTGTCTTATCAACGACTATGAACTTGATTTTGAGCATAGGACCTCTATATGCCCTTTTAAAAGAAATATACTGTCTATTTCCGGGCCAGTTTTTTAAAGAGCGATTTTATCGCCAGTGTAATCTGGGACTGCGCAAGTCGATAATGATAGGGTGATTTGCCGAAGGGATCGATAATGTCATCCTCCATCTGGTCCGGTGAGACATATTTCCCCAGTGGTTCCACCTTGTAATCTGCCTCCGGCCAATGATCCCGGATAAAATCTCTGTGTCTTTTCTCCATTACAAAGATATGGTCGGCCCATTCAATGTCCTCTTTGGTTATCGTCCTGGAAAAATGATCTCCTGTCGGTATATTTAAACCTGCCAGATAATCCATCATAACAGGGTCGGCAAGGATACCCTGATTATCCAGGATGCCCGCCGAAGCTACAAAAATGCCCTCTGATTGATTTTGACTGATCTCGTGTTTTAAGAGCTTTTCAGCAAGATAGCTCCTGCTTATGTTGCCGGTGCATAGGAAAAGAATATTCATAGTGTATTTCAATCTATTAAAAGGATTAAAAGGGCTGACCTTATCTCTTTTCAAGTCCCAATATCGAGGCAACCTCGGAACTCATTTCCCGGATATACGACAACATATCCTCTCCTTCAAGGGGCTTGCCGGGTTCGGGATATTTCTTTAGTTTTTCAGGTCTTATCAACATAGGGTAATTCTTCAATTCCTGTCTTGGCCTGACATTAAAGGCCGGATCAAAACTGTCATTAAAATACATCTCCTGAAAGGACAGGAATTTCAGCATATGGGCGGTTGAATCGATCACGCCAATCTCATCCCTCCGGATAATGCCTTCCGACACGGCCTTTTTGAGACCGGCCAGTGACTCTCCGCCCTGGGTGCAGGCGATATTTCCATTCCTGTTGGCGATTATCATGGAATCCATGATCTCCTGCTCCGAGACCTGAACCACAAAGACCTTTGTTTCCCCTGCGAGTTTATTGTATTCCTCTGCTATCCTGATGACCCTGGGCATGGACACCGGATTTCCAATCATGGCAGCCTGGGCCACGCTCGATTTCACGTTCACGGGGACAAATCTTCGCTTCTCAGGATCTTTTTCAAGGTAGTATTGATAGACAGGGTCTGCGTGTTCGGACTGCACCCCTATTATCTTGGGCAGATGAAAGATGATGCCTGCCTTGTAAAATTTTAAAAAGCCGTTCATTACCGCAGTGATATTGCCGGCATTGCCGATGGGTATAACTACCGCCTTATCCTTTACCCGGTAGTCAAAATCCTGTGCTATCTCATAGGCAAAGGATTCCTGTCCGAGGATGCGCCAGCTGTTCTTTGAGTTCAGGAGCGCCACGTGATAATTTTCCGCCAGAGACTCCACAACCTTCATGCAGTCATCAAAAACGCCCTGTATCTCAAGGACCCTGGCCCCGCTTCCAAGGGGCTGGGCCAGTTGCTGTGCAGTGACCTTGCCTTTGGGCAGAAGGACGGCGGACTTAAGAAAATCCCCCACATAGGATGAATAGAGGGCAGCTGAGGCGGATGTATCGCCGGTTGAGGCGCATATAGCCAGGATCTTATCTATCTTGTGTTCCATGGCAAAATGATTAATAAAACTGAGTGCACATGCCATCCCTCTGTCCTTGAATGACGCACTTGGATTCATCCCGTCATCCTTGAAAAAGAAATCCGTTCCTGCCAGTTCTTTGAGCCGCTCATTGGCCCTGACAAGGGGGGTATGCCCCTCACCCAGATAGATTATCCTCTCCAGTGGAATCACCGGGGCTATAAACTCATAATAGCGGAATATCCCTTTGAGAGATTGATAATTCAACATCCTGCGATAATCGAATATCTCCCGCCAGAGATCCCCCGTGATATCCCTGAATCGGCTGAAATTATTATCCTCAAGCATGAGCACGCTGCCGCATTCCGGGCAGGTATATAAAAGCCTGTCAATGCCGAATGTCTTGCCGCATCCGAGACAGGTGTAATACATGCTGCCTTCAGGCTCCGGTATTATGTATGGCCGTATATATTCGGGAAATTGATCTATCTTCATGATTATTCCTCTCTTTTTATTCTTGATTATTGACTGTTTTGCAATGCTGCTTTGCAGATAATTCATTAAAGCTATTATTATATCAGGGCTCAAATATCAACCTAAAGTATCAACCTTTATAAGGAAATTATCTCTTGAGATAAGGACGCCAAAATGTTAAACAAACAAATATAATCCTGCAATGACAAGGCAGTATTTATTCCCGGGCATAGCAGATATTTATATTTCAGCCCCTTATTATCGCAAACTTATTTTCTGAGAATTTATAAAATGTCAGTAATTGAACAGGTAAAGGAAGTTCTGAAAATAGAGGCCCAGGGTATCCTGGATCTTGTAGATCGCGTGGGTCCTGAGTTTGAAGATGCGGTTAAGATGATTTTGAGGGCCAAGGGAAGAGTTATATTAACCGGCATGGGAAAATCCGGACTTGTCGGAAGAAAGATATCGGCAACCCTCAACAGCACCGGAACCCCTTCCCTTTTTATGCACCCTGCCGAGGCTATTCATGGCGACCTGGGCATGGTTACAAGGGACGATATAGTATTGGCCATCTCAAACAGCGGCCATACACAGGAGATAAACAAACTGCTTCCTATCATTAAACAGATGGGCGCCAGGATAATCTCCTTTACAGGGGGACTTAATTCACCCATGGCACAGGTAAGCGATGTAATCATTGATGTGGCCGTTGAGAGGGAGGCATGCCCTATGGGGCTCGCTCCCACCACAAGCACCACGGCAGCCCTTGTCATGGGAGATGCCCTTGCCGTAGTGCTCATCAAGCTCAGGCAATTCAGCCGGAAAGATTTCAAAAAATTTCATCCCGGCGGAAGCCTGGGGGATCGGTTAAGCACAAAGGTAAAAGAGGTTATGTTCACCGATGACAACATGCCTGTGGTCAAGGCCGGGTCCCTGGTAAAGGACGCTATCATGGAGATAGATTCCAAAGGCATTGGAGCAACCGTTGTAGTTGATGACGGGAATAAGATCCTGGGAATCCTGACTGACGGCGATCTCAGGAGGGCGCTTATAAGACAGAACGACATCCGCAATATGAAGGTGGAAGATGTTATGACAGTGGCGCCCAAAAGCATTGATGAAGACAGCTCCGCTGCTGAGGCCCTTGGAATCATGGAGCTCTACGGGATAACCCATCTTGTAGTCTCGGACAGAGATGCCGGATTGAGGGGCGTTTTACATCTTCATGATCTGTTGGGCAGAGAGGATTTTAAATTAAATGGCGGCCATGCAGTTACCTAAGGGATTAATTGTTGACCTGATAACCCCTTTTTCAAAAGACGGGGGGATAGACGGCAAGGGGCTGGAAAGGCATCTTAAAGGCCTGATGCCCCATGTGCAGGCAATTTTTCTTGCAGGACCTTACATGGGAGAGGGGGCAGGTCTCAGCCCTGAACAAAGGGAAGAGCTTTTTCATAAGACGCTCCTTATAGTGCAATCGCGACTGCCTGTCCTTGTCTGGATAAGCAGGGCAACGGATGGGGAGACCGAAGACACACTCCTTTTGTTAAAAAAAAGGATTGATGAGCTGAGATATCCCGGACCTGTCTTCTGGGTTGACACCCCTCTGTATTACCACAGCAACCGCGGTCTTGAGGGGCACTACAAAAAGATATCTTCCCTGGTTGAAGAGCATTTCATAATTATTAATGACCCTGTCATGGTGAGGGAAAAGGATCAACCTCTGAAAAGAGTTAATATCCGGACCTCCATCCTTAAGAGGCTTGCCTCCATAGAAAGTCTTGAGGGGCTTATCTTCTGGGGTTCGCTTGACAGGTCATACAACTATCGGAAGGCGGTAAGATCACGCATCGATTTCATGATATACGATGGTGACGAGTCGCATTTTCTTGAGCATCCGAGTCTCAACGGCGTACTTTCCAGGGGGGCTAATCTGGCCCCGGCTGCATGGAAAACAATAACAGCTTCTTCTCTTAACCTGAATGGAAATCTCGAAGATTATCCTGATAGGATGAGGCAGATACTGGATGCAGGAAAATATCTGAACGACCTCAGGAATATCTACAGGGGATACGGACCTGTTTTTCTAAAACAAGTCCTGTCAAAAATAGGGATCATTGAATATCCGGCATCATCTATTGATTCTGAAAAGATTGCCGGAGATGTCAAATCAGTAGTGGAATTAATGGAAAGACATCGCAATTATTCACCGTTTAAAACACAGCCCTGATGGACGAAACAATCCTGCAATTAAAACCCTGAAAACCATTTATTTGATAAATTTCTATAACATTAAAAGGAGATTGATAGTGAATATTTTTGAAGTAGATCAAAATACATGCAACAGGGACGGGATCTGCGTCGAGTCCTGTCCTTCCGAACTTATCGAGATGATAGATGGGGGATATCCTTCTCCGGTAGCCGGGGCGGAGGAAGTGTGCATCAGGTGCGGCCATTGCGTGGCTGTATGCCCGACAGGCAGCCTGAATCACAGGGTTGTAAAACTGGAGAAATGTCAGCCTATAGATATGAACCTTAAGATTACATCCGAACAAAGTGATCAGTTTTTAAGGGGCCGCCGTTCAATCAGGGCATTAAAGAAAAAGAATATCCCCCGGGAAGAGCTGGCTAAACTGATAGATACAGCCAGATTTGCTCCCACAGGGCACAATTCACAGAGCGTTGAATGGCTTGTCCTCGCCAATCATGACGAATTGCATAACTTGTCCGGTTTGACAGTAGATTGGATGAGAACGATTATCAGAGATAACCCTAAACTGGCTGTAGAACTGTTTCTGGAGAGGACTGTCATGAGATGGGAACAGGGCATTGATGTCATACTGAGGGATGCGCCTGCTGTAATTATTACACACGCAGCAAAGGATAACAGGATCGCGCCTATGGACTGCGTTATTGCCCTTACTTATCTGGATCTGGCTGCCTCTTCAATGGGTATGGGTTGTTGCTGGGCAGGTTATTTTCGAAGTGCAGCGGTCAACTATCCGCCTCTTGTAAAGGCATTGCAGCTTCCTGAAGGACATCTGTGTTTCGGCGCCATGATGGTCGGTTACCCGAAATTCCACTATCACAGGATACCGACCCGCAAACCGGCTAAGATCATATGGCGGTTGTGATTATAGGTTATTTCACGGAATCTATATGATCCGGTTTTAAGAAACCATAATGAATAATTTTATTGCGGAGGTAATATTTGTAACCATTAACCTATCTCGCCGTTTTAGAACAGTAGTCATATCTAAACACTCCTATAAAGAGAAAGGAAAAAATGTGATGAACCTCAATAAACAATTCTATGGCTGTTGGACTTTACTATTATTGGCTTGTTTTATCCTTTTCAATGGATGCACAATTGATATTCTGAGTAAATGGCGTGATAAAGATATCGTTATTGATGCCAAGGATACTGAATGGCAAGATAAACAGTATTATGATGAAAAAACCCAGACAAGTATTGGTATAGCTAATGATGACTCCTATATTTATATGTGTCTTTCAACCAAAGATACAGCAATAGAGAGCGCTATTGTCAGCAAGGGTTTTATAGTCTGGCTTAACGGGACCGGCGGAAAGGCCAAAAAGCTGGGGATCCGCTTTCCTGTTGTAGAAGAGATGAAAATGGGCGGTCAGGGTGGCGCACCAGGCGGACAAGGCGGACAAGGCGGCAAGGGCGGTCAGGGTGGCGCACCAGGTGGACAAGGCGGGCCTGGTGTCGGAGTCAATCAGGCTTCAGTGAAAGAGCTGAAGATATTGACCTCAAAGAAGGACGAAGGAACAACCTATAAAATGGAAGATGCCTCCAATATGGGCATCTCTGCCAAGATCAAAAACGAGAATAACGTGCTTGTCTATGAACTCAAGGTCCCCTTGAAAAAGACCGACAAGACACCCTATGCAGTTGAACCGTCAGCAAAAAATAAGGTCGGCATCGGTTTTATGCTCTACGGAACATCCAGTTCCTCCAGAATGAGCGGCGACATGGGCGGCGGTGGCGGCGACATGGGCGGCGGCGGCGGCGACATGGGCGGCGGTGGCGGAGGCATGGGCGGCGGTGGCGGAGGTGGTGGCGGTATGGATAGCCGTGACAGCGGCCTCAGTGCAAGAGAT
>Ga0153915_10006738_pt1 | contig 10787 bp, 9 predicted proteins | sample Opewatmetagenome_2_FD_107003 | JGI IMG/M metagenome (GOLD analysis project Ga0153915, IMG submission 107003) | Freshwater wetland microbial communities from Ohio, USA - Open water 3 Core 3 Depth 3 metaG | ecosystem: Environmental > Aquatic > Freshwater > Wetlands | place: USA: Ohio, Lake Erie...
CCTCGACCCGACCATGACCCTACCGGCCGAGAAGAAGCTGTCGTCGCGTCCGCTCGGCGATCGAGCGTTCTTGCGGCTGGCGCCCGAGCGAGGGAACGGTGACATCCTGGTCCGCTGCCGCATCGACTACGGCATCGCGGTCGGTGTCACCGGGTACAGAGCTCCGCTCACTCGGTTGGCTCCGGGCCGTGTCGGCGTCGTCGTGCAATCACAACAAGTCGTGATCAACGAGATCGCGCTGTACCGTTACCAACCCGGCGAGTCCTGTCCGCCGACGGTGGTGCGATGAACGCTCGCTTCGTTGCTGTGCTCGCGCTTGGCGCGGCCGCCTGCAACCAGGTGTTCGACCTCGTGCCCACGAAGCTGCGACCCGACGCACCTGTCGTCGACGAGGATGCCGATGGCGTCGCCGATGGCCTCGATAATTGCCCCGACGTCGCGAATCCCTCCCAGGTCGATGACGACCGCGATGGGATCGGTGACGCGTGCGACAACTGTCCTCTCGTCGCCAACCATTCCCAGGATCACATCGGTGATGCCGACGCGGTCGGAGATGCGTGCGATCCTCACCCCGAGCTCGACGGCGACTGCCTGATCCTGTTCGACACGTTCACCGATCCGGCGACCTTCGCGACCCACTGGACGGTGCTGGGAGCCGGCACGATCGCGGTCACACCGTCGTCGGGCTTCGTATCGATCGTGCCGACGGGGTTGAACCTGGTGGCGCTCGTGGCGAACGACGACAACGGCACCATGCTGGCGGGGATCTTCGATGTCGAGGCCGCCGGAAGCGTCAGCGTCGTGACCAGCTCGGGGACTCTGGCCATCTCGGCCATCTCGAACGCGTCCACCGCCCAGACCGGCTACGGGTGCGGCCTGCTCCAGACGAACAACCTCGTCGCCCAGGTCGACTCCACGACCTCATCGTCGTCCACCAACACCGGTGACTTCATGTCCTCCGAACCTGTAGGCACCGACTTCTTGTTCCGCCTCCGGTCGCCGAATGCGGCGGCGGGCGAGACGACCCTGGACTGTCGCGCCGACTATGGCCTTGCGGTCGGCCTGGTCCACTTCACCCCCCCACAGACGCCGACCGGCGGCGGACCGGGCATACGACTCGTCGGTGGCCCGGCGGACCTCGGCGCGATCGCGGCATATCGATTCCAGCCGGGCACCTCATGCCCGACACCGATCATGCGCTGAGCGCAGCAAGGAACCGCTCGGACTCGACCAGCAGCGTCGGGAGTGATGCGATCAGCTCGTGCCCGTCGTCGAGCTCGATCAGCCGCACATTCGGGCGGTTCGCCGCGAACGTACGCGCGCGCTCGACCGGCACGACGTCGTCGTTCTTGCCGTGCATGACGAGGACCGGCACCCGCACATCGGGATAGCCGACATCGATGCGCTCGACGTCCTCGACGAACCCGAAGTCGACAGTCGACCTGCCGCCCGTCGTGTAGTCGGCGACCTCGCGCGTGCCCGTCGCACGCCACACGTCCCATTCGGCGCCGAGTTGCTGTCTCCATCGTTCGACGAGCTGGAACGCCGGCGCGAGCAGGACGCACGCGCGAACGCGGTCATCGCGCTCGGCGACCCGCGCCGCGGTGAGGGCGCCGAGGCTCGAGCCGATCAGGACGACAGGACCTCCCGCGCGCTCGATCGCCGCGACCACCGTGTCGATCATCGCGGACAGCCGGAGATGCTCGAACGATGGGACGCGCAGGTTCAACCGCTCGACGTCGTGGCCGAGCGCGGTGAGGTGCCTGTCGAATTCGACGCCCTTCTTGGACTGCGGCCCCGACGCGAATCCGTGGAGGTAGAGGATCTTCACTGCCGGACAGCCTACTCGACTACCCGGTCAGCCACGCCGCGAGCGTCAGCGCCGAGGTGACCACGAGGAGGTTCACCGCCCAGAACGTCAGGCGCTCGTACGCCGTCGGGTCGGCGTGGTCGGCGATCCGGACGATCCGCCACACCGCGATCGGAGCGGGCAGGACCATCGCGAGCGCGACGCGCGATGGCAGGCCGCACGCATACGCGATCGGCGGCCAGAGGAACGCGAGTGCGGTGATCGCGACGTAGAGCCGCGCACCCGCCCGTGTACCGAGGCGGACGATCAGCGTGCGCTTGCCCGTCGCGGCATCGCCTTCGGCATCGGGGAACTCGATCGCGAGCAGCATCGCGAACTGCAGCAGCGCGAGCGGGACGATCGATAGCGCGAGCGCACGACCTCCACCGCCGGCCGGTGCCTGCAAGTAGAAGCCGAGCCATGGCACGAGCACGGTGACGACGATCGACGTGTCGAGCTCGCCGAGACCGGTCGCACACAGCCGGAGCGGCGGCGCGCTGTACTCCCACGCGAGCACGAGTACGAGCGCGAGTGTGGGGGCCGCGAGCCCGCCAGTCCCCGCGAGTGCGATCGTCACGCCGAGGCCGAGCGCCGCAAACACGAGTGCAGCGACGAGCGCGACCTGCCGCGGCAGCTCTCCGGCCGGCAGGACACGACTGCCACCCGACCACTTCGTCGGCGTCTGGTTCGCGCGATCGGCGTCGTAGTCGAAGTAGTCGTTCGCGTAGTGGGTCATCAGCTGGAACGCGGTGACGGCAGCCTGGCCGAGCGCGTAGTGCGCCGACGAGATCCGGTGACCGTGGGCGGCGGCGATCGCGGCGCCGAGCCCGTAGAGGATGAACCCGCCACCGAGGAAGATCGGCCGGCCGAGCTTGATGAACGCGGCGACGTCTCGCCCGGTCACAGCACGAACCGGTAGCGACACTTCTGCCGCTCGCCTTCCTTGTACATCTCCGTCTCCGGCGGAATGTCGACGATGTCGATCAGCTGTCCGCCTGCCAGCTCGCACGTGCGGCGCGACGCGACGTTCTCCGGGTTGCAGGTGATCCAGACGACCTTGAACCCGTGGTCCCTCGCGACTCCCAGCACGAGCTTGCAGGCACGCGCCGCATAGTGATGGCCGCGGAACGCGGGCTCGACGCCGTAGCCGATGTGGCCGGCGTACATCCGCAGGTACTCGTTGTCGCCGAGCCGCAGCGAGATGTTTCCGGCACGCACGCCGCCGATGCGCATCTCCCAGCGATACGCCGGGACATAGTGACGGACCGGATCGCCGAGCGTTCGATCGACGAGATGGAGCTCGAGCTCACCGTCGACGAGCGGCGGCAGTAGCTGCGGCTCCAGAACCAGCTCCATGGCTCCCGGAGGATAGCTCCACCGTTCCACTCCCGTTCACGTGGTGGGCGCTATCGTAGCGTCGCGCACCGGGCAGCGCGCTCAGTTGCAGCCGCCGCCGTCGCAGCTCATCACGCATTGCGCGCCTTGCTCGCATCCCGCGTGGCAGTGACCACCATCGCAACTCGCGTTGTAGTGCGAGCCTGGCGCAGCCTGCGAGACACAGTTGCCGCCATCGCAGGACTCGTTGCACATCGCGCCGTTCTCGCACGTCATCTGGCAGTTGCCGCCATCGCACGACGCGTTGCACGTAGAGCCCGCCTGGCACACGAATCCGCAGTTGCCCGGATCGCAGGCCCAGTTGCAGACCTGACCGGCCGCGCACACCTGCGCTCCGGCCTGTGGCATCGCCGCAGGAGTCGACGCGTACTCACCGCCGGCCGGCGGCGGAGGAGGAGCGCTCGGTCCGGTCGGTTGCGGAGAAGCCTGGGCAACGCACGCAGCGAGAGCGACACCGAACAGCAAGGCAAAGCGAGTCATGAAGCCTCCACGACGGACGATAACAAGAGCCGCCGGGGTGGCGCCCGGTTTACATGCCCCAGTGTGAGGGCGAGCTGCTCATCTCGAAGTGCAGCACGCTCGCACTGTTCAGCTGGGCCTGCGTGAGGTGAGGCACGTCGACTGGCACACCATCGAGCGTCACGCTCTTCACGTACATCGCGTGCTCTGCGCCCTTGGCCTCGATCAGTAGCTCGTGGCCACCGATCGAGATGCGCGCTCCGGAGAACAAGGGCCCACCGATGACCCAGCCATCACTTCCCGCGATCGGATAGAGCCCGAGCGTCGCGAACACGTACCACGCGCCCATCGTTCCGCCGTCGTCATTGCCGGGGACGCCGCTCGGCTGATCGGAGTACATGTTCTCGACGAGCCAGCGCACCCACTTCTGGGTCAGATCCGGGCGACCGAGCTGCGCGAACAGGAACGGCGCATTGAGATCGGTCTCGTTGCCCGCCCAGTAGTAGCGACGCGGGAAGTTGTCGGCGCTCTCGTCGGAATTCTCGAAGTCCATCTTCGCGAGGTCGAACAGCTCGCTCAGCTTGTCGATCGCCTTGTCGCGACCACCGAGGATCATCGCGACACCATCGGGATCGTGAATGCCGGCCTCGAACAGCGATTGCCACGCATCGGCCTCGGCGTAGTCGTCGAGCCACGCCGTCGGATCGAACGCGTCCGTCGGAAACGTGCCATCCGCATTGCGGGCGCGAATGAACCCGACGCTCGCATCGTAGAGTGCGCGCCAGCTGTGGCTGCGCTCGAGCAGCGCCGCGTCGCCCGAGAGCTGCGCGAGCGCGAAATCATCGTGCGCATACTCGACGGTGAGGCTCGCCGAGCGACCGACACTGCGCGGCACGTAGCCGTACTGGATGTACTCGCTGACGTGGTCGCGTCCGCCCGTCGTCGACGTGAACAGCATGTCGTGGTCGTACGCGAGATCCGTCAGGCCGCCGCGCTTGACCGCATCGGCGATCGCGATCTCTGCACTCGAGCCAAGCATCGTCCCCGATTCACCGATCGCGATCGGCCACTTGGGGTAGTAGCCGAGCTGCTGCGCGAACGCGTCGAGAGAGCGGACCTGGCTGCGTGCGCTGTCCGGCGCGAACCACGAGTAGAGGGGCGCGACGGTGCGGTACGTGTCCCACAGCGAGATGTCCGAGACCATGCTCCACCCCGCGTCGTGCTGCATCACCGTCGGTTGATACGCGAGCACGTACGAGTGGTCGACATCGTCGATCACGGTCGGCATGAGGAACGCGTGATAGAAGCTGGTGTAGAACGTGCGGCGCTGCTCGGCGGTGCCGCCGGCGAGCTTCACGACGTTCAGCGTCTCCCGCCAGGCATCGCGCGCGGCGGCACGCACAGTGTCGAAGTCGATCGTCGGGACCTCCGCGGCGAGGTTCGCGCGCGCTCCGTCGAGCGAGACGAGCGAGATACCGATCGCGAGCGTCGTCTGGCCCGCCGGTAGCGAGAGTGCGGTGCCGGCCGCCCACTGCGACGCGGCGGTGAACGGCGCGCTGCCGCGGATCGAGAAGTACAGCGTGTAGCCGCCGAACCCGTCGGACATGCCGCCCTTGTGATGGAGCGATCCGGAGATCTCGTCGGCGGTAACGTCGATCTGCGTCGCGTCGACCACGCCGCCGTCGAGCACCTTCGCCAGATCGATCACGACCGTGCCAGGAGCCGGCATCGTGTAGCGATGGACGGCAACTCGCTGGGTCGCGGTGAGCTCGACGTCGATCCCGTTCGCGAGCTTGACGGCGTAGTAGCCGGCAAGGGCGCGCTCGTCTTCCTTCGCGAACAGCGTCTCGTAGTCGGTGACCTTCTGCTTGCTCGGATCGAAGGCAAGCGTCGGCATGAGCGACAGGATTCCGTAATCGGTCGCGCCGGTGCCATGCAGGTGCGTCGAGGAGAACCCGCGGATCTTGTTGTCCTCGGCGAAGTAGCCCGAGTAGTGCTGGAAGTTGATGGTGCCGAACAGGCCGCTCGTGTCGGGTCCCGGCTTCGCGAGACCGTGCGGCACGACCGCACCGACGAAGCAGCTGCCGTGGGCGAAGCCCAGGCCGCCTGTACCGATCCGCGGATCGACGTAGTCCGTCGCGTCCGTGACGTCTGGCAGCGGCGGAACGGCATCGTCACCGCATGCGGCGACGAGCACGATGGCAACGGCGAGGCCCCTCATCGGGGCCGACTCTACAGCGCGCTCAGTTGATCGTGAACGGATAAGCGACGGTGGCGGGCTCGCCACCGGAGCGGCTCGGGAACGACCAGGCATTTGCGGCCCGGACGACGCACGCGGCGACGAGCGGCGCGTTCAGCGTCGACTGGACCTGCGCGCGGCTGACCTTGCCGCTCGCGTCGACCTGGAGCTGGAGCGTCAGCGTGCCCTTCATCGCCGCGTTCTTCTTCTTGCCCTCGGCGAAGCACTTGAGGACCTCGGGGCGATGCTGGCTCACCACCGACGAGACCGTAGCCCTGTCGATCGCCGGGTGGACCGGCTCCGCGACGACTTCCTTCGGCGTCTCGATGGCCTTCGGAGCCTCGGCCTTCGGTACGTCGGTCTTCGGCGCCTCGGTCTTCGGCGTCGTGTTGACGACCGCGGGCTCCGCCTTGGCCGCCTCGGACGCGACCGGCGTCGTCTCGGCTGGCTTCACCGGATCCGCCGGCTTCGCCTCGGCCGTCTCCGTCGTCTCGGTCGCCGCGCGACCGATCTTGCGGGGCACCGAGCGCGCAGCCGCCATCGGCGACGGCGTCGCTGCCATGGCGACCGGCGGCGTCACCGCCGCGACGGCAGCCGGCTTCGGCTCGACGGTCTTCGGCACGGTCACCTCGGCGCGTTTCGGCTCGGCCGCCGCGACCTCGGTCGGCGCCGTGCCGCTCACCATGATCACCTCGCCGAGCGCGGCGAGCGTCTCCTCCTCGGTCGCCTCGATGTTGCCGGTGCCCTTCAGGAGGTGCGCCTTCAGGTGCGTCGCGCGATCGAACGTGAGCCAGTAGCGCGTGGTCTTGTAGCCGGGCGCGGAGACCTCGACGAGCTCGACGACGTCGGTCGCGTTGATCTGCATCGAGACCGGCGCATCATTGACGCGACGGCGGAACACGATGCGGGCACCCGGCACGTCCGCCGAGAGCTTGACGTCGATCTTCTCGGGCACCGGCGCCGTGGCGGCGGCGGGCAGCGGCGCGGGCTGTGGGAGCGGCTGTTGCGCGACCGGCTGCGGTGCAGGCTTCGTGTCTTCCTTGCCATTGTGCAGGCCGACGAACAGGCCGAGCGTGCCCATCAGGATGCCGGCGGCGGCAACGCCGTAGAGAGCGTACGGACGCTTCGCTGGAGTGGTGGGCAGCGAGACCTGGCCGACCGCCAACGGCGTGTCGAGCGTGTCGACCGGCCACGGCGTGTTCCGCACCGGCACCGGCTTCGGCGGTTTCGGCAGGCGGATGCTCGTCTCCTTGGGCGCATCGTCGAACGACATCGACACCGCGGCGATCGGCGCGCTGCGGCGGCGCGGCTGCTGCGACAACCCTTGCGTCGTGAACTGCTGGAGCGCGGTCTGGACATCTGCCATCGACTGGAAGCGATGCTGCGGCTCCTTCGCGAGCATGCGATCGAGGATCATCGACGCGAGCCCGTGCGGGACCTCCGGCCGCTGCAGGGGCGGCGGCGGCTCGTGGACGATGCGATGCATCAGCTGGCGCGGATCGTCGTCGTTGCTGAACGGACGGCGCGCCGTCAGCATCTCGTACAGGATGACGCCGAGCGCGTAGATATCCGCGCGCGTGTCGACGTGATCCGGGCTCGTGATCTGCTCGGGTGCCATGAACTCCGGCGTGCCCATCACGAGGCCACGCTGACGCTCCTCCGACTCGAGGAACCGCGAGATACCGAAGTCGAGGACCTTCACGTGGTCGAGCGCTTCGTCCTTGTCCGTGAGGAAGACGTTGTCGCTCTTGAGATCGCGGTGGATGATGTTCGCGTTGTGCGCCGCCGAGAGCGCCGATGCGATCTGGTCAGCGATCCGGACAGCACGACGAACGGGTAGACCACCGACGCGATAGATCTCGTCGGTGAGCAGCGTGCCCTCGAGATACTCGAAGACGATGTACGGGACATGGTTGTGCATGAAGCCCATGTCCGTCGACTCGACGATGTTCGGATGACCGAGCGTGCCTGCTGCCTGCGCCTCGTTCATGAACCGCTCGACGACATTCGAGTCGGTCGCGAGATCCGGGTGGAGGATCTTCATCGCGACCCGGCGCTTGATCAGCGCATGCTCGGCCAGATAGACCGTGCCCATGCCGCCCGCCCCGAGAGTCTTGATGATCCGGTACCGGCCCTCCACGATGTCCCCGGTCTTCACCACCGCTTCCCTGTTCGACGCTGTACCCATGGTTACACATGGTGGGGTGTCCGAACCCTTCTCACAAGTATCAAAGTGTTGATTCTCCCTGTGGTTTTTGGCTGCCGATGTATGCTGTCGTGAGGGCCGATGAGTACCAAACGCGATTCATCTTTCTCGTCGCTCGAGAAGCTTCGTGACCAGTTGCCGCCCGGTCCGGCAAAGGTCGAACCCGTGCCCGCTCCACCGAAGGGTCCAGCGCGCGCGGTCGTACGTATGGAGCGTAAGCAGCGCCGCGGAAAAGACGTCACCGTCGTCGAGAAGCTCGATCTGAAGCCCGCCGATCTCGAGACGTGGTGCCGCGAGCTCAAGCAGGCGTGCGGATGCGGCGGCACCGTCGAGGATGGCGCGATCGTTCTGCAAGGTGATCTTCGAAAACGCCTTCCCGAGCTGCTGACGAAGCGAGGCGTCGCCAAGGTCACCGTCGGGTGAAGTAAAGCCCGAAATGAGGCTGATTACCCCAGCGCTAACGGTTGGTTGCAGTGGTGTTGCGCCTCACGCTACGCCGGCTACTCGAGTTGCCGCTCTGGGGTCTCCGATGCCTCCCGGCTGGAAGATCCAGTTGATGCTCGCCGCACCGCGCCTTCCTGTCCGACGCTAACCAATTCGATCTGTTGCAGTTCAGGATCGGATAGCGCACACGCGCATCTGGCCCCGGCCTTGCTGAAAGGACCGACAGCCATGCGCAACCTCCTACTCGCGACCAGCCTCACTCTGCTTGCGACCGCCTGCAGCGACGACCCCGGCAAGCTCCCCGAGCCCCCGGTCCTCAAGATCACATCGCCGCAGCGGAGTCTCATCCGGTCGGGAGCAGGTGCGCTCCAGGTGACCGGCACGGTTGCGCCCGCGGTGGACGGCTCGCCCGTCTCCAAGGTCATGGTCAACGGTGTCGCCGCTACGGTGAACACCGACGGTTCGTTCACGGCGAACCTCAACATCACGCCGGGTGCCACGCTCATCACGACGGAAGCGACGGCGAAGAACGGCGGCAAGGCGACGGATACGCGCTCGGTCGAAGCGGGTGAGCTTCGCGCGCCGGGCTCGAACATCGAGAACGCGGTCACGACGGCGATCTCGAAGGAAGCGTTCGCGAAGATCGCGGGTGCCGCGGGCACGATCCTCGAGACGACGGACATGAAGCCGATGCTCATGCCGCTCAACCCGATGATGCATGTCGGCGACGAGAACGGCGAGGACTGCCTGTTCGCGCGCGGCTACATCGACGACTTCAAGATGTCGAACGCGACGATCACGCTGGTCCCCGTCGTCGGTGGCCTGGCGTTCTCGGCCCAGCTCGACGGCCTCGACGTGCCGGGCCACGCGCGCTACGCGGTCGCCTGCATCTCGGGCAGCAACACGCTCCGCGTCCAGGCATCGAGCGTCCTGGTGAAGGGCACGCTCGTCATCACGCCCGACGGCATGAACGGCTTCAAGACCGACCTCACCGGCGAGACGATCCAGATCACCGGCCTCAACATCTCGGCCTCGGGCATCCCGGGCGCCGTGCTCGACATGATCCCGCTCGAGGGTCTGATCGAGGCGGCGGCGCCGCTCGCGGCGAAGCTGTTCATGGGCCCGATGATGAACAAGGCCCTCGGCGGCCTCGGCGGTCCGAAGGAGCTCAACGTCCTGGGCAAGACGATCGCGGTCCAGGTGTCGCCGTCGGACATCGTGTTCGACTCGCAGGGCGGCCTGATCACGCTCGACATGCGGATGCTGATCAAGGGCACGGAGACCAGCAAGGGCTTCATCTTCACCGACAACGGCATCCCGACGATGGATCCGGGTAACGGCCTCATGATCGGCCTCGCCGACGACCTCGCGAACTCGATGATCCAGCAGCTCGTCGCGACGGGCATGCTCAACCTGTCGATGCCGGCCCAGGGCGGCACGTTCGACGCGACCCAGATCGCGATGACCTCGCCGCCGATGATCAGCGCCGATCCGACGGACGGCAAGATGAAGCTGATCCTCCCCGACATGATGGCGACGTTCACCCAGGGTGGCTCGCCGGTGGGTCGCGCAGCGATCAACGCGACGGTCGACCTCAAGATCTCGCCGGCGAACAACGGCTACGGCGTCGCGATCGAGCTCGGCACCCCGACGATTCACGCGAACACCATCGAGGACGAGATCCCGAACAACACGCTCATGAGCGACGCGGACCTCGGCAAGGCCGTCGAGCTCTGCCTCGGCAGCCAGCTCGCCTCGATCAGCGCGCTCCTCGGTGGCATCCCGCTGCCCGCGATGCCCGCCGGCCTCACGCTGAAGGACATGTCGGTCTCGTCGGATGACGGCTACGTGATGGTGAAGGGCACGCTGCAGTGAGCGCCCAAATGGAGCGAAGCGAGCGGACGCTCGCGAGCGGGATAAGCTGAGGCATGGCTCGCAAGGCTGCGCCGAAGAAAGCTGCCGCGAAGAAAGCTCCGAAGACCGCTTCGAAGCCGAACAAGACGAAGAAGAAGACGAAGAAGGTCGCGCCGAAACGGGCGGCCGCGCCGAAGAAGAAGGTCGCGAAGAAGAAAGCGGCGCCGACGCCAGCCCGGACACGGGTCCAGGCGATCGCGGCGGGCGCGAGCGGCGAGAAGCTCGGCGAGATCACGGTTCCCTCCGGTACGCTCGCCGTGTTCGATATCGGGCTCCTCGGC
>Ga0153915_10006739_pt1 | contig 10787 bp, 14 predicted proteins | sample Opewatmetagenome_2_FD_107003 | JGI IMG/M metagenome (GOLD analysis project Ga0153915, IMG submission 107003) | Freshwater wetland microbial communities from Ohio, USA - Open water 3 Core 3 Depth 3 metaG | ecosystem: Environmental > Aquatic > Freshwater > Wetlands | place: USA: Ohio, Lake Erie...
CGAATTGACATGCGACTGCCGCCATATCAATTTGTGCAGGGGTGGATGCAGGTACAGGGCAGAACTGCTGGGAGACCCGCTCGGAAGAGATTTTTACAAATGCTTTTCCTATGATATAATGACGAATGAAGAACGGGCATGAAATCCGGATTCCTCGCGAAAGGGGGTGCCGACAGTGAAGATAAAAAAGGTATCAAAGAGGACTTCAACTACCTGCAAGTGCAAAAGCTCGTGCTGATAAATTCTGCGGATTTATAAAGAGGTCCCTGTAAGGTTTTAGGAAAGAGATAAGGTCGGTTTTTGCCGGCCTTATCTCTTTCAAATCAAATATTACTCTATAGTTATTGCCTGCACGGGGCAGGTATCGGCGGCTTCCTGACAATCGCAGGTATTACATTTGTCCTCTCCGATAACGTGAGCCTTGCCATCATCCTGTACCTTGAAGACCTCCGGGCAGAGTTCCTCACATGTGGCACAACCTTCACATAAATCCTCATTCACTACCGGTTTTGGCATGAATCTTCCTCCTTATCTTTAAATTTTTAAGCACAATTTTCCCTCTAAACCCGAAGACGGGAAAGAGATTTAAAAAATTATAATATATTTTTTTTGTAATTTCTACCACCTATTTTCTTCATGTCCTATTTTCTTGATTAGCTTTTGACACTTTCACTATCGATCCCAGTGTTGCCTCATGAGACGTGGATACCAGTCCGCCTTAAGAGAATGCTCAAACAAGGAAAATTTTTCTTCAGAAAGTCTGATTCTTACCGTTAAAGATCACGTCGAGAGTTTCTTTATAACGTCCTGTAGCTCTCCATAAGCCGCAGGCTTAGGGAGGCCGGCGATCTTCCATGCCGTAAAGGGGTCTGGAAATTCCTCAAATGTGCAGTCCTTTGGTTGATGCACATTGAGACATACAGCACGGGGCACGGGAAAGGCATTAAATTTTTTGTAATATTCTCTCATGAACTTTAATATTTCTAACTTTTCTTTTGTGATGGGGCATGTATTGCCAACCCCCTCTTTTTCAGTCATGGCACAGGCCACTTTTTCGTTCCAATCATCAAAATTGACAAGAAATCCCTCCTCGTCTACCTCAATCTTCAATCCCCCGTATTCAATGACAGGCATTGGAAACCCTCCTTTACGCTATTTTATTTTCTTTCTTCAAAATTTTTAATGAACTGCGCCACCTGAACACCAAGGTAAACGCATTTAATGTTGTTCATACAGTCATCGGCGTCCTTCTTTTCAAGGTGTGTGGTAAGTTCTTTCTTATCTCTCGTGAACTTGACAATGTAGGCATTTTTCCCTTTGTCAAAAGTAAGGTTCACTGATATACCGTACCTTCTTATTTCAGGATACATCTCAAGAATTTTATCCTCTAAAGCAACATCAGAGTACCCCATCACATTCCTCCTTTCTCAGGTAAAGTTAAAAGACCGTTACAGAATCACCTCGCGGTAAAATCCATATGTATTACGCCCAGGGCGTGCCGCCATCAACAATGCTGTGCTCCTCCCACATAAACCAGCTTCCGGTGTCGGAAAGAAAAAATTGGGTATTCGCAAAAACAGCATAATGTTCTTCCTCTTCTTTGATGAGTCTGGCGAAAAGCGCCTTCTCTTTTTCCGTCGCTGCTCCGGCTTCAGCCTTCTTATAAAATTCGACGCCTTCCTTCTCCATATGCATCGCGATCCTGAATGCATCAAGCTCGTCTGCGGTCGCCTGGACCCTCTTCATCATCTCATCCTTCATGGACTCAAAGATGGTCTGCATGTTTTTCATCGGACTCACTTCTTCCATCTTGATATCAACTTCCTTGAATATCCGGGACAGGGTCTGGAGATGCCTTTTCTCATCTTCCGTTATGGACAGGAACATCTTCTTTCCGACAGGATTTGTTATTTTCCCCGCCGCCTCGGTATAAAAATTTATCGCATCTTTCTCCATCCTTATAGCTATCTCAATGGCGTTCATTCGTCCTCCCGATGTCTTCTGTTTACTATAGATATTAGCATGTTCAGAAACAATGTCAAGATTGGTATAATTAGAGATAAGACGTGAAATATCCTTCTTTTATACAACTTTATCCGACCCTCCGGTGCAATCAGAACTGCGGTTTCTGCTTCAACCGGAGCATATCTTCTGTTGCGTACGGAGATATGAATGCCGCTGACGCTGATGCCCTGGGCAGCGTGTTGATAGAAAACGGCATTCCCGAAATAGACATTCTGGGCGGTGAACCCATGCTTCTGCCCTGGATCAGGGATTTTGCGAAATGTATGACAGACTCAGGGATCACGGTAAATATGAGCACTAACGGAAGCCTCCCGGATGTTCTGGACCGGTTCATAGACCTGGAAGGAGGCTTGTTCAACCTTGGATTTTCGATCCATGGCTTTTCTAAGACTCATGATACACTGACAAAATCGGACAATTTTTCTCATGCGGTCCGCGGACTCAGGAAAATGATCGATGCAGAGAGAGATCCTGTCGTGAAGAGCGTCCTGCTGCGGAAAAATAAGAACGAGATTTTCGAACTTGTCCCTTATCTTGCGGAACTCGGCGTAAAAAGATACTCCCTGCTCTATGAAGACACTATCGGCAGGCGGCTGTACCGCCCGTGTTTCTCATTCCCCGAATTTTATGATATTTATTCTCAGATGAAGATGAATTCAAAATGCCTGTTAGATGTGAACCTTGTTGCGGCATCCGGATTCTATAAATACGGCGGTCAGGCCGGCAGGTGCGATGCCGGTACAGAAAAGATTGCGATATTACCTGACGGTTCAGCCTTTCCCTGTAATCTGTTTGCGGGTTTTAAGGAATTCCGTCTCGGAAGTATTTTTTCGGATGGAATCGAAAAAATCCTGAGGAATCCGCTCCTTGAGAGCTTCAGAAATTATGATGGTAGAAACCAGTGCGGGGTCACTGACTGCCGGAATTATTCCGCATGCACGGGCGGATGTCCGGCCCATAGTTACTTTTTCTACCATACCCTTCATACCGGGGACCCGCGATGCCGGCAGATTATTAATGAAATTGCTAACAACAACTGAGGATAGAGTATTTGAGCGGATTCTTTTACCGATAGTCAAATAAAGCATGTGAAAATAAAGAGGCAAAAGCCTCGCAGGGAGGAACGACCGAGTCCGCCTCAGGCGGAGAGCGAGAATACTCTATCCTAAGGTTCTATCAGAAGAGCTTATGAATAATCTGGATTGAAGAGCTCTTGACAACAATTATTTTTTTGATAACGCTTTTAAATAATACCCGTTACATTTGAAGATGCGGCTGCACTCCATCCGTGGCTTGAGACCGTTGAACAGGGAGTTCAGGTCGTCTATAAACCATCCGGCGAAGACCTGAAACGTTGTTACGAGTTCGGGAAGGAGTTCTTAATCAGAGTATAAGGATATCAGTCAAAGTTTGAATAGAGATAATTTTTTGCAATCTCTGCTTTATTTTATATCCTTTTTCATGGATAATTGAACAAACGGTGTAACCAAAAATATGTCTGAAGCTAAGGAGGAATCATGAGAGAATTACCGGGACAGTATTTAAGCGTCAAGAAAAGGTTCCAGAAGCTTTACAAGGCAGTTGACAACCTTGGAAAAGCCGCGAAGGATTCGGGTCCTATTAATGCAAGAAGTTCCCATCTGATCCAGTTGGCCGCTGCCGCTGCAATAAGGTCCGAGGGCGCCGTACATTCTCACGCACGAAGGGCACTTAAAGCAGGGGCAAAACCTGAGGAGATCTACCACGCTATAATATTAATCACAAGCACCATAGGATTCCCGACTGTGTCGGCTGCATTAAGCTGGGTTGATGACGTCATGAAAAACCGCAGTTGATCTCCGGACCGACAGGAAGAGAGGTGATTATGAAATTGTTGAAGTATATTTTACCGCTTTTCATAACTCTGTCTTTGTTCTCTTTTAATATCGTCCTTGCAGCGGAAGAGGAAAGAGACATCGCAGCCCGGATCCCGGTGAGTCCCCAAACGCAGGGATGCATTGGTTGTCATGCCATATATACCCCGGGCATTGTGAGTGATTGGCTAACAAGCAGGCATTCGAAAATAACACCGGCAGAGGGTATGAAGAAGCCGCCCCTTGAAAGAAGGATTTCCGCCGGGAATCTTCCGCAGGCATTACTCGGCTATGCGGTGGGCTGCTACGAATGCCATGGCCTGAACCCCGGGAGCCACAGAGATAATTTCAAACACATGGGAAACAGCATAAATGTGGTTGTCACACCTTCCGATTGCAAGGCCTGTCATCCCGTGGAGGTCAGCCAGTTCTCAGGCAGCAAGAAGGCATACGCATATAAAGACCTTATGGAGAATTCTGTTTATCGTATGCTGGTGAGTACAATAACGGGTGTAAAGAGAATTGACAATGGAAAGATGATAACAGATAAACCGTCTGAAATGACGCTCCATGAGACCTGTCTCGGTTGTCACGGAACGAAGGTGGATTCAAACGGCATGAAGACTATTGCCACCAAATTGGGGAATATCGAGATACCGGATCTGACGAACTGGCCGAATCAGGGAGTAGGAAGGGTAAATCCTGACGGAAGTCGGGGGAGTTGTTCAGCGTGTCATGCACGGCATGCATTCTCGATCAGTATGGCAAGGAAACCCTATACCTGTTCTCAATGCCATCTCGAGCCGGATGTTCCGGCATGGGACGTATACGACGAAAGCAAACACGGTGATATCCTCTTTTCGAAGTACCAGGAGTGGAGTTTCGATTCTGTCCCATGGGTTATCGGGAAGGACTTTAAGGCTCCATCCTGTGCGACCTGTCACAACAGCCTCCTTGTTTCTGCATCAGGCGATATTGTCGCGGAGAGGACTCACGATTTCGGTTCAAGGTTATGGGTAAGACTTTTTGGCCTGATTTACAGCCATCCCCAGCCTAAATCAGGTGACACAACGATAATCAGGAATAAGGACGGTCTGCCTTTGCCCGTCACATTCACAGGTCAGCCTGCTTCGGAGTATCTCATTGACAAAACTGAACAGGATAAGAGATTACGCGCCGTCGAAAACATCTGTAATGGCTGCCACAGCATGCAATGGATAACAGGCCATTTTGCAAAGCTTGATAATACCGTAAAAGAGACAGATGAAATGACTCTCGCAGCCACAAAGCTCATGACGGAGGCGTGGGAAAAAGGCATTGAGGACAAGACAAACCCGTTTGACGAAGCAATTGAACAGATGTGGGCTCGACAATGGCTATTCTATTCCAATTCTGTCCGCTATGCTTCCGCCATGACCGGCGCTCCTGATTATACGGCATTTAAGAACGGCTGGTGGTATCTCAGTGAGAACCTCCAGCATATGAAAGACTGGATGGAGTTAAGAAAGGAAGGGAAGGAGAAGCACTGAATGAAGACTATCGCATTTCTTGGAAGCCCCCGAAAAGAAGGCAATACGGAACTCCTGCTCGGGGAGGCGGTCAGAGGGATCGAAGAAGCCGGTTTTACTGTGCAGATATTCAATCTGAACCTCGTGAAGATCTCGCCCTGCCAGAATTGCGGCGGTTGTGACGATACAGGCGAATGCATTTATGAAGACGATATGTCTCAGATCTATGAAGCGATAAGGACCGCTGACAGGATTATCCTCGCATCACCTATTTTTTTCTTTGCTCTGAGCGCTCAGACAAAGATCATGATTGACAGATGCCAGTGTTTCTGGTGTGAAAAATATCTTCTCAAGAGACCAATCCCTGAGGGTAAATACGGCAGAAAGGGGCTCCTGCTTCTCGTCGGTGGCCAGAAGAAAGAAATCGGCATCGAATGTGCAGGGGCTTCTGCGAAGGCGTTCTTCAGGACAGTGAGCGTTCCCGAACATGCGACATTGAGCTATATCGGAGTCGATACGAAGGGCGCGATATTGCGACATCCCACGGCGCTGAAGGACGCCTATGAGGCCGGAAAGGAGTTGGTAAAAAAGTAGGTTCTTTCGTTTGTCGGCGTCGGGCGCAGTACCCCGCGCGACCCAATTTCCGCGAACCAACTAACCTGTATTGTTCATAAGCTGTGAAATGTGAATCGGAGAGAGAGTATCGGAGCGCGTTCTTTTGCAGATATTCAAAAACGCGCTGTGAAGATAATGAGGCAAAAGCCTCGCACGTCCCGTCCGCCTCAGGCGGATCGGGGCCGAGAATGAGCGACGATGCGCTCTCCCCGGTTAATCTGTTAAGGACTTACGAATAATATAGACTACGCTTCCAACAGGGTTGAGAATTGATTATGGTGGTCCTCTTCCTCCGAAAGTATCTCCTCGAAAAGTCTCTTCGTAACAACATCATTCTCTTTGACGGCAAGGGCAATGATCTCTTTATAAAGTTTTATTGCATCTTCCTCTGCCTTCTTGTCGATCTGGAGCATATCTTTGACGCTTTTGCCCACTGCTATGGGTGAAGGTTTTGTAGTAAGCGCGCCGCCCAGGTAATCAAGCCTTTCCGCTATCGCTTCCGCGTGCTTCATCTCCACGATCGCGATCTTCTTAAAAACCCCTCCGACCGATTCGGAATTTATGCCCGTAACCGTCACGTGCTGCCACATGTACTGGATGCTCACCTGAAGTTCATTCGCGATTGCCATGTTGAGTTTGTCGTTCAATTCTTTGCTCATAATACTCCTCCTTTTTAATACAATCATTCATAAAAGATCGTAATACCCGCATTCCAGATTAACTTCTCCTTTCGGATTGCAAGATAAGTGCCAGAAGATAACATATTGATTTTATTTATATTTCGCAGACAAGAGACGGTTGGACATAAGGCAAATTGTCTCGCTGATGGACATATTGACCAATTCTCAAAGAGTTTAGGCGATATAAAAATCTCCCCTTCCCCCTCTTTTCCAAAAGAGGGGAATAAATCCTCCCTTTGGAAAGGGAGGTTAGGAGGGATTTAACGAAATTTATTATTATCATTATCTCTGGCTGCCACTTTTTACTGATAGGGAACAGATGCGTTTATTTTATTGACTAATTGAAGACTTTGCCGTATTCTGACTCATGTGAAATCCGTTCGACCGGGCACAAAAAAGATGGGAATTTCACCGGTAAAAATTATTGTCGAATGCGGCTGCGACGAGGCAGGACGGGGAGCCGTAGCAGCGGAGGTTTACGTGGCGGCAGTGATCCTCAACCCTGTCCACGCGATAAAAGGATTGGCTGACTCAAAGAAACTGAGCCCACGCAAACGTGATACCCTCAGTGAAGAGATCAGGCTTTATGCGTTGAGCTGGTGTATCGAGAAGGCCAGCGTAGAAGAAGTCGAAAGGCTTAATGTCCTTCAAGCCACCTTACTTGCCATGAAGCGTGCTGTCGAAGGTCTGAAGATCAGGCCCGACAGAGTCCTTGTGGACGGAAACCATAAACCAGGGCTGGAAATGCCGGTCGAGGCAATCGTGAAAGGTGACGCCAAAATCCCGGCGATTAGTGCTGCATCAATACTCGCAAAAGTGGCAAGAGATCAGGCCATGGTTGAATACCACCGCCTCTATCCGGAATATGGCTTTGATGTACACAAAGGCTACCTCACCAAAGAGCATGTTGAAGCGCTTCGTAAACACGGCCCCTCCCCCATTCACAGAAAGAGTTTTTTTGGGGTGATGACACTGGAACTCCCATTTTGACTTTTATTTGTCATATTTAGTTTAATGTAGCATGGACAAGGAACGTATCGACGAGGCACTGGAACTCCTCTGGGTTCTGAACGAAGAAGGTCATGACGACCTTAACCGCTTCAGACTGAGTTCTGAAGATGATGAGGTCGATGCGGTCATCGGCGTTTTAAATAAAGAGGGACTCGTGACTATCTCGGGTAATACCATTCATTTCACTGACGAAGGCCATACAAGAGCCAGGGCCCTGATAAGGAGACTCCGCCTTGCAGAAAGACTTTTTTCCGACGTTTTTGAGATGCGGGATGAAACCGTCATTGCAGATGCGTGCAAGATGGAACACATTCTCAGTCAGGAGCTTACCGACAGTGTCTGTACATTCCTTGGTCATCCGCAGACATGCCCTCACGGCAAGAGAATACCGAGGGGGGAATGCTGCAAGAAATATAAAGTTGAAGTCGAACCCGTAGTCACCAGATTGTCTGAATTCGAGGTCGGCTCAAAGGGCAGGATCACTTTTATCGTACCGGCAAAACCTTCGCGGCTGAGCAAGCTCAATTCGCTGGGGATTACTGCCGGAAGCATTATCAGACTTCTTCAGAGAAATCCTTCATATGTCATCCAGATAGATGAAACGACAGTGGCGATTGACCCTGAAATCGCAAAAGAGATATACGTCAAAAAGGCTTTCTAGCGAGATTGTTCACAGCGAACTCTGTTCCAATGATTGCCATTCCAAAATACCCCTCTTTGGTAAAGAGGGGTGCGGGGAGATTTTATGAATCATCAGGAGAGACATTTACTCTTAAAATCCCCCTTCATCCCCCTTTGCTAAAGGGGGAAAATAATATCCCCGGTTTATTTTAAGAACTTAAGAATTGTTTTAGTCTTTTAGCCCGTCATTCTATCCGCCTTAGGCGGATGTCCAGAATCTTTCTTCGCTTGCCGAAGGATTCCCGATCCGCCTAAGGCGGAGGAATGACAACCTAAACATCAGCCATTGAAACGGAGTTTCGATCAGTAATCCGGGCTGAAAACTTCTCCATTTTTTAATGCCGGTGGAAAAGATAATGGGAATGTATATGGGTATGGGCGGTCTGGCCGTGATAATGGACATGCTCATGTATCAGATTAACTCTCAGCAGCAAATCTTCATCTCTCAGAATTTCTTCAGCGCTTCCCATACTTTCAATGCGGTGCTCTTCGGAGAGTACCGCGACCCTGCATTGAAGCTCGTCCACCAGGGAGAGATCATGGGTGGCAATGACAATAGTCTTCCCTGCTTCATTTAAAGCCAATATCAATTCCAGGAGAAAGACCTGGGTCTTTGGATCAAGGCCGCTCGTAGGCTCATCGAGCAGAAGCACTTCGGGATTCATCGTCAGGACGGAACCGATTGCCACTCTCTTCTTTTCCCCGCCTGACAACATGTATGAGGGACGTTCCCTGAGGTTTTCAATCTTGAGCATCTGCATTATCTCATCCGCCCTTTGCAGCGCCTCTCCTTTTTCGAGTCCCAGTTGTAAAGGGCCGAAAAGCAATTCGTCCAGTACCGTCGGACAGAACAACTGGATATCGGAATCCTGAAAGACAAATCCTACCTTCTCCCGGAAAAATCTCAGGAAATCCTTTTCTTTGAGAGATTTCTCGGACAATTCATGCGCGTGAAAAAGGACGCTTCCCCGTGACGGGAACAACAGGCCTGCCAGTATCTGAAGAAGTGTAGATTTACCGCTTCCGTTGGAACCTATAATGGCAAACTTTTCACCTTTGTTTATTTCCAGACCAACGTCGATGAGAGCAGGGAATCTGTTGTAATAACTGTAATGGAGGCCTTCAACCTTAATGATTTCCATATGTCTCCTTTAGACCCACAAGAATAGTGAAGCCAGAGTGAAGAGAAAAAAACCGACGGCCCAATCTCTTCCCGCTATTTTCTGATATTGGTAAAGTTTGATCTCACCCGCGAAACCCCTTCCCACCATCGCTTTAAAGACATCGTCGCATTTCAGCTGGGTCTTCCTGAAAATAAAAGCTATCCTTCCTGCCACCCAGTTCCTTGCTTCCACCCTGTTCACCTCACCGGCAAGCCTGCTCTTTTTCGCAAGGTGCATATCTGCAACAATGCGGGCAAAAATAAAGATGTACTTATACGTCAGAGAAATGATAATCAAGAAAGCATCCGGGACTTTGAGGACCTTCAACGCCTTGATAATCTCAGGGAAAGGCGTGGTATACAGGATCAGGAAAGATATCGACAGGGAATTGATGACCCTCAAAGTCAGCATTGCGACAACCGATAATCCTTCTCCTGTAAAGCCTATCACTTCAGGGATGTAATAATAACCCAGAAAATCGTACGCCTTGGACAATGTGATGACCGGCATAAGCACTTCACCGTGTGTTATTACGTTCAAAGAAGAGGGCAGGGAAATAAGGAAACCGAAAAAGAAACCCAGCAGGAATATCTTTTTATAAAGGCTTACAAGATTTATTCGGGAAAATAAAGAAAGGCTGAATACGGTAAAAAAAATACCTAATTCAGGCAAGATCTCTTTTTTCAAACTGATTACGACAATGAGGAAAAGCCAGAAAACCACTTTGACGCGAGTATCAAGCTCATGGAAAAAACCTTTTTGTGACGCAGATTCCCACTGCGTGTAACCTTCCTTCAGAATGCCCGCAAAACTCTCAATGCCTTTATTAATATATGAGGTGTTTACCTTACCCCCTCCTCTTTCAGGGGGGACCGAGGAGGGGGTATTCAGTAAAAAAAGAGGGATGTCATTTTTCATGCTTAACCAGAAGCTTTGTAATCAAATATATCACAAGAGCAACTACGGCGACGCCAAGTATACCGGATATGATATACGAAATTACCTGCATGCCGAAAGCTGCGTTCTCTCCGCCGAAATTATAATCGCGGACAGGCGCTTTCCAGAACTCGGCCAGTTTCCTGAGACCCTCCGGCACATAACCCAGGAGTTCCTGTAGCTTGTCTGTTCCCCATTCTCCCCAGGCATCACCGGATTTAAATTTTTCGGGAAGATAGATGCCAAGTGGAGTTAAAAGAGCCATTACAAGAAGCCCGATCCACAATTTCTTCTGAAATCTCGTCATATCAAGCC
>Ga0153915_10006740_pt1 | contig 10787 bp, 8 predicted proteins | sample Opewatmetagenome_2_FD_107003 | JGI IMG/M metagenome (GOLD analysis project Ga0153915, IMG submission 107003) | Freshwater wetland microbial communities from Ohio, USA - Open water 3 Core 3 Depth 3 metaG | ecosystem: Environmental > Aquatic > Freshwater > Wetlands | place: USA: Ohio, Lake Erie...
AACGTATAACATAACCAAAAAACCGCCGGTGACGATAGAAGCTCTTTAGCAGGCTGTCGAAAGGCCTTGGATTTGCCCTGGCTGACCTTATCGCCATAAATATCAAGGCCGGGGTTTTGTCCTTGAAGTCGCCAATTTCCCCTCCTTCTGGGGCCTGGTTGATTACGGACAAGTCCTCTTCAGTCTGCTCACGCCCAGTTCATCGGCCAATTTGTCAAGAAGCCCGATGGAAGATGCCAACATCGGGATACCTTCCTTAAGTCCCTTTTGTTTCCTCTCCGATCCTCTTTCACCGGGAAGATAGACTGGTCCTTTGGCCCCATCAGGGCGCTGAACATCTTTTACTTGCCCGATCATTTCATCCATTCTCTTTTTGAACTCGTCGCGGGACATGAATAATTGCGGGTCAAGGGCCATAAAAAGGTGTCCGCAACCGAGGGAGCCGGGTCCGGAAACGAAGTTTCGGGCAAATGTGGAGCCAGTGAGGACGCCAGCCAGGGCATCCATCACCATCGCCAGCCCATATCCCTTATACCCGCTTTCCCCCAGGGGCACGAGAGAAAAGGCAGCTCCAGGATCATCGGTCGGCTTCCCCTCCTTATCATAAGCCCAGCCGACAGGGATCTGGCGGCCTTCGGTTGCGTACTTTTTAATCCTACCCTGCGAGACTACACTGGTCGCCATATCAAGTACGACCAGGGGTCGCTCTCCTGCGGGGATTGCAAAGGATAAGGGATTGTTGCCATGGGTTCGGACGAGACTCCCTGGAGGGGCCATAATTGGATAAGAATTGGAGGTGGCAAAGCCTATCAGATCATGCTCTGCGGCCATTCTCGCATAATATCCAGCAGCTCCAAAATGCGATGAGTTACGAACACCCGCCAAGCCAATTCCCACTTGCTTTACTTTCTCAATACAGAGGCTCATAGCTTTCACACCGCCCAAAAATCCCAGGCCGTGGCCACCGTCCAGAAGGACATGGGAAGCTGACTCGGTAATCATCTTGATTTCAGGCCGCGGATTGATAACGCCTCCCTTTATGAGGGTCACATATTGCGGCAGCCTCACCGCGCCGTGAGTATCTATGCCTCGCAGGTCGGCATCTAAAAGGGCTGCGGAGACAATCTCTACATGATCCAAGGGCATAGCCATGCCCCGGAGGACAGCTCGAGAAAAATCTCGCAGGTCTTCGGGCAAAACTATTAATTCGGAAATCATAAAGTATGCTCCTTTAGCCCTTCCTCCTCAAATGGGCCCAAAGAAAAACACCCCCGACGATCATAAAGGAAGAAAGAATCTGGCCCATGCTAAACGGACCCCAAACAAATCCGATTTGCGCATCCGGCTCCCTGAAGAATTCCAAAAAGAAGCGAAATCCCCCATAAAAGCTAAGGAATATCGCCAAAAGCGTGCCGGTGGGCATTCTTTTATCCTTCAGGAGCCACAAGATCAAAAAGAGGGTGCCGCCCTCCAACGCACTCTCATAGAGTTGAGAGGGGTGGCGAGTGAAGGGCCCTCCCTTTGGAAAGATCATGCCCCAGGGGACCTGGGTCACTCGACCGTAGAGTTCCCCATTGATGAAATTTCCTATTCTCCCTAGGCCCAGTCCGATGGGAATGGTGACGATGATGAGGTCTGCAATTCTCCAGAAGGATTCTTTGTATTTCCAACAAAAAAGGATGGCAGCGAGGAGGGCGCCAATCAACCCCCCATGAAAAGACATACCCCCATGCCAGAAGGCGAATACCTCAAGGGGGTCGTTCAGGTACCTTTTCAGGTCATAGAAAAGGACATATCCCAAACGAGCACCAATGATCAAGCCAAGAAGCAGATAAAAAAATAGATCATCCACCTCCCGCTTGGAGATGCCAAAATCTTTTCGCTTCATCTGATACCGGACGAGCAGATAAGAGGCAAAAAAGCCAAAGACATACATCAGCCCATACCAGCTCAATCGAATGGGGCCGAGCTCTATCAGGATGGGGTTAAGGTCAATTTTCATCGCTCGCTCCTAGCTTTTCCATATCAGGAAACACCGTTTCTCTGCAATGAGCTCAAGTCAGTATTCTGATGAAAAATGGATTAGGATTCACTCCCTTTCTGGAAGACCAGAAACTTGCTTAGTTAATTAGCCGATTGGAGCCGTTCTCACTGAGTTCATTCGGCAATATGGAAACCCAGCGGAAATCGTCCTGATAGGAGGCAGCATTAAGGCAGGTTCCAGGGTTTGTTGGATTTTTATACGACCGTGGATAGTTCGGGGTCGTTAACAGGCTTATTGAATTCAATGGATACTGGCATGCCGATCCTGCTCCATCCCTTCGGGCCGAGAAACCCGGGAATCGCTTGGAACCTACTTCGATTAAATCCCCCTAGGCCATGGGTCCGGCTTCCGCCGGTACCACCTTCAGGTCAACCCGTTCTGTCCCCCGGATGACGGTGAGCGTCATCGGTTGCCCGATCGGCCATTCAGCAAGGAATCGGTGCAGGTCATCCACGCTCTCTACGTCCTGCTCGTTAATCGCCACAATCAGATCCCCCTCCTGCAGGCCTGCCTGCCCCGCCGGGCCAGTTGAATGAACCGATAAGACCTCAACAGCGTAATCCCGAGTCAAATTATAGAATCGGACCAGGCGGCGGTTGAGGGGTCGCTGTTGCCCGGCGATGCCCAGATAACCGCGTCGCACCCGGCCGTGGGTGAGCAGTTGGGATACGACCCACTTCGCCGTGTTGGATGGGATGGAAAAGCCAATCCCCTGAGCCAGGGGAATGATCGCCGTATTGATCCCGACTACATGTCCCCGGGAATCAACCAGCGGCCCACCGGAATTCCCCGGATTCAGGGGCGCGGTATGTTGAATGACGTTCTCGATGAGCCGTCCCTCCTGGCTACGCAAGGCTCGGCCGAGGGCGCTGACCACGCCAGTCGAGACAGAAGACTGGAAACCAAAAGGATTCCCAATCGCGATAATCAGCTGTCCGACGCGCAGGGAAGCCGAGTCCCCGAGCGTTGCAAAAGCCATGCTTGACGCGTCGGCGCGGATCACCGCCAGGTCGGTGGCGGGATCTGTACCAATGATCGTCGCGGCGAAGGAAGTTCCACCGGTAATCGTTGCCGTTAGCTGTCTTGCGTTTTGCACCACGTGGCTGTTTGTGAGAATGTACCCGTCTGGGGCGAAGATAATCCCGGAGCCAGCGCCAGCTTGCTCGAATCTGCTTCCCGGCATCTGTTTCCCAACGGAAACCCCAACCACAGCCGGCCCAACGGCCTCCACCACGGCTATGACAGCCCTGGAGTAGACATCAAGAAGTTCAGCGTCAGACCTCCCCGAGGCGCTAACTTCACACCGACCCTGAATGCTTTTCCCGTATTCTTGGCCGTCGATCAGTTTTAGGGCTTGTTGGATGTGTTCTTCCATCCTGCTCCTCCATTTTTCAAAAGGAAAAACCTACGTCCGGATAACCGGTGGATTCGTTTCGCCCGAATCTGGAAGTTTTTATTGTACGACGAATACTGGAATCTTTAAAGCGTGACGCACCTTGGAGATGGTGGCCCCAAACAAGATGTCTTTTAGTCCTCTGTGCCCATGCCCCCCCATAACGAGCAGGTCAACCTGGCTTTCTTTTGCCAGGCGTACGAGCTCGCGGGGAACATGCCCGAACCCAAGAACCGGTTGGGCTTCGATGCCCAAATTCCGAAACTGCTGGGCAATCGCTTCCAGCCGCTCCGGGTCTTTACGGGCTTCATCGTCGTAGGCCTTCTTCCCGAAAAGTTGACCACTCACTCCTTCCACCACGTGGAAAAGATAGATGATTGCTCCATGCTGCTCGGCCAACGTTTGGGCATGGGAGAGGACCTTCACATCCTTCTCCCCATAATCAATGGCCACGCCGATCCGGGAGTATTTCGGGGGAACCAGTTCGAAGGCGGGCACTGCGGGAGAAATCCTTTCTTTCCGCCTCCAGGATTTTGGGAGCGAGATGTAGATCAACAATAGCGCACAGCCGCCCGCGGCGGGAACGACCGTAAGCCAAAGCCAGATGGCCTTAGCCCCGGCGCTGCCGATCCAATCCGCCAGCGCATTCACCACCAGGTTTCCATTCAGCCCCACGATGATGACTGCGCTTGCCCAGGCCATCACTTTCATGCCCGACCCATTGGCAAAAGCCCCCATCTTCTCCCGGTCGCTGGTAAACTGGATCAGGGGAATCACGGCAAAAGGAAGTTGCACGCTTAGAATGACCTGACTCAGAATGAGAAGGTCATAGGATTTCTTTTCCCCCCAGACACCGATGACGATGACCGCAGGAAGGATGGCCAGGAAACGAGTGAGGAGTCTACGGAGAACGGGACGCATTTTGAGCTTGAGAAACCCTTCCATGACAATCTGGCCCGCAAGCGTGCCCGTCAGGGTCGAACTCTGGCCAGCGGAGATTAGAGCGATGCCAAATAAGGTGCCAGCAAGGGCCGTCCCCAGGAGGGGAGTGAGGAGCCCGTGGGCTTGCTGAATTTCTGTCACCACGATTTGATGCTTAAAAAAAACTGCGGCCGAAACAATCAGGATGGCGGCGTTAACGAAAAAAGCCGCATTGAGAGCAAAAACGGTATCGATAAGGTTGTACCCGCAGGCCTGTCGTTTCCCTTCGCCGGTCTGTTCCACATCCCGGGTTTGGACAAGGGCGGAATGCAGGTAGAGATTGTGGGGCATCACAGTGGCCCCAAGAATTCCAACGGCCACGTAAAGACTCGCCGGTGTCAGATGAGGGACGAATCCCCTGATCACCTCCCCAAAGAGGGGCTTGGCCAGGAAGGCTTCGATAAAAAAGCAGATTCCAATGGTCAAGACAAAAATCAAGATGAAAATTTCCATCTTTCTGATTCCGAAGTGCTGGATCCAAAGAAAGAGTAGCGTGTCAAAGCCGGTTAGGATCACGCCGTACAACAACGGAACCTTGAAGAGTAAGTTGAGACCGATGGCCGTACCGAGTACTTCCGCCAGGTCGCAGGCGGCAATGGCCACTTCGCACAATATCCAGAGGGCGTAGGCGACGGGGCCTGGGTAGCTGTCCCGACAAGCCTGCGCCAGGTCTGGCCCCGCTACAATTCCCAGGCGGGCGGCGAGGGTCTGAAGGAGCAGCGCCATGAGGTTGGACATCAGCAGAACCCAGAGGAGCTGATAACCAAAGCGGGCGCCGCCTTCTAGATCGGTAGCCCAATTACCCGGGTCCATGTAGCCTACACTCACAAGATAGGCCGGCCCGGCATAGGCGAAAAGACGTCGGACAAAACCCACTTTCTCCGGAATTAAAACGCTCCGCTGTACCTCCGCCAGAGAGACAGTCGATGGCTCAGGATTTATACCCCTACCAGATCCTGGCGATGAATCAGGCATCCTGCCCTTCTTCCTCACCTCTTTCTCGGGAAGCTCCTTCCCCAAACCTATGGCTTTCCACACTCCAACCCTTGCTTCAAATTCCGAAGGTTTTTCTCCATGAGCCCCAAGAAAGTCATCTTTTGCCTCACCTGCTCCGGAGTCAGGTTATGTCCTGGGTTAAGAGTCAAAATGCCAACCCCCGCTTCTTTGGCCAGCGCCTGGGTTAGTTTCGGATTTACCAATTCTTCGGCGTAAATGAAATGAATTCCGCTCTTTCGGGTGGCTTCGATCACCTGCGCCATTTTTTTGGGGGTCGGTTCGGCATCGGGGCTGATTCCGGAAAGGGGAATTTGTTGCAGGTTATACCTTTTGGCCAAATAAGCAAAAGCCGCATGTCCGCTCAGCAAGATCTGGCGAAAACGGCACTTAGCCAACGATTCACGGTATTTTTTATCCAGATCTTTAAGCTTGGCTGCATAAATTCCGGCGTTATCTTTATAGAGAGAGGCGTGGGCGGGATCTTTTTCTGAAAAGGCATTGGCAATGCTATCCAAAATCCGCAGATCCAGGGAGAAGTCTAACCAGATATGGGGATCTATTTTCTCCGGGAAGGAACGACCGCGGCCAGACCTTATCCTTCCTTCTTCCCCTTGTTCTGCTTTCAAGAGGGGGAGTCCCCGACTGACCTCCACGACCAACAACCGCTTTCCCTTCGCCGCCTGCAAAACCTTATCCACCCAGGGTTCCATGGAAGGGCCGATATAAATGAAAATATCCGCCTGGGCAATTTTCGCCACATCACTGGGCCTGGGCTCCCAGGTGTGCGCCTCAGCGCCGGGGGGGAGAAGCAAAGTGGCTTGGACCCGATCTCCCCCTACAGCACTGGCGAATTCTTGCAGGGGGAAGAGGCTGGCCATGACTTTAAGCTTGGGGTGAGGCTGCCCAAAAGAAGGCGGGAGCAAGACAAAAACCAGGATGATTGCAATGCAGAGAGAAAAGATTTCTTTCTTCGGTGAAATTTTTAGAATTTTCGTCTCCATGTGAGGCAACTTTTAATCGTGATGACTCGCCGGGAATCAGTTCGTTAAAACTTCAGCCATGGCGTTATGTTCCGCAAACGATGCAGAATCGATCTTTTGGCAGATAATGAAAATATTTCCATTTATCATGATTTTTTTTAATCATTCTGTCAACCTTGAATTGAAACCATGGTTGACCGGCATATGCATAAAGGGGTGTTCTGCAGTTTTTGATTGACTATTCTAATCCTTTTCGGATACCCTTTTTTTGCCCTTTGAAAAGTCCTTTATATATCACGGCACCAAATGAGGCGTTTGCCAAGGGGAAGCTTTTTGTTTTTGGGGGTTGTCGAATTCGGGCCCAAACGGTACCGACTACTCCTTGGCAGAAATTGGCGCCATAAAAAGTGTGGATGATCGATCATTTTTTTAAGACTGTCCAGGTCGATGTCCGGAGGCCAGGGCGATGAGCGCCGGCAGCATCGACCGCGAAATAGTCTGCCCATAGATGCGGATTGGGGTCCGCAAGCGGGGGCCGGGTGTATTTTGTGGCCCTGTGCATGGAAGAACCAGCACCTTAGAATGCCAAGTGAAGCGCATAGGCCTCCGGAGCTCTGAACTCATTTTATTACTCCAATTTTTGCAACTTAGCACGGGCGTTTGTCGAGGAAGGGCTTTGTGAAGGTAGGGATGATGAACAACCCCCGGGTAGACCTCTTAGCCGAAATCACCTGGGCCATAAAGAATAGCTTCGATTTCTTAGATTTAACTTTGGAACCCATTGCCGCTTACCGGGGGCAGATCGATTTACCAGAAACCCGAAAGGCCCTGGAAGGCTCGAATTTAGGAATCGTTGGTCATACTGCCTATTACCTCCCTTTGGCTTCCCCTTTCGAAAGCCTACGCCGAGCCGCCGTGGAAGAGATACGCTGGGCACTTGAGGTTTTTGCCGAGTTGAAAGTCTCGAAAATGACCGTTCACCCTGATCGATCCATTGCCTTTTCTCTGGGCCCGAAGGGTGTCCTTCAGAAGAATGTTCAGTCTTTCGGGCAGATCAACGGGTTGGCCAAGCCATTGGGCATCCAAGTCCTGATCGAGAACATGGATCGTACCTTTAACACCGTGGACCAAATCCGCCACGCCCTTTCCCAAATACCCCAATTGGGCTTTCATCTGGATGTCGGCCACGCCAACCTGAATGCGGAGCGGAACCGGACTGAAGAATTTTTGCAGGCCTTCCATGATCGTCTAGCCCATGTCCATCTTTCAGATAACATCGGAAAAAAAGAAGACTTACACCTTCCTTTGGGGGTTGGGAGCATCGACTGGAAAAAAATCATCCGGTTGTTGAAGGGTTTTGGGTATGATGGCACGATCACCTTGGAGATCTTTTCCCCGGACCGGAAGTATCTTCTTTACAGCCGGGATAAATTGCGCGAAATCTGGGAGAGCTGAATAGAATTCTATTGGCGATCCGCCAAACGCTGATTTTTTCGAAATCGCTGACTCTGCAAAGCTGATTGCTGAACGCTTCTAGGAAAAGGGGGGCCCAGCTTCGCCATGCCGATGGTTGAGATCATGGAGGCGATTGATCCAGAAAGGATCGGAAGAAATGAAATCCTGCCACCCCTATCGCTTTTAATGATGCATTCTATGGACCGGGAGCGGGTGGAGGAGATTAAGACGACAGAGAATATTCCCGTGATCGTTGTATTTCCCACGCGCGGGGATGAGGAGCTGTTGACCCTGGAGCGCGAGATTCAGATCCTGCAGCCGTTAATGGGGCGAATCATCGACGAAACCTGGATCGCTTTCGGGGGTAGCGAACACGATGATGTTCCGCTGATGGCCAAAAAATATGGGGCCCAGGTTTTTTATGCCCAGTGGAATGGGATGAACGACGCCTCCCGGGGAGATGCGGGCAAGGGCCTGTCCATGCGAGGACTCCTTTACCACCTTTGTACTGTAAAGGGACTGAATAACCCCAGAGCCATCATCGAGTTCATCGATGCGGACATCCGAGAAGGTTACTTCAGCCCCCGCTGGGTCATTGACCCCGTGGGAGCTGTTCTCTGGTTTGAAGAGATCGAAGTCGCCAAACTCGTCTACCACCGGCCTTTCGGTGGAAGGCTCAACGCCTTTATCACGCCCTTCATTTCGGTCTTCGACCATCCAGCTATCAATCCCCTGAAGAAATTACTTTACCTTCTTTCCGGGGAGATTGCCGGGACGTTTAATTTTTGGCTCTCCGTTCCCTTCAAACAAAATTTCGGAATTGAGATGAAGATCTTAACCTCACTGGCCCTGAACAAAGTGAATCTTCGCTCCAACGGCAACGACCTGAACCATGTAATCCAAGTCTTCATGGGAGAGATGGACCACAAACACAGCGCCCTCCGGAGCACCGGAAAGGTAAAAGGGTTGGATGCGATGGCCAAGGAGGTTTTTCATGCTTTCCTTGAGGACTTAGTGGAAGAAGGGCTGGTCCGGATGGAAAGGGGATTGTCCTTTTCCGACCGCCTCCAAATCTCCACAGTGACCCCCACAGCCGGGGGCGGGGAAGAAATTGGGACACCCAGCAAACTGGACATGGCCTCGAAAGAAAAAACTTTTTCTCCCCTCAAACACCTTCCAGAAATCAAGGCCATCTGTCCCTGGTTGGCTCCATAAAGCCAATTGGCCGCAGAGAGCGCTGAGGAATTCTTTCAGTCAAAAAGCAAGTATTAAAATGGAAAATGGAATTCGCGCGAGGAATGCCCACCCCGTCATCGCCAGCGAAGAGAGGCGATCTCTATTTTCTCCGCGGGGAAACCTCTAAGCCTTTTTGACCTTTTGAGCGTAGAGAATAATGGATTTGGGAAAGAAGAAATTGCAGACTTTTTCCAAGAATCGCAGGGGACGGGAAAAGAGGGAGAGGTGCAGGAATTTGCGATAAAGAAAGGGAATGATGGCTTTTTCGTCATGGAGCCCGAAGATGCAGCGGAGCATCCAGTAGGGAGAGTGAAAGGCATGGGCGAACCCTACAGCATAAACGCGCAGGCCATTCACCTCCATGGAGCGAGCCAATGCCTGGGGCACCACCTTGCGCACGTGTCCGCCCCGGGTGCGGAAGTATTCTTTGGAAAGTTTATCGTAAATATGCTCTGTGAAAAGGGTGGGCACGGTAACGGCGATCTTTCCTCCGGGCTTGAGGATTCGGCCTAACTCAGCCATTCCCAGCCGGTCATCATCGACGTGCTCCATGACTTCAGCGCAGATGATCTTGTCGAAGGTGCCGTCCTGGAAGGGGAAGCGCAGAGCATCCCCCCGGAGGAGAAGTACCCGCCCATTCGCTTCCTGGCGCTTTTTCATTTGCCCCAGAACATACCGGGCCTTTAGAAGGCTCTGCCGGCTGAGGTCCATCCCCAGGACAGAACAGTCATGCCGAAAGCACTCGAAGACGTGCCGCCCTTCCCCGCAGCCAGCATCCAGAATGAAGTCCCCTTTGCTCAGAGGCAGCGTGTGGAAATTAACCGTGAGCATCGATGGCCTCCCGGTAGACTTCCACCATCTGGCGGGCTGCGTTCTCCCAGGTGAAAAGGTTGACGACCCGACGGCGCCCGGCCTGGCCCATTTGCCGGCGCAGCTCTGGATCTTCCAAAAGACGGCGGATGGCTTTAGCCAAAGCGGGCCCATCTCTTGCGGGGACAAGGATTCCGGCTCCATCGTTTCCCACCACCTCTGGAAGGGCCCCGGCGGTACTGGAAACGACCGGGAGTTCGCAGGACATGGCCTCCGCCGCCGGGAACCCAAACCCCTCGTAGAGCGATGGAACCACCGCAATCTCGGCACTGCCATAAAGGCGCACCAGGTCCCCGGGACCAATTTTCCCGGTGAAAAAGACTCGACGGCCAACCTTGTACTTCTCCACGAGCATAGGAGCAAAGGAACGTTGGGGAGCGCCACCGTCCACGACGGTTAGGGAGACGCTTTCGGGAAGGCAGGCCAGAGCTTGCAGAAGGTAGAGCAAACCCTTTTTCCGATCCTCGGAGTTTCCCACGAAGATTAGGCTGTTGGGTTTTTTGGCCAAACCGGGGATGGGGGCAAATTCCCGGCTATCCAAGCCGTTATAAACGACGCGGATTTTTTCCGGCGGAATGCCAAAAGCCTGGTGGATCTCCCGGGCGGAATCATGGGAGACGGTAATGATTCGGTCTAAGTGATTGCTGACGATCTTTTGCATGAGCAAGGGGTAGTAAAGAACCCGCTTCACCTTCTGCTTCAGGGTCGTGGGCTGCTCAAACCAGGTGGCCCGGTCGATGGACAGGGGGTGGTGGAGGGTAGAGACTACGGGAACCCCCAGCAATTTCCAGAGGAGCATCCCGTAGCCCAGACATTGGTTGTCATGGAGGAT
>Ga0153915_10006741_pt1 | contig 10787 bp, 7 predicted proteins | sample Opewatmetagenome_2_FD_107003 | JGI IMG/M metagenome (GOLD analysis project Ga0153915, IMG submission 107003) | Freshwater wetland microbial communities from Ohio, USA - Open water 3 Core 3 Depth 3 metaG | ecosystem: Environmental > Aquatic > Freshwater > Wetlands | place: USA: Ohio, Lake Erie...
CACGCCGCCCGAGGTGCGCACGACGAGGCGGCGATTGTCGGTCGTGAACACCACCGTCACCGCGCCCCACACCGACTTGCGCCACCGCTCGGTGCCCTTCGGATCGAGCATCGCGAGCTCGTTGCCGTGGATCACCGCGAGCTGCGACGCGTCGTGATTCGCGGTGATCGAATCGGCGATCAGCTCGGCTGGAAACTTCGTCACCGTCTTGCCGTCGCGCTTGCCCTCGATCCCGGTCGGCGTGCGCACGTACACCGTGCCGGTGCTGTCGAAGCCGATCACGGCCTGCGAATCCAGCGCGAAGCTGTTCGTCGGCTTGAGGGTCTTGACCCCGGCCTTGTCGCGATACAGCACGATGCGCTGGCCATCATCGTCGTACGTCGTCACGACCGCGATCGTGCCATTCGCGCGGGCCGGGTCGACGAGGTGGACGGCCTGGACCTGCGTCGAGGTCTTCAGGGTCGGCAACGCGGTCGCCGTATCGTGATCGAGATCGAGCACGAACCGGGCGAGCTGGCCCGAGGTTCCGATCATCACGGTGTGAAGCTCGGGCTCGTACTCGAGGCGCTCGACGAACGTGAAGGTCCCGAGGCCGACCGGCTTGTCGGCGCGCTGGGTGTCGACGAGGTCGATCGTGTACTTGTCCGCGACCACGCGCTCGACGATCACGTGGTGAGGATCGAGCCAGATCGAGTACTGCGCCGCGCCACCGGGGAGATCGGTGGCGTCGCTCTCGCCTTGCTGCGCGAGCCGGTCGTCGAGCCACAGCACGTGCGTCGTCGACGTCATCAGCGCGATCCGCGCGCCGAGCGCGGTGGTCACGCCGGTGCCGACGTTCTTCCAGCCGAGATAGCGCGTCCCCTTGTAGTCGCTGAGCGCGAGCGAGGACCCGAAGCCGGAGACCACGAGGCCATCGCCGATCGCGCCACCGGTGCCACCGGGCGCCATCGCCTGGGGGGCCTGCGGTTGCACATCCCACGGATCGTGGTCGGGCTTGACCACCGGCGCCGTCCACCACTGCACGGCGTTCTGGGTCGTCGCGAGGTGGTCGTCGTCGGCAAACCCGATCGGGTCGGTGATCGAAGCGGTGAGCGTGGGCCCGGCGTGATGGCTCGGCAGCGGATCGAGGTCGAACACCTCGATCACCATCATGCGCGCGTCGATCACGCCGATGCGGTGATGGTTCGGCGACAGCGCCAGGACGTGCGAGTCGATCTGCGTCGGCAGCTTGATCGACGTGCCCCAGCGCAGGTCGTCGCCGATCACGATCCATCGCAGCATGCTCGCGAGCTCCGGCGCCGGTGCGACGAAGCCGACGGGCACGACCTGCTGTTGGGGCTTGTCGTCCTTGTCGTCCGGGCCCGGATCGGTCCCGACGATCAACACCGCGGCGTTGCCGTGACGCACCGCGAGCGCGCCCAGCTTCTCGCCCGGCCCCGCGACGAGTCGCCCCTGCAACTTGCCGTCGGCGCTGTAGCGCTCGATCGATTGATCGACGCGCATCACGAGCACGCCATTGTCGATCGCGTCGATCTGCTCGATCGCGACATCGCCGGGGAGCTGGACCTTCGCGTGGATCACGCCATCGCGCCCGATCCGCAGGAGCTTCACCGCGCCGGCCTGATCGAGCAACGACGCGAGGAGGTCGTCGCCGGCGTGACCGAGCGCGATCGCCGCGATCCCCGAGGCCGGGATCGGGATCGGCTGGCGCTTGCCGTCGAGCGACGGCCACAGCCGCAGCTCGTTCAGCGTATCGATCGTGAGCGCGGCATCGGCCTGCTCGGTCAGCGCCACCGCGTTGATGAAGCCGCCCGGCGGCACGCCGGTCACGATGCGGTCCGGCTTGCGCAGCGGTGTGGTGATCGCGGCGTCCTCGGAGCCATGGCCGCACGCCACGAGGGCGACCAGGACGAGCGCGTTAGCCTTCATCGCACACCGACCGGCTGTCGCCGTGGCTCTCGAACGGCGCCGGGGCGAGCCCGAAGCCCCAGCCACACGCGCGCTCGAGGAGCGTGCCGGTGACCGCGTCGATCTTCGACAACCCGGCGGAGAACCGCACGTAGGGCTCGCCGTCGATCCACGTGCCGTCGATCGCCGTCGGCGCGGCGACCATCCACCGCTGCTTGCCGTCGAGGTCGAACATCCGCAGCCGATTATCACCGATGACGAGCAGCTCCGTGGCATCCGAATTCGGCCGGATCACGACCCGCCCGAGGCCCGCGAGCTTCGCGACGCGATGGGCCTGGTTCCATTCCCCCGAGGTATAGATGTGGACGGTATCGCCGTCGGCGACGTACGCCCGACCGGCGCGATCGACCGCGACCACGTCGCCGAACACCTCGTAGCTGTGGCGCGGCTTCATGATGCCGCCCAGATCGCCGGCGGTGTACTCGTCGATCGTCAGCCGGCCATCGACGCTGCGGGCGCCGATCGCCACGATGCCCTTCGCGACGGTCGGGTCGGTGAGGTACACGGCCTGCGCCGGTCCGGCGAGCAGCGACCGCGCGCCGAGCTGCAGCGTCTTCGGATCGAGCGCGACCAGACTCGTGTGGTCCGCCTCCACGATCGCGAGCAGGTGCGTCGCGGCCTCGTAGCGCAGCTCGTACGACGTGCTCGCGAGCGGCAGCGGCGTCGTCACGAGCGCGGCCGTGTCGACGATCGCGAGCCGGTGCAGGATCGCGCCGGACGACGTATCGGAGCGCGAGATCAGCACGTGCGTGGGATCGAGCGGCATCGCGTCGTCGAGCTCGCGCGGATCGGGCGGCAAGTCGTAGCGCTTGCGGGTGCGCAACGCGGGATCGAGCACCAGCTGCACGTTCGCCTGGCCGACCGTGATCCCGAGTGGCCCGCCGCGCACCATGCTCGGGTTCGCGATGCCGTAGCCGAGATACTGCGTGGTCTTGTCGGTCACGAGCACGAGCGACTCGCGATCGGTCATCACGGTGAGCCCGTTCGCGACCGCGACGGTCTCGGGTGTCAGGACGTCGTGCTCGAGCGGTCGCTTCGTGCCATCGAGCTTGCACCACACCACGCGACCGAACGCGACAATGGCGAGCGTGCTCGGATCGACGAAGCCGACCGGCGCACCGCTGCGCTGGGCTTGCTGCAGGAGTCCGCCGAAGCCGTCTTGCGCTTCGCTCCCCGGCTCGGCGCACATCCCCTTGGGGGACACGGCGCCGGTGACCAGATCGACGAACTGGACGCCCGCCGTCTCGCCCTGCGTCGCGAGGTGCTTGCCATCGGGCGCGAGCACCGGGCGCGCGATCGTCACCTTGAACGGCGGGCTCTGCTTGCCCCACTGCACGGGATCGAGGCCGATCTCGCGCGCATGGGTGATGGCCTGCTCGCCGACCAGCGCGATCGCGTGACCGTCGCGCGCCACCACGCTCGTGATCCGAGCCCCTGCCGGCGGCACGAGCCGCGCGACCTCGCGACCACCGGCATCGAACATCACCAGCGTCTGATCGGCGCGCAGCGCGAGCACGCCCCGCGGCGTCATCGCGATCTGCTCGACCGCCACGTCGCCACCGATCTGCGCGCGCGAGATCGTGGCGCCGGTCGCGCCCACTCGCACCAGCTCGAGCGCGCCGGCGGGATCGAGTCCCGCGATCACGAACCCGGCCCCGTCACGGCCGAGCGCGAGCTCGCGCGCCGGGATCGCGTGGACGACCACCGGCTCGAGCGTGCCGTCGAGTGCCGGCCACAGCCGTGTGCCGCCCATGGCGTCTTGCGTCACGGCGGCTCGGCCGTCATCGGTCGTGGCAACGATCTCGATGGTGCCCGAATGACCCGCACGCACGATCGTCGGTGGCGTCGCCCGGGTGTGCCTGGGTGCCGGCGGTGGCGTGCTGGCCGATGACGAGCACGCGACCATTGCGACCAGCACGAGGCGTCTCATGGAGACTAGAAACGCATCATCCGTATGGGTTGTTCTGCGTCAGCTTCGGCACGGTTCGTGATCTCCGTTACTCGAACGAAATCGAACATTTCGCTGACGGTGAACAATTGCAGAGTCAGATCGCTTTCCGCGAAATATCGATTGTCGCGAAATGCTGCAACTGATTAAACCGTTGTGCGCGACCCGTTTTGGGGGGCCGCGAAGTTTGGGAGGCAGTATGGCGCTCGGTACCGTGAAGTGGTTCAACGATGCCAAGGGCTACGGCTTTATCAGCCGAGCCGACGACGGACGTGACGTATTCGTCCACTACTCGTCGATCACTGGCGAAGGGTTCCGCACCCTGAATCAGGGTGCGACCGTCGAATACGAAGAAGCGAATGGCCCGAAGGGCCTGTTCGCCGCGAAGGTCCTGAAGGTCATCGCGGACGCGACGGCGAGCTAGGCTCGCTAGCGCGCGAGCTGCGTCGCTCGGTAGTCGCCCGATTTCGTCTGCGTCAGCACCACCGCGAAGGCTTCCTTCTCGGTGCGAACGCGCAGCACGAGGTTGCCATCGGGGAGTCCTGCTCCGCCGGAGGCGTACTCGTTCGGGGTCATCAGCTTCCAGTCCCTCATCGGACCGGACTCGACGACGAGCCCGCTGTACATCTCCTTCAGATCGGTGGTCGTCTGCGCGGCGACCTTGCCACCGGCATAGAACGGCACGGTCGACAGCTTCACCAGCTTGTCGACCTCTGCGGTCGCGAACGCGCTCACCCACAGGTTGGCCGCGAACAGCGCCTGCTTGTCGGTGACCGACGAGTCGGGGTTGACCTTCTGCTTCGCGAGCCCGTCGTCGGGCGTCACGGTCTTGGTACCGGTCGGCGCGTGGTGCTTCGAGCCGGGCACCTTCGCGACGTTCGCGACCATCGCGCCATCGTCGAGCGCGCCGACGCCGTTGTCGTCGGGGACCTCGGTGAGGATGTACGGCTCGACATTGAACGTGCCGCACTGGCGCCAGTTGCGATAGAAGCCCCAGCGCAGGTAGATCCGGCCGTCGACCGAGCGAATCGCCTCGGGCGTCGTGTCGTACGGCGCCGCCGAGATCACCGTGTCGACCGCGGCGACATCGAACTCGGTCTTGCCCGAGGTCTTCGCGATCGTGACCTTGTGCAGCGTGCCATCCTGGTTGACCGAGACCTCGAGGTTGACCCACAGGTTCGGATCGTTGAGCGGATAATCGGCGCTCTTGTTGTCGAGGTCCTCGAGGAAGCCGAAGCCCCACAGCTCGTGGATCCGGCGGTGCATGCGCGCGATGTACAGCGCGTACGGATGCGCGCGCGTCTTCAGCGCGGTCTGATTGCCGGGGCGCACGTCGGGGACGAAGTTCTCGAGCGAGCTCTTGATCGCGTCGAGCTTGCGCTCCCACCGGCCCTTCTTCGCCGACATCTTGCGCGCCGAGACCTGGCGCTCCTCGTCGACCTTCTCCTTGCCGACGATGCGCTCGTAGTCGTTGAACGCCATCTGCGAGTTCACGCCCGGCAGGCCGCGCTTGCCGATCTTCTTGCCGTCCTTCTGATCGGTGATCGAGCCGCGTCCCCCGACGCCGCGCATCGACAGGATGCCCGGCTGCGAATCGCCGGTGCCTTCCTCGCCGTTGTTGCCACCCTCGCCGCGGATCTCGCCCTTCGCGGTCTGCTTGTCGCCGGAGTGATCGGTCTCCTTCATCCGCTTGTCGGTGGTCGCCTTCGTCTCCTCGAGCTGGCGGATCTTGTCGTCGGGGCCACCGATCTCGGCGCTGGTCTTGTCGTCGTTCTCCTTGCTCGCCTCGGCCTTGCCCTCGGATTCCTTCTCGAGGTTCGTCTTCTGCGCGCGCGTCTCCTCGGCGACGCTGCGATTCTTGTCGCTCAGGAACTTCGCGTCGTCGTCGGCCTTGTCCTTGACGTTCTTGTCGTCCTTGACCTCCACCATCGTCATGTTCGGTGGCGGTTGCTGCGGCGGCGGCGGCTTCTTCTGCTCGGGCGGTGGTGGTGGCGGCGGCGGCACCACCGGAGGCGGCAGCACCTTCGGCGGCGGCGCGATCGCGACCACGAGCGGCTTGTCAGCGTCGAGCTTCTCGGCGTCGATCGGCGCCGGTGGTGGCGGGGGCGTGAGCGGCTTGATCAGCTTGTCGAGGTCCGTGTCGGTAAACGCGACCTCGACGGCCTCGGGCTTCTTCACGAACTCGGCGGTGACGTCGGTGTCCGCGTGCAGCGGGAAGCCGCAGTCGTAGACGTGGCCCGCCTTCGCCGCCTCGACCGCATCGCCCGTGAGACACGGCTTGAGCGGATCGCCGAGCCACGGCACGAGCTGCGCCGGCGTGCGCATCGGGTACTGGTGAAAGCCGCCGAACGTCGAGTCCTCGCCGAGCACGGCGGTGAGCGTCACCTTGGTGTCGGGCGGCAGCGCGATCGTGCAGCGCGGTTGCGCGCAGCGCAGGATCGGCGCCGACTCGCCCTCGCGCGTGACGAGCACCTGGCCGCGCGCCGGCGTGTAGTCGACGCCGAGCAGGGTCTCCTGGTTCTTCTTGATCTCGACCGCCTTCGTCCACGTCGTGCCGTCGGGCGCGGTCAGCGTGACGTGCACGGTCGCGTCGCGGTCCGGCATGTCGAACTTCTGCGGCACGTTGCCGAAGTAGTCGCCGGCCGGCATCTTGATCGCGACCTTGAACCCCGACGCCGACGCCGAGACGATCTTCAGCGACGTCTTGTCATCGTGCGACAGGGTCGTGGTCGCCGAGTCCCAGCTCGCGGCCGCGTCGTCGAGCCGGATCGTCAGGAATGGTTTCGGTGTCGGACGCGTGTACTGGTACGTGATGACCGCGGCGCTCTGGGCGATCGACGAGATGGCCACCGCGGGGATCCACAGCCATGGGCTGCGATATGCGCGCGTACGGGCCACTGGCGTTCAGTTTGACATAGCCAAACTGCAAAGCCGTTGCCCGAATTCGTTAAGGACAGCTCGGGGTTGGCGGGCGTTACAGCTTGCGGTAAACGCCGACCACGATGCCGATGATGTCGACCGACTTGAAGTCGGCTCGGCGGACGAAGATCGGTGCCATGTTCTGGTTCGCGGGCTGGAACCGAATCCTGTCACCTTCCGGGAAGTAACGCTTCACGGTGGCCTCGCCCTCGATCATGGCGACCACGATCTCCCCGCTGGCGGCTGTCGGGGTCTTCTTCACGAACACGTAGTCGCCATCGAGGATCCCGTCCTCGATCATCGACTCGCCCACGATCCGGAGTCCGAAAACCTCGCGGTGACCACCGATCAGGACCTTGTCGATCCGGACCGTATCGGTCGCCTCCTCGACGGCCAGGAGCGGCAACCCTGCCGCGACCTTGCCGAGGATCGGGATCTCCATCATGTCGTCGTCGACCAGCGGGACGTCCCCGGTCCCGGTTGCCATCCGGCGGCCACCCTCGAAGGCGACGAGCTCGCCGTTACCGTCGGGCAGGATCGGGCGCATGGCCCGTGACTTGAGATCTTCTCGGCGAAGGTGGCCTTTCTTCTCGAGCGCCTTCAGGTGATCGTTGACCCCGTTGGTCGAACGAATGCTGAAGTGCTCGCCGATCTCGCGCAGCGTCGGCGGGAAGCCGCGCTCCGCGATGGAAGCTGAAATGAAATCGAGGATTTCGCGCTGCCGTTGGGTTAGTGCTTCCGCCATACTGAACGGACTTACGGTACTGAACACTCCATCACCCTGTCAATTTTTCTTCTGAGATATTCAGCATGAACCTCCTCGTCGCCGCCGCCGGGATCGTCTCGATGACCACCGCCTACCAGCGCGGTGACCTCGACGAGACCGCGCGTCAGGGCGCCCTCGCCGGCCCGGTCGTGGTCGAGAAGGCGCTCGCCTCGAAGGTCCGCGCGACCCAGCTCGCCGCGATCGTCGCCGCGCCCGCCGTCGAGGATCGAGCCGAGCTCCTGCCCGCGCTGGTCCGCATCGCGGCCGGACCCGACCGCCGGGTCGCCGTCCCTGCCGCGCGCGCCGCCCTCGTCATCGCCACCGACCTCGCGACGCACGAGCTCGCCGACGATCTCGCGCCCGACGATGTCCAGACCTGGCGCGCGGCGTTCGAGGACGTGGCCCGCGGCGCGACCCACCCGATCGAGATCCGCCTGCTCGCGCTCGACACCTGCCACGCGCTCGCCCACGTCCTCGATCCCGCGGCGCTCGGCTTCGATCTCGATGCCGCGATGAAGGATCCGGACCCGGCGATCCGCGCGGTCGCACGCGCCCTGTCGCGCTGATCGCTCGCCGCGTCAGCCGACGACGAGCTGCGTGCGACGGCGCCGATCGTGCCCTCGGCCTGTGTTGCTTTCACGCTACGTCAAGGGACGTGTTTCTCCGACGTCGAGGATCCACAACCGGTCCGGGGACATGCCGCGTTCCGCCCACCGCGCCAGCGCGCGCTCGCGCGGCTCGCCGGTCGCCTCGTCGGTGAGCTTGAACGTGCCCCAGTGCATCGCGAGCATGTGCTTGGCGCCGAGCGCCTCGAAGCCGGCGATCGCCTCGTCGGGATTCACGTGCTGCGACGACATGAACCACCGCGGCGAGTACGCGCCGATCGGCAGCATCGCCCAGTCGATCCCGGTGATGCGCTGGCCGATCTCGGCGAAGTGATCGCCCCACGCGGTGTCGCCCGAGTGATAGACGGTGCCCTCCGGACCGCGCACCACGTAGCCGCCCCACAGCGTCGAGTTGCGATTCCACGGCTCGCGCATCGACCAGTGTCGCGCGGGCACGAGCGTGATCTCGAGCTGGCCGACCTGCCGCGTCTGCCACCAGTCGAGCTCGATCACGTTCGTGTGCTTGATCCGCGGTCCGTTGCCGAGCGGCACGATGTACGTCGCGCTGTCGGGCAGCTTCGCGAGCGTCGGCAGATCCATGTGATCGCGGTGATCGTGCGTGACGAGCACGAGATCGATCGCCGGCATCTCCGCGAGCGCCACGCCGGGCACCACGAGCCGGCGCACGACGCCCGACAGCGCGGTCGACCACACGGGATCGATCACGACCAGCTTGCCGCCGAGCCGGAACGCCCAGGTCGCGTGGCCGATCCAGCACGCGCGCGCATCTCCGGACGCGAGCTCCACCGCCCCGCCCTCGCGGCGCCCGGGGCGGATCGCATCGAGCGCGGCGTAGTCGGCAGGCTTCGGATCGCCGCGGCGCAGCACCTTCCACGCGAGCATGTCACCGGGGCCACGACGCGGCAGCGTGGCGCGATCGTCGAACCGACTCACGACAGTCCGAGTGCCCCCGCGACCTGACCGTAGGCGACGCGGCGGAACTCGACGACCTCGCCGGCCTCGGCGAGCTGCGCGAGCGTGTGGTCGTGATCGTCGGGGATGAACAGGCGATCCCAGCCGAGCAGCAGCGGCCCCGCCGGCTTGTCGGCGATCCGGCCGCGACACGTCGCCGCGATCACCGCGATGTCGGTGGAGCCGGCCTGGCGGTAGGCGACGCGCAGTTGCATCTCGGCCGGCGTCTCGCGCCACCACTTCGTGAACCGATTCTCGTTCTCGGAGTCGAGCTCGAGCCGCAGGCTCTTGCCCTCCATCGTCGTCAGATCGACGGCCTCGGCGAAGCACGCCGACGCCACCAGGTGCGCGAGCACCTTGTCGCGCGCCTTGACCTCGGGAGCCGGCGCGCTGGTCGCGAAGCCGGTCTGCAGCGCCTCCACGACGAGCTGGATGCCCGGGATGATCTTGCGAACCTCGGCCGCGCGCAGGTCGTTGCCGTCGATGAAGATCACCGTCACGGCACGCACCCTATCAGAACGGGGTCGCGACGCCGAGGTGGATCGCGACGTCGTTCGAAAAGTCGCTGAACTGGTAGTACTCGACGCTCGACTTGATCCGGATCCCGCTGAGCAGTCGATACGCGAGCGCGCCCGTGTAGCGATAGAGCGAGGCCGACGATGACAGCTCGCTGGCCGCCAGCACGTTGCCCCGCCGGCGCAGGCCATCCCAGCGGCCGATCAGGCTGAAGCGCCCGACCGGGACCTCGACCTCGCCGTAGAAGCCATCCTTCGTGAAGTAGGTCGGGTATTTTCCGTCGGGCCCGGGACCGTACTTGAACCGCGTCGCGGGATCGGCGCCGATCGCCACCTCGGTGGCGCGGATCAGGTACTCGGCGCGCACGTAGACCGTGTCGAGCTGGAGCGTGACGTCGGCACCGCCGATCGCGAACCCGAGCTTGCGATCCGGATCGTAGTGACCGGCCATCGCCGACGCGCCGAGGTTCAAGACGACGTTGTCGTCGAGCTCGATCGCGGTCGCCAGGCGCGCGCCGACCGACGGCTGCGAGTTGTTGTCGACGTAGTATTGCTCCGGCGACCGCGACAGCTGGAAGTCGAAGTCGGCCGCGTCGGAGCTGCCCTTCGGCCCGCTCGCCGCGTAGACCGCGTAGTCGACCTGACCGCCGTCCCAGAAGTACGTGCCGCCGAGCTCGGCGCCGTTGTCGACCCACGGCGCCGGCAGGATGCCTTCGTTCCACTCGCGGCGGCGGATCATCCGGCCCATGTCGTAGGGCAGCGGCTTGTCGCTCGTCATGTGGTTCGCCGGGTCGTGGCGAAGTGGGAAGCTGCCGAACGCGGGCGTCATGCGGCCCACGCGCAGCCGCAGCGCGTCGGAGGCACGCATCTCGACGAACGCCATGCCGACCTCGAAGCCGTGGCACGCGAAGCAGGCCTTCACGCTCGCCGAGATGTCCTTCGTGAAGTCCTTGGTCAGCTTGAGCGACAGCTCGACCGTCGCGCCGTCGAGCGTCGTCTCGCGCGCGTGCGGATCGGTCGGTACGGCGAGGTAATCGAGCTGGACCGAGCCGGCGAACGTGCGCCCGATGTCGTCGGCGCGGGCGGCCGAGACG
>Ga0153915_10006742_pt1 | contig 10785 bp, 11 predicted proteins | sample Opewatmetagenome_2_FD_107003 | JGI IMG/M metagenome (GOLD analysis project Ga0153915, IMG submission 107003) | Freshwater wetland microbial communities from Ohio, USA - Open water 3 Core 3 Depth 3 metaG | ecosystem: Environmental > Aquatic > Freshwater > Wetlands | place: USA: Ohio, Lake Erie...
AAACGCCAGAACATTCTTTGCCCCGAGGGCCTCCACGGCCACACCTGCTGTGACTGCCGAGTCAATGCCTCCACTGATCCCGAGGACGGCTTTCTCGAAGCCGGTCTTCCTGAAATAGTCCCGTATTCCCAGAACGAGAGCACTGAACACCTCCTCGTCTTTGTCATACGAAGGATAATTGGACTCCTTGTCGATTGCTGTCCCAATCTCGAGATCGACCAACACGAGGTCCTCCTCGAACTGCTGCCCCATCCGAACCGTTTCTCCAGATGCGTCTACTACCATGCTCTGGCCATCAAAGACTAGCTCATCCTGCCCCCCGACGAGATTGACCATCAACATCGGGATGCCATTCGCCGTTGCCTTCTCGCGAAGTAGCTCCTCTCGCTCAAACCTCTTCCCAACGTAAAAGGGTGATGAAGAGATGTTGATCACAAACTCAGCACCGCGTTGCACTAGGAGATCTGTCACCTTTGTATCGTAGTCGCGGTCCCACAGGTCTTCGCATATCTCAATCCCGATTCTCGTCGGTCGCCCCTTCAGCTCAGCATTGACAGGCCGTATCTGTTGGGGATCGTTTGGCCGAAAGTACCTCGCCTCGTCGAAGACATCATATGTCGGAAGCAGGGTCTTGTGCACTACGGAGAGTTGCCGATGATGACCCAAGACAGCGGCTGCGTTGAAGAGCCGCCAATCATCGTCGAAGTCCACAAAGCCCAACACGATAAGCATGTCACCCGTCTTCTTAGCCAGCTCCACGACGGCAGTCTTGTTCGCTCTTACGAACGACCTCTCATACAGCAAATCCTGCGGAGGATAGCCCGATATGACCATTTCCGGAAATGCGACTAGGTCCGCATCGGCATTCTGAGCCCTCTCGATGAAGGTTTCTATCTTTCTCATGTTTCCCTCGAAATCACCCATGGTTGGGTTGACCTGTGCCAATGCTACCTTCATGCAGCAGAACCCTCTGTCAAAGGCTTGTTGACCATGTCCACATTAGTCTTTGCTGCTGAGTGAGAGCTTGCCGATTTTAGTCTGCTCCTCAATACAGCTGAACCCAGTTCCGGTCCGAGCGGTCATCTATGAGGGAGGCACAGAGTATCATGCGGGCTTGCTGTCTGCTTCTGTCAGAAACTACATATGGCCCGCTCTGAACCCTAGATAACAAGGAATGAAACATTGAGGAAGCCGCGCCTAGTTGCACTGCTCGCCCTTAGCTTTCTGGTGTTTGCGCTGAGTTTCGTAACTCCCCAGCCTGCGTCCGCACAAGTCGTACGTGCAACCGACAGTGCAGTCGTTTATGCAACTGATTTGGCGAAGACAGTGTACGAGCAAGTATCGGAAGACTCGTTCAAGGCGTTCGTCATCAAGCTCACTGAGAACGGATCCCGCCCTTTTGGGTCAGAGGCGAATTCTCACGCCGTATCATGGCTGAACCAAGAACTCGTCGAGCTATCTGGCGGCAAGATTCAAGCAGCTGTTCTTGGCCACTATGACTCCGTCGTTGGCAAGTTGTCCGGCAGTCTTGGGCAGGATGGCCCCTCTATCATGATTGGCGGACATCTGGACAGTGTCGGGGTATCTCCAGGGGCCAATGACGATGCAACAGGCGTAGCAACAGCCCTCGAACTAGCTCGCGTGCTCTCACAGTACGAATGGCCTCTCGACATCTACTTCTGCATGTGGAACGATGAAGAGAGCGGTCTGCACGGAAGCGAAGAGGTGGCGGCAATGTTCATTGAGAACGAAACCGACATCCTTGTCTACTTCAATGTAGACATGCTTCTGGTGGAGAATCCGTATGCACCACCCGACCAGAGAGCGTCGATGGTCTATCAGACTGGAGCTGGGACTATACTCCAGGATGCAAGATACTGGGCAGAGCTGACAAGATGTATGAGCAACAACTTTGGTCACTCGATCATCAGGCCGCTGCCGTCTAGCTCGTTCTCATACTGGGGGCAATCTGATCACTATCCCTTCGTCCAGCAAGGGTACAAGAGAAACATATTCGCCCATGAGAGTGGCACTGATTACGACGACGCCTATCATACAAGCAATGACACGTGGGACAATCATCTCTACAACTACACGGTGGCCGCATCAACCGTCGCGAGCATTGGCGCAAGTATCGCGTTTACCATGAGCCGAACGCAAGGTCAAATCTCCCAGTCACGGTTTTCGACAGTACTCTCACCCGGCGAAACCCGTGATTACCTCATAGAAATGACACTTCCCACATGGGTCGTCACAAGAGCGTCGTGGTCAGGCGGCAACGGACTTGTCTTTACTGCGCTGGGTCCACTCGGCTCCATAATCGCAACGAACATTACCGCTGCGTCCGTTGCCAACAGAACAGGAGTTCTGCTCTTCAACGCGCAAAACCTTGGCCTTCATAGACTCCGTATCAATAATACAGGAGTGAGTCCGGTTACAATCGAAGTTGAAGTTGCCTACGAAACCGACCTCGAAGGAGACAGCGTCCCAGATAGTCAGGAACCGTGGTTCAACGCATTCCATGTTGATAGCGACAATGATGGTCTCACCAATGCAGAAGAGATGCGGCTAGGCCTTGACAGGTTCAATCCTGATGGGGATGGAGACGGTCTGGACGATGGCGATGAACTGAACACGTACCACACAAACCCTAGGTTAAGTGACAGCGACTTTGACGGGATGCCCGATGGTTGGGAGGTTGAACACTACCTGAATCCAATGCAACCCAACGGCCAGGAGGACCCGGACCATGACGGCCTAGCCAACCTCTTCGAGTACGGCAATCATACACACCCTATGAATAATGATACTGACTCAGATGGAATGCCGGACGGATGGGAGGTCGACAACCGCCTCAATCCGTTAGTAGATGACTCCGGGCTCGATCCAGATGCGGACGCGATGACCAACATCCAAGAATATCTCAGTGGCCGCGATCCCAACGTACCTGACTCGTTCCTGTTTCTTGTTATCTACCCAAGTGTAATCACGTGCGCCGCGATTAGTCTAGTGGTCGCGGTAACGTATGCGGTCTGGTGGAAGCTGAAATCATAATCAACGTACTGACATCATGCTCTGAAATGGGCACAGGCCACGCGTCGGGACGCAGTTTGGCTGCCAGGAGTCAGCACGGGTTTCGGTTCTGCGTGCATGCACCTACTGCCATAATGTCACTCTAACGAAGACCCGGGGACTTTCCGCTATCTATTGTCATGCTTTACAGATTGCTTCACTCACTGGGATCGGACAGAACCCCCCTGCTGCACGTTTCAGCTAACCCGCGTCAAGGGGGTTCCTTATCCTGTTGAAGCTGCAATCTGCACATTCAGCGAGAGCATGACGTGCACTGCAAGAACAATGTTTTTCTCCTGATTTCAGGGCCAAGAGCTTGAGCATAGAAGGAACTTCGAATGGTGACAAGAATCGTCGTGATCGGCATGGGATATGTGGGCATCCCAATCGCAGCCCTTCTGGCAGACGTCGACGGTTTTGATGTGACGGGACTTCAGAGGCGGTCGAAGAGATCGGGATGGAAGATCGAAAAGCTCAACGCCGGTGAGTCACCCTTCGAGATAAACGAGCCGGGCCTCGGCGAGCTGCTGTCAAGAATCGTCAAGAAGGGCACTTTCAGAGTAACCGACGACAAGGAGGTGCTTCGCACTACTGATACGATCCTTGTTGATGTCCAGACGCCGACAGACAAGTCACATGTGCCTCAGTACGAGTCGCTTAGGGAGGTCAGCGCTGACATCGGAGAGCGAATGAAGAAGGGTGCCATGGTCATAGTGGAATCGACGGTCGCCCCAGGAACTACCGAGAACTTGGTCAAACCCATCTTGGAACACGAATCGGGCTACAAGTGTGGGAGCGACTTCGATTTGGTGTTCTCCTATGAGCGAGTGATGCCGGGCAAGCTGATAGAGAACATCGTGAACCTGCCTCGTGTGGTCGGTGGTATGACACCCAAGGCGGCAGAACGGGCGAGGGAGATGTACTCGAAGATTGTGAAGGCACCGCTAAGGACAACTACCGCACTCACGGCAGAACTGGCCAAGACCGTCGAGAATGCCTACCGAGATGTCAACATCGCATTTGCGAACGAGATGGCCCTCGTTTGTGAGAGCCTTGGAGTGGACGTGTACGAAGTCAGGGCCCTTGTGAATGAACTTGATAGCCGGCATATGCACATACCCGGCGCAGGCGTTGGCGGACATTGCTTGCCGAAGGACACCTGGCTTCTCAGGTACGGAGTCAGAGAGTACGGCTCAACTAGAGTTGAGCCCGAGTTCATCTCATTGGCCAGAAGGATCAACAATCACATGCCGATACACATGGCAGAGCTTGTTGAGAACGCCTTGGAAACAAGGGGCAGACAAATCCGGGAGTCGATTGTCACGATTCTTGGCGCGGCCTATCTAGAGGACTCTGATGATACTCGTAACACACCTGCAGCGACACTGCTCTCAGCCCTCACAAAGAAGGGCGCGACGGTGCGGCTGCACGATCCCTATGTCCGCGACTGGGAGTTCAGCAAGCATGAGATCATGCGCGATCTCGTCGAGGCAGCAACGGGCTCCGACTGCCTTGTCCTTGTAACAAAGCATCGGATGTACTCCACCCTAGACCTTGACTTACTCAAGAAGGTCATGCGGACGCCCTCTATCGTCGATGGCAGGAACGCCCTGGACAGGAAGGTCATCGAAGAGATGGGCTTCGAGTACCGATGTATTGGAAAGGGCGGCATAAGGCCAAACAAGAGATAATGGAAATCGGTGGCACCGTCGGGCCTCAGTGGAACGCTCCTTTGCAGGCTTCCCGAAATCGAGGGAACGTGAGAATCAGCCGTGCAAGCAACAAGTCCAAGCAACATCATTCTGTTCTCCTGCGATGACTGCGACTGAGTTGCCACGAGCAGATCCAGACGTCCCTTGGCGAAAAATCATAAGCAGGCCCGAGGTGTCTAGGTAGAGAACATTCATTGGTGGGAATCTCAATCATGCCTCAGGACAGAAAGCAGCTTGCCTCTCTGAAATGTGTCCCCTGCCGTGGCGGAACGCCACCGCTGACAGATTCTAGAATAAACGAGATGATGCCAGCCGTACCTAGCTGGACAAGAATCAAACAAGAGGGAATCGACAAGATCCAGAAGTCTTTCAAGTTCAAAGACTTCAAAGCGGCAATGGTCTTCGTCAATCACGTGGCAGACATCGCAGAGGAGCAGGGGCATCATCCAGACATCCTTATCGAATGGAACAAGGTTACACTCACACTCTGGACGCATGCTATCAAAGGACTCTTCGACAACGACTTCATCATGGCGGCCAAGATAGACGAACTATAGTAGCATATGAAGTGAAAACGCCGCTCCATCTACGCGAATCCGTAATGGAAACCGTTAGGCCCCTAGTGTCGTTGACGAGAACCGCGGGGTCTCATGCTCATCTTGGTATCACGTGCTTCATTGATACTGCCCCGAGTACTAACGCGCGTTATTGGCGGGGCCACGTATCTCCGTAAGGCGGCCAATCGATTCGGCCTTGTATCCGCAATGGAAGAGGTTATACGGCATTTTTTACTATTGTTAATTGCTGGTGATGAAATGAACGGAGTACTGATTGGAGTTGTGCAGTCAACGCAACTGACGCGTTTCGGCAGCAAAGGACCAGTATACGGCTTTGTTACGGTTAGAGCAGAGGACAAGAGCCTAGTGCGCGTAAAGATCGATGCATATACAGAAGGCGATGCTCCCAAAGTGGGCGATAGAGTAGAGCTGGAGATAGCCCCACTTGGACAAACCACGATAATGGTTGTCAAAAGAATCCATAAGATAGTAGAGGCAGTGGAATCTGGACATGTGGGTGGCGAAGTGAAGCTGCTGCCGGCTCCGGCAGCCCCAGCTTGAAGAGGCCTGTCTTCTCCACTTCATGCGCTGGGACTCGAGGCTCGAAACACATCCGTGCGTTGCCGCGATCTATGAGTGTTGTCCGGGACGCGGCTACTTGGCGGACGGGTCCTCCTGTTCCATGCCCCAGATGTTTCCCTCGGGGTCCTTAAAGTAGGCAAGCCAGCCCACTCCGGGAATAGCATGCTTGGGCTGCGTGATGCTCCCTCCGTTCTTCTCCACGAGCTTGACGTACTTGTCTATGTCAGGCACACCAATTGTGTTGACAACAGTGTCCTGCGGGCTTGCCCTCTTGCTGAAACCGCCGTCAATCCCCGGTTTAGCTTTGTCACCTGTTGTCACGAGCCAGTATTCCATCGGGCCTTTCCATTTCTCAATCTTCCAGCCAAACACACCCTGGTAGAACTTCTTTGCTCTCTCAGGGTTGTCTGCGACGAACTCAAAGTGAATCACTCTTGGCAATAACATTTGCCTCCTTCAATGATTGAAGCTGCGTCTGTGGATTCGCCAAGGCTGCTCATTAATCTTAGCTCGAAATCAAGTACACCATTCAGCCTTCTGACAGACTTCGACATAGGAACGGAAGAGGGTACTGCTCGCGGCTTCTGCTCCACCGTTTGTGCCTAAGTACCAGAACCCTATGCAAGAGCTTATAGGACGTCAGAACGAGTTAACAATAGTCAATAGACGAATGAAGAATGAGAATCATAGGAATCTCACTGACGGCCTGCACCGTCGGAGGAGGCGAAACATATGAGTAAAGAGAACACATCACAAATCACGCAGAAGCAAGACTTGGTCGTGACTCGCATCATCGATGCGCCAGTTGATAGAGTGTGGAAGGCATGGACCAATCCCGAACAGATCAAGCGCTGGTGGGGCCCGAAGGATTATACATCCCCTTCTGCCAGAATAGATCTTCGTGAAGGTGGCAACTATCTATTCAGCATGCGTGCGCCAAAAGAACAAGGAGGTAATGACCAGTATAGCGGGGGCGTCTACAGCAAGATACTGCCGATGAAGCTCCTAGAATTCACCATGAGCTTGAGAGACAAGGACGGCCACAAGGTAGATCCCTCCGAAGTAGGCATGCCCGCGGATTTCCCAAAGGAGATACGGCAATCAGTCGTCTTCAAGAAGACGAAGTGCAATATGACTGAATTGACGGTTACACAGCACGACTGGACGGTGGGCCAGATGTTTGTCTATTCCATTGCCGGCTGGCACCAGTCAATAGACAAGCTGGCCGAGAGCCTGGCCTCAAAGGTTCCGCAGTAGGTTCACAACGAGTGAAGGAGCACCACGCGGAAAGCGCCGGGTGGGATGATCTCCACTTGCGCTTGTTTCCTTTCTTTGGGGCACAACAGTGAGGCTGCTGGAAGGCCGCGTTTCCTTTCGGGCAGTTTCAGTCTAAGATATACTGGGGATACCACGAAGGCGCATACACCAAACTCAGCTCGGCCTACAACTAGTGACGGACTGCAGTCCAACGACACGCCGGGCGTTGAAGTAGGGGTGGATGCATACTAATGCTGTTTCTCAAGTATCGACTCGCCGTAAGGTTCGAATTCCTTCCCGTCTTTCGCGGTTTCTAAGCCCATGGCTATCTTCGTGTCGGATATCCTTCTAATGAAAGAGCGCCATCTGGTTCCCTCGAATTGCTTTGGCAGCGGCTCCATCACAATGTCGAACCGTATTTCGTTCTTGGTTCTTCTGTACTCCACTTCATTGTTGACAAACCCGTATGAAAAGAAAGTCTTGCGTCTGAACTTCTTTGTGACACCGTCATAGAAGAGCACGCTGACGCTCTTGTTTAGCAACTGGCCTTCGGACCGGTTTTCCCCTATCGCCATGATGAACATCTCACCGGGCTCATACGAAAACGTCGCACTACCTTCGATCGTCCCCTTCTCATCAAACTGACCCTTTTCCGCCTTGCTCTTCCAGGCACCGATCAGAAATCGCCATTCGTCAAGAGGAGATGCTGTACCCATGTCATTGTCACCTTGCTGAAAACCAGTCAGATGGTGGCCTATATCAGTTTCCAGTGACAGGCGCGGCTGTCCGAGTCCCCGTCTCGGCGGTTGTGATATTGAAGGATTCGCGGGAGCCGTCGACAGATTCCTGATTGGCACGAACTTGGCCATGGCTCCCACAACCTCATGGTTCGTCTTGGTTGCCAGTTCGGATCGCATGGTCATCCCTGTGCGATTGAAGACACGACATCGGGCCGGACTAGATTGTGAGCAGACATGATATCGATCATCTCTGACTGAAAGGACGTCAGCGCGCTTCCACCAAAGAAGAGTATCCCATCCTCTTGTGGGTTCGACACAAGTTTCTTTACCCGGAGGCACTCGTCTTGTCTGATAGGATTCCCGTCGCTTGCATGAGGGATGACCTGACAAATGGACCTTCAGAGTCTACGGTCTGAGATTCCACCGGCCACGGACGAAGAAAGGAAGGTGAATCCTACAATGAAGAGCTGCTCAGGTTGCTTGGCGATTTTGGCAATCCTGATGGGAATAGTGATCAGCGTAGGAGTGGTGTCAAGACTTCTCATCGAAGTTACGCGGCTTGACATAGCAATAATCCTGAGCCTGATGAGTCTGCTTCTTGTATCGTCGCTTCTGTTCATCCCCGGGATTATGAAGCTCACGCATAGAAGGATAAGTGCAAGGGTCGCCGTCGTTTGCGGACTGACCGGAGCAACAATGATGTGGACATTGGTGGGGCTGGGGGCTACGGCTGTCGCTATGAAGACGCCTGATCTCGGAACATTCTTCTACGATGCTTTCCCGTACCTCTTGGCGCTTGGGCTCTTTGGAGGTCTGCTGACTACATGTTTCGGCTATGCCCAGTACGACATGTCGAAGCGGCCAGAGAGAAAGAGCAGTCAGCCCTCATCAAATACGTCAGAGCAGGTCTAAAGGGGCTCTCACGACAGGTCGCATAATCTATGCACGATTTGAATGCCTCTATCAATTGCCCGACGCCTCTGCATATGCTGAATGCACCCCGCTTCGGGTCAGGAGTCTTCAGGTGAACGTTGGCAATCCGCTATTGAATCGACTGACGCTAAGAGAGCGCCGCCATGATCGCGTCTAGTGTCATCACCTTAGCAAAACCCTTCCTCAGAGTCCTCAACTCTGGCTCCTGCATGTCAGGGTCATCCGTCGCAGTGATATCGCTGCCAAAGATGACTTTGAAACCTCTTTCGTATGCCTGCCTAGCTGTTGTGCCGCAGCAATAGTTGGTGAGAGTCCCGCAGATTATCACGGTGTTTCTTCGCAGGTTCTTCAGAATTGACTCAAGAGGCGTGTCGTAAAATGCACCATACGAAGGCTTGTGTATCACAACATCGGTATCCTCAGGAGAAAGCTCACGCCAGACTCGACCCTCAACGAAATACTGGGACATATCGACCTTGAGTTGGGTGTATCTGTTTGGCATGAATGCGCCGCTCACAGGCCTGTCGAGTCGATTGTGCGTCTTCGACATCACCGTATAAATGACTGGTACCTTCCTCTGCCTACATCTCCGTATGAGTCTCTGTACTTTGCCAACTATCCGGGTTGCCTCCGGAACCCAGAAGGGACTCCACCGCGGGCGGACAAACTCATCCTGCATGTCTATGACCAGCAACACGCAGCTATCTGCTTCGACCTCGAATCCCGCATCTCCATGTGTGTAGGCATCTCTCGCTATCGAGAGAACGAAGTCTTCATCGAATTCAGCCATGGTGAAACCTGCTCTCCTCGCGGCTCTTAGTTGTTCTCATGGATGTCCACACTACTAAGAAGCAACAATGTCGCGCGGTCGACTTGGCGGCGGATGGTCTGCTCCCACAGGGAACGACGCCGACGAGAACGCAAACGAGCCGCAGGAAGAGCCTTATGCCAGCCCACATCAGGTAGGATCAGGGTGGTCAGGGTTGCCCAACTTGCCGAAGAAGCCTGATTTTAGAACCTTTGTGACTGAACAGAAGACTCTGCTCTTCATGCAGATCGCTGTGCTACTTGGACTACTTGTACAGAGCATAATGTTTGTGGCTTTGCTCTTCTACGGTCGACCGCCAGAGGGAGAGTACAATCTGATTCACCATTTCTTCCTGGTGGCGGCGGCTTGGATCCTCACTATTGACGCAGGCGTAGTGCTCTTCTGGTGGCTCACCAATCAGGGGCGACTACGAACTGCGCGTGGACCTGCCGAGAGCCAAGCAAACAAGTGAGGCCGGCGAAGAAGCTTATTCCTCATACACCGCTATCTTGCGGCAATATGAACCAAGCCAAGTCACTTCGGCCATTCACTGATTCTCAGGATTCGTCGGCCTAGACTTCGAGCCATCAGCAGGCTCAAAGCAAACGTCGATGATCATACCGCGCCGGTCCTTCTTGTCTGGCCAGACAATCTTGGCGGTTATGTTGAACTCTGAATTCCGCGTTTTGAAACCTTCAAGTTCGTTCGGCATCGCAATCTTGCACCCATCTACGAGTATGTAGGCCAACACGAATGGCTTTTTTTTGAGCAAGGACTTACCGCTCCATCCGGCAATGGTAAACCAATGCATGCATCCCTGGGTTTCAGTGTAACCCATCCTGTACGCTGCAAGTCCTCATCGAAACGCCAGCCGCTCACCCTATGAGGGAAGAACTTGTCGCCGCACTTTGGGCATCGCATGCCCCAAAGCTCCCCGCAGCACAGGGGTCATCATAGCATACTACTATCACAGTTGTGTTTCAGACTTGCAGGGTGAGGACATCCCCACACCGGAATCAATGAATGTGATAGTGACCCAACATGACTTCGCATAGGCTCGTGTACGACAAATAGGATGTCTTGTCGAGAAACGGAAGCATGGTGGGCATTGGGTGAAGAAGGTG
>Ga0153915_10006743_pt1 | contig 10784 bp, 15 predicted proteins | sample Opewatmetagenome_2_FD_107003 | JGI IMG/M metagenome (GOLD analysis project Ga0153915, IMG submission 107003) | Freshwater wetland microbial communities from Ohio, USA - Open water 3 Core 3 Depth 3 metaG | ecosystem: Environmental > Aquatic > Freshwater > Wetlands | place: USA: Ohio, Lake Erie...
CACCGGATCCTGATCATGGTGGATACCATCAACGGCGGGGACTACCTGCGCAGCCGGCTGCAGGAGCGCCTGGCACCCTGGCCCAAGCTCTTTCCCCAGACCCTCTATGGGGCAGACCGGGACCGGGCGGCGATCCTCCAGCGGTTCACCAGCGGGAGCAGTCCGATCCTGATCACCACACTGCTCAAGGAGGGGGTGAACATCCCAGAGATTGACGTTCTGGTCAACGCGGGGGCCAAGGCCTCGGCCATCCGGACCATCCAGCAGGCCGGCCGGGTCCTCCGCACGCGGAGCGGCAAGACGACGGCGCGGATCTACGATTTCATCGACCCCGCGCACGCGCTCCTGCTCGAACACAGTCGGAAACGCTATCGCGCCTATCGGGCGGAGGGGTTCACAGTGGACTTGATTGACGGAGTCACGGGATGAGACGGCGAATTCAGTTGGCATGGTGCCGGGTGTGGCATTTCGGCTCGTGGATCGACCTGACAGGTGGGATGCCGCAGGAGTCGCGATTCGGTGCGGCAGCGGCGGAGACCGTCCTCGCGTGCCGGATCTGTCGGCTCGAACATCGTGTCAAGATTTTGTGGGCTGGCCGGCCAAGTGGCGTGACGGCACGGAAAGTGCGATGAAGGTGACCCGGACGATGATGCAGGAGGGTGAAGTGAAGAAGGGCGCCCCGCAGTTCGTGAGCCTGGCGGCGACGGCCGCCTGTCTCTACGCCCTCGACGACGCCGGTGGGGTCTGGCTGTACAAGCCGGCGGAAGGGACTCGCTACGCCTTCTGGGCGCACCTGACCAAGCACCGCGTGGACAAAACAACGGAGCGTCGAACCCAGGGAGGGCTAGACTGATGCCGGCACTGAACGAGCGGAAGTCGCGGATCGATGTCGATGCTGATGACGCCTATTCGACCGACGATGCCGTGACGCGGCAGCTGAAGCGGATCGAGGCCAAGTGGTGGCCGCGTGAACGGGCGCTGATGCACGCCTTGGCGACAGTCGGCATGCTCTCCGCCTACGTCCGGGCCACCCGGCACCACCGGCGGCGGTCACACAGCGGCCGGACGCTCCCGCACCCCTGGCACCTGACCGAACCGGGTGGGGATTGGTGGCTCATGTTCCACCGCACTGAAGCCGCTGTACTTGTCTGGCACAACCGTTTGCTCGCGTTGGCCAATGCGCGCAAAAGTGTTGAAAATTGCGCGCAAAAGTGATCTCATTATTCAGCACGCGCAAGTGCTTGATTTCGTACAACTGTCATCACAAAGTCGCTATACGCGTGCGTGCGGGCGTACGCGCGTGCGAAGAACCTAACTCTACTCCCTTTACGTCGTCTTGACTGTGCCGATGAACCTGGCACAGTCAAGACGACGGTGCGCCAGCGCGCACCGACAGGAGGACGTTGGCCATGCCCGAGCGGAGTGACCAGGCCATCTGGTTGATCGGCTTCATCCACGGTGTCCTGCACCGCCATGAGTTGGTGGTGGAAGCCGAAGGTGAGCTGCCCCTGCACACGGCGTTGGTGGTGAAATATCCACGCGGCCAGATGGTCCGGATCACTGTGGAGGATGTCTAGCCATGGCAACCATGCGGGTGAGCGTCAGTGTTCCGGCGGCGCTGGTGGCCGAAGTGATGCAGGGCCTGCGCGCCCTCGAGCAGCGGCACCCGGCTGCGCTCGGCATGAGCATCTGGGTGGATGCCAGGGAATTTTCGGCCGATGAGATGGCGCGGCTCATCGACGACGTCGGCCCGACGTTCCCGTTCAAGTGGATCGTCCGGGCGGCCGATGGACAGCGCGAGGTGGTGGCCGATGCGCCGGCAGTGGCACCACCGCCTGACATCGCCGTGGCGGCGGTGGCGTGGTTGCGGCGGGCGGTGGGCAGTGCCACAGACGGCCACCTGACGTCGCAGGACATGATGGAGCGGATGGAAGTCCGTGACGTTGACGGTCTGACCACCGTCGTGCAGTCGCTCTCCGACATCCGTGGGCACATCCGGACGCTCATCGTGGAGGAGGGTATGCCACCCGAGGCCGCGTTAGGGCAGGCGATCGGCGACGTCGTCTGCACGGCCCTGCTCCTGGGCGCGAGTCTGGCAAAAGAGCGCGTGCTCTAGGCGGAAATTTCATAAGTTCTCGTCAGGGTTAGGAAAAATCCCTGGGGATAAGTTGTCGAATAAACTTGTTTACTTAGCTCCATCAGCGTGGTCTAATCCCTCCTTGCCTATGGGAACCCAGCTCGCTACGAGAGCGCGTCAGTTGAGCAAGAGTGTTCGTGCGCGGCGGCAACTCGTCGACGCGTTTTACCTGGCATGCAAGTGGGAGCGCTACACGGCGGACCGGTTGACGTACGGCAGTCGCGTCGTCGACCACCGCACCAAACAGATCAAGCTGAAGTATCGCAAGGTGTTCGTCCGGCTTGCCACCCACCTGGCCACGACCGACCTCACGCCGGACATGTACTTCGGCCTCCTGCTGGACCGGATCAGCGACAAGCGGCGGGCGCCGATCATCCTCCGCGTCACGCTTCTGGGCACTGTGTTCTACAATCAGCTCGTGTCCGAGCAGCGCCTCCAGCGCAAGCGGCAGTTCGCGGGCCGGGAGGACCGCGAGACGCTGCAGTATCACACCATCCCCAGTTCCGAACCCGGGACGGCGCCGACCGTGCTGGCCCGGGATGTCGCCAGGATGCTGCTGTATCGCCGGCAGTACCACTGGTTTGAATGGGGCCGGTTCTGGTTGCTCTTTGGCAGCGAATTCAGCGGGGCCTACCTCTTCGTCACTCCCGAGTATCGCCTGGCCGCGGGGGATGCCCTCGTGCATCTGACGCGGGCACAACGGCAGGACTGGGATGCGCTCGCGGGAGATCGAGTCGTGACCGCCCGGGTTCGCAAGACGGTGTTGGACTTTCGTCAGCGCGCGAGGACTCTTCCATGTCTCCAGCAGCCCTCAGCCATGCCACCAATGGAGCAAGTCGCAATGGCACTGCTCAGCTCACCGTCGACACCACCCTAGACGCCCTCAGGCTCCCGTTCGGGCCGGACTACCAGAAGAAGCTGCTCGCGATCTTCATCCGGCGGCGGGACTTCCTCCCCGTCTATGGGCACCTGATGCGTCCAGGGCACTTCGGGACGCCGCTGATGCGGGACACCGCCCTGCTCATTCTCGATCTCTTCCACAAGCACGGCGTCGTCCCGAGCGTGGACTCGTTGCGGGAGGAGGTCGAGCGCGACTGCAAGAAGCGCGCCGCCCGGCTGCCCAAGGGCGTCCCGGAAGAGTGGCAGCGCTTCGTCGGCGATCTTGACCGCGTGAACTTGTCGGACGGCAAGATCATCCGGCAGCAGGTCATCCGCTGGGTGCAGGAGCGGGTCTTCGAGCAGGCGATCGTCCAGCTCGCCACCCTGCGCGACCGGATGGTCGAGACGGGCGAACTGGATCTCGGGCGGGCCAGGCAGATCATCACAGATGCCAGTCACGTCGGCATGGACGCCGTCACGACGCGCCTGGACTACTTCCCCAACACGGATCAGCGGATCGCGCGCCTCTACCTCGACGACGGGCAGATGGGCCTGCGCGTACCGCTGCTCTTGTCCGAGATCGACCAGAAGCTCGACGGCGGCCCGCGCCGGAAGGACATGGTCGTCTGGGCCGCCCCGACGAAACGTGGGAAGACGCACGCCCTGGTCTGGTGCGCCAAGGCGGCCCTCTACCAGGGGAAGAATGTCGCCTTCATCACAGCCGAGATGACGAAGGATGCCATCGCCGGACGCGTCGATGGCGCGCTGGCCAATCTCTCTCCGCGTGAGCGCCGCGCCGATCCCGACCTGACCAGGCGGCGGATCGACGCCGCCCGGCGCTACCAGGGCAGGCTGGTGATCTTCGACATCGGCGGGCGGCACGCCACGGTGGAGCAGATTCACAGCAACCTGGAGATCGAGTCGGCCGAGACGGGGTTCGTTCCCGACGCCATCTGCGTGGACTACCCCGGCGTGATGCGTGGCCGGGGCAAGCACGAGCACCGGCGTGAGGAGTGGGCTGAAATCTACACGGATCTGCATGGCCTCGTCAAGGAGTGGGACGCCGTCTTGCATGTGCCGATCCAGACGAACCGGGCGTCGCTCGGCCGGGACGTCATCACCGAGCGTGACTTTGCCGAGTGCTTTGAGATCGCCTGGCATGCTGATATTATCTTCGGCCTCTGTCAGACCGAGGACGAGCAGGAGCATGGGCTGATTCGCGTTGCCTGCGCCAAGTACCGTGAAGGCCAGGGGAACTGGGTGGTGCCGTTCTACTTCAACCCGGCGACGGGGAATTTCACCAAAGCCGGCGACGCCACTGCCGGGCAGATCGCCACGCTGGAGCGTGAGGAGACGTCGATGGCTGCACACAACCGACAGAGGTAAGGTATGGCACTCATCCATACGGTGCTGGCGTGGACGGGGATTGGGGTAGTGGATTTGGTGGCCGTCGTGCTCCTTGTCATCCTGATCTACGCGGCCATCGTCATCCGGAACATCTGATGTTCAACCTCGACCGCTACGTCAAGGAGTCCTTCCCGGACGTCCAAGTGTCCGGTGACGAGCGGATCGTGCAATGATTCTAGACATCAATGAAATCTGGACAGGTTTTGAAAAAATGAAATTCTGGAGTCGAGTGGAAAAAACTTCAACCTGTTGGATTTGGATAGGAACACGAGCAAAGAAGTTTCCATATGGAATTGTTTATTTGGGTAAAAGAGGCAAGAATAAGAGGCGGGCTGCTCATCGAGTCTCTTGGTCAATGAAGTATGGTCGATTGAGTGATAAAGTTTGCGTGCTTCATAAGTGTGACAATCCGCCATGCATTCGTCCTTCTCATCTGTTCAAAGGAACTAAAGCGGACAATGCTTATGATCGAGATCGGAAAGGTCGTGGAGCAAGAGGGGATCGTCATGGATTTCAAACTCATCCAGAGCGGAGACCATTTGGTGATCGTAATGGATTGAGAAAACATCCAGAATCTCGTGCATTTGGCCCACGGAATGCACGATGGAATCCGGCACTTCATGTTTGATTTTGATCGATATATCAAGGAAAGTTTCCCTGAAGTTAGAGTGTCGGGGGATGAACGAATTATTAGATGTTTCTTCTGTGGCAAGAAGGACAAGTTGTACATAAATCCGAAGAAGAAAAAGTTCTTCTGCTTCCGCTGCGGGGCGGGGCAGGGGGCGACGCTGACCAGCTTCATCCGCGACCACCGCGGCGTGACGGAGCAGGAAGCCTGGCAGATCCTCCGTTCCGGTGAGTACGATGGCCTGCCCACGCGCGACTACGAGGCCTACTATGCCAAGCAGATTCATCAACCGCGTGCCACCATCTTGCCCACTGAATACGAAGCCCTCTATCCGCTCGATGCCGGAAACATTCTGGGCGAACGAGCCGTGGCCAAGCTGCGTGCCCGTGGTCTGACCGACGCCGACTTTCTGTTTTATCGCATCGGGTATTGCGTCTCTGGGCACTATCGGCACCGGATCATCGTCCCAGTGACCCGCGATGGAGAAGTCGTCTACTTCGTCGCTCGCCTGTTCTGGGGCTGGGGCAAGCGGTATCTCAATCCACGGCGCGATGAGATCGAGGCCGAGCCGAGCACGCTCCTGTTCAACTGGGATCATGCCCGCGATGCGCCGATACTCAAGCTCGGTGAGGGCGTCTTCGATGCCATCGGACTGGGCGAGGACGCCACTGGGCTGCTCGGCAAGCAATTGCACGACGGCCAGCTCCGCCTGCTTGAGCTGGGCAAGTTCACGTCCGCTGAAATCTGGCTGGACAGTCGGGCGAAGGATCCACTGGCTGACGCGGATTCGGACAAGATCGCCTTCCAATTGCAGGTGTTCAACGTCCCAGTCACGATCTGCCGTCTTCAGCATGGCGATCCGGGTGATCTTCGTGTGACAAAGATTCCCGTGACGCGCTATACTGGCTCAAGCTGGGCTGCGCACTATCACCGCCGCTACGCAGAGAGGGAGGAGTCACATGACTCAGCGTCTGACCAGACTCGACCTGTTACTCCATCGTAAGCAAGCTGAACTGCAGGGGTTGGCCCGCCGTGCCACACGCTGGACGTGGGGGTCGGCGGCAATCGAGTACGAGGACTATCTCCAGCAAGCCTACGTGACGGCCATCGACATCTATCGGCGGCACGCCGCCAAGAAAGACGATCAGGACCTCGAGCGATTGATCCACAAGGGCGTCGTCTATAGCCTCTGGCGGACGTGGCATCAGGAAGTCACCCGGCTGACGGCGACGGTTGAGCTCAGTACGCAGCACGTCGATCTGGAGTCGGAAGTCTTCAAGAGCGTGTACTTCAGCTACGTCATGCAGGAAGCCGAGCTGATCTTGACCACCATGGAGTACGAGATGCTCCGGGTGCTGGTCATGCCAAACTGCGACGTAACCTGCCAGCTCTGCTACGACCTGTTCAAGGTCGTGCCCCACCGCCCGATTCAGATCGGCGAATTCCACTACGTGGCCGCCTACTTCAACTTGCCGCTTCCCGAAGTCCAGCGACTCTACTACGACATTCGGCGCCGGCTCACCCCAATCCTGGAGGCCGTGGCATGAAAATCGTCATCCAGCCATTTTGCTCGCAGCAAGACAAGGTGACCCATGCCTTTCTGCTCAACGCCGACGTGACGATGGACATCAGTCGATTCTTAGCCGAACAGCTGGCCGCACTTGGGGCCGAGGTCCGGTTGATCCTGCCGCATCACCTCCGCTGCGTTGGCGGCTATCCGGAGTGGGTTGGGGAGTTCAAGGTCCTGGTGCAGCAGGGGATCTCGAGCGACAACAAGCGCCGCCGCCTCTCGTTCGACGCCGCTGAAATGTACGGCATGGTCAACGGGGCGGACCTTTTCATCACGCACAACGAGCTGGTGGCGTACAAGGTCAGGCAACTCGTGGGACCCAAGACAAAGATCATCCACTTCAACCATCTCATGCCGCTCGGCGACTGGGCGTGGATGGAGCCGCTCCAGCAGGCGTCGTGGGCGGCGGCCGATCTGGTGGTGTTTCTTGCACAGAATCTCTTGCAGTTTGCCCAGCAGCGACTCAATGGCACACTTGGGAAGTATGAGCATGTCAAGGCAACGATCTGGCCGATGGTCTACGATCGGCGGACGATTCTTTTTCGCGAGCCGCAGTGGCCGACTGCAGTGGACCTTCTCTTCGTCCAGCGGTGCTCGGCGAGCAACTATACGCATCACCAGGAGTTTCTCGAGGCCGTCAGGATTCTTCGGACTGAATATGGCTGGCAGGGGCGCGTCATGTTCACGGATCCAACCGGGTATCTTGAGCAGCATGGGCAGCGTGATTTGAGTGGACTTGATCTTGCCGCGCTCAAGCTCGAGTATGCGCACTGTATCTCGCGTGACGCCTACTACAAGCTGCTTGGTGAGAGTAAGGTGGCCGTGGCCCTGATGACCAATGACCTCCACGGTGGCGTGGCAATCCGGGAAGCCATTGCTAGTGGCTGTATTCCGGTCCTGCTCGACCAACCGGCCTATCGGAACCTACTCCATCCCTATGAGACGATCTGGCCCTGGTTGGTTCACCAGACGATTCAGCCGCATCAGCTCGCTCTGACGCTCAGGGATGCCCTTGAGAAGCAATGTGTGTGGCAGTTCAATAGTCCAAATGATCTGACGCTAGCCGCCATCCGTAGAAAGGTGGCAGGTGAAACCTATCAGGTCGCGTGGGATGTAGTCGCCGGGGCTGAGATCGATGCCTTGTTGCATGGAGAAGTGCGGTCATGATCGATCGGAGTGCCTGGAGTCGGATGACACGGGCAAAGCGATCGACAGTATTTGTATTTCGCCACGGGAAGCAGCGGATTTTGGCGTGGTATCCGAACAAGTTCAACATTGTTGAGCGATTGTTGCGGAGTCGAAAAGTTGTCAATGGATGTTGGATTTGGACAGGTGAAACAAACTTCGGCTACGGTCGAATCAAAGTCTTTGGTGGGAGGCGAATACGAGTGACACATCTCAGTCTCCTACTCTTCAAGGGAATTCGACTTCAGGACAAGGAGATTGCATGTCATGACTGTGATGTTCAGGCATGTTTCCGTCCTGAGCATCTCTATCCCGGAACTAATAAGCAGAATTCTGCAGATATGGTTCGGCGTGGACGGGCGGCAGTTGGTGATCGTAATGGCATGCGAAAGTATCCAGAACGGCTGCAGCGTGGAGATAGTCATTGGACTCATCTGCATCCGGAGAAAGTAAAGCGTGGAGATGATCATTGGAGAAAGAGGAGGCTAGTAAATTGATAATTTGTATCGAGGGGCCAGACGGTGCCGGGAAGAGCACGGTCGTCACGCACCTGAGCCGGGTCCTCCCGCCAAGCATCAGGATCATCCAGTTCAAGTCAACGCCCTACGCCTACCTCGAGTCGATTGACGTCCTGGAGCCGTTCTTCTTCTCACTCTTCGAGCAGATGTACGATCCGCACGACGTGTACATCTTCGACCGGTTTTTCTCCATCTCGTCACGCGTGTACGCCGAGGTCAATCGGGTGGAGTTCACGCTTGGCGAGCTGGATGCCTGGGTGATGTCGGAATTGCATGTCATTCTCCTCCGGACGCCACTGCCACTGCTCGTCAAGCGGGCCAATCTCAATCTCCCGGTTGAGCAGGCGACGGCCCGCCTGGAGAAGCTCGATGCCGCGTACCAGCGTGTGTGCAGGGACTTGCCACTGGTGACCTGTACGTCAGTCAACACTGAAGAGGGCATTGGGCAGACGGTCCGCGCCGTCACGGAGCGGTGCCGGAGTTTGATTGAGAACTACCATGTTCACCGGTCCACGCACTAAGCAGAATCAGCTCGCTCAGTTGAATGCGACGATTGGTCAGTGCGATACCTGCGCCCTGCACACTAGGAAGGGGCTCGGCTATGGCAACCCCAACGCGAGCGTGCTGCTTCTCGGGCAGAACACGGGCGTCAGGATCCAGGGGAGCAATCCGGAGAAAGTGCCCTTTGGCTTACACGAGCCCGATCCCAGTGGTGTGGGGAAATCGGCCGATGTCTTGCGGGCGATCCTCTGGGAGTGCGGGATTCGACCCGGCGACTACTACGTCACCAACATCATGAAGTGCCAGGTCAAGAAACCCGAGCGCTACATGCTCGAGAACTGTCGGATGTGGTTGAATGAAGAGTTGGCCGCGCTCACCGCTGTCCGGTTGATCGTCGCGCTCGGGAGCATGGCCGGGAGTGCCATTGGGGCGCAGACTGGCCATCTCTCGCTGTTCAAAGTTGATCCTGGCGATCTGGCGTTCAAGGATAAACTATACTTCGTCACCCGTGTCTCACATCCGGCATTCGTCCTCTACCCTGGAGGCATTACACGCGATGATTACCGAGAGCAGTGGCGTTTTGTCAGGGCGGTCATATCCCGACTGCATTACGAACCCACGACCAGAATTCTGGGACGATAGGAAGCGGCTTTTCATCGGGTTGTTCGACGAGTACTGGGCGCCACTGCTCGGCGAGCGGGCACTGGGCTTTCGCTGGGCGTTCACGCAGCTGCGCAAGCTGCCGCGGCAGCACCACATCATCGTCGAGACGGGCTGCATGCGGGCGCTCTACCGTGAACTCGATTTCGAGAAGGACGGGTGCTCGACGCTGCTCTTCGACCGCTACGTCCAGCACCACCGGGGCCTCTGCTACTCGGTTGACTGTGCCGTCGAAGCCGTCAAGTACGCGGAGCAGTTCGTGGGCTGGCGCACGCGCGTCATCTGCAACGACTCGCTCCGCTTTCTCCGCGACCTGCGCGGCGTTGACCGGATTGACCTGCTCTATCTCGACTCATTCGACTACGACAAGGCCAATCCAGAACCGTCGCAGCAGTGGCATCTCTTCGAATTCACGGCGGCCATGCGCCTGCTCCGCCATGGGTCGCTGGTGATGGTGGATGACAACTACCTCGATGGTAGTGGAAAAGGCACGCTGATCAGGAAGTTCTTCACAGCCTACGGCATCGAACCCGCCTGCCTTGGGCGCCAACTGGGGTGGATCATGCCATGATCTGTACAGCATGCGAGTATAGCAAGACGTCGGCGTGCATCGTCTTTGGCACCGGAAGTACCAAGACGAACAATATCATGTCGGTGGGTGAAGGGCCCGGGCCAGACGAAGACAAAAAAGGCGTCCCGTTCATCGGCCGAGCCGGGCAGATCTACGACAAGTTGCTCGACGAAGCTGGCATTGTCCGGGCGAACATCTGGACCGACAACGTCGTCAAGTGCTTCCCCGGGCGGAACGGCAAGGGTGGGTTCAACAAGCCATCGACCGATGCCGTCGCGATTTGCACCGAGAAGTGGCTGTTCAAGCAGATCAAGGTCATGCGCCCGCGCGTCATTCTTGCCTGGGGTCTGACCGCGGCGGCGGCGCTGCTCAAGACGACCCAGTCGATGGGTGAGCTGGTCGGTAAGGAATTCGAGACGGAGCACGGCATCGTCATCCCGCTCTACCACCCCAGCTATTTCCTCCGGAATTCGGGCGATAGCATCAACTATGGCAAGGTGCTGACGGCCCTCCAGCGCGCCACCGTCCTGGTTGGAATGTCCAGTTCAGGGACGTTCGTCGATCAGGTCAAGGTCGAGCATCACCAGGAAGACAAGCGCGTCATCGCCGCGCTCGAAGCCAAGTCTGGCGTGTTCACGCTCAACCCCTGGCGTGATGATCGCGAGTACACACAGGCATGGACCGATGGCACGGCGATCTGCCTGATCTACAAGGACGCCGCGGCCAAG
>Ga0153915_10006744_pt1 | contig 10784 bp, 7 predicted proteins | sample Opewatmetagenome_2_FD_107003 | JGI IMG/M metagenome (GOLD analysis project Ga0153915, IMG submission 107003) | Freshwater wetland microbial communities from Ohio, USA - Open water 3 Core 3 Depth 3 metaG | ecosystem: Environmental > Aquatic > Freshwater > Wetlands | place: USA: Ohio, Lake Erie...
ATCCAATGACTCGAAACAGACAAGTCGCGCGCGCGGTACACCACGCACTCATCATGGGTGCGGTGACAACCGCGAGTGCAGCGATGCCTGCTCTGGCACAGCAGCAGGAAAGCGAGGCCGTCGAGACCGTCATCGTGACGGGATCGCGCATCGCCCAGCCGAATCTGACCACGACGAGTCCCGTCACGCAGGTCACCGCGCAGGATGTTGCTACGCAGGGCGTGACCAAGGTCGAAGATCTCGTCAACCAGTTGCCGCAGGCATTCGCCGCGCAGAACGCGACAGTCGCAAACGGCGCGACGGGCACCGCAACGGTTGACCTGCGCGGCCTCGGCTCACCCCGCACCCTCGTTCTCATCGACGGTCGTCGCATGCCTTACGGCGGTGTCACGAACTCGGCCGCGGACCTCAACCAGATCCCGACCATCATGGTCGAGCGCGTCGACATTCTGACGGGCGGCGCTTCGGCGGTGTACGGCTCGGACGCGGTCTCGGGCGTCGTGAACTTCATCATGAAGAAGAACTTCACGGGCGTGCAGATCGACGGGCAGTACAACTTCTATCAGCACAACAACAGCTACGGCGGTCCGGGCGACATCAAGCTGGTCGACACGATCAAAGCCCGCGCCGCGACCAATCCGGCGCAGTTCCAGCTGCCCGACAGTAACGTGACCGATGGCTACGGCCGCCAGGGCTCGATCATGGTCGGCGTCGGCACGGAAGACGGCCGCGGCAACATCACGGCCTACGCGGTGATCCGCAAGGACGACGCGGTCCTCCAGGGGAATCGCGACTACTCGACTTGTACGCTCGGCGCCACCGCCGGGAATCTCGCGGCGCTGGTCAATCCTGGCCGTTTCAGCTGCGGTGGTTCGGGTACGGCGTATCCCGGCACGTTCACGGACTTCGTGAACTACAACTTCACGGTCGATTCGGGGACGGGCAATACGTTCCGCAACTTCGTGAACGCCACCGACCAGTACAATTTCGGTCCGCTGAACCACTACCTGCGTCCGGACAAGTACTACAGCTTCGGCGCCCTCGGCCACTACGAGCTGAGCGACCACGCCGACGTTTACACGGAGCTGATGTTCACCGACTATCGTTCGCCCGCGCAGATCGCTCCGGGCGGCGCGTTCTTCGATAGCAGCTCCATCAACTGCGACAACCCGCTGCTCTCCGTCCAGCAGGCGACGGCCGTCGGCTGCTCAGCCGCGGCCATTGCGAATACAGACATCTCCGCCAGCACGAGCGTGCCGATGTTCATCGGTCGCCGCAACGTCGAAGGCGGCGGACGCGTATCGGACTTCCACAATGGCGCGTTCCGGGGCGTGATGGGCGTTCGTGGTTCGATCTCGCAGGACTGGAGCTACGACGTGAGCGGCCAGTTCTCGCGCGTCACGGCGGACCAGCTCACGAAGAACTATTTCGTGATCTCGAAGCTCATCAAGTCGCTGGATGTCGTCGGATACGATGCGCAAGGTGTAGCTCTGGCTGCTCCGACCTGCCGATCGGCCCTGCCCGGTGGCGGGGATCCGAACTGCGTTCCATACAACCCGTTCTCTATCGGGGGCGTGACTCAGGCCGCGCTCAACTACCTGCAGGCTCCGGGCGTCCAGACGGGCACCATCGACCAGGAAGTGCTCAACGCTTCGGTCACGGGTGACCTCGGTAGCGTCGGCGGACAGCTGCCGACGGCGGGGGAACCGATCAAGCTGGCCTTCGGTGTGGAATATCGCCGCGACAAGCTCGTCAACGTGACGGACGACCTGTTGTCGTCAGCGGGCCTCTCGGGCACGGGCGGCGCCACGATCGGCATCTCCGGCTCGACCAACGTGACCGACCTCTTCATGGAAGGCCGCGTTCCGCTGGTGCAGGACAAGACGGGTGCACACGACCTCGCTGTCGACGTTGCGTACCGCTACTCCGACTACGGCTCGAACCTCACGACGGACACGTACAAGATCGGCGCCGACTGGGCACCGACGACGGACATCCGCTTCCGCGCGAGCTTCCAGCGCGCGGTCCGTGCGGCGAACATCGTCGAGCTGTTCACGGCGCAGGGCTTCAATCTGTTCGATATGGCAGACGATCCTTGCGGCGCACAAGGACGTCCGGACATCCCGGTCACCGCGGCACAGTGCTTGACGGCAACGGTGACGCCCGCGGTTCAGGGCTCCCCGTTTCTGACGAGCCCGGCGGGTCAGTACAACTTCCTGCAGGGCGGCGAGCCGAATCTCCAGCCCGAGAAGTCGGATACGAAGTCTTTCGGCGTCATCCTGACGCCGCGCTTCGCGCCCGGCCTCAGCGTGACGGTCGACTACTTCGACATCAAGATCGACAGCACGATCTCGACGTATGGAGCAGACAACATCCTGAAAGCGTGTTACATCGCCAATGACCCCGCGTTCTGCGCGCTCGTTGTCCGCAACCCGCAAAATGGGTCACTGTGGATCGGCAACGGTCACGTCACGGACTTGAACGTCAACATCGGCTCGAAGTCGACGAAAGGTGTCGATCTCAACGTGAACTACACCGGTCTAGATCTCGGGGCGGCGGGCAAGCTCGGGTTCAATTTGACGGGTACCTACCTGAAGAGCCTCGAGACGGATCCGCTGCCGGGCCTCCTGCCCGCGTACGACTGCAAAGGCTTTTTCACAAGCAGCTGCTTTACCCCGAGCCCGGAGTGGCGCCATCATGCCCGCGTGAGCTGGCAGACGCCTTGGAAGGGCCTCGACCTGGCGCTCACTTGGCGGTACATGAGCTCGGTGAAGATGTTTGGCGGCAATCCGAACCGTATCGACTACAAGCTGGGATCGCAGAACTACTTCGACCTCGCGGGGGACTTCACCGTGATGGAGAAGGTGGACGTGCGTCTGGGTGTAAACAACATCCTCGACAAGGATCCGCCGCTCAACGCAACCGTGGGTACGACCGGCAACGGCAATACCTATCCGCAGACGTACGACGCCCTTGGTCGGTACATCTTCGGCGGCGTGACGGTCAAGTTCTAAGACCGCTCCGACGAGACCCAACTGGCGGCGGTTCCGAAAGGAACCGCCGCTTTTTTTGGCGTCTCTTTGCTCTTAGCGCATTTCGGTTGCGACGATGATGCCGGCTGCGACGAGCCGCTCGATATCGCGGCGCAGTTCCTGCCGGTCGATGCCGGATTGGCGCGCAATTGCATCTTCCAGCGAGAACAGCTTCTGCTGCAGGATCCACCGGACCGTTGGATGGGTCGCGCCCAATGCGATTTCGCCGCCGTCGAAGACGACCGCGAATCCTTCGTCGCGGCGCACGAGTTGCGCCCGCCGCGCCACGGAATACCAGGCCACCGGCGCCTGGGCCGGCAACCCGTAGTCCGCCGTTGCGCGAGCCAGCTCGCGCTGATGGTTCAGCACATCAATCGCGAACGCCGGCGACTTGGCGAGCATCGCAATCCGGTCGGCGAGCCTCGTCAGCCGCTCGCGCAGCTCGGACTCCCGGCGCGCGTCCGGGAGATAGGCGCGAAACTCGCTTTCCTGCGCCGCCGCGTTCTCCAGCAGCTTGAACAGCGCAAGCCCCGTCGCGGGCGAGACCCCGAACGACACGTGCAGCGAAGCCTGCGAACCGGTCAGCGCATCGTGGTACTGGCCGCGCGGCAGGTAGAGGATGTCGCCCGGCTTCATGTGCGCTTCGAACAGCAGGCGGCCGCGGGATTCGGTCAGCCATTTCTCGATTTCATCGCCCGGCGGCAGCGGCAGGACCGGCGTATCGGCGTGCGACTCGTACACACGCCAGACTTTCTCGCCCTCGGTCTGCACGGCGAAGACATCGTGCAGGTCGAAGTGCGTCTTGAACGCCTGCACGCCCTTGAAGGAACAGTAGACATTCGCCGACACGCGGGCGCCGAATTCGCGCTCGAGCATGCCCGCAACGGCAGCGACTTCCGGGCAAACACGGTGCACATGATTGGCGACCAGGCTTGCTCCGAGTCCCAGCAGTGCCTTGACCTTGGCCGGATTGACGGGAGCGCTCGCGCCCGGGCGCAGATCGGTCGTGTCGCAATAGTTTTCGCGCAGCGCGCCGCGACTCTTGAAGAAAACTTTCAGCGTGTCTTCGGTCCAGTACGGCGTGATCGCAAGGACTTCATTGAAGCGGCGCCAGTTTAGGAGACTCTCGCGATGGCCGTCGTTCCTGCGGATGTGAACCGGACGAGTGCCGTAATACTGCGCGCGAAATTCGGTTGCCGAGAATGGTGAAACGAATTCTGAAAATTCCATGACGATTAGACGTTACCATTGGCAATCCGCCGCTGTCGAGAAACCGCGGGTACCACGAAATGCTCGAGATTCCAGGGAACTGGCTGCCGGCGCGCGCTGCGCTTCGCCCGGAGGGCCTGTATCTCGCGCTTCGCGATGTCGGCCGGGAGGAACTCAAGGACGCCTTCATGCAGGAAACGATCCTGCGGTTGCCTGCGTCCGAGACGATCGTCCACATCGCGCGGGAAGACGTCGGCAAGGCGGCCCCGGGCACCGCGCCGGCCGGGCTGATATTTCATGTCGCGCGTTGCGGCTCGACTTTGATTTCACAGTTACTGAAGAAACGCGAGCCGCTTGTCGTCTATGCGGAGCCGTTACCGGTCAATGAGATCCTGCTGCCGCCCCACAAGTGGCCGCGCAGGGAAGTGGTTTGCGCGCTGCGAACCCTTGGCGATGCCCTGGCCCGCCACGCGCGCGGGCCGTATGTCTTGAAGCTCAGCAGCTGGAACACGCTTTTCTGCGACATCCTCACGGAGGCGTTCCCGGACTCGCCCTGGATTCTGAGCCTGCGTGATCCCGTGGAAGTCGGCGTGTCGATGCTGAATCAGCCTCCGGGATGGCTGTGGGAAGCGAACGGCCCGGTCAGCGAGATCGCCAGTTTCGCGGAGACGGACCGTGCATCGCGCTCTCCTGAGGAGCATGTCGCTCGCCTGTATGGCGCTATGTGCGATGCGGCCGCCCGTCTCGATCCGCGGCGCGGCAGGCTGGTGCACTATGAGGACCTGCCAGCGGCGGTATGGGAAACAGTGGCACCCCACTTCTCGCTTTCCATCGATGAGCGACAACGGCAGCGGATGGCGGACGCCGCGCGCAGTCATTCGAAGGCACCGCCCGGAAAGATCGTGGCATTTACGCGCGACGATGCGACGAAGCAGGCGGCCGCCTCGAGCGCGCTTCGACAGGCAGTCGAATCGTTCGCCCGCCCGCCGCTCGAACATCTGCGCGGAATTCACCTCGATCGTCAGGGTGCCAAAGCGACTCACGCATGACCGAGGAGCGCCCCAATCGACTGGCTGAAGAGCTGCTGAGTCAGCTCTCGTCGAGCGCCGACGTCTATCCGCAGAAAATCGACTGGGCTCGCGACGCGATCCTCGTGATTGCGCTCGGCCGCGATGCCTATCGCACGGCGAGCTTTCTCGACGACCGCATCCTGACACCCACGACGCGCGGCGCGTGGCTGGCGCGGTCGAAAGTCAACGAGGCTGCACGGCAGGTCGCCGCCCCGCGGCCGGTGCACTTCATCTTTCACACCGGCCACGTCGGCTCGACGCTCGTCAGCCGATTGCTCGATGAGACGGGCTGGGTGCAGCCGCTGCGCGAACCGCTGCCGCTGCGATCTCTGGCGGAAGGCGGCGATGTTCTCGGCCAGGCGGAATCGCTGCTGAGCCCTGCCGATTTTGCCGCCGCGGTCGAACTTTTCCTGCGACTGTGGGGGCGTGGCTACGAAGGCACGCGATGCACCGTCGTCAAGGCCACGAGCAGTGCCGGTCGCGCCGCGCGCGCCATTCTCGGTCCGCATGAGAGCGTACAGGCGATCTACCTCAACGTCCGCGCAGAAACCTATCTCGCCACCTTGCTAGCGGGTCAGAACTCGCCGATCGACTTGCGAGGCCACGGAGCCGAGCGCATCCGTCGTCTCAAGCGTCAGCTGGGTATCGAACCGACGCCACTGCATGCGATGTCGATCGGAGAGCTGGCCGCCCTCGGTTGGCTCGCGGAAACGGCAGCGCAGGCCGACGCATTACATGGCCACGGGGCGCGCGTACTCGCGGTCGACTTCGACGCATTCCTGGGTGCCGTGGGCGAGCACTTGCATCGCATTGCAGGTCACTTCGGCTTGCCCGTCGATGCCGGCTTCGCGGAACGATTGGCGGCGAGCGCAGCCCTGACGCGCTATTCAAAAGCGCCGGAGCACGCCTATTCGCCCGAAATCCGCGCCCAGGTGCTCGCCGATTCGCGCGCGCGCCATCGTGAGGAAATCGGGCGTGGCCTCGCGTGGCTCGAAGCCACCGCACGCGCCAATCCGGCTGCGGGAGCGATCGTCGACCAATTCGGCCGCTAGGTCGACGACCACATGCGCATGAGATTCTGGCGCACGACGTCGAGCCGCACGCGGTTTTCCCATTGCATGTTGAGCCCCTCGAGCGCCGCGATCTCGTTTAGCTCGTAGACCTGCATGCGCTGGTGCTGGTCGGCGATGAAGCTCTCGATGAACGTGATCGACACGAGGCGCTGGCCGGAACGCACGGGGATGACCTCGTGCAGGGCCGTGGACGGATACACGATGGCTTCGCCCGCGGCGCACTTGAACGGGATCGTCTGGTTGCCGGCAACGACGGCGAGCTCGCCGCCCTCGTAGGTTCCCGGATCGTTGATGAAGACCGTGCACGACAGGTCCGAGCGGATGCGTGCACTGCCGAGGGGAATCAGTGCCGCATCGGCATGCGCCCCGTATTTCATGCCCGGTTCGTAGCGGCAGAGGAGCGGCGGCGCGACGCGTTTCGGAAGCGCGAAATCCATGAATTCGCGCGAGCGCAGGAAAGCGTTGCCCACGATCTGCACCGATTCCGCGTATTTCGGATCGTTCGCATCCGCCTGCAGGTTGTCCTTGGTCTGGTTCGCCGGATTCGATACGCGCCCATCGACGAAGCGCAGCTCGCGGCTGAGTGCGACGAGCCGGGACACCTCGGGCGCGGTGAGCAGATTCTTGATTTTCAGGAACACGGGTCGGACCGCCTGTTGGAGTTCGAAATCACACGCTGGAGGAGGGCTTGTTGCCGTTGAAGGCGTCGGTGGCCGCGATCACCTGGCCGATCGCGATCCGCTCGTCTTCGGCGAGCCGCGGACTCCACACATCGCAGATCAGGATGATCCGCGTCTGGTCGCTCTCGTTCCAGGCCTCGTGCTCGATCGTGTCGTCGAAGACCCAGGCCTCGCCGATGCGCCACTCGCGCGTCTCGCTGCCGACGCGAAAGCCGCAGTGCGGCGGCAATACGAGCGGCAGGTGCACCACGAGGCGGAAATTGGCGACGCCGGTGTGTGCCGGAATGCGCGTCTTCGGCTTCAGGACCGAGAACATGAGCGATGGCGAGCGCAACGGCACCCGGGGCTGGGGCAGGCGCGTCACGGCCTGCATCGTCAGCGGCGCGCGCCTCACGCGGTCCGCGATCGGCTCGCCGAGTTCGTAGAAATGAAAGGCGCTCCAGCGTGGCGAGTGGTTGAGCTCGCGCCACTGGTCGAGTGGCAGATGATCGTCGTAGTGGATGTACGGCGAGAAGCCGGCCTCGTCCTCCTGGAGGATCGCGGCGAGTTCGCGCTGGATGGAAGGCGTCGCCGCCTCGAACTCCGGCAGCCAGGGAAATTCTCCGCGCTCGTAGAACTCGATCGCGGGCAGGCCGGGGTAGTAGTAGTCCGTCGGCTCCTGCTGAAAGCGCTTCTGTGTCCGCAGCGTCATCGCAATGAAGCTGTCGATCCGCTTGCGCACGACGGGCCGGCACTGGGTGGTCGTGTCGGCAAGCGCCGCGCGGACGAACCCTTCGAGTTCGCGCGTGTGCCTGCCGTGGACCGAGCGCGCGTGGTTCAGAGCGGCAAGCGTCGCTGGATCGAGGAAGCGGTCGGGAGGGGCCTGCGCGACCGCGATTCCGTAGGCGAACGCCGCCTGCTTGGCCAGGCCCTGCCGCTCGAGCAGCGTCGCCGACATCAGGAGCGCCGGAAAATTTCGCGGATCGAGGCGCAGCACCTGACGTAGCGCATCCTGGCTGCCCGCGTAGTCCTGGAGTTGCCGGCGCACGGCCGCGAGGTTCAGCCAGGCCCCCGGGTTCGATCCGTCGGCTTCGACGAGGCGCAGCAGCATCGTATGCGCTCCTGCCAGGTCGCCTGCCGTCGCGGCGCGCAGGGCGGCCTGCTGGAGTTGGGCCGGGGATTCGGCCGAAGCCCGGGTATTCATCTGGCGATACGCCCCTCCGAAGTGGCGACCAGCATAACGTTGCCGGAAGGGCGCGCAAGCTCAAGCCAGCGCGGTCCCCGTGCGTCATAATTCGCACCCATGCAGGGCACAGAAACCGACCAGCGGATAGGCCTCGAGGCGCTTCGCAACGGCGACATGCGCCGGGCCCGGGAATACCTCGCGAAAGCGATGGCCGGCGGCCGGACCGATCCGGCGACGCTGCTCGCGCTCGCCAATGCCTGCCGGCAGCTCGACGACCAGGCCGGCAAGCTCGCGGCCGTCGACCGTCTCCTGGAAGCGGACCCGCGCAACCTCCGGGCGCTCCTCATCAAGGCCGACCACCTGGCCGCGTCCGGGGACGCACGCTCGGCGGCCTCCTTCTATATAGCCGCCCTGCGCAACGCTCCTCCCGCGAACCAGGTGCCGGCCGATCTCCTGCCCGAACTGCGCCGAGCGCAGGAGATGAACGAGCGCTACGCCGCTCAGTACCAGGAGCACCTGATCCAGAGCCTGCGGGCGAAGGGTTTCGATCCGACTCGGTCGAGCCCGCGCTTCGCCCAGTCGCTCGACATCGTGCTCGGCCGGCGGCAGATCTTCATGCAGCAGCCTCGTTACTTCTATTTTCCCGGACTGCCGCAGATCCAGTTCTACGATCGGGAACTCTTCCCCTGGATGGATGCGCTCGAGCGCGCGACGGACGACGTTCGCGCGGAACTGCTCGGCGTCCTCGAAGAACCCGGCGCCTTTTCCCCCTACGTCACGGGCGACGCGAATCGGCCGCGCCGCGAACAAGCGGGACTTCTCAACAATCCGGCCTGGAGCGCTTACTTTCTCTGGAAGAACGGCGAGCCCGTTCCCGGCAACGCCGCGCGCTGTCCGAAAACGCTCGCGGCGCTCAAGGACGCACCGCTCTGCCGCGTGCCGAATCGCTCGCCGTCGATTCTCTTCTCGCTCATGAAGGCGGGCACGCACATTCCGCCGCATAACGGCCTCATCAATACGCGCCTCATCTGCCATCTGCCGGTGCTCGTGCCGGGCCCGGCGGAGTTTCGCGTCGGCAACGAAGTGCGTCCCTGGATCCATGGCAAGGCCTGGGCCTTCGACGATACGATCGAGCACGAAGCCTGGAACCGGGCCGATGCGACTCGCGTGATCCTTCTCTTCGATATCTGGCGACCCGAAGTTTCCGAAGAGGAGCAGGCGCTCGTCGTCGCGCTCTTCGAAGCGATCGACGCCTACAGCGGCGAGAAACCGGAATGGTCCATCTGAGGGGAGTTCGATGAATCGCTTCGCCGTCCTGGCATTGGTCCTCGCGGTTTCGCCGCTCGGTCTACCGGTCGCGGCCGGGACGGTGCCGGAGGCGCTACGCGCCTGCGCGCTGGAGAAAGAGGATGCTGCGCGGCTCGCGTGCTTCGACCGGGAGCTGGCCCGCGCAACCGAACCGGCGCCGCCCGCCGCGCCGCCGATTACGCCCGAGGAACGCTTCGGTCGCACGGGCGATATCGCGAAGGAAGACAGCAAGCGCGCTGCCGCGGCTCAGGGTCCCAGTATCAAGGAGCTGACGGCAACCGTCGTCTCGATGTCGCGCCGCTCTTACGGCGAACTCGTGATGACGCTCGACAACGGCCAGATCTGGGTACAGCAGGGCCCGGACGCGCGCTTCACGATCGGGCCCCAGGATAAAGTCGTCATCAAGGCCGGCGTGCTCAACGCATTCACGGCCATTGCGCCGAACGGGCGCACGACCAGGGTCGTACGCCTCAAGTAGCCCCTACTTGATGCCGTTCCTCAGGTGCGTCTGGATCTGCTGGCGATACACACGCCCCGAAGTGAAGCGCTGTCCGCTCGCGAGCGTGATCACGTACTCGCCGTGAAACCAGCGCTCCATCTCCTTGATCTTGAGCGTGTTGATGATGATCGAGCGGTGAATGCGCAGGAATCTTGACTGATCGAGCATGAGCTCCGCCTGCTGCATCGTGCACCGCAGCCGATAGCTCTCCTTGCCGACCCGGATGCACACGTAATTGCGGCTCGCCTCGATGCAGTCGATGTCGGCCGGGTCGATGAAGACGATGCGGTCGTCCTTGTCCGCAACGATGCGCTTTACCGGCGCGGGCAGCGCGCCGCCGACCGAATGCATGGCTTCGCGGACGGCACTGGCGATGCCGGTTCTGAGTTCCCGCCCGGATTCATCCGCCATGCGCTGACGCACCCGCTCGAGCGCTTGCTGAAACCGCGCCCGATCGAACGGCTTGACGAGATAATCCACCGCATGCACGTCGAACGCGTCGCTCGCGTACTCCTCGTAGGCGGTGACGAAAACAACGAGCGGCACGTGATCGGTAAGCCGCTCGAGGACGTCGAAGCCGTTGATGCCGCGCATCTGAACGTCGAGCAGCACCAGATCCGGTTTTAGCGCCTGTGCCTGGCGGACGGCCTCATTGCCATGCTCGCATTCGCCGACCAACTCTATGTCGGGCTCGAGGGCGCACAGCTCGCGCAGCCGCTGGCGCGCGAACGGTTCATCGTCGACGATC
>Ga0153915_10006745_pt1 | contig 10783 bp, 10 predicted proteins | sample Opewatmetagenome_2_FD_107003 | JGI IMG/M metagenome (GOLD analysis project Ga0153915, IMG submission 107003) | Freshwater wetland microbial communities from Ohio, USA - Open water 3 Core 3 Depth 3 metaG | ecosystem: Environmental > Aquatic > Freshwater > Wetlands | place: USA: Ohio, Lake Erie...
TATAGAATCCAGGCAGACGATTTTGTTGCATCAAGGAAGCTGATACTGCTGAAATAGATTTTTAAGAATAAATATCTTCTCAGTTTAGCGTAGAAATAGATCAATAATAGTTCTCATTTCGAAGCTGTTCCCCTGTAAAATCCTGATGCCGGGAGGAATCATCCAGGTCGAATTTATTTGTAAAATCTTCACTAAATTTATAAATTTGTGGTCTAATTTTTAAAGATGAAGGATAAGTAATGAGTGAAGTTAAAGGCAAAATCATACAGGTAATCGGACCCGTAATTGATGTTGAATTTGAAAATAGTCACCTTCCCAGTATTTACAACTCAATCAAAATTCCACGCAAAACTACCGAAGGCGAGGAGGGTATCCTGGTCGCAGAAGTTCAACAGCACCTCGGTGAGGACCGGGTTCGTGCCGTAGCGATGGACTCCACTGATGGATTGGTTAGAGGCATGACCGCTTATGATACCGGGGAACCTATTTCCGTGCCTGTAGGACCTTCTACTCTTGGACGTTTAATAAATGTTATCGGGGATCCGATCGATGCCCTGGGAGAAATTAAAGCAGATAAAAGATATCCCATTCATCGCCCTGCACCTCTCTTTAAAAATCTTTCTACACAGCAAGAAATTTTTGAAACCGGAATAAAAGTCATTGATTTGATAGAACCTTATTCAAAAGGCGGTAAAACAGGTTTATTCGGCGGCGCTGGTGTGGGTAAAACTGTTATCATTCAGGAACTCATACACAATATTGCACACGAACACGGTGGATATTCAGTATTTGCTGGTGTCGGAGAACGGACCCGTGAAGGAAATGATCTGTGGCTCGAGATGAAGGAATCCGGTGTGCTCGAAAAAACTTCACTTGTATTCGGACAAATGAATGAACCGCCGGGTGCACGCTTGAGGGTTGCCTTGTCCGGTTTGACTATCGCTGAATATTTCAGAGATGAAGAGGGAAGAGATATTCTTCTTTTTATCGATAATATTTTCCGTTTTACACAGGCAGGTTCAGAAGTATCCGCACTGTTAGGACGTATGCCTTCGGCGGTAGGATATCAGCCGAATCTTGCAACTGAAATGGGTGCGTTACAGGAGAGAATTACTTCGACAAATAAGGGATCGATTACATCTGTTCAGGCAATATATGTACCTGCCGATGATCTGACCGACCCGGCTCCTGCAGCAGCTTTTGCGCACCTTGACGCTACGACGGTACTGAGCCGTCAGATTACCGAACTTGGTATCTACCCTGCAGTTGATCCGCTGGATTCCACATCAAGAATCCTTGAGCCTGGTATAATCGGGCAGGAGCACTATGATATAGCAAGATTATGCAAGGAAATTCTCCAGCAATATAAAGATCTGCAGGATATCATTAATATTCTTGGAATGGATGAGCTTTCAGATGAAGACAAAACTGTTGTAAGAAGAGCCCGGAGAATGCAGAGGTTTTTCAGTCAACCTTTCCATGTAGCAGAGCAGTTTACAGGTGTTAAAGGTAGATATGTAAAGCTTGAAGATACGATCCGCAGTTTTAAGGAAATTATTGATGGTAAGCATGATGAATTGCCTGAGTCAGCATTTATGTATGTAGGTACTATTGAAGAAGCAGTTGAAAAAGCAAAGAAAATGAGTTAGTTATGGCAGGCCTGATACTTGAAATAATAACTCCATCTAAAGTTTCATTTAAGGGTGAGGTAATTTCGGTTACAATTCCAGGTACTGAAGGGAGTTTCCAGGTGCTGAAAAACCACGCTCCTTTGATGAGTACCTTTGAAATCGGAGTTGTAAAAATTGTATTGCCTGATCAGACTGAAAAATATTATTCAACCGGCGGTGGGACAGTTGAGATTCTTGATAATCATGTATTAGTGCTTGCTGATTCACACGAAGCTGTTGAAGAAATAGATGTCAACAGAGCAACAAATGCAAAAGAAAGAGCGGAAGACAGGCTGGCTCACAAAACAGAAACCCTTGATGTTGAAAGAGCAGAACGGGCTTTGAAACGAGCTCTCAATCGATTAAAACTGGTTGAGAAACATATAAGAGCTGAAGTTTAAAAAAACTAATATAATCAAAACTTGAGGGAAAGTTGATTACTTTCCGTTTTTGTTTAACAGACAAATATCAAACCAGGGAAGTTACAATCGTCCATTTCTTGAGGTTTGAAGGAATAATTCTATTCCTGATTTCTGTCAATTAGTATTACTAAAGTGATCTGATTATGTTTACAACAATTTGTTATTCATTATCTATTTCTGCTCTAAGAGTGTAAATCCGTTTTCTTTTCTCTATTTTAAAATTTGAAGACCAATGGGAAAAATGACAGAAGTCGGGAAAAATTCACTAATTTTTCTTACTCACCTCCATACCTTCCCCAAGTCTCCTCCAAGTCTATAAACAGTCTGCAGGTAAAATTGAGACCTAATTTTACCGTCTGAATTGAGACGGGATTTTCCCGTCTGATTTCAGACGTGATTTTACTATCAAAATTTTACATCATTGAGATATTCTGGCAAGCACTTTACGATACAGTTAAGGCGAAGGGTTGTGAGGCTAAAGTTGGCAAGAAATGTTCATTTGTGCATTGCCGTCGTAGTTGCTATAAAGATTAATATTAATTGATATATCCGTCGCTCATAACGAGACTTCGGATAGTTGAGGATTCTGTGATTTGTTTCTCAAGATCTTCGTAGTAATCAAGAAGGTAAGTAACCCTTTTATCTTCTTCCCGGAATGTTAATAAATCCTGCTGCTGTTTTAAAGTTAACCCTGATTTCTCCGCTAATTTATACGACTTAAATTCTGTCGCTTCATAATTTCTCCAGAATGTTTCCTCCAATTGAAAATTGGCTTTTTTTATAATCCTTTCAAATGAATTTTGTAACTCGATGAGTAGGGAAGGACTGACATCTGAAGATATATCCCTGTATTCTGAAATCTCGGCGATGAGGTATTTGTCGGGATGGGTATACATGTTTTTTATCAGGAATCTGCCCTTTCCCTCAACCGCAATATCCATTTCACCGTTATCAAATTTTTGGATTATATTTTCTATTTCAACATAGCACCCGATTTTCGATAATTCATTTTCAATTTTTGTGACTATACCGAAACCGGTTCTCTCTGCAAGACACCTGCTGATCATCTTCTTGTATCTCTCTTCAAAGATATGAAGAGGATATTTAGAAGAAGGGAAGACGACTATATTAAGCGGAAATAAAGAAATTTTATTTAACATTACATTCCCAAATAAAAAAGGCGGAATTTCTTCCGCCTCAAATTTATGAAATTATTTGGCTTCTTTAAATCGTCGCATAACTTCATCCCAGTTCACAACATTCCACCAGTTTTCAATGTATTCAGGTCTTCTGTTTTGGTATTTTAAATAGTAGGCATGTTCCCAGACGTCCAGACCCAGAATCGGAGTACCTTTATCTTCAGCAACATCCATTAAAGGGTTATCCTGGTTCGGAGTTGAAGAAATTGCAAGCTTCCCGCTCTTAATAATCAACCACGCCCAACCCGATCCGAATCTTCCGGCGGCAGCATTGCTGAATTTAGTTTTGAATTCTTCGAATGAACCGAATGAAGTTTTAATTGCACTTTCCAGATCTCCTTTGGGAGTTCCGCCGCCTCCTTTTTTCATGACCGTCCAGAATAACGAATGGTTATAATGTCCGCCTCCGTTGTTTCTGACAGCTACTGGGTGCTTCGAAGCATTCTTCAGAATTTCCTCAAGACTCTTTTTCTCAAGCTCTGTACCGGCAATCGCTTCATTTAATTTTGTAACATAAGCATTATGATGTTTTGTGTGATGGATCTCCATCGTGGTTTTATCAATATATGGTTCCAACGCATCGTAATTATATGGTAATTTCGGGAGTTCGAATTTTCCCATTAGTTCCTCACCTTCGTATAGTTAATAAATATAATATTTCTGATTAAACTCCAAATGATTCACCGCATCCGCATGTTTTTATTGCATTTGGATTATTAAAAACAAATCCTTTGCCGTTTAAACCGTCGGTAAAATCCAATTCCGTACCCATAAGATAAAACAGACTCTTGCCGTCAATAAATAATTTGATATTATTACTGGTAATTACCGTATCACCTTCTCTGGCTTCAGCATCGAATCCAAGTGTATAAGTCAGACCGGAACAACCTCCACCTTTAACACCAACCCGCAATCCATATTTTTCCGGGATACTATTTTCAGATTGAATCTGTTTTACTTCTCTGGCGGCTTTTTCAGTAATCGTTATTTCACTTTCAATATTTACTTCAGACATATTTAGTTCCTAATCTGTTTATCTAAATTTCAGTTTCTATTATAATAAACTTATAATTGTTAAAGTGGATCTCCTGGGACAGTCGTCACAAATTCCGGATACTCAAGAACCCATACCTGGTTGCTTACACGGATAAATATCCCTTTTTGTTCGAGATATTCAGCAAATTTATCTGTAAGCTTTTCAGAATCACCGTAGGAAATATCAATTCCTTTTATCTCAAAGTATTTTCTTATTCCAAACTGCAAATCCCTGTAGAAAAAATTTGATTTATGAAACATAGGATACTTTGCTTTCAGGAAATTCAGAAATTGCTGCTCCTCATTTTTTAGCACATTTAAATAATTTTTTATTTTTCCCTCAGACATTTTCTCAATCCTTAATTTATTGAGTAATATATTTTTTAATGCTTGGTTGTGTTCCTTTTCTTAATTCTTTTATCGTTTTAATTACTTCTTTAATTACATAATCAATTTCTTTTTCGGTATTAAATCTGCCTAGTCCGAATCTGATTGATGATTTTGCAAGTTCATCACTTAATCCTAAAGCTTTTAAAACGTGACTAGGTTTTAAAGAAGCTGACGTACAGGCAGAACCCGTTGAGACAGCAATAGTTTTTAGATTCATTATAAAATTTTCAGAACGGATACCTTCAAAACATAAATTTAAATTATTTGGAAGATGGTTATCCGGATCACCATTTAATCTTATTCCACCAGGCTCATCTGTAAAAGTTTTAAGCATTTTACTTCTATACGATGATAAACGTATCGATTCGGATTCAAATTTATTGGAAGCAATCTCAACTGCCTTACCAAATCCTGCAATTCCCGGTACATTTAATGTACCTGACCTGAGACCGCTTTCATGTCCTCCCCCGTAAAATAAGGGGTTTAATTTTATTTTAGGATTTTTGCTTTTTATATAAAGTGCTCCGATTCCTTTTGGACCGTAAATTTTATGTGCGGAGAAGGATGCAAGATCAACATTTTCCACATTAAATGGAATTTTGCCTATTGCCTGGGTAGCATCCGTATGAAAAAAAACATCGTGGTCTTTACATATTTTCCCGATGGTGTTAATATCATAAATATTTCCTATTTCATTGTTTGCAGTCATTATCGAGACTAATATTGTATCTTTTCTTATTGCCTTTAGTACTGAATCGGGACTGATTCTCCCTAAATTATCAACCGGCAAAATGGTTAGCTCAAACCCTTTTTTCTCAAGAGCTCTCAATGAATCAAGCACTGCATTATGTTCAACTGCTGAGGTAACAATATGTTTACCTCTTTTACTATAACTCTCTGAAATACCAAAGTGAGCAAGATTTATAGCCTCAGTTGCTCCGCTGGTGAAGATAATTTCGTTGGGTTGAGTACCTATAAATTCAGCTATCTTTTTCCTTGATATCTTCACTATACTTTCTGCTTCCCAGCCATAAGAATGATCTTTGCTTGCAGCATTACCGAACTTATCAGTCAGCCACGGCAGCATAGCTTCGAGTACTTCCGGGTCGAGTGGGGTAGTGGCATGATTATCAAGATAAATTGGAAATTTCATATTGAAATAATTTTTATAAAATATGAGTTATTTTCATATTTTGAAATAACTTATCTACTTCTTCTTGAAGCTTAATCAAAGGACTTCGGATCCTGCAGTTTTGAACTAAATAACACTCACTCTTTGACCCATTTTCAATCATACAATCCGTAATTTTGTAATTATCTTCAATGGCATTAATAACTTCATCTATAGAGATATACTCAGGAGACCTGGTTAGAAAATATCCGCCGCCAACTCCTTGAAAGGATGAGACCACTTTTTTCCGGGCAAGCTTTTGAAGAACTTTGGCAACTAGTTCATATGGAATATCATAATATTCTGATATTTCCCGGGCAGTAGAGTATTTTCTCCCTGAATTAAAAGCTAGATACCTGACTGCCATTAAGCCGTATTCGCATTTTTTGGATAATTTTAACATTGGGTAAATAAGACTATTTTAGTCGGGTATAAAACTAAATAAATCGGCCGGAAAAAACAAATTAAAGGATTTTTAGAAACCTACCAGAGAGATCGAATATTTGGCTAAATCAACCAGGGGAGTAAAGTAAATCCCGAGTATAATTACCGGAGCAAGCAGAATGATAAGCATAATTATATTCGCCGAAGAAACCAGAATTGCCGGTCTTTCCGTTTCCGGTTTTGTGAGATACATGTACTTAAGAACTTTGATGTAATAATAAAGTGCTACTACAGAATTCAATAAGGCAATTACTGCAACAGCTATCATCTTTGCATCAACGAGTGCAATGAATAAATATAGTTTCGCAATGAAACCTGCGGTTGGCGGGAGTCCTGTTAAAGAGATAAGAAATATAGCGATTGAAAGTCCAAGCCATGGAGAAGCATAACCCAATCCCTTGTAATCATCTAGCTCTTCTGTTCCAAGTTTATTGGCAATTAACATTACTACAAAGAAAGCGCCCAGGTTCATAAATGCATAAATGCCGAAATATATAAGGATCGCCATCAAACCCTGGTTAGATAATACTGCTAGTCCAAGTAATATGTAACCCGCATGGGCTATACTTGAGTAAGCAAGAAGTCTTTTCATATTGGATTGCCAAAGGGCAGCAAAGTTTCCGAGAGTCATTGTGAGGATAGAGATAACTATTATAATTGATTTCCAGTCAATCAGATTTATCAGGTGCCAGTATCCGTTCTGATCAACACCAAGAACGAAAGTAATCCGGATAAATCTGATCAGAAGAGCAAATCCCGCTGCTTTACTTGCAATTGAAAGGTAGGCGGTGATTGCTATCGGAGCACCTTCATAAACATCGGGAGTCCAGAAATGGAACGGCGCCGCAGAAATCTTATAACCTATACCTGTGAATATTAACAGACCTGACAAAAGCATCGTCAGAGTATTAAAATTACCGTTCTGAAGGACAAAATTTATCACGTATAAATTTGTCGTACCTGTCATTCCATATAGCAGTGAGATCCCGAACAACATTATACCGCTTGCAACACTTCCGTAAATAATATATTTAAGAGATGCTTCACTATTCCTTAATGAATTTTTAGTGAACCCTGCGAGGACATATGACGAAAGAGAGACCAGCTCAAGGGAAAGATAGATAAGAATTAAGTCAGCTGCAGAGACCATAAAAAACATCCCCAGTATCATACCGAAGATTAAAGTGTAGTATTCTCCATGCCTGTCCAGGCTTAATTTAACCTCATCTGAATTAACTGAAAAGTATACAATAATAAGGGAGGACAGAATAACAATAAGTTTGAAAAATGCCCCGAACGAATCCACAGCAATCATTCCTGAACCATTTTTAGTCTGACTTGCCAGAGAGTTTAATCCGAACTGATCTATCACAAAGTAACCCGTGAGAAGAAGTCCGGCTAGAGAAATATACGGCAGAAGCGTTTTATTCTTGTGCATTATTAAATCTACCACGACCACTAATACCAGGACTGCTGAAATTGCAAGTTCGGGTTTAATCAGATACAGGCTTTTAGTTATATAGCTGAGGTCTGTCATTTTTCAAATCCTGCTAAAAATATCTTAGAATGATGCAAACTGACTGTAAACCGTTTGCGCATGAGCCATGAATTTAACCATAGCATTTACAGATGCATTCATCAGGTCTAACATTGCAGCCGGATAAACTCCAAGGAAAATAACTATTACGGTTAAAGGGATAAACATCGCATATTCCCTGAATGTCAGGTCTTTTAGAGCTGACCATTTTTCTTTTAAAGTTCCGAGATATACACGCTGCAGTGTCCACAGCATATACCCGGCTCCCAGTAAAATTCCAAGTGTAGATATAATTGTTAATACTCGTATGTTTGCGGCTCCGAAGGCTCCGAGAAAAACAAATGCTTCAGAAACAAATCCGCTTAATCCAGGTAATCCGATAGCTGCAAAAAAAGCAATTGTGGTGAAACCTGAATATACGGGCATCTGATTGGCGAGACCACCGAAGTCATCCAGACCTCGTGTATGCGCACGGTCGTAAATAACTCCCACAATAAGGAATAACATGGCTGTTATAGTACCATGATTGAACATCTGCAGTACTGCCCCGGAAATACCAAGTGTATTCAATGATGCCATACCGAGTAGAACGAAACCCATATGTGACACTGATGAATAAGCGATTAGTTTCTTAAAATCTTTCTGTGCCATTGCACATAGCGCGCCATACAATATATTTATCATTCCGAATAAAGCGATGTACCAGATCAGCTGTGTGGTAATCTCAGGAAACATTGGATAGCAAACTCTTAAAATTCCGTAAGTTCCCATCTTAAGAAGCACTCCTGCAAGTATTACACTTATCGCAGTTGGAGCTTCTACATGTGCATCAGGCAGCCATGTGTGGAACGGGAACATTGGTATTTTAATCGCGAATCCGGCGAATAAAGCTATATATGCTATAAACCTGAGGTTGGATGGATTTAGCGGTGAGAGAATACCGCCGGGTGTGTAATTAGCAGTGTCCATCATCGAAAGCATATTAAAGGTAAATACTTTGGTACCGTCAGCAAGTGTTTCCATTGTGCTGAAGTACAAACCGATCATTACCAGTAAGATGAAAACACTTCCCAGTAAAGTGTAGAGGAAAAATTTAATAGCTGCATATTCTCTTCTTGGTCCTCCCCAGATACCGATAAGGAAGTACATCGGGAGAAGCATAAGTTCCCAGAAAATGTAGAAGAGAAAGAAATCAAGTGCGACAAATACTCCCATCATTCCTGTGTCGAGTAAAAGAAATAATGCAAAGTAACCTTTCACCGATTTATCAATGGTCCATGATGATAATGTAGCTACAAAGGTGATTATTGCAGTGAGAAGAACAAGCGGGACACTTAATCCGTCAATACCAAGGAAATAATCAATTTTAATTTTACCTATCCATGCAAATCCGCTTATATCAATCCATTTAAATTTCTCAATAAATTGAAATGATGAAGCATCATTTATTCCTCCTGCACTATAGTTATAGTTTGCAATAAGTACAAACGCTAGTATCAGTTGGATACCGGTAACTAAAAGTGTCAGACTTTTAATTATCTGCGTTTGAGTTTTGGGAAGAAACATTATTATCAGCATTCCTAAAATCGGGAGGAATGTTATCATCGAAAGAATAGGGAAGTTGTGCATCTTATTACCTGATAAATTTCTATCTTAAAATGACTTAAATAAAAACAATAAAATTACCAACGAGAATATGACTAATACGATATATGTCTGTACTCTACCCGTCTGGAAACGTCTGAATACTAATCCGATAAAACCGGAAACGTAAGCTGAAAAATTTACAAGTCCATCGACAACAACATTATCAAATTTGCCGCTGAACTTTGATATACCTTTTGTAATAGAAGCTGAGCCGTTAACGATTCCATCGATAAAGAATAAATCAAACCAGGCGAGGAGTTTACTTAATCCAATTGTACCTGCAACAAATGTTGCATTGTAGAGTTCATCAAAATACCATTTATTATAACTCAGGAGATACAGCGGTTTAAGCTTTTCCGCAAGCTTGTCGGCGCTTACTTTCTGCCACTGGTATATTGTAAATGCAATAAGGATTCCGGCACCTGCTACGAATAGTGAAAGAAACATTGCAGGATAATGAGCCCCATGCATTGCTTCGGTATATGAGGAAGAGAATACCACTTCAGGTTCTTTGATTTCAACTTTCTCTTCAGCGCCATTCTGAATATCCGTTTTCATAAAATTATATCTTGTATTCTGAGGTACGGAAATTTCCGGAGCCTTTACCCAGCTTGATAGGAATGCACTCTGCTCCGAATTAAATGGATTGGGAGTATACCAGATAAATATTGACAGTATCGAGAGCACTGCAAGAGGCATTGCCATAGCAAACTTAGATTCATGAGCATGATTATATTTTTCTTCGTTGCGTGGTTTGCCGTGAAATGTCAAAATCAATAATCTGAACATATAGAATGCCGTCAACCCTGCCACAAAGAATCCTACGACAGGAAAGAGCCAGTAGCCGGTTAAATTGGCATAAGCATATGTACCTGCAAGTATACCATCCTTGCTCAGGAATCCCGAAGTTAATGGAATTCCGGAAATAGCGAGAGAACAAATAAGGAAAGATGCATAAGTAAGCGGCATCTTTTTCCTTAAACCTCCCATTTCCCTTATATCCTGTTCATGATGCATGGCGTGAATAACAGAACCGGAGTCAAGAAAGAGGCAGGCTTTGAAAAAAGCATGTGTAATTAAATGAAAGAATGCAAACTGAAATGCACCTACTCCAAGAGCCATTACCATATATCCAAGCTGACTGACCGTTGAATAAGCAAGTACTTTTTTAATATCGTTTTGTGTTAGTGCTATGGTGGCAGGGATGAGAGCAGACAGGGCTCCGATAATCGCGATGAACAAAAGTGCGTTGCCGGTAAGCATTGTGA
>Ga0153915_10006746_pt1 | contig 10783 bp, 9 predicted proteins | sample Opewatmetagenome_2_FD_107003 | JGI IMG/M metagenome (GOLD analysis project Ga0153915, IMG submission 107003) | Freshwater wetland microbial communities from Ohio, USA - Open water 3 Core 3 Depth 3 metaG | ecosystem: Environmental > Aquatic > Freshwater > Wetlands | place: USA: Ohio, Lake Erie...
AACGGCGGCACCGGCAGCAGGTTGAACACCCCAAGAAAGACGTTGATCATCAGGAAGTTGCGCAGGTTCGCCGCAAGGAATGACGTCGCCTCCGCGCCGCCGGTCAGCGCCAGCCCGAAGGCTGCGAGAAGGACGAGCAGGAAATTCATCGCCGGTCCGGTGAGGGCGACCAGCATCATCTGGATGCGCGGGTTGCGAAGCCGCTCCGCGCGCACCGGCACCGGCCGCGCCCATCCGAACACCGGCGCGCCGCTCAAGGCCAGCATGAGCGGCAGGATGACCGTGCCGAACGGGTCGACATGCCGGAGCGGATTGGGGCTCAACCGGCCCTGCTCCTTCGCGGTCGGATCGCCGAACGCATAGGCGACCCAGCCGTGGGAGATCTCGTGAAGCACGATCGCGAACACCAGGGGGATCAGCCAGGTTGCGGCGGCGAAGATCGGGCTTTGCTGCATCAGGTCCGGCGGTTCCGCCATTCGTCGGCGAGGATCGAATAGAGCGCGGTGTCGCGCACGAAACCGGTCCAGGTGATCCGGTTCTTGCGGAACGTCCCTTCGTGCACGGCGCCGAGCTTCGCGACCGCCGCCATCGAGCGGCGGTTGCGCGTGTCGATACGGAATTCGACCCGGCCGAAGCCTTCCGCGAAGGCGCGGTCGAGCATCAGCCGCTTGACGCGTCCGTTGAACCCGGTGCCGCGAACCTGCGGGGCGAGATAGGTTCGGCCGATCTCCAGCGCCCGGTTGGGTTCGTCGATCGACAGATAGCTGCTCATTCCGACGAGATCCTCGCCATCGAACACGACGAAGCTGCGGTTGCGGGGATTGCCGAACAGGCTGTCGAAGGCGGGATCGAAATCGTCACCGAAGAAGCGCGTCGGATAGATCTGCCAGATCTCCGTATCCTGCGCGCAGGCGGTGCGGAGCGGCTCGCGGTGCTCCTCCCCGGCGGGCTCGATCCGCATCTCGCCGTCGCGCATCGGGGCGGCAAGCGTCACCGATCCTCTTGGTCGCGAAGGTCGCGCGCCACTGTGGGCGAGCGCAGGATTTCATCGATGTGGCTACCCTCGTCGAAGCTCTCGTCGGGCAGGAACTTGAGGGCGGCGGCATATTTGGTGTTCACCCGCCGCGAGACTTCGCCGCGGAGATAGCGCACGTTGCGCTTCAGGGCACCGATCACCTCCGCCTCGTCCGCGCCGAGCAAAGGCTTCACGAACACGGTGGCATGCCGCAGGTCCGGCGACATGCGGACCTCGGTGATCGAGACGCTGTGGCTGGCGAGCACCTCGTCGTGCACGTCGCCGCGCATCAATATCTCGGAGAGCGCGTGGCGCACCTGCTCGCCGACGCGGAGCAGCCGGACCGAGCGGCCTTCCTGGCTTTCACTGTGACGCATGATGAGACTTCAATTTCCCGGTTGGGCCTGAGCTTGTCGAAGGCCTCACTTCCTCATGAGAAAAGGGAGGCGCTGCGACGGGCCCAGCGCGAACGATCCTGGCTTACAAGGTCCGCTCGCGTTCCTCGATCTCGAACGTCTCGACGAAATCGCCCGGCTTGATGTCGGTCGTATTCTCGAAGGTGACGCCGCATTCGAGGCCCGCGCGGACTTCGGGGACGTCGTCCTTGAAGCGCCGCAGCGATCCGATCGCGCCATTGTAGATGATGACGTCGTCGCGCATGATCCGGGCCTTGAGCGCCTTGCGGATATAGCCTTCGGTGACGAGCAGGCCGGCCGCCTTGCCGTGCTTGCCCGCCGAGAAGACCTCGCGGACCTCGGCGCGGCCGACGACATTCTCGATCAGCAACGGGCCGATCTTGCCGGCCATCGCCGCCTTCACCGCGTCGGTGAGGTCGTAGATGACGTCATAATATTGAAGCGCGACGCCGTCCCGCTCGGCGATCTCGCGCGCCTTGGCATTGGGGCGGACGTTGAAGCCGATGATCGGAGCGCCCGAGGCGCGCGCCAGCGTGACGTCGCTCTCGGTGATGCCGCCGACGCCGGCGTGCAGCACGCGGGCCTTGATGTCCTCGTTCGAGATCTTGTTGACCGCGCTGACGATCGCTTCGACCGAGCCTTGCACGTCGCCCTTGATGACCAGCGGGAACTCGACCGCCTGATTTTCCTTGAGCGCCGAGAACATGGTGTCGAGGCTGGCCGGAGCGGTGGTCGTCCGCTTGCGATCGAGCAGGCCCTGGCGATAGGCGGCCACCTCGCGCGCGCGCGCCTCATTCTCGACCACCGACAGCACGTCGCCGGCCGACGGCACGCCCGAAAGGCCGAGCACCTCGACCGGGAAGCTCGGCGCCGCCTCCTTCACCTGCCGCCCGTGATCGTCGATCATCGCGCGCACCTTGCCGCTGATCGCGCCGGCCACGAAGATGTCGCCGACGTGGAGCGTGCCGCGCTGGACCAGCACCGTGGCGAGCGGGCCGCGACCCTTGTCGAGCTTGGCCTCGACCACGGTTCCTTCCGCAGCACGGTCCGGATTGGCCTTCAGCTCGAGCAGCTCCGCCTGCAGCTGGATCGCTTCGAGCAGCTTGTCGAGATTGGTCTTCTTCAGCGCCGAGACTTCGACGTCCTGGACCTCGCCGCCCATTTGCTCGACGACGATCTCGTGCTGGAGCAGTTCCTCGCGAACCTTCTGAGCGTTGGCGCCCGGCTTGTCGATCTTGTTGATCGCGACGATCATCGGCACGCCGGCCGCCTTGGTGTGGTTAATCGCCTCGATCGTCTGCGGACGAAGTCCGTCGTCGGCCGCAACGACGAGGATGACGATGTCGGTGACGTTCGCACCGCGCGCGCGCATTTCGGTGAAGGCCTCGTGGCCCGGGGTGTCGAGGAAGGTGACCTTCGACTTGTCGGGCAGACTCACCTGATAGGCGCCGATGTGCTGGGTGATGCCGCCCGCCTCGCCAGCGACGACGTTGGCGCCGCGGATCGCATCGAGCAGCGACGTCTTGCCGTGATCGACATGGCCCATGATCGTGACCACCGGCGGCCGCGACTGCAGCGTCTCGTCCGCGTCGACGTCGCCCTCGCTCTGGATGTCGACGTCGGATTCGCTGACGCGCTTCACAGCGTGGCCGAATTCGGTGACGAGCAGCTCGGCCGTGTCCTGGTCGATCGTCTGCGTAAGCGTGACGACCATTCCCATCTTGAACAGGGACTTCACCAGGTCGGCGCCGCGCTCGGCCATGCGGTTGGCGAGTTCCTGGACGGTGATCGCCTCGGGCACCACGACTTCGCGCACCTGCTTGGCCTGCGGCCCCGATTGCTGGTGTGCGCGCTTTTCCTTCTCGCGGGCGCGTTTCAGCGCGGCGAGCGAGCGAGCGCGGCCGTCGCCGTCGTCGAGCGCGCGGGTGACGGTGAGCTTGCCCGACTGGCGACGGTCGTCGCGGCCACGCACGGGGCGGGCCGGCTCCGGCCGTTTGGCCGCGGGGGCATGCTTGGCACGGCCGTGGCCGGGCCGCTCCTCTTCTTCCTCTTCCACGACGGCCGGGGGCGCGGCCTCGGCCGGCTGCGGACGCGCTTCTTCCTCGGTGCGGACGCGCGCCTGCTCGGCGGCTTCCTCCTCGGCCCGCTGCTTCGCCTCTTCCTCGGCGCGGCGATTCTCTTCTGCCCGACGGCGTTCGCCCTCGGTATCTTCCAGCGCCTTGCGATCCTCGCGGCGACGCGCTTCCTCGAGCGCGGTCATCCGCGCTTCCTCGGCTTCGCGGAGCAGCCGCTCCTGAATCTCGCGTCGCGACGCGGTGTCGGAAGCCGGTCGCTGCGCCGGACGCGCGGCGGCCGGAGCGGCCGGCGCCTGCGTCGGAGCCGCGGGGGCCGGTGCCGGCACGGCCTCAGGCTTCGCCACCTCGGCTTCGCCCGGGCGGCCGAGCACGCGCCGCTTCTTGACCTCGACCACCACCGTGTTCGAGCGTCCGTGGCTGAAGCTCTGCTTCACCTTGCCGGTCTCGACGGTGCGCTTGAGGCCCAAAGGGGCGCGCGCGCCAAGCTTCGGCTTATCTGTCGTCTCGCTCATTCCAATCCTTCGTTCAATTCACAAGCCGATGCTTTCGGCGAGTCCGCCGATGCGGCGCTTAGCCCGTCACTCGCTTCGATAAAAGCGCGCCAGCGGTCGAGCGCGTCGCGAACACGCGCTTCGGCGGCACGATCCAATATGGCGACATGTACCACATTTTGCCGCCCCAGCGCCAATGACAATATGGTTCTTTCCGCTGGGAAAACTACCCCTTGCCCCTCGCCTCCGCCGGCCCGCCACGCCTGGTCGAGCGTGGCGCAGCCATCGGCGCCCGCGTCCGATGCATGGATCAGCAGCCGCACCTCGCCGCGCCGGGCGGCGACCGCGATCCGCTCGCTGCCGGTGATCAGGGTGCCGGCGCGCGCCTCGAGGCCGAGCCGGTCGAGCGTCGCCTGGCGCAACGCGGCCTCGGTCCGCGCGCCGAGATCCTCGGGTATCGTCAGCGAAGGCACCTTGAAGGCGCGCAGCAGGGCACCCCTCAGCCTGCCTTTCGCCTGAGCCGCTTCGAGCTCCGCGCGCGTGACGCCGATCCACGCGCCGCGTCCGGGCGCACGCGCACGCACGTCCGGAGCGACCGACCCGTCGGGTCCCAGCGCGAGCCTGATCAGCGCGCCACGCGGCGCGTGCGTGCCGGTCAGCACGCACTTGCGCTCCGGCATATCGGCTGCGTCGTTGCTGCCGTTCAGTCGCTCATTGGGAGTCTGCCGCAACCGCGTCCTCCCCTTCTTCCTCGAACCAGTGCGCGCGGGCGGCCATGATGATCTCATTGCCCTGCTCCTCGCTGAGGCCAAATTCGGCGAGGATCCCGCCTTTGTCCTCGGGCCGCGCACTTTCCTGGCGGCGGCGCGGCTCGGTGCGCTTCTTGGCGATCAGCTCGTCGGTGGCGAGATCGGCCAGGTCGTCGAGCGTCTTGATTCCGGCCTTGCCGAGCGTGACCAGCATCTGCTCGGTCAGATAGGGCATTTCGGCCAGCTCGTCCGACACGCCGAGCCCGCGGCGCTCCACGCGCGCCGCTTCCTCGCGCCGCTCGAGCGCTTCCTTGGCGCGGCTCTGCAGCTCGGAGGCGAGAGCTTCGTCGAAGCCTTCGATCGAGCTCAGTTCGTCGAGCTCGACATAGGCCACTTCCTCGAGCGCCCCGAAGCCCTCAGCGACGAGCAGCTGCGCGAGCGTCTCGTCCACGTCGAGCTCGTTCTGGAACAACTCCGAACGCTCGACGAATTCGCGCTGGCGCTTCTCGCTGGCGTCGGCCTCGGTCATGATGTCGATCGCCGAACCGGTGAGCTGGCTCGCCAGCCGCACGTTCTGGCCGCGGCGGCCGATCGCGAGGCTGAGCTGATCATCGGGAACGACCACCTCGATCCTGCTCTCCTCCTCGTCGATCACGACGCGCGAGACGGTCGCCGGCTGCAGCGCGTTGACGACGAAGGTCGCCAGATCCTCGGACCAGGGAATGATGTCGATCTTCTCGCCCTGCATTTCCTGGACCACGGCCTGGACGCGGCTGCCCTTCATGCCGACGCAGGCGCCGACCGGATCGATCGAGCTATCGTGGCTGATCACGCCGATCTTGGCGCGGCTGCCCGGATCGCGCGCGGCCGCCTTGATCTCGATGATGCCGTCGTAAATCTCAGGCACTTCCTGCGCGAACAGCTTCTTCATGAAGTCGGGATGCGCGCGGCTCAGGAAGATCTGCGGGCCGCGGTTCTCGCGGCGCACCGACAGGATCAGCGAACGCGCCCGATCGCCGACGCGAAGCACCTCGCGCGGGATCTGCTGGTCGCGGCGGATCACGCCCTCGGCGCGGCCGAGATCGACGACGACATGGCCGAACTCGACACGCTTGACGACGCCGGTGATGATCTCGCCGGCGCGGTCCTTGAATTCCTCATATTGACGTTCGCGCTCGGCATCGCGGACCTTCTGGAAGATCACCTGCTTGGCGGCCTGGGCGGCGATGCGGCCGAACTCGATCGGCGGCAGCGGATCGACGATGAAGTCGCCGATCTTGGCGCCGGGCTGGAGCTTCTGCGAATCCTCCAGGCTCACCTGCTTGAAATAGTCGTCGACCTGCTCAACCACCTCGACCACGCGCCACAGGCGGAGGTCGCCGGTCACCGGATCGAGCTTGGCGCGAATGTCGTTCTCCGCGCCGTAGCGGGCACGGGCGGCGCGCTGGATCGCATCCTCCATCGCCTCGATGACGATGGCCTTGTCGATCAGCTTCTCGCGCGCCACCGAATCGGCGATCGCGATCAACTCGGCCTTGTTGGCGGAAACGGCGGTGGCCATGTCTTCTATCCTTCTACCTTGATTGAGTCGGCGCCCTCTGCGGACAGCGGAGCGGTCGCTTCGATGAGTTTGTCGGTAATGACGAGCTTGGCCGAGTGGACCTGCTCGAACGGCAGCTTCGTGCTGCCGAGATTCGGCACGTCGACGACGAGCGAGTCGCCGTCGGTCCCCAGCAGGGTGCCGTTGAACTGCTTCCTGCCGTTCAGCGGCTCCTTGAGGCTGATCTTCGCATCATGGCCCTTCCAGTCCTCGTAATCCTTGGGCCGGGTCAGCGGCCGGTCGATTCCCGGCGAGCTCACCTCGAGCCGATAGGAGCCTTCGATCGGGTCGTTCTGGTCGAGCAGGTCGGAGAGCCGGCGCGACAGCCGCGCGCAATCGTCGAGGGAGAGCTGGCGGGTGTCGGGCCGCTCGGCCATCACCTGCAGCGTCGGATCGGAGGTCCCGCCCAGCATCTTGACGCGCACGAGCTCGAGCCCCTCGGCGCGGGCCGCGGGTTCGATCAATTTCGTCAGTGCGGCGATATCCGCCATCCGGTCTCCAAGCTCAAAGGCCCTCGGCGCCGGCCCCGCCTTGGGACCAGCCTCAACATGTTACCGATGTCGAGAAAGGCATTTGCTATATAGGCGCTTGCGCGGCGCGCGGCAAGCGAGCTGGTGGAGCGACCGACCGATTGGCGAACGGTCAGCCGCGAAAAGCGGCCAGTGCGCCGCTCTCGGCCCTGATCCGAACCGTAAGCGCGAGCGCATTGAGGATCGTGAACAGGATCGCCACGCGCGTTAGGCCGAAGGCCAGGGGGAGCACCGCGATCTCCGCGACCACCACCGCATAATTGGGATGACGCAGGAAGCGGAACGGCCCGGTGTCGACCAGCGGCGCGCGGGGAAGCACGATGATTCGCGTCGTCCAGCGCTCGCCGAGCGTGGCGAGGATCCACAGCCGCGCGCATTGCAGCAGCGCGAACGCTCCGATCAGGGGCCAATCGATCGGGCGGCCGGGCGCGAGCCACCACAGGCTCGCGAGCCAGCAGGCATGCACCGCGACGATCAGCGGATAATGAGCAGCGCCAACCTCATAGGCGCCGCGGGCGCGAAGCCGGCGCGTGTTGCGCCGAGCGAGCAGCAGCTCGCTCAGCCGCTGCGCGGTGACCAGCGCCAGGATCGCGATCGCGGCGATCATGACGGCCGGTTCAGCAGCAGCCCGCTCGCCGTGAAGCCCGGCCCGAGCGCCAGCAGGAGCACGTTGCCGGGCATTCCGGCGGCGAGCACGCGTTCGAGCACGAACAGGACGGTGGGCGCGGACATGTTGCCGTAATCGCGCAGCACCGCGCGCTCGTGATCGAGCGTGCCTCCGTCGAGGCCGAGGCTCTGCTCGAGCGCCGCGACGACCTTGGCGCCGCCCGGATGGCAGGTGAAGCGCTGGATGTCCGCAGGAGTGAGGCCGCTCTTGGCCGTGATCTGCCGCACCGCCTCCAGCATATTCTTCTCGACGAAGGGCGGGATCGAGCGGTCGAAAATCACGCCCAGGCCGGGATCCTCGACGTCCCAGCCCATGATCCCCAGGGTTTCGGGCCAGAGGATCTCGGCGCCGTCGCCCAGCGCCGCCAGGCCGCCTGTGCCGCCGCGAAGCACGCAGGCGGCGGCGCCATCGGCGAACAGCGCGGTAGCGACGATATTCGCCTTGGTCGGCTTGTCGAGCCGGACCGAGATCGAGCAGAGCTCGACGGTCACGAACAGGACCGTGCGGCCGGGCCTTCCCGCTGCCAGCCGTCCGGCTATCGCTAGACCGCTCACTCCGCCGGCGCAGCCGAGCCCGAACACCGGCACCCGCTCCGCGTCGGGCCGAAAGCCCATGCGGCCCGCGACGCGCGCTTCCAGGCTCGGCGTGGCGATGCCGGTCGTGGTGACCGTGACCAGCGCATCCACTTCGCCTGCGCTTCTTCCCGCCCGGTCGAGCGCGGTGCGCGCGGCGTCGATGTACAGCGCTTCGGCGGCTTCGAGATAGACGAGGTTGCGTTCGCGCCAGCCATGGTCGCCTTCGTACCAGTCGAGCGGCCGGGCGAGGTGGCGTTTCGCGATTCCGGCATTGTCGAACACCGTAGCGAGCTTCTCGAAGTGGCCGGCCCGCCCGCCGAACAGCCGCCGCGAAACCTCGCGCGCTTCATCCTGGGCGAGCATGGTCTCGGGCACCGCCGTGGCCAGCGACAGGAGCGCGACGGGAAGAGGCGAAACGTCTGGCAAGGTCGTATCCTGAATGCGGCCGCGCGAGGCGGGAGAGTGATCGACTACATGGCACGCGGCCCGCGGCTCCGCCCAGCCGCCGCACCCCACGTGGGATCGCCACGATGCATCGGCAAGGATGAACGCTGGCGAAACATCCTCGAGCGGCGCGGCATCTGCTCCGCCCTTGCGGAAGCGGCATCGCGCCGTTCCGCCGTCAGGCCTAGCATCCATGATTTGCTATTGGAGGCGGGATGGGATCGAACAGTTCAACCGGACTGTGCGATGGCCGGCACCGTCTAGCTGCGGCGTCGGCGGTAGCGGAAGTACCAGACCTCGCGGCCGTTGCGGCGCGCCTTGGCCTCGTAGCGCGTCTCGGGCCAGTCGGCGGGACGGGTGAGGAAATCCCGCGTGGTCTCGGCCAGCCATTCGAAATCGCTGCGGCGTCCCATCACCATCATCGACCAGCGGCAATAGGTCGGATCGTCGGTGCCGAGCCGGAATTCCGCACCGGGCCTGAGCTTGGCGGCGAACAGGTCGAGCGGTCCGTCGTTGACCATCCGGCGCTTGGCGTGGCGCGCCTTGGGCCAGGGGTCGGGGTGGAGCAGATAGAGGCGATCGAGCGATGCGTCGGGAAGACGTTCGAGCACCTCCAGCGCGTCGCCCATGCGCAGCCGGACATTGGCGGCGCCCGTCGAGTCGATCTTGGCGAGGGCGGCGACCACGCCGTTGAGGAACGGCTCGCAGCCGATGAAGCCATGGCCGGGCCGCTCGTTCGCCTGCCAGATCAGATGCTCGCCGCTGCCGAAGCCGATCTCGAGCTCGAGCGGCCGGTCATCGCCGAACAGGACAAGCGCGGAGAGCGGCCCTTCCGGGACGCTCACGCGCGGCAGCAGCTCTTCGAGCAGGGCCTCTTGGCCCTTGCGCAGCTTGTGCCCCGAGCGCCGCCCGTAGAGGCGCCGGATGGTGGTCGGGTCGGACATGGTCGCACCTCGAAAGGAAGGGTGGATGCCCGCTCGCACGGGAATGCCGTGTCCAAACTGGCGAATATGCGTGCGTCACTCCCGCAAACGCGGGAGTCCGGCTGCTTTCGCTGCCGCGCCTACAGGACCGCCTTGAGATCCGCGACGAGATCGGTGCGCTCCCAGGGGAAATAATCGCCCTCGGCGGGCCGGCCGAAGTGGCCGTAGGCGGCGGTCCTCCGATAGATCGGCTTGTTGAGGCGGAGATATTCGCGGATGGCGCGCGGGGTGAGGCCGCCGAGCTTGTCGAGGCCCCGGATCGCAGCCTCGATCTGCTCGTCGCCCACCGTGCCCGTCCCGTGCGTGTCGACGTAGAGCGACAACGGCTTCGACACGCCGATCGCATAGGCGATCTGGATCGTGCAGCGCTTGGCAAGCCCGGCGGCGACGACGTTCTTGGCGAGATAGCGGGTGATATAGGCGGCCGAGCGGTCGACCTTGGTCGGATCCTTGCCGCTGAACGCGCCGCCGCCGTGCGGAGCGGCGCCGCCGTAGGTGTCGACGATGATCTTGCGCCCCGTCAGGCCGGCGTCGCCGTCGGGGCCGCCGATCTCGAAGCTGCCGGTCGGGTTGATGTGATATTCGGTTCCGTTCGAAAGCAGCCTGGCCGGCAGCACGTCGGCGACCACTTGCTTCACATAAGCGTGGAGCTCGGCTTCCTTCTCGCCGGCATCGTAACCCTCGGCGTGCTGGGTCGAGACGACGATCGCGGTCGCCGCCACCGGCTCGCCGTTCTCGAACCGCAGCGTGACCTGGCTCTTGGCGTCGGGCTCGAGGAAGGGCGCGGCGCCGGAATGGCGATCGGCCGCCATGCGCTCGAGGATCTTGTGGCTGTAATAGAGCGTCGCCGGCATCAGGTCGGGCGTCTCGTCGCAGGCGAAGCCGAACATGATGCCCTGGTCGCCGGCGCCCTCGTCCTTGTTGCCGCTGGCATCGACGCCCTGGGCGATATGGGCCGACTGACCGTGCAGGTAGTTCTCGAAGCGGAAGGTCTGCCAGTGGAAACCGGCCTGCTCGTAGCCGATCTGCTTCACCGTCTCGCGCACGGTCGCCTCGATCTCCTCCTTCGCGCCCTCGGCCCAGCGGCCGTCCTCATAGACGCCCTTGCAGCGGATCTCGCCCGCCAGCACGACCAGCTGCGTGGTCGTCAGCGTCTCGCACGCGATGCGCGCCTCCGGATCCTTGGCGAGGAACAGGTCGACGATCGAATCCGAAATCTGGTCCGCGACCTTGTCGGG
>Ga0153915_10006747_pt1 | contig 10783 bp, 12 predicted proteins | sample Opewatmetagenome_2_FD_107003 | JGI IMG/M metagenome (GOLD analysis project Ga0153915, IMG submission 107003) | Freshwater wetland microbial communities from Ohio, USA - Open water 3 Core 3 Depth 3 metaG | ecosystem: Environmental > Aquatic > Freshwater > Wetlands | place: USA: Ohio, Lake Erie...
CTAGAGCGCCCGCGGCCAATCTCTGAGTTACTATTCCTGCGCCATATTCAGGAGCAAGAGAAATAAAGAAGCCGTTCCTGGGGGAACGGCCAAACACCAAAATCAGCCAAGAAAGGCTAATTCAGCCTGAAACCCACCAGGGGCGCTCTAACAACGCATCGTACATATTCTCTAAACATTCGCGTCCCTCCTTTTTGGTTTCCTGTTGCCGGCCGGAGCCGGCTTCCATTCTTTGCTGGATGCTACCACAGATATCCCTTGAAGTCAAGGTAGAAACTGAGAATCTGCTCGCAAAAGAAACGAAGGTCGGGGGTGCGCCGGTGCGCCGGTGCTGCATGTCGGGGCATTGGGCACCGTACGCTATATATAGGAAGGTCCTCAGTCGACCTTTGCTCGTGACATCCATTCCGGGGACACAACACCTGATTCGTATCACGCCTGGAGGCTGTTTGTGCCGATAGATAGAGACTCCTCAGAATGAGGTTATGAGGCAATTCCTCCTTCTGTTGTTAGCCAGCTAAGGGTTGGGGTAGACTAGATTCGGTCTAGCGGGAGCCGCTCAGTGGTGGAATTCTTGCGTTCCAAGCAGGGTGTCAGTTGAAGTGTGTCCTTCCGCTCTATTTGCTCATGTTCCCTTTCCAACGTTGACTGGTGGTATAATTGGTTTGAGAGGAGGTGAAGTGACAGAGATATGATTAGGGAAGTAGGAGAATAACAAAAGCAGCGAGATAGAGGCGGAAAGAAATAGTTACGAGGAGGTTTACTGATGTCAGCAGGTTGGATAGTGTTCTGGATAATATTTGGAGTAGTTGCGTTCGCAGCACTCGTGACCTCGATTAAAACTGTGAGACCTGTAGCCAGAGGTTTGGTGGAGAGGTTTGGCAAGTACAACAGGTTCGCCAATCCCGGGCTAATCTTGGTGCTACCCTTCGGTATTGAGAAGCTGCTCAAGGTAAACATTACAGAGATGATGGTGGATGCAGGAGGACAGGAGATAATTACGAAGGATGCCCTCAACGCCAATGTAGACGCCCAGGTTTACTTCAAGGTCAAGACAGATGAGGTGAGCGTTAAAGCTTCTGAGTATAATGTCTACAACTACAAAGTTCAGATTGTCGCTCTGGCCAGAACTACGTTGAGAAACATCATAGGAACTATGAATCTAATGGAAGCGAACAGCGAGAGAGGTAAGATAAACCAGTCCCTCTATGAACAACTTACAAAAGAAACGCAAAGCTGGGGGATTGAAATAGTAAGGACTGAATTGAAAGAGATTAACCCTCCCGGCAGCGTTCAAGAGGCTATGAACAACGTAGTCGTGGCTAACAACAAAAAGATAGCGGCTATAGACTTTGCCACTGCCACGGAGACAGAAGCGGATGGTGTGAGAAGGGCTGCAATAAAGAAGGCAGACGGCGAGAAACAGTCCAGGATATTGGTAGCAGAGGGTGAGGCTGAAGCTATAAAGTTGGTGAATACGGCAGCTCAAACATACTTCAAGAACGAAGCCCAGGTTCTAAAGCAACTGGAAGTAGCGCAGGCAGCTCTGGTGAATAATACCAAGATAGTCATTCCCACAGGGCAGTCACTGATTAACGTAATAGGAGATTTGGCAGGAATAGCAAAGAAATGAGGGTAGAGAGTAATACATTCGGCCAGCTCATAGCTGCGGTCCTCTTGGCTTAAGAGACCCATCTCCTTGGCTCGTGACCGTATAGCCTTGTCTTGTGAACACGTTAGCTCTGCTCTTCTGATTGACACGTAGAAGGCAGGGGAACAGTCTCCTTCCTTGGCCTCCCCCCTAGGGTGATTATGGTGGTAGAATTCGGACTACACAGGAGGCATGAGAAGCTTCCCTGGGAAGTATATATGAAGTATATATATAGAATAGGAGGATACTGATGGCACAAAGAAAGAGAAGGGCAAGTAGTACCGTAGACTGGGGAACGCTCAGAGGCAAGTTTTTCCATACGTTTGATGAAGATGGGTATGTTCAGCATCAAGGGCAGATTGTAGACCTTGTAGAAGATGACATAGCGATAGTCTTGTACTTTGAGCGGTCTACCGGTAGTCCAACATACCATAAGGCCATATGGGTGAGTGACATAGTTGATGGAGGATGGGCACTTTACAATACCGATGTAGCTTGGCGAGAAGCTTACAAAAACCACTTAGTAAAGACAAGGCCTCCAGAGAAGTAGTTGGCAAGGCATGTCTGGCTAGGACAGGTTCCAAGGCCAACTGGACTTTTCCCACGAGCCGACCTATTTGTGGCTAGCTTGGGTAGCACCAATGGCCCTAGTGGAAACCCCTATGCCTTGTGAACAATCTAGCTGTGAATACCTGCCTGGTGACCAAACACCGCGTAAGCTCTATTGACAGTTCTTCTTAATTCTCATATGATGTATCAAAGGGGCAGGAGGTGGAGCTATGCCATTTTGTCCAAGATGTGGAAAGGAAGTAAGCGAGGACGCCAAGTTTTGCCCTCAATGTGGACAGAGGCTTAAGGTTGGGGCAGCGCCTGAGAATACATCGGGACAGGGCGAATTAGCCGCAGTACCACAGGAAGTCAAGGGATGGAGCTGGGGGGCATTCGGCCTAACCTGGATATGGGGAGTCTTCAATGGTGTTCTGATATCGCTACTCTGTTTCATTCCCGTTTTTGCCATTGTTTGGGCTTTCGTTCTTGGCGCCAAGGGAAATGAGTGGTCGTGGCAGAATAAGAAATGGGATAGCATTGAGCACTTCAAGAGTACGCAAAGGCCCTGGACAATTGCCGGCATAGTGGTATTTGCGATAGGGATGGTTGGGATTGCGATAATCCCTGCCGTTGTTCTTCCTCTATTATTCCTGTAGGATTCTGCATGGAATCTCGTTAGCATCTGTCCTGTTCTTGGAACGCAATAGCTAAGCTTCAGTGTTCATAACCTCGTACATCCTCAAGGCGTCATCAAGGACTAGACCTGCTGGATAGTGGGGGGTAACCGTACGGAGGCTTTCCCAACCACTGAGCGGCTGAGTAACCTCGCTGGATGGTGCCGACTTTACACTGCGAACACGAAACCCTCTTCTTGTTTACCAACCGTAATATTTGAGGTAAAATAGATTCAGTTTTGCGGGAGTAACTCAGTTGGTAGAGTTCCTGCCCTCCAAGCAGGATGTCGCGGGTTCGAGTCCCGTCTCCCGCTCCATACAAATCTGGTTGCCATGAAAGGTTAGACCTTTCATGGCTCAAACGGTGGGCTTGTAGCTCAGGGGCAGAGCGGCCGGCTCATAACCGGTTGGTCGCAGGTTCGAATCCTGCCGAGCCCATTTCATAATAACCAGAGAATGCTGTGCAGGTCACCAGTTTTGCCCGCTAGCCTTTGTTTTGTTTGCCTCTCCCGCTGGTTCCACATTTCCCATGTGGGACAGTTGATTTTGAACTAATTCACCTATGGCACCGTGGGCTATCAACCGGCGCCGACAAAGGTGGTGAGAGAATATTGACAATAATCACAGGCCGTGTATAATTTAGTATACATAGTATGCCGATGTATCAGGAACGGGCCACATGCCGGACAAAACCATAAACTATGAAGAACTGAGACCCGGTTACAAGTTCCCACCTGCCACTTATGAATTGAGCGCCTCCTTTGTCTCTACATATCTAAGAGCCGTGGATAGCGCAGGTGTTGGATTTGTTCCCCCGTTGGCCATCACGGCCTGTGCCATAGCCGCTATGACAAAATCCGTCCCACTGCCACCTGGAACCATAGCTATACATGCTTCACAGGACCTGGAGTTTTTCAAGGCGGTGCCTGTTGGCGCCACTATAGATTGTCGTATAGGGGTGGCACAAAAGATAGAACGGGGCAAAATGAGTATGCTAATCCTGGAGCTCGAGGTCTTCGACAAAGATAAAGTAAAGGTGCAATCGGGAAGAGCAACGGTAGCGCTGCCCGCCTGAGAAAGAAATGCTGAGAGAGATTCAACAAGGTAAGGCTCTTGGTCCGGTAGTAAAACATATCACCCAGGAGAAGATTGACCTATATGCTGAAGCATCGGGGGACTTTAATCCCATCCACGTAGATGAGGCCTTTGCCGCTAATACTCCTTTGGGGGGGACCATTGCTCATGGTATGCTCAGTTTGGCCTATGTATCGGAGATGATGACTTCAGCTTTCGGCCAGAGCTGGCTGTCCGGGGGTAAGCTTCGAGCAAAGTTCAAGGCATCGGCACGTCCTGGAGACACCCTGACTGTCAACGGCAAGGTCGATTGCATTGAACAAAAAGATGATGTATCATACGCAAATTGCACTTTTGAGTGCCGCAATCAAAAAGAGGAAACGATAATCACAGGGGAGGCAATAGCCGAGTTCTCAAGTGGCAGAAAATAAGAAGAATGTGGCTCATAATGGTAGAATAAGGGTGGCTGTGGATGCCATGGGGGGTGATTATGCTCCTGAGGAAATAGTGAAAGGGGCAGTGCTGGCTGCTGAGAAGGATGATGTAAAGATCTTCCTAGTAGGCCCTAGACCAATTCTGGAAAAGGAATTGGCCAAGTACAAACTTACCAACGGTTCAGCCATCCATATTGTCGAAGCCAGCGAATTTATCAAGGAGAATGAGTCGCCTGTTGACGTGATTCGCCGCAAGCCTAATTGCTCTGTTGCCGTAGCGGCAAAGATGGTGAAATCGGGCGAGGCTGATGCGTTGTTTAGTGCCGGGTCTAGCGGGGCCGCGGCAATAAGTGCCATTCAGTTTATAGGTATGTTGAATGGGGTGTATCGTCCGGCACTTGTCGGCTCTCTGGGCAGCTTTGCACCGAATACTGTAATGGTGGACCTCGGCGCTAACGTAGACTGCAAGCCACACCAGTTTCTGGCGTTTGCCATCGCTGGCTCGGTCTACGCTAAGAAGTTTCTCAATATTGCTGACCCCAAGATAGCATTGTTAAGCACAGGAAGCGAAGAAAGCAAGGGGAGTGAGGCAGTACGTGAAGCTCACGCCCTTCTCAGAAATAGCGGGTTGAATTTTATTGGCAATATAGAAGGGAGTGATATCTTAAGCAGCAAAGCCAACGTCATCGTCTGTGACGGCTTTGTGGGCAATGTCCTTCTAAAGTTTTATGAAAGCATCGGGGGTTATGCCCAGGTCTGGACGGAGCAAAAGCTGAAGAAGTACCCACCTCTTCGTGCCTTGGTTAGGTTAATGTTTAGAAGATTATTCCCGGCTACCAGAATATCGAGGGAGACGGAGAGGCAAGGTGGGGGTATCTTGTGGGGCATCGATGGAGTTGTGAAGATAGCGCATGGGGCAAGTCGAGCCCCCCAAATAGCTAATGCCATAGAAAGCGCTAAGGAAGCGGTAAAGGCCGGGGTCGTGGAGAGTTTGAAATCAGAACTAGCGAAATTCAGCCAAGGAGGCAAATTATGAGTGTTGAAGAACAGGTAAGAGAAATCGTAGCCAGAATTACACGTGTTGATAAGAGCATTATCACCCGGCAAAGCACGTTTAAGGAGATTAAGGCGGATTCTCTGGATGTAGTGCAGGCATTGGTGGCAGTGGAAGAGACCTTTGGAATTGAAATCCCTGACGAGGAAGCCCAGAAGTTTCAGAACTTCGGCGACTTTGTCTCCTACGTAGAGAATCGGGTAGCACAAAAGGAAAGGGTCTAGTCATGTCTCTTGAGGGGAAGCTAGCCCTGGTTACGGGTGGGGGGCGGGGTATCGGTCGTGCGATCGCGTTGAAACTTGCCTCTCAGGGTGCTGATATTGTTATTGATTTTTTCCGCCGTCGCGAGGCCGCAGAACTGACGGCCAAGGACATTGAAGCCCTGGGAGTAAAAGCTGAAATCATTCGAGCCAATGTTGGGGATCCGGCAAAAATAGATGAAATGTTTGATGTGATTGGTAATAAATTTGGCCATCTGGATATCTTGATCAGCAACGCCGCTTCAGGCGTAGGTCGTCCCATAACGGATATTGATGTCAAGGCCTGGGAATGGACCATGGACATCAATGTCAGGGCCTGTTTGCTTTGCGCTCAGAGAGCAGCCAAACTAATGGAGGGCAGGGGCGGCAAGATAGTCAGCATCTCCAGCCTGGGTTCGCGCTTTGTCTTGCCCAATTACACGGTGGTTGGAGTCTCTAAAGCTGCGCTGGAAGCTTTGACCCGTTACCTGGCGATAGAGCTAGCTCCGAGAGGCATTTCCGTTAATGCAGTAGCTGCTTCGGCTGTGGAAACGGAGGCTTTGAAGTTCTATTTCAAAGAGGGGCTGGTAAAAGATAGTCGTCAACTAACGCCGGTGGGAAGAATGGTGATTCCCGAGGACGTGGCTAATGTAGTTGCTTTTTTGTGCAGTGAAGAAGCCTTTATGATAAGAGGGCAGACTATTATTGTTGACGGAGGCACCTCCATAGGGCTTTTTGCCCTCGCCGGAAAAGGAGAATAGCGAACATGGTTTTGACTCCCAAGAACTGGATGAAGTCTCTGGGTGCTGTAAAAATACCGCGGGTTGTAGTTACCGGTATGGGTACAGTTAATCCCTTGGGCTTAAGTACAAAGGAGTTCTGGGAGGGATTAGCTGCGGGGAAGTCAGGAATAGGTCCTATTACCCACTTCGATTCCACCAACTTTCGAGTGAAGGTTGATGCCGAAGTGCGTGGCTTTGATGCCACAAAATATATGGACTTGAAGGCAATTGACCGGACCTCAAGGACCATTCAGTTTGCCATTGCTGCCGCTAAGGAAGCAATACAATCGGCCAGCTTGGACATGGCTCAGGAAAATCATGACAGAGTAGGTGTCATCATCTCTACAATGACTGAGCAGGGGTATGTTGTTTGGGGGTGGGAGCAATACCAGAAAACAGGTCCTAGAAGAGGGGCCGACCCTCTCTTCATCACTAAATCAACTGCCAGCGCAGCGTCCATGCAGGTGGGGATGATGCTGGGGGCCAGGGGCCCCAACAGCAGTGTGAATAGCCTCTGTGCCAGTGGCGCTGATGCTATAGGTACGGCGACTAATTTTATTCGGCTGGGATATGCCGATGTGGTGATAGCCGGGGGCTCTGATGCCAGCCTGGAGCCGGTGGGCGTGGCCGGAATAGATATTCTGGGGGCCCTTACGCATGAACCTGACCCGGCCAAGGCTTGTCGCCCATTCGATCTCAACCGCAATGGTTTTGTCTATGCGGAGGGTGCCGGACTAGTTGTTTTGGAAAGCTATGAACATGCTAAGAGGCGAGGCGCACCCATCCTGGCGGAAGTTGCCGGCGCTGGTTGGTCTTTTGACGCTCATGATGCCACTGCTCCTGCTCCTGAAGCCGAGGCTTATGCGATGCGTACTGCCCTGCAAAATGCCGGGGTGAGGATTGAGGAGGTTGATTATGTAAATGCCCACGGCACCAGCACCAAGCTGAATGATGCTTGTGAAACCAGAGCCATAAAAATAATGTTTGGAGAACGCGCCTACAAAATTCCTATAAGCACTACAAAGTCAATGATCGGGCATGGTATTACTGCTGCTGGCGCTGTTGAAACCATCGCCGCCATATTAGTCATGAATAAAGGAATTATCCATCCGACCATAAATTATCAGACTCCTGACCCGGACTGCGATCTAGATTACGTTCCCAACGTAGCCCGTCCGGCGCAAGTAAACGTATGCCTGAAGAATAGTTTTGGTCTGGGCGGTGAGAACTGCTGTCTGTTACTTAGACGCGTCAATGGGTAAAGGCCAGTAATGGAATTGGATGGGAAGGTAGCCCTGGTTACTGGCGCCTCTCGCGGCATAGGTAAAGCCATTGCCTTGAAGCTCGCCGGCCTTGGTTCCAAGACAGCAATCAATTACGTGGCAATTGAAGCCGCTAACGTGGTTGATGCCGACAATTTGGTTGAGAGCATAGTTCGCCGTGGTGGGGAGGCCATGTCGGTTGAAGCGGATGTTCGGAGTAGTGAAGCTGCAAAGGCCATGGTAGACCAGGTGACTGATAAATGGGGCAAGATTGATATTCTGGTGAACAACGCCGGAATAAACAGAGATACCCTTTTGTTAAGAATGTCTGACGATGCGTGGGACGATGTAATCGGCACTAATTTAAGGGGGACTTACCTGTGCACGAAGTTCGCCTTGAGGTCCATGATCAGGCAGGGATGGGGACGGATTATTAGCATAGCTTCGGTAGTCGGGAGAGTGGGTAATGCCGGACAAAGCAACTATGCTGCTTCCAAAGGTGGCCTCATTGCCTTTACTAAAAGCATAGCTAGGGAGGTGGGTTCCCGTAATATAACTGTCAATGCTGTTGCCCCGGGCTTCATTATTACCGGGATGACGGATAAGCTGCCTGCGGAGAGAAAAGAGGCCTTACTGGGAATGATTCCATTGCAACGCTTTGGCCAACCTGAGGACGTGGCTGAACTGGTGGCTTTTCTGGCCAGCGATAGAGCCGGCTACATCACAGGACAAGTCATTACGGTGGATGGAGGGGCATTTCCTTAATCAATCGCTTTCGTAAGATGATAATCTGGTGCTCCTATAGTCGCGCAGATGTCTGGGCATATGCCAATATCAAAAGGGTATTGACAAAAAGCTCCCTTATGTTCATAATACATCGCATTACGATACAGAGACATATTAGGCATAATCTGGGTTGCATCCTTCTCTATCTACGACTTTTGTTCCCACGGGAGGGTGACATCTCCCGCAGCAATAACGTCTTAACAGAAGCTTGGAGCAGCGGTCTTTGATTCGGAGGTATTGACAAGAAACTTCTTTATATTCATAATACATCGTATAGCGATATAGGTAATGGTTTTGCTAGACACGACGAAGAACATAGTCCGGAGCACACATGCTCAATCTGGTACTCACATTATTTGCCATAGTGAGGTAACATGCAGCTATTAGTGCCGACGAATTGGGACCCGGATCTTATATTGCCATTAAGCAAGCTAGAAGCGGATGTACAGCTATACGGCGTACTGCCAACCTCAATGATAGGCAGTGGAGGAACAGGTCCCGATTACATCCGCATGGCGGAGAATCAGGCAGAGGAGTATATCGAACAGGCTCACTTGGCAGGATTGAAGTTTGATTACCTGCTGAATGCTCCCAGTATGGGCAATATGGAGTGGGATGAGAGTACCCATCAAGAACTGTTAATGCATCTTGATTGGATCACGAGTATCGGTGCCGATAGCGTTACCGTAACCATGCCCTATCTAATTGAGCTCATAAAACGTCAATTTCCGCGTCTCAAGATAAGGGTGTCGACCATTGCTCATGTGAACAGCGTTGCTAGAGCTAAGTCAGTTGAATCCTTAGGGGCCGATTCTATTACTTTGGATATCAACGTAAATCGGGACTTTGCATTGCTCAAAGCCATCAGGAATGCAGTTAGTTGCGAACTCACTATACTAATGAATAATCTCTGCCTTTACCAGTGCCCTTACGAATATTATCATCATGACGGCCTGGGGCATGCCAGCCAGAGTTACAACCCGCTCGCCGGCTACTACGTAGACTATTGCGTCCTGCGTTGTACTCTGGACAGGCTTTGCGATATCTCTCAAGTCATTAAGTGTCGCTGGGTAAGGCCGGAGGATATTCATATTTACGAAGAGATAGGCATGGATGTGTTCAAGATCAGTGGCAGGGCAATGCCCGCTGAACGAATTTTACATGCTGCCACAGCGTACTCATCGCGTCATTATGAGGGGAACCTGTACGACATCTTGAACGTTATCACTCCGAAAACTAGCGTACAAAACAATGTTAGTGTGGCGTCGCCCAGATTCTATATTGATAACCAAGCTTTGGAAGGTTTTGTGGACTTCTTCAAGAAGCAAAATTGCCTATCCGGGTGTGGCCAGTGCAATTATTGTCAACGAATAGCCGATAAGGTTATACAATTCGATCGCGATGAAGTGGACGAATACACGGCCATGCTCAGTGCATCTTTAGATAATCTATCCAGTAGCAGGTTATTTAGAGTCAAAGCAGGAGCGAAAAAACACCTGCGGTAGCCAGAACAGCGTACGAGATATCCTACCGGATAACTCCGCCCTAAGAAGTATTCTTTATTCTTTTCCATTCCATCTTGGAGTTGTGAGTCAACGGCCGATGGAGAGGTGTCCACACTAGATTATGATTTGAGAAAAGACCACTTCGCTAGTTGACAGCCTGATTGCCCTGTGTTAAATTACTAAGTTGGCGTCTACTAGAAGGTAAAGATTTAAAGAGCTATAAGAGCCGGCTGGCTGAAGCCGAGCAAATTTTTCCTAGAGTAGACCGGCGTGTAAGCAGACGGCTTTTTGATTGCCTAAAATAGGAGAGCATAAGAATGCCGACGGTTAGTCAACTTGTTCGTAAAGGAAGACAGAAGCTGGGAAATAAGAGCAAAGTCCCGGCGCTGCATTACACCCGGAATACGATGAAAGGGGAAGTTAGGTGGATCGAAGGGGCACCTCAGAAGAGAGGTGTGTGTATCCAGGTTAAGACGGTTACGCCTAAGAAGCCCAATTCAGCATTGCGCAAAGTTGCGCGGGTGAGACTGACCAACGGCATGGAAGTAACCGCCTATATTCCCGGTGAAGGACATAATCTGCAGGAACACTCGGTAGTTTTGATTCGTGGTGGCCGAGTTAAGGACGTTCCCGGAATTCGTTACCACATTATCCGTGGCACGCTGGACACCGAAGGAGTAGCTAACCGCAAGCAAGGTCGCAGCAGGTACGGGGCCAAGGCACAAAAGTAGCAAGGATGTCAAATGCCAAGAGGAGCTAGAAAATTAGTAAAA
>Ga0153915_10006748_pt1 | contig 10782 bp, 5 predicted proteins | sample Opewatmetagenome_2_FD_107003 | JGI IMG/M metagenome (GOLD analysis project Ga0153915, IMG submission 107003) | Freshwater wetland microbial communities from Ohio, USA - Open water 3 Core 3 Depth 3 metaG | ecosystem: Environmental > Aquatic > Freshwater > Wetlands | place: USA: Ohio, Lake Erie...
GGATCGCGAAGCCCTGGATCGGGAATCCCTGGTCGATCACGAGGTACGTGAGGAAGTGCAGGCAGACGTAGCTGAACGCGAGCAGGCCCAGCGTGCGGCGATAGCGGATGAGACCGTTCCACCCGGTGAGCCGCCGCAGCGGCGACACAGCCAGTGTGGCGAGCAGCAACCAGATGGTCCAGTCGCCCGTGCGGTGCTCGATCGCCTCGACCGGATTCGCCCCCAGCCGGTCGCCGATCGCATCGCGCACGATGAACACGAGCGGCACGAGCGCTCCGACGACGAGCGCCGCGTGGACGAGCCGCCGGGTCCATCCGGCGCGGCTCGAACCACTCCCCACTCCCCACCTTCCCATTAGAAGTTCGCTTTCAGATCCATCCCGGAATACAGCGACGCCACCTGATCCCCGTACCCGTTGAACATCAGGGTGGGCCGGCGCAGGAACTCCCCCAGCCGCCGCTCGCGCTTCTGGCTCCAGCGCGGGTGATCCACCTCGGGGTTCACGTTGGCGTAGAAGCCGTATTCGTCGGACGCGGCCAGGCTCCACGTGGTAGGCGGCTGGGTCCGGGTCAGCTGGATCTTGACGATCGCCTTGATCCCTTTGAACCCGTACTTCCACGGCACCACGAGGCGGATCGGCGCGCCGTCCTGGTTGGGCAACGGCTTGCCGTACAGGCCGGTGACGAGCGTGGCCAGCGGGTGCATCGCCTCATCGAGGCGGAGACCCTCCACGTAGGGCCAGGGCAGGATGTCGGTGTTCTGGCCGGGCATCTCGGCGGGGCGATACACCGTGGTGAAGGCGACGTACTTCGCCTGCGACGTCGGCTGGACGTCGCCCAGCAGCTTGGAGAGCGAGAAGCCGTTCCACGGAATCACCATCGACCACGCTTCGACGCAGCGCAGCCGGTAGATCCGTTCTTCGGCCGGATAGCGGCGCAGCAGCTCGTCGATATCGAACGTCTTCGGCTTGTGCACTTCGCCCCCGACGGCGACGGTCCAGGGCCGGGGATGGAAGGCGTCGGCATGCTCCGCGGGGTCCCGTTTGTCGGGTCCGAACTCGTAGTAGTTGTTGTAGTGGGTGATGTCCTCGTACGAGTTCGGCTTGTCGTCGTCACGGACCCATTCCCGCCGTCCCGGGTCCTCTCCCCCTGGCCCCCTCTCCCTTCGGGAGAGGGGGAACGCAACCGCAAACGCCGCTCCCGTGGCGCGCAGGAACTGCCGCCGGTTCCAATACAGCGACTCGGGTGTGATCTCCGAGCTGACGATGTCGTTCGGTCGCTTGATCAGCATACGTATTGAATGTACGCCGGGCGCCCCGAGTTCCGATTGCCCTCCTCCACCGTCCTCCACCAACCTCTACCATCCTCCACTAGCCGTTCCCCTTCACCGCCCTCAGCCGCTTCGCGGCCTCCTGCAGCATCTCCATCGTCTTACAGAACGCAAACCGGACAATCGCCCTGCCCAGCTCGGGCCGGCTGTAGAAGCTCGACCCCGGCACCGGCGCGACGCCGTGCTCGGCGGTGAGCCAGGCGGCGAACTGGTCGTCGGGCAGGGGGGAGAGAGCGGAGAAGTCCGCCATGACGTAGTACGCGCCGGCCGGGGGGGTGCAGCGGAATCCGGCGGCGCTGAGGGCGCCGCACAGCAGGTCGCGCCGGGCGCGGTAGTCGCGCGCCAGCCCCTCGTAGTAGTCCCGGCCGAGCGTTTCGATCGCCACGGCGACGCCCTCCTGCAACGGCGCCGGCGCGCCCACCGTGAGGAAGTCGTGCACCTTGCGGATCGCGTCGGTCGCCGGCGCGGGCGCGACGATCGTGCCGATGCGCCACCCGGTGATGCTGAAGGTCTTGGAAGCACCGCTCACCGTGATGGTGCGTTCGCGCATCCCGTCCAGCGTCGCGATCGGGATGTGCTCGCCTTCATAATAGATGTGCTCGTAGATTTCGTCGGTGACGGCATAGCTGTCGTACCGTTTGCAGCAGTCGGCGACTCCCTCCAGCTCCTCGCGGGTGAACACCTTTCCCGTCGGGTTGTTGGGCGTGCACAGGATGACGGCGCGCGTCTTCTTGGAAAACGCGGCGCGCACCCGCTCGAGATCGAGCGGCTGATCGGGCGCGATCGGGACGAAGACGGGCTTGGCGCCGCACAGGATCGCGTCCGGCCCGTAGTTCTCGTAGAACGGCTCGAACACGATCACTTCATCGCCCGGATCCACGATGGCGAGCAACGCGGAGGCCATCGCCTCAGTCGCCCCGCAGGTGACCGTGATCTCGGTCTCCGGGTTCACGGCCATGCCGTACCAGTCGGCGTATTTCCGCACCAGGGCGTCGCGCAGCCGCTTCGCTCCCCAGGTGATGGCGTACTGGTTGATGTCGGCCGCGATCGCCCGGGCGGCGGCGTCCTTCAGGACCTGCGGGGCGGGAAAATTGGGGAATCCCTGGGCCAGGTTGATCGCCCCGTGCTGGGTGGCGAGGCGGGTCATGCCCCGGATCACCGATTCGGTGAACGAGTGGGTGCGGCGGGCGGTGTGCATAGAGGCTGAGTGTTGGAGGGTCGCCACAATATAGAGCCCATTGGGCGATTGACGCGCAACTGACCTGGCACCCGGCAGGTTATGGGGTCGGTCGGCAGGCTGGCCACCCGCTCCGGGCGGTGAATATTCGAGTGCTCCACGACACTGACCAGGGTCCTCATGGGGTGAAGGGCCGTTGGCGCGGACTCGCGAGACCATGACGCCCGCGATCGCCTGCCCGCAGTGTAACCAGCCAGTGCTCGCTGGAGCGCAGTTCTGCTCCAGGTGCGGCATGGATGTTTCCGGCCCTCAAGGCAGTCGCACCACCGCCCAGGTCCCGTTGTCGGGGCCCGAGCTCTCCAATGCCCAGGCCGAGCTGCTGGGCCACCTTCGCGAAGCGACACTCGGCGAGTACGATGTGGTCGGCGAGCTCGGTCGCGGCGGTATGGCGACCGTCTACCTGGCGCACGACATCGCCCTGGACCGGCAGGTGGCGATCAAGGTCATGCACCCAGGCCTCCTGATGGGTGAAGGCATGATCGACCGGTTCAAGCGCGAGGCCCGCACGGCGGCCTCTCTCACTCATCCGCACATCATCCCGATCCATCTGGTGCGCGAGACCCCGCGCATCCTCTTCTTCGTGATGAAGTACGTGGAAGGGCGCAGCCTCGACACGATCATCGCGCAGCAGGGCGCCCTACCCATCAAGATGGCCGAAACCATTCTGCTGCAGGTCGGCGGCGCCCTGGGGTACGCCCATCGGCGTGGCGTCGTTCACCGCGACGTCAAGCCCGCCAACATCATGATCGACAGCGAAGGCTGGGCGGTGGTGACTGACTTCGGGATCGCAAAGGTCGCCGAAGCCGGGAGTCTCACGATGAGCGGGACGACGGTCGGCACGCCCTACTACATGAGTCCTGAGCAATGCTCGGCCCGACCGGTCACCGGGGCGTCCGACCAGTACTCGCTCGGGATCGTGTGTTTCGAAATGCTCGCTGGGAAAACGCCCTTCACGGGCGATTCCCTGATGGACATCATGCGGAAGCACTTCTTCGAGACGCCGCCGGACCTCGGTACCGTACGGCCGGACTGCCCAGCCGCGCTGGCTGGCGTGGTCAGTCGCATGTTGGCCAAGGAGCCGGCGCAGCGCTGGCCCAGTGTGGAGGAAGCGATCGGCGCCATTGGGGCGCAATCGCTCGGCCACGACGATCCGGTGCGGACGCAGATGGTCGAGCTCGCCAGGAGCGGCGTCAAACCGATCGCGCGGCTGCCCGTGCCGTCCAGTCCGACACCGATCGGCAGGCCGTCGTCCACAAAGCCGCCGCCGCCCCCTGTCGCCAGAGACGCTGCAAAGCCGGTGTCGCCACGGCGGCGGGCGCCGAAAGGCTTCGGCTGGGGCGTAGCCGTGATCGTCCTCGCCGGAGCGGCGCTGGTAACGCGACAGGTGGTGCGATCGACCCCGGACGAACCCTCGGCCGCGGCGCCCCCTGCCGTCACGGACTCGATTGCGGCGATCGAGATTCGCGGGATGCCCGACCACATCGGCGTGGGCGAGGCGGTCCAGCTTTCCGCCAGCGCGACGAATCCCACGGGGAACATCGTGTCTTCCGCCACCTTTCAGTGGTCCAGCGATGACAGCACGGTGGCCAGCATCGCGAGTGGTGGATTGGTGCGGGGCGTCGCGATGGGCAACACGTACCTGACCGCCGCCGCCGGTGGCCGGCGCGACAGTGCGCGCATCGTCGTGCGGGCGCCACCGGTCGCCTCCCTCCAGATCGTGCCTTCAACCGCCCGCATCGGCGCTGGGCAGTCACTGCGGCTCAGTCTCGTCGCGATCGACGCGCGCGGAGGCCGCTCGCCGGTCGGACCAGCGCTCTGGTCGAGCGGAGACCCGGCTGTCGCGATCGTTTCGACCAGCGGCGTCGTAACGGGCATCGCACCAGGGATCGCCACCCTGGCAGCATCGAGCGGAGACCGCCGAGCACTGGCCCAGGTCAGCGTCCTCCCCCCCGCGGTGGCCAGCCTGGTGATCACTCCCGGTTCGGTACGATTGCGCGTCGGCGAGTCGGTTCGGCTCAACGCGGTTCCCCGGGATGCGGCGGGTCGAGAGCTCGATGGACGCGAAGTCCAGTGGGGAAGCAGCGACCGGTCCATCGCGACGGTATCGGGTACCGGGATGGTCACGGGGATGACTCCCGGCACGGCAGGCGTCACGGCGATGGCGGACGGCGTCAAGAGCGAGCGCGCGAGCGTGACCGTGGCGCCGTTGATTCCCCTGGCGCCGGGCACGTTGCGTCTGTTGATCACCCCGTGGGCCTACGTGTCCATCGACAACCACAGCTGGGGTCAGCGCGACCGGCTCGAGCAAACTGTCCCCTCCGGCATTCCCCACCGGCTCCACCTCGAGCGGGAGGGGTTCGTGACTGTCGACACGACGGTGACGGTGAACGCGAGTGAAGTGCGGCTGGTGCGAATCCAAATGACGAGGAGCCCATGATGCGCAGCGCACAGCTCAATAGCGAAGGCCTGGGGTTGCTCCTCCTGCTGAGCGTGGCCGCGGCCGTCCCGCTGGGTGCGCAGGCCCGCCGCGACTCCCTGGTGGCCGCCGCATCGGGTGAATTCGACGCCGCGCACCGGGTCCAGCTGCTCGTCTCGTCGTTGGACCCCGCCCTGGGGCCGCCCTCCGGCAGCTGGGCGACTGCTGTCCAGCTGCTGGCGCAGACGCTCATCGAGGAGGGGCAGGACGCCGTGGCGGGGGCCTGGCTGCGCTGGGCGATTCGGCTCTCGCCGCAGCTGCAACCCGACACCGTTCAGCTGCTGCCGCGGGTGGTCAACGCCTATCGTGCGGCGCGGGACTTCGTCGGCCAGACGACCGCCGTCCAGGACTCGGCCCTGGCCACCACTTGGATCTGGCCGGCGTTCGCAGCCGGACAGGAGACCGGTCGAGTGCAGCTCGCCGCGTCCGCCGTCCCCGCGTCGGCTCAGTTATCAGTCGTGGGGGTGGGGGCGGTGGGAGTGGGCGCCGGCCAGGAGTTGGCGCCGGGGAGCTATGCCGTACTCGCCTGGGCCGCCGGCTACGACAGCGCGCGTGTAACGCGCGAGGTGCTCCCCGGAGTAACGACGCTGCTGCGGCCGAGCCTTCACCCCGCGCCGCCCACGGTGCCCGCGTCCCAGTCGGCAATCACCCAACGCCCGCACAAGCGGTTTCCGTGGGTGATCGCCGCACTCGGTACGGTGGGTGTCGGAGGGGTCGTCGCCCTCCTCGCGGGGGGTGGTGGGGGTGGCGGCGGGGGGAACGCAACCACCGGCGGGATCATCATCACCTTCCCGAATCCATGAGGGGCGCATCGATGCGACCAATCGTACGCGTCCTGGTGGCGGGCCTGCCGGTGGCGCTGGCCTGCGATGCTCCCACGCCTCCGCTGCTGCTCGGGGGCATCACGCTGCACGTGGTCACCGCGCCCGGCGAGACGACCATCCTCGACTCAGGGCGCATCCTCATCCGTGGTGTGACCAGCCGGGATGTGTCGACCACCCCCGGGAAACAGGAAACGATCACGGGACTTCAGCCGGGCCCGTATACGGTGGCGCTGGAGGGGTTCCATCTCAACGCGGTGTACTATTTCGGGCAGGTCACCGGCGTCACCGTGGTGGCGGGGCAGAATACGTCGGCTCCCGCGATCACCTTCGCGCCGTTTACGCCGGGACAACCCACTTTCACGGACACGTTCTGGATCGGTAAGCAGGTGCCCGTGTCCTTCGGGTCGGTGGGCGCCCCGAGCTACACGGTGCAATGGTCCGAGGATCCCACGTTCTCCACGGGCGTCGACAGTGCGACCGTTGCAGGCACCACCCTGCAAATCACGGTCGCCAACTACGCCGTTTACTGGGTCAGGGCGCGCGCGACGGACTCCTACCAACATGCGGGCGCACTCGGCGCCGCCGCCCGGATCCGCACCGTGAAGTTCGGTCCGCCCAAGCGACTCCGGTTCACCGGTCAGCCGACGACGACGCTCGCCGGGGCGGCCATTACGCCCGCCGTCGAGGTGATCGCGCAAGACTCGCTGGGGGATACCGCGGCCGCGTTCTCGGGGATCGTCACCATCGCGATCGCCGCGAACCCGAAAAACGGCACGTTGAGTGGAACGGCGACAGTCGCTGCTTCCTCGGGTGTCGCGAGGTTTTCCGCCCTGAGCATCGACAGTGCCGCGATAGGCTACACGCTGCGAGCCACGGCCACAGGGTTGACGCCGGACACCAGCCAGTTGTTCACCATCACGCCCACAGCGGCGGACCTGCTCATCGCAGCGTCTCCAACGCTGACGGTTTCCCCCACGACGGTCACGCAAGGCAACACGGTCACGGTCTCCGGTTTCAAAGTCACCAACAAGGGAAACGCCGCTTCCGGGACCTCGATCCCGATCGGCTACTACCTGTCAGCCGACTCGTCACTCACCACGAGCGACGTGCGCCTCGGGGGAGTGAGCGCTCCGCAGCTCGCACCCGCCGAAACGACGGCCGTGGCGTCGAAGAACCTGACGGTTCCGGGCGGAACCACACCGGGCAGCTACTATCTGGGCGCGCTGGTCGACGATTCCGCTCGAACGCCGGAGTCGAACGAGTCCAATAATTTCCAAAGCACGGCGGTGAAGGTGAAGGTGATCTTCCAGGTCACCGCCGTACTGCCTCCGAACGGGGCGAGTGGCGTCGAAGCCGGTGCGGTCGCTGCAGCGCAGTTCAGCGATGCAGTGAATCTCGCCACGTTGAACGCGACGAGCATCGCGATCAACACCGGGGGCGATACACTTCCCGTGAAGATCAACTACGACTCCCCGTCCCGCACGGCGAGCCTGTCCGCGCCGCTCCTGCCAAATTCGCCTTACCAGGGGAGGGTGACGACGGCCGTGCAGGATACCGCCGGGAGACCGCTCCCCTCCATGCAGACGTGGAGTTTCACAACCCGAGCCTGGCAGGGTATTGCGGTGGCTGCCGGCGGCAGCCCTCCGTCGATGCGCTTGTATGGCGGCGGCGCGTATGTGGCGCACGCCGGCAACGGGCTCTCCTACTCGGGGTGCATTGCGAATTGCACCACGCTTGCGAATTGGGGGACGGCCGTTGTCGATGCCGCAGGCCAGCAGCCCTCGCTGGCGATCGACAGCAAGGGCAGGCTTCATATCACCTATTTCGACGGCACGCTCGGCGGGTTGAAGTACGCCACGTGTGCCCCCAGTACGGCCGATTGCACGATGCCGGGCAACTGGCAGACGGCTGTCCTGGACACCGTGGGACACATAGGGTCACCCGTCGGGTACGGGTCGTCGATTGCCATAGATCAAAACGACCGCCTGAACGTGACCTATCACGGCAACTCCGACTTCTCGACGAGTGACCTGAAGTTCGCGACCTGCGATTCGGTCTGCACGAACCCCCTGCGGTGGCAGATCATTACGGTGGATCAGGCAGGAGACGTGGGGCACTACCCATCGCTTGCCATCGACCGCCTCGGTCGACGGCACGTGTCGTACTACTTCTACGATTTCACTTCGGGCACGGGCGACAAGGGGTTCCTGAAGTACGCGACGTGCGCCGCCGGCTGCAACACCCCCGCCAACTGGGATACGGTGACCGTCGACAATCCCGGACCACTCGGAGCGTACTCTTCGTTGGCCGTCGATTCGTCCGGCCGTCCTCACGTCACCTATTGGGGCAGTGGGAGCTATGCGACGTTCGACAACCTGGTGTACGCGACGTGCACCGGTGTCTGCTCGCAGCCTGCGGGCTGGCAAGTGGTGGTCGTCGATCACCCGTCAGGGCTATCGTCTGAGTCCTCGATAGGGGTCGACGCCCGTGGTCGCCTCTTCGTCAGCTACGCGTCGGGAGACGACAACATCAGCACGCTCAAGTTCGCCACCTGTGCGACGGCGTGCACGAGTGCGTCCAGCTGGCGGTCGTCGTTCGTCGACGTCCAAGCGGGAAAGGTGGGCTACTTGTCCTCGTTGGTCGTGGACGGGCAAGGTCGAGTGCACGTGAGTTACTCCGGCGTCGGTGGTCTTTGGTACGTGGAATAGGAGGATCATCGAGCAGCAGCGGCATGGATCGCAAGACTGTTGCGTCGCACCAGCGCTACAATGCCCGTCTTGACGGTCTTCGCGCGGAGGAGTCAATTCAAGACGGATGACCCGGAGCGCCGTTCGTATCGTCCGCGGGGTCTCGGCACTCGCGGCCATGGGACTCCTCGCCACCTGCCAGAACGAGACGGCCGGTCCGGGCCGTCGCGCCGCGCTCGCCGTGACGCCCGTGCTCCCGGCGGGAGCGAACCTCGCCGCGGTCAATCTCGCGATCGACGCCGCCCGCCTGATCGTCGTCGGCGCACCGGCGGACACGGCGTTCAACCAGACGTTCCCGTTCCCCGCCAACCAGACCTCGCTCCAAGTCAAGGCCGATATCTCCCTGGACCAGTCGCCGCAGACGTTCGCGGTGACGATCCAGCTGCTGTCGGGCGCGACGGTGCTGTTCGCCGGCACGCAGAACGTTTCGCTGTCGAGCGGCGCGAGCAGTCCGGCGTCGATCTCGGTGAGCTATACCGGTCCGGGTCAGAACGTGGCGTCTCTGACGCTCGGTCCGGCGGACTCGGTGCTCAGCTTCGGCGGCGCGCTCACCTTCCGCGCCTCGGCGCTGGACGGCCAGGGCGCGCCGGTGCCGAGTTTCTATGTCTCGTGGACGACGAGCGACACGGTCGCGGTGCCGATCGACGCGACGGGACACATCGTGGCGCCGAGCGTGCGCCGCAGCGTCACCGTCACGGCGAAGACGTACAACAATGTCGTGGCGTCCACCCCGATCACCTTCGCGCCGGTGGCGACGGCGCTCGCGATCGTGAGCGGATGCGGGCAGAGCGGGCTGCTCGGCTCCCAACTGCCGCAGCCGATCGTCGCCAAGGTGACCGCGAGCGACGGGCAGGGCGTGCGCGGCGTGGTCGTGACCTTCAGCCCGCCGGCTGGAGCGTCGGTCGCGAGTCCGCAGGTGGTGACCGACGCGGGCGGACTGGCGCAGACGCTGGTCACGCTCGGCTCCACATCGGGGCCCGCGGCGTTCCAGGTGAGCGCGCCCGGGCTCACGACGGTGCCGTGCAGCCAGTCCGCGTTCGGGACGGCGTCACAGCTCGCGTTCGTCACGCAACCCACGACCAGTGTCGCCGGGGTCGCCATCGCGCCTCCGGTCGTGGTGGCGGCGCGGGACGCGCAGGGGACGCTGGTGCCGACCTTCGCCGGCAACGTCACGATCACCATGGCCTCGAACCCCGGCAGCGCGAATCTCTCGGGCTCAACCACTGCCCTCGCCTCGGGCGGGCTCGCGACGTTCTCGAACCTCAGTCTCGACAAGATTGGGACTGGCTATACGCTGCAGGCGACCGCGGCGAGTCTCACGACCGCCACGAGCACCGCCTTCAACGTCACCGGCGGAGCGGCGGCCCAGCTGACCTTCACGGTCGAGCCCGTCACCACCCCATCCGGCTCGGCCATCACGCCTGCGGTCGTCGTGGGCGCCCAGGACGGCCTCGGCAATCCGGTGGCTCTCGCCGGCAACGTGACGATCTCGATCAACACGGGGCCCGTCGGCGCGGCCCTCACGGGCACCCTCACCGTCGCGGCGGCCGCCGGGGTCGCGACGTTCAACAATCTGATCCTCGACCTGACGGGGACGTACACGCTGCGGGCTCACGCCACCGGTCTCACCGACGCGATCAGTGGGTCGTTCGACGTGACGACCGGCCTGACCCGGCAGACGGTCTTCACCACCCAGCCATCTAACGTGACCGCGGGCAGCGCCATCGCGCCGCCGGTGGTGGTGCAGGTGCGAGACCTCCAGAACAACGTCGATGTGTCGTTCACCGGTCTCGTCACGATCGCCATCCGCATCAACGCGGGCGGCGGCACGCTCACGGGGACGACGAGCGTCAACGCGGTGGCTGGTGTCGCCACGTTCAACAACCTGATCATCGACAAGAGCGGGATCGGCTACACGCTGCAAGCCTCGGCCACGGGCGTAATCACGGGGGCCAGCAACTCCTTCACGGTCAGCCCCGGCGCGGCGGCCAAGCTCCTCTTCCTCGGTCCGCCCACGACGGTGGGTGTCGGCGCGCCGATCACGCCGCCCGTGGTGGTGGAGATCGAGGACACGCTCGGCAACCTGGTGACGAGTGCGACGGACAGCATCGACCTGCGCATCGGGACGAACCCCAGCAACGGGATTCTGGGCGGGACGACGGGTGCGAA
>Ga0153915_10006749_pt1 | contig 10781 bp, 10 predicted proteins | sample Opewatmetagenome_2_FD_107003 | JGI IMG/M metagenome (GOLD analysis project Ga0153915, IMG submission 107003) | Freshwater wetland microbial communities from Ohio, USA - Open water 3 Core 3 Depth 3 metaG | ecosystem: Environmental > Aquatic > Freshwater > Wetlands | place: USA: Ohio, Lake Erie...
ACATTCATCCCACCGGTATCTTTACCGCCTAAAGTCGCCAGGGGGCAAGTATGGAACGATAACATAGCTATGCGCAATAAAAACCTCCACCGTTATTGGCCCTTACAATCTCCTTGCTATTAAAACGATACCCTTGGTATAATGCCCTCCGCAACCATCAAAGCCTTTTGCCAACGTAGCTCAAGCGGCAGAGCAACCGCTTCGTAAGCGGTCGGTTAAGGGTTCGATTCCCTTCGTTGGCTTTTATCGGCAGTGTTGTACGTTGTAACTGCCTCCTAAGTTTCGATTAGCCTTCCTTCCAGTATAATTCCTTTATGCCAAATCGTACAACTCCTCTTATCATTGGGATAGCCGGCGGTTCGGGATCGGGAAAAACAACAGTTGCCAATGTAATCCTCGAACGAGTTGGCGCAAAACACATCGCATATATTCCCCATGATGCTTATTATCGTGATTTAGCTACCCTCCCTCCTGTTCAACGGGCGGCTGTTAATTTTGACCATCCTGACTCTTTGGAAACCGACCTGTTGATCCAACATCTCAAACAGCTCATAAATTACCAGGCGATAGAATTACCAATTTACGATTTTAAAATCCACGCCCGGACTTCTAATACAATCCGGATTGAGCCTCAACCTGTGATCATCGTAGAAGGCATTCTCATCTTTGCTGAACCCCTCCTAAGGGAACTATGTGATGTAAAAATCTTTGTAGATACCGATCCCGATATCCGGTTCATTCGCCGTTTGCAACGTGATATCACCGAACGTGGTCGGAGCACAGAATCGGTTATTAATCAATATATAAACACTGTCCGACCAATGCATCTGGAATTCGTAGAACCTTCCAAGCGTTACGCTGATGTGATAATTCCTGAGGGGGGTTGGAATGTGGTCGCCATGGATATGGTAGTTGCTCGTATCCAAACCTTACTCCAGGATACAGAAGTCAAATAGAAGTGTCTGTACAACCATAATCATTATTTAGAAAGAGGTTACCCATGCCCCCTCAATATAAGCAGTGGCCGAAACCACCCACGCTGTTGATCGACCCTAAAAAGACTTACCACGCCAGGCTCCATACCGAGAAAGGCGATATATACGTAAAATTGCACGCCAGTATGGTGCCTAATACCGTTAACAATTTTGTATTCCTGGCTAAGCAAGGATTTTACGATAACACCATTTTTCATCGCGTCATCTCAAATTTCATGGCCCAGGGTGGAGATCCAACCGGGACAGGAACTGGTGGCCCGGGTTACCGTTTTGCGGATGAGTTCCATCCCTCCCTCCGGCATGATAAACCCGGGGTGTTATCGATGGCAAACGCTGGTGCGAACACCAATGGCTCACAATTCTTTATCACCCATATACCGACTCCCTGGCTAGACAACCATCATAGTGTTTTTGGGCAGGTTACCGAAGGCATGGATGTGTTACTTGCCATTCCTCCCCGAGATCCCCAGCGACCCGGATACCCAGGTGTGAAGCTTTTATCCGTGACAATCGACGAATTAAGTGAATCCTAAAATCCGTCTATCCATTTTTCGTTTATTGGCGCTTCTTCTAGTAATTGGGTTGAGTGTGTTTGTATTTTCAATCCGAGACAAAGCTCAACAACTCGCGATTTATGGATATCCGGGAATATTTTTACTTTCCTTTTTAGCTTATGCCACGGTTTTACTACCTGCCCCAGGTGTTGCGGTTGTTTTTACAATGGGAGGTGTGTTTAATCCCCTGGGCGTAGCCTTAGCTGCTGGGGCCGGTGCTGCCCTCGGTGAATTGAGTGGTTACCTGGCTGGTTTTTCAGGTCAGGCGGTGGTAGAAAACTCGAAGATATACGCCCGGTTAAAAAGCTGGATGCATAAAAATGGGGCATTAACTGTCCTGATCCTTGCAACGATCCCTAACCCATTCTTTGATCTGGCAGGAATGATAGCTGGCGTCCTCAAGACGCCATTGGTGGTGTTCCTTCTGTTTTGTTGGATCGGTGAGACTCTCAAGATGTTGGTATTCGCATACGCAGGATCGGCTTCATTTAGCTGGATCCTTAAGCATTAATATCCAGGTTAAGTATCTTTTTATTAACGATCCCCTAGATAATGGAGAACTGTATGGCGGACTTCACCAAAGTAGATTATTACATCGAAAAACACTTGGACGAGAGCATTACTGAGCTTTCAAAACTCTGCGCTCAACCCAGCATCTCAGCTCGCAACACTGGCTTGCAGGAATGTGCAGAGTTGGTCGGATCAATGTTACAAAAACGCGGTTTTAAGGTTGAATTGATCAAGACAGGAGGGGCACCCGCTGTATACGGTTTTCTAAAAGGGCACACGGACAAGACATTAATCTTTTACAACCATTATGATGTGCAACCACCCGAGCCGTTAGATTTATGGATAAGCCCTCCCTTTGAGCCCACCTTCAGGGATGGTAAGTTATACGCACGTGGGGTCAGCGACGATAAAGGTCATATCACCAGTCGTTTATTTGCCATCGATGCCCTTTTAGCTACCCAGGATGAGCTCCCATGCAATGTAAAGTTTTTTATTGAAGGAGAGGAAGAAGCTGGAAGTGTTCCTCTAGAGAGAGTGGTCAAGGAGAATCGTAATAAACTGGCAGCGGACGCCTGTATCTGGGAATTCGGAGGGGTTGACCACCGTGATGTGCCGATGCAATACCTGGGTTTACGCGGGATTTGCTATGTTGAGCTTTGGGTGGAAACCGCTACGACCGATATGCATTCAGGTATAGGCGGATCGATCTTCCCAAACCCAGCGTGGCGATTGGTGTGGGCATTAAGCACACTCAAAGGACCCGATGAAAACATCCGCATTCCAGGTTTTTACGACTCGGTCAAACCACCCAGCCAAAGAGATCGTGAATTAATGGCTGCTTTACCGGAGATCGCTGAAGAATACCACAAGGATTATGGTATTAAGAATTTCCTAAAAGGTCTTACCGGTGGACCTGAGCTGCGGATTGCTGAAGTTTTTGAACCTACCTGTACCATTTGTGGTTTGACTTCCGGTTATCAAGGACCGGGATGTAAAACAGTGTTACCGAGGCGAGCATCTGCTAAAATTGATTTCCGCCTCGTTCCAAACCAAACACCTCAGCAGGTATTAGAAGGATTACGCGCTCACCTGGATAACGAAGGTTTCCATGACATCCAGATCACTGATCTGGGCGGTGAGCCTCCCGCCCGGACTGACCCAGACCATCCTTTTATAGCATTAGTTATTAAATCAGCGGAAAGTGTCTATGATCATCCCATGGAGATTGTCCCCATGGTAGGCGGTTCCGGACCTAACCACGCTTTTATACACCATCTTAACGTGCCAGTTGCCTCTGCCGGGATAAGTTACCCGGGCGCTCGTGGACATGCACCCAACGAAAACATCCGCCTCGATTTATATGTCAAAGGAGCTAAGCACATAGCCCGGATCCTTCAAAATTTTAGCGAAAATATGTAGAAAGGAGAAACATATGCTTGTCAGCGAACGAATGACTTATCCAGTTATCACCATATCCCCCGATCTCAGTATCAATGAAGCCTTAAATTTAATGAAACGGGAACACATCCGCAGGCTGCCCGTAATGAAGGATAGTAAGTTGGTCGGAATTGTTACGGAACAGGACTTATTATACGCTTCCCCCTCACCAGCTACTACCTTAAGCGTATGGGAAATGAATTACTTGCTCAGTAAGGTAACAGTTAAAGAAGTTATGACCACAGAAGTTATCACTGTTCCTGAAAATACTCCCATCGAAGAAGCTGCCCGGATGATGGTAGATAACAAGATTGGTGGTTTACCCGTGATGCGCGACGACGAGATGATTGGGATTATCACAGAGACGGATCTATTTAAGGTACTTCTTGAATTAATGGGTGCTCGAGAAAGTGGAATCCGCGCTTCGGTTTTCCTGGTAAATAAACCAGGACAACTTGCCAGACTTGCACAGGCCATTGCCGATAAAGGTGGAAATATAATTTCGATTGCGAATTTCTTGGGCGATGATCCCACTAACCGTCAATTAAATTTCAAGGTGTCTGGTTTGTCTGAGGAAGAGTTACGCGCGATTATAGAACCTCTGGTTATCCGAATAAAATATATTCAATGTTGTTAGGAGTTAATTATTATTTACTTGGCGCTTAATCCGCTCCCAGGCTTCTTCAATGATTAGCAATTCCTGTTGAGTTTCAGGTATTTCACCGTAGCGAGCACGCATATAAGCTTCCGTAATCACTACGAGATCTTCTTCTCGGTCTAAGAATAATTGCTGGGTAATCGGAAGGAACTCAAGTGGCGTTTGGGAAGATTGGCGAGGGTTACCCAACCCGTCGCATAGCTCAACCAGGTCAGCATATATCTGGCGAATACGCACTGCTGCGCGAATTCGTAAGTTAGGTTCATGCCCTAACCGTCGTCGGAGAAATGCAGCCAGGTTTCTAGCACTTTTACGAATATTTACTCCGATCTTCCCCAGGCTATCTTCTTCACTAGTGACCGATTCCTCATCAGACATGTTCAGTTTTGGTTTCGACCTGAGCTGGTAACTCAAGAACAGCAAAGCTACAGATAAACCCAAAAGGATGACCCCCCAACAGATAAAAGGCTTAATTTCATTAATATTCCTCAAATCTATCATTCCGAAACGGATTAATAATCCTTTGAATAATAACTGTACTTGGGTAGCCAAATCTTTAAGCCATTGGAACGTCAGGACTAATCCATTTGGTAATTCGATATAAGGAAATATCATCGTCATAAACAAGATAGCAGGGCTCATTAAAAGGGCGAAGACCACCAGAAGGATCCTTAGAATAATAGAAAATGAAGTCTGAAGAATTGGAAATATCACCTTTCCTTGTACTAAACTGGCCACCAAACCGGAAATAACCACTAATCCCATCCCAAATGCCAGGACTCCCACCAGCCTTTGGCTATCGAACTTACTCCTCTGCCCTCCTCGCCCGAAGCTAACGATGGAGAAACGTCCAAATGCCATTGATAAAAGACCCGCGAAAATAAAAAGGTAAAAATAAAAACCGGGAACTGCCTCACGAATATACAGTATCAGAATCCCATAAAGTATAAACATAACTACACCCACCCAGAAATCCCTAAAGATCATCCCCGTCTCGCCCATAGATCCTGCCAGTAAAGCTCCCCGCTGGCACAACCCGATAGTCACCAGGAGAATCCCAATTTCGGGTGGAAACCAGATATCAATTCCATTGATAATCGTCACCAAACGCTCGAAAGTACCTAAAATACTGAGGCTATCCTGATAATAAAATAAGAGTTTAAGACCTGAAAGCGCGGTCAGGATAATATAAATTAGAAATACCCCCCACCGCAGGTATATTCTTAATCTTAAATAACTTAAAAGTCGCACTAATAAGTCAGCACCCAGGATAATCCCGCCGAATACCAGGAAAACACGTAGGGGTGTTACCGGCTTCGCCCAGGAAGTTAACAGCAGATACCAGGGAGTAATCCAGCATAATTCCATCGTTATTAAAGAGATTATAGCCAGCTCGCGCCAGGGGTTAATGCGGGGTAATTCTAAGGGGTACAAAATCTCAGGAGCAGGGGTTTTCATACCTCAATATCCTGGTAGGGAAGGTGGATCAAACGTATTCCCGGGATTAGATCAAGAGTATCCGGTGCCGTGGAAATTAAAATAATTTTCCGCTCATGCTTTTTTAAACGCAATAGGGTTTCAGCCAGGGAGGGTGAGGTCATTGCTGTCAGGACAACCAACATTGCCCCGTAAGGGATATTGGGTACTTCCTTGAGTAAGAAATTCTCGAAGGATGTGATCACCAGCGGAGTAACACCCGCTAGCGCCTGAAGCAAGTGGCTTAACTGCTTAGGAGAGCGACCAGGCGGAATGCGAAATGGCTGATCCGAATTTGAAAGACAACCATTCGAAAGTAGACCTACCTGGTAACCTGCCTGTAACCCCTGGTAGACCAATGTAGCTGCCAAACTTACCAGGTGCTCCATCTTCCCAGCATGATAACCTTCCCAAGGGTGCGGAAAAGTCGCCACATTTAAGCAAATGGTCACCACCTGAGCTGCGATCGGTTGGTATACTTTGACGTGTAATTGACCCGTCCGAGCTGTGGCAGGCCAATGTACGCGACGGAAGCCGTCTTCCGGGTGATATTCGCGCACTCCCATCGGGCGGTTAGGATCTTCAAAAAGGCTGCGTTGTCTGCGCTGGTCGCCAAATGGATCTTCAGCGATAGAATCCAGACGGGAAAATGGGATTAGCTTTGGGAAAACCGTCAGGCTTTCTTCCAGCCCTATCTCCCTGTTTTGTTTATATATACCAAACAAATCGCCAGAATCGAATAAAACGGGTCCAACTTTATAGACCCCGCGTTTTTGGAAGTGTATAGATATATTTCGTTGAAAACGCTCATACCAGCGCAAACTCATCACGTTGGTTAGAAATCCCTGTTCATCGATATGGCTGGGTGCAAGAAGATCTTGATCGTCTGGTCCTACTGCTTTAGGCCAGGGATCCTGAGTGCGCAACCAGGAAACAGGCAGCAATTTATTGTTTGTTATCTCAATCCGGACAGGATAATGCTCACCAGGAAAACCACGGGTGTAGTGAAACCGCCGATGGTAAGATATGCCATCAAGAGAATGGCTTTGCCACCAATTGGCAACCCCTAAAACAACTAATAATGACACCGCAATCGTCACAATATAAGGGGAATGTAGAGCCACCCCTAATACGAAAATGGTGATTAAGAACACAGCCTTACGGTGGCTGATCACGATTAATTCTCCACAGGTACTGGGATAGTATCCACAATATCGTTTAATAGCTCTTGAGGTTGACGTCCCCGTAATTGTGCCTGGGGATTAATAATCAAACGGTGGGTTAACACGTGGGGTGCCATCTTTTTAACATCATCGGGGATAATATACGCGCGATCCTGGATGGCTGCCCAGGCCTGGGAAACTTGATATAAAGCCAGCGTGGCGCGCGGACTGGCGCCTAAGTCGATCTCAGGATGCTGCCGAGTAGCCTGTGCTACTCGCACAATATAATCCCTTAGGGAATCCTCCACGCGGATTTCACGCCGTTCCTGATTTAACTGAAGAATCTCTTCAGGAGTCGTGACCGCCTCTAGCCCCGGCAGTGGATCAGTGGTGTTGAAACGTACCAGTATCCCCTGCTCTTCTATCTCACTTGGATAACCAATAACGATGCGCAATAAGAACCGATCGATCTGCGCTTCAGGCAACGGGAAAGTTCCTTCCAACTCTATGGGATTTTGGGTCGCTATGACCAGGAATGGACGCGGTAACAGGTGTGTCACCCCATCCACAGTGACCTGGTGCTCTTGCATTGCCTCAAGCAGAGACGATTGTGTACGGGGCGTCGCACGGTTGATCTCATCTGCCAGGACTACCTGGCTCATCACTGGACCTGGGCGAAATAAAAATTCTTGCGTCTTCTGGTTAAACCAGTTCAAGCCGGTCACATCTGTAGGTAACAGGTCAGGGGTAAACTGTATCCGACGGAAACCGCACCCCAAAGAAGCAGCCAGAGACCTGGCTAAAGTCGTCTTTCCGATCCCTGGCACATCCTCGATTAACATATGACCTTCACATAGGACCGCGACCAGGGATAAATTAATAACTTCATCTTTACCAATAATAACTTTTTGGATATTCTCTCTAAGGCGACGGGCAACTTCCGAGATCATAAATTCCCTCCAAAGCGAGGAGTACTCAACATTTACTTTGTCTACTCATCCTTTAACCCATAGGTTCATTAAGGCTATTGTACATCAACTGCAAACCAAGGGGTGATCCAGGATCATTCAACCAATGGATGCCAACTCAATAAAGTTCGCTTATAATCAAGGTATACTCAGATAATAGCTCATAAGGAGGCTTTCCTATGTCCAGTCGAATAGTTAAAATCGCCCTCGAAGTAAAAGCACCTGCTTCGCAAGTTTATGAAGCCTTTACCAATGCCACCCTCATGCGGGGATGGTTTAGTGACGTTGCCTCAGTGGATGCACAAAATGGTAAACGTCTATATTTGTTCTGGAACAGCGGTTACGACGTATGCGGGGAATACACGTCTTTAGAAAAAGATAAATCGATTTGCTTTACATGGAAAGGGCGAGGCGAGCCAGGAGCCAGCCAGGTCAAAATCAAGCTTAAATCAAGACGGAATAAAACTCTCCTTACCCTTATTCATCGAGTCCCGAGTGTCAGCCCGAAATGGCAAAAGGCGTTAGCGGGATTTAAAGAAGAGTGGCCCAATGTCCTGAATAACCTGGTTTCCGTGCTCGAGACCGGACAAGATTTACGGATTACCCGTCGACCGATGCTGGGTATTCTCTCTGGAGACTTCAACCCAGCGGTTGCTGAAAAATTATCTATCCCAGTTCATGAAGGTATCCGCCTGGAGGGGGTTGTAGATGGAATGGGCTCGCAGGCTGCTGGATTGCAAAAAAATGATGTTATCGTTGGTCTCGATGGTAAAATAATCGCCACCTATACAGATCTTAGTAATGTGATCCAACCTCACCGCGCGGGTGATAAAATTGCTGTTACCTTTTACCGAGGAAGTGAAAAGCGATCTACCACGATCACCCTCTCTCCTCGTGTTTTACCGGAGATCCACACTCGTGCCGATGATCTGGTAGAAGCTCTCCGAAAACTATACACCGAGATCGATTCTGAGTTGGCGAAATGCTTTGAAGGTGTCAGTGAAGAGCAGGCTTCTCACTCTCCCGCCGCAGGAGAATGGAGCGCAAAGGAAGTCCTGGCGCACCTCATCCACGGGGAACGGGATAACCATAGCTGGATTAATGATATGGTCAGTTATCAGGAACGAGTTTCGGACGGTTATGCTGACAATTATTCTGGAAGGATAAAAGCTACTGCTGGTGTTTACAAAACCTACCAGGAATTATTAAAGGAGCTCTCCCGCAACGAAGCTGAGACAGTGGCTATGCTTGCAGCTCTTCCGGAGGACTTCCTCGCCCGGAAGGGGAGTTTTTGGCGACTGAGCTATGTCCTCATCAGCTCACCGCAGCATGCTCAAGGTCATTACCAACAGATCCGTTCAGCAATTGCCTCCGCGTGACTAAAAAAATACAAAAGTGAACCTTAAAACCCTTCGCCGGATCCACATAAACTTAAAAATCCTACCCCTCTTTATCATCCTGGTGATCATCATGCAGTTAGTTGACCCTTATAAGGTATGGGTAGCTTTACTGATCGGGCTGGGAGGCGTGTTCCTGCTCAGCTCTTTTTGGGCCTGGTCACTGGCATCAAAGCTCAGTTTTACCCGCGAGATGCGCTTCGGTTGGGCCCAGGTGGGAGATCACCTGGAGGAGCGCTTCACCCTCCGAAATACTGGCCTCTTCCCAGCCGTATGGGTCGAGGTGATCGATCATTCCAATCTACCCGGTTACCGACCCAGCCAGGCTACCGGGGTGGATGGAGGGAGTCACAATAGCTGGCGAAGCCATGGGGAATGCAGCCGGCGCGGATTATTCACGCTTGGACCTACCAGCCTGCGAACTGGAGATCCATTCGGCATTTACACGATCGGTTTCCAGGATCCTGCCACAGTGACCCTGACCGTGATGCCTCCCATCGTCCCGCTCCCCACCATCGAAGTGGCACCTGGCGGGAGGAGTGGTGAAGGTCGCCCGCGCAGCAATGCCCCTGAACGGATCGTTAGTGCAGCTGGGGTACGCGAATATATTCCAGGGGATAATCTACGCTGGATCCACTGGCGCACCACCGCCCGGAGAGATTCACCGTATGTGCGGATATTCGATGGCACTCCAGCCGGCGACTGGTGGGTTTTCCTGGACGTCGATCGGCATGTACAGCTTGGAGAAGGCATGGATTCGACTGTAGAGCACGGTGTGATCCTGGCTGCCTCATTGGTTGATCGCGGGTTAAGAATGAAACGATCGGTAGGACTGGTAGCTAATGGGGAGGAGTTGGTCTGGGATCCGCCGACTCTCAACTCCAACAACCCCTCCCGGCGTTGGGAGTTAATGCGCGCCCTGGCTTTACTCAATCCTGGCGATTATTCACTGGGTGAGTTATTAATGCGGACGAAATCCGCTATCCGAAACCAGACCAGCCTGATCATTATTACCCCCAATGCCACCGGTGATTGGATCGAGGCAGTCATTCCATTATTGTGGCGTGGGGTAGTACCCACCGTTCTCTTGCTGGATCCGGCTTCTTTTGGTGGAGAAGCGGACGCCAGGAACCCAATGGCTATCCTCGGTAATCTCGAAGTGACCCGTTACCTGATCACGAAGGATCTCCTCAACCAGCCTGAAGCCCGTCCCGGTCACCAGGGTGAGTGGGAGTGGCGGGTCGCGGGTCGCGGGCGCGCCACCCCGATCCGTAAGCCCTCGAACACAGCCTGGAAGGTGTTGTCATGATCGCCCTGGTAGGTAGATTGTTCCGCCTGTTCGGCCAGTATACGTTTTTCATTTTTCTACTCCTTTTAATAACTCTTGGCAGCATTGTATATGGGTTATATGATGTAAATCGTAACCTAGATTTACTCCTTTTAATCGAAGTGACCCTCGGAGGGATTATCACTGGTTGGTTGTTTGGCAGATCGAAGGTCTCTGGCTGGGTTTGTTGGCCAGCCGCCCTCTTGATAGGTGTTATCATCACGATGCTGAAGCTGGGCAGGCTGGTCGAACCGGTCATTCGCCTGATTTCCAACCTGGTTTCTTTTTCAGTTGCA
>Ga0153915_10006751_pt1 | contig 10781 bp, 11 predicted proteins | sample Opewatmetagenome_2_FD_107003 | JGI IMG/M metagenome (GOLD analysis project Ga0153915, IMG submission 107003) | Freshwater wetland microbial communities from Ohio, USA - Open water 3 Core 3 Depth 3 metaG | ecosystem: Environmental > Aquatic > Freshwater > Wetlands | place: USA: Ohio, Lake Erie...
CATAATCGTGCATTCGATCGCCACCTTCATTCCAACACCTAAAAGGGACCTCAGCGCCTCTGCAAGGACCTCGGTATGGGAAGCCCCCGAGAATTTGTTACTGATGGAGCGTTCTAGACCGGAAAGGATATGGCTCTGCTTCACTACTCTGCAGCCCATAAATTCCAATTCTTTGAGAATGTCGAGGTTGAAATCCCAAACGCCAGGTGTAGAGGTTCCGGGATGGGAACTTACGACCACCAAGTTCGTATCATGGGCCATCCTTTTAGCAAACTTAAGGCCAGTCTCTCCGCTCGAACTTGCTACGACGACACTTCTGATGTCCCCCTCTTTCAGTCGCTTGTAAGCGACCTCCACCACATCCGATGTATTTCCATAACCCGCCTGCTCGAAATAGTATATTGGTCGCTCGATGCCCTGCATAAGTACCTCCTTTGGAGAAAATTCTGGTCCCCGGGGAATCTGAGAGAGTTTCTGCCACCAAAAATTCTTGGAGAGACTTCAATTTTAATGGTCTCCGACCACAAGACGGGACGGGGGACGTTCCGATCAAACCCAAAAGGTGATGTTTAGAGAAGAGCTAACCAAATCTAAAAATAGCACAAATTGTCAATACTTGCCAATTTCGGTCAGTTTCCAACCAGGGCAATTGACTTCAAATTTGAAAATGTGTTATAAATTAACAAGTTATGAAGTCTCACCATGGCATGAAAAATGCAATTTACCCTAAGCCTCAGTAGCAAAAGGCTAACGTATGGACCGTTGTCCTGTGGCGCGGGATCGCTGGTGGGGTTCGACACATCGGTCCCGACGGAGGTTTCTTTTGATCCAGAAAATCTCTCTGATAGGAATTGTCTTTTTTCTCTTCTCGACGTGCCTTTCCAATGTTGGCGCCCAGGAAGAAGAGCTTTTCAATTGGCAGCAATCAGAGGGTTTCGTCCTACAAGAAAGGTTGGTTTCTCCGATAGAGGGATCATCTTCTTTTACCTCTTCCCTTCGAGAAGGACCGCTTGTTGCAGCCCTAGAGACTCCTATAAGAGGCGAATTCATTTACGATTTCAACCTGGAACTTCTTCTTGAAAATTGGCCTAAGAAGGAACCTATTTTCGACATCCCCATCGTCGTCAATGAGAAAGTGGAACATTGCATCCTACTTTTCCAGACGACCATTAGAGACAAATTTGTTACCTGGCTTGCCCGGTCCGGGAAATATATCCCTTTGATGAAAAATCTCTTAAAGGAACAGGGTCTTCCTGAAGACCTGGTCTTTATGGCGTTCATTGAAAGCGGGTTTGATCCTTATGCTTATTCTAGGAGCAAGGCGGTCGGTCCGTGGCAATTCATCTATCGGACAGGGAAACGATATGGTTTAAAGGTGAATTGGTGGGTCGATGAACGGAGGGATCCCGAGAAGTCCACCATTGCAGCGGCCAAATACTTGAAGGATCTCTACGAGATGTTCGCCTGTTGGTATCTTGCTGCGGCGGGTTACAATGCAGGGGAATACAGGATTATAAAAGCGATGAAGCGCTTCCGGACAGAGGACTTCTGGACGCTGACGAAGCATCGGTATCTGAAACGGGAGACGAAAAACTATGTTCCGCTGATGATTGCGGCGGCCGTCGTGGCCAAAGATCCAGAAAAGTATGGATTCACCGGCATCGAATACCAGGAGCCCATTAGATATGAAAAGGTGAAGGTCCCAGAGCTGACGGATCTCATTCACATCGCCAAAGCCTGCGAAATCCCCCTCGAGGAAATGAAGGATCTCAACCCCGAACTTCGTAGAGGGGTTACGCCTCCCAATGAACTCGAGTACGAAATCAAGATCCCCTTTGCCAAGAAGGATCTCTTTACAAAAAACTTCGAAACACTGCAGCCTCTTGAGAGGTTCCAGTTCAAGACTCATCTCGTCAAGAAAGGAGAGACCCTGAAGGGAATTGCCAGATTATACCGGGTGGATCTTGACCCCTTACTTGAGATTAACGACCTGAACAAGGCGAGTCCGCTTTCCAAAGGGATGGACCTTCTCATACCTATTTCAAAGGATGAAGAAATCAAACCTCTCTCGGTGGCCCGGAAAAAGAATGGGAAGGCTCGAAATGGAAGCAGTCGTGGTAAATAGTGCGACAATCGCAGTAAAAAAAGTTGCAGAATTCTGAATTCAATTCTCAACCCCGTAATGATTCAGTTCCCTCACGCTTTTCGCCTTGCAGTCCAGAGTCATTAAGATTTGTTATTCAAGTGGTATTCAAGAGTAACCTCGCCTTTATCAACCTAAAGGGGTGCCGTGACCAGTCCTCGCTACTTTGGGAGGATCGCGGTGAACTAGGCGCGGGTATTTCACATTCGGAAAACCAAGGGTCATCGCAGAGTAGCATTTGTGATCCGAGGGGATGCCCAACCATCCCTTGATCCTGGAGTTACGGTTTACCGCGTTCGACAGGAAGCCGTTGAAACAGCATCCGAGGCCAAGCGTGTGGGCCATCAGAGAGCAATGATAGATGGCCACGGAGCAGTTGAACGAAGAACACGGGTCCCAGCATTCTGCGTGGCAGAGTATCACGACGGGTGCATGATAGAAGAGACGATCTTTGCCCTGCTTCATCTGTTCGTTTGCATACTCCACCTTTGGAAGGGAGTCACGCAAATATTCTGTAGTTCTTCGACCGGCGATCATTGAGAATAAGAGCATACCGAACCATCCCCGAGCTCGCGAAAAGACCTTATCGTAAAAGCGTATCGTCATCTTTCGTAGCTCTTCAATCCGGTCTGGCGATGTCAGCGCCACGTAATGGACATTCTGGCTATTGGTCCCTGTGGGGGCATATTTCCCCGCATCGAGGATTTTGTTCAAGACCTCATCCGGGACGGCGTCAGGGGAGTAGATTCGAACCGAGCGCCTCTCCCGTAAGAGGAGTTCTAACACTTCAGGAGAAGTCGCAGGGGCTTCCCCTTTTTTCGGGTGCAAATCAAAACAGAACCCTTCATGAAGAATAGCCCCTGTTGGGCACACCGCCCCGCAGTGTCCGCAGCCGATGCACCAGTCCCCCCTGACCACGGACGATTTGGCCTCAACCATATCAAGGACGAAGCTCGGACAAACCGCGACGCATCGCTCGCACCCAATGCAATCTTTTGCAACCACCGCGGGCGGATTCACCTTGCGTTTCATCATTCCGATACCTCCGTTTTTCCAAGAGTCGTCCGTGAGCCGAACGGCGAATGTTGAATCGAACTCCTTTAATCATGCAACGTTTGGCCATTTTGGTCAAATGAAAGGCCTTTGTCGTCGAAAAGGGGAGAGGGATGTGCTCAGAGCATTTGAAAGGGGAGGGGGGTAAGGTTTCTGATCGGTCATGTCCTTGACAATCTTCGCTCGATATATCACGCTTATAGCAACTAGTTGATTCTCGCATTCTCAACTTCTCACACCCCATAAGCCATCTCAAGAATAGCGATGATAGACAGAGACATGGCAGCGATCAGGGAGGATCAGGCTTTCTGTCCAGCGGCAACGTAGACTACCCCAGCTTATTTTTAATAGCCGCCGCAACGGGCTCAAGGGCACGCAATAAGGCCTTTGGTATTCGCTTGCCTCTGCTCGGGTATCCCGCTATCGGCCTTGCGACGATGGCTTCCCTAACCCCGGACCGATTTGATATCCGTCTCGTAGACGAGGCTAATGAACCTGTCCCATACGGCCAAAACTGCCAGTTGGCTCTGATCGTCGGGCTGACCCACCACATGCCGAATGTTTACCATATCGCCGATCGTTTACGGTCGGAAGGAACGAAGGTGATATTGGGCGGATTCCATGTGACGGCTCTGCCGGACGAAGCCCTGGAACACGCTGATTCTGTGATCCTTGGAGAGGCTGAAGCCATCTGGAGAGAGGTTCTCGATGACTTTATACGTGGAAACCTGAAGAAAAAATATGTCGGCCGAGAGACAGACCTTGCCCGGCTTCCGAACATCAGGCGTGACCTTTTTAACAAAAAATTCTACTACCCCGGAGAAATCATTGAAACGACGCGTGGTTGTGCAGTCGGATGCAAGTTTTGCGGCGTTCAAAACTTTTTCGGAAGAAGATACAGGGGGCGGCCGCCTGAAGCGATTCGAGAGGAACTAATGGCCCTCTTCGGCCCAAGGCCCCCCCAGGCGCGATGGAAGACCTGGCTGGCACGGCACTGGCACCCCGACATTCCCTACTTTATAGAAAGGCGCCTTCTCTATGTGATGGACTCCAATTTCGTTTCAGATCCTGGTCATGCCCGGGCCGTGTTGCAGGTCTTCAAGGACTGCGATATCAGGTGGTATGGCCATGCCAGCTTCAACCTCACACGCGATGAGTCGATGCTGGACCTGATGGCTGAGTCCGGGTGCATCGGCGTGAATATCGGCTTTGAATCGCTCTCTCAAGCAGCGATCGATTCCATCCACAAGTTCCCGAACCGGACAGCTGAATATGCCGATTGTATTCGTCGTCTTCACGAACGCGACATCGGCGTCATGGGAACTTTCATTGTCGGTTTTGATGAGGACTCCCCCGCGGTCTTCGACCAGGTCGCAGAATTCGCCGTTGAAAACCGTCTAGAGACCGCCTTTACCCTCATCCTGACACCTCTTCCAGGCACCCCGCTCCGCACGCAGATGGACTCCGAGGGACGGATTTTCAGCCGCGACTGGGGCGACTACGATCACGGCTCGGTGACGTTTTTCCCCAGGAAAATGACTCCAGGGCAACTTCACTGGGGAATGCGGTCGACGTGGAAAAAGATCTACTCATGGTGGAGCATCTGGCAAAGGATCATGACAAAGCCTCGTGTTCGGCCTTTCTTCTATCTTCCGGTAAACATCGGATTTCACCGCTGTACCCGCCTGATCTGTTCCGAAAAGCTCTGGCCTCCTCCCAATCCGACCCTACACGAATCGTCTTGCTAAAATGTCCTGCCCTAATACCCCCCATCTCCGACAACTGTTCCTGTGTCAGGGTTACTCTGTTGACAAGTGTCGTCCGTAAAAAAAGTGTGGCTCGTTCATTTTAGCAAACCGCAGTGCATGACGCACAGCGTCCAGAGGAACTTGCATCTTAAATTGCAGAACACGAGTTTCGGATTGAATAAAAGAAAGGATCAAAGGGCTGTTGGGTTATGGAGTAATCAGGTTATCAGAAGAGATAGCTAGAGGTTCAATCTGGAAGTCCTTCTATCCGTTTTGAGAAATTTGCTTGAATCGAGTGAGATGGAGGATAATGAAGGGGATGTTTCTCGAAATGATAACCACAGGCGCCTCCGGAAAGAGCCACTTCATCGATGTCTCTTTGGTCTATTGGAAAACTCTTGCACATCTCCAAGCGGAATTTATTATAGGTGCGGCAAAGTTGTTGTCGCGTCAACAGGGGACAAACAAAAACGAAAGAGCAACATTGGGCGCATTGATGGCATTCCCCTTTTCGTAATGCCAGTTGTCTCTTTACATACCCCTTTCTGAAGTAAACAAGATAAAGTCGCCTGAGCTTGCCCATCAAATGGATCACGAAACGATCTTCCTTTATGAGTTAGACTGGTCGATGCCAAATCTTCTTGAATAAAACACTTTGTAACCTATTATTAACCAAAACACCACTCCCTAATTTTATTTAAATCAGGAATTCCTCTTTTCCTGCCTTCCAGCAGAGGCATTGCCAATTTCATGATAAATACTCCTAATAAAATGGAGATTGGGAAAATGGCCGTTAGTGAATTGATGGGACTGATAGAATTGTAAAACATTCAATATCTTGCCAATATATATCTCCCTCACCCGATCCCTCTCCTCCCTGCCTACCGACCCCGGTCCCGACCGAGGGCTGGGCAGGCAGGCAAGGGGAGAGGGGAGGGGAACAGAACATTGTTTTTCTAACTTAAAGTGATATAATAGCTTGCCAGTACCAAGTTGATAAACGGCAGAGAATGTAGGATTGAGATGACGACTGAGGAGCTTGCGGAACTTTTTCTGGCGCACCTGTACGAGCTTGCAGACGAAGCTCCACATCCCCATTTCCTTTTTTGCGTGAATGATTTTGTACCTAAGTTGGATGTTACTGACCAAGAGAAAGTTCAGAAGGCCATCAACTACCTGGGAGATAGGGGATTCATCATCCTCGCCAGTTTTGACATGTTTGGCGGAATCAGTGCAGGGATTACCCTCGAGGGGAGTATCTTCGTGGAAAAAGGGGGGGAGACGGGTATTATCGAAGAGTACCGCAAGAACTCCCAAACACAGGTAAGAACCCCTTCCGAGCCTACTTCCCCACCCATTCATCAGGAAAGAAATGAGACGGCGACAGAAGAGAAAAGGAGCCCCTTCTTTGCCCGCCGTGCGGTGGAGGCTATCCTTGAAGATATCGAGGACATCCTTGAACGGGATGACACGGTGGCCGCTGATGCCAAGAAGGATTTGCTCTCGGACCTCGCCACGATTAAGATTCAAATGGGACGAAACGTGAAAAGCAGACAAATCTTAGATGTTGTGTTGAGCAACCTGTCCAGCATCCGGTCAATCGGCCCTCTCGTTACCGCGTTAAACCACATCGTCGAGACCTACTTCAGGTAAGGCAAACACGCTCGGTGTCATGGACTGACATGAGACATTTCATGGAAAGGTGCCATCCATAAGAAAGGAGGGAATCTATTTGATCAGGAAAATGTTTTCGTCTCTCACCGCGAAGGTGAAAGACTCTCCCAAAGTGGTCGGGGAGGTCATGTATGGGCTTTTGCTCCATGAGCCGGTCCTGATAATGAGGAAGGAAAGAGGACACCTGGACAACCTCTTTATGCTGGTCATCTTTGGAGATATGATCGGTCTTCCTTTGCTTCCACCTTATTATTCTATGCGACTCCTGCCGCATATCATTCCTTCTCTTAAAACATGGAAAAGGAGGGTTTTAAGAGAAAAGGATGGGACCGATTTTGTAGCACATGATCTTTGATAAGAAATTGGACCTATCGCTCGATGCTAGGGCTTGGGAGAAATTATTTGATTGACAAGAGAGATAATTCTTGCTAAGGGATTAGAAAATCCCACTATTCTTTGTGTCTAAAACATCTGTAATGAAGGGTCATATCCAGAAAAAAGGGCCCTATATATCCTGTCTTGGGTGGGTGGGGTTTGGGGTGGGATGCAGAAGATATATAGGGCCTTTCAGTTTAACGTTAACGCAGATTATACCAAGAACAAGAATTTTGTCAAGGATTTTTTTTGTTAAATGTCTTTTGAGTGGAAAAGTATTAGAATTATGGAAGGTTACGAACCGGGGACTTAGTGAAGTTTTGCACGTGGAAACAGTAACAAGTCACTCTATCTCTTAGCCTTTCTTTCCTTTTAGTGTCCAATTATTCCAGCCCACGGAACTGCGTGGATATCCAATCGTAAGTCGAAAACGTGAGTCATAAGAGATGGTAACCCGTAAGTGGAAGCCACAAAGAGCACATCGTTGAATGAGGATTGAAAGAGCTCACTGAACTCAGGAGGTGGTCGCTATGGAAAAAATCAAGGTCGACAACAGTACGCGCGTTTTCCCCATGCCGATGGTTGTCGTCGGTGCAGTGGTCGAGGGAAGGATCAACTATTTGGCCGTCGCGTGGGTTTGCTGGGTGAACCCAAACCCTCCGATGATTGGGGTGGCTTTAGGGAAAGGGCACCACACAAACAAAGGCATTCGCGAACACAAGGAATTCGGCATCAGCATTCCCAGTGTTGATCTGATTAAGGCAGTGGACTATGTGGGCCTCGTCTCTGGCGCCAAGGCGGACAAGTCGAAGGTTTTCGAGTCCTTTCAGAAACAGTTGCCATATGCTCCGATGATAAGGAGCTGCCCGCTGACCATGGAGTGTAAAGTGGTCACCAAGGTTGATCTTCCTTCTAATGAATTCTTCATCGGAGAGATTGCCGGCGTTTATACCGAGGACCGCTATTTAACCGACGGCAAACCCGACATAAGAAAGATCAGGCCTTTTATGCTGACGATGCCTGACAGCCGGTATCGCGAACTAGGACAAATTATCGGGAATGCTTGGAATATCGGGAAGGATTTCCAGACCTGAGGATTAAGAATGTCTATCCGTGGCCGGTAAGTGCCCCGTCGCGCCAGAGCGGGACAGGCAAGGAATGAGGAAATGATCAAGAGGGTTGAATCGGGGTACCACAGTCAAGATCATGGTTGATAGGGAAGGAGTTGGATTATCTTGAGAACCCAGCGTACAAGGAAAGAGGGTCGTGCTGGGCACTTGCACGGAATGAGTTGGAGCAAGAAAATTAGATGACTTCATCGTGTGAGGATTACCGTTTCCAGCAGCAACTGCTTGCCCTAAGAAGGCGATTGGCTGAGAATAAGCTGAACCCGGAAGAACGGGAAGAGATCGAAAGGCTTATTCAGGAGCTGGAAAGAAGATTAAAGCTGTAAAAGGGGTGCATCCGATTTTCCGGGACCATCGATAAGAAGAGTGTGGCAGTGATATGACCCGAAAGGGGAGGGGGTTTTGAGTGACAGAAGAGGTAGCAAGACCCTTGACCTGCGAATAAATGAAATGAGGAAGGGTTGTCCTTTTTTCGTGGAGATACCTTAGATTATGCTTGAAACCATTGTGATGATTCTCGGTTCTGTCCTCATTTTTCTCGGTCTAGCGGGGAGTTTCCTACCCGTCCTTCCGGGTCCGCCGCTCAGGTTCATCGGGCTGTTCTTGCTGGCTTTGGTAAAAAGGTTTTCATATCCCTTAACTCCGATTCTCATCATCCTGATGGGCTTTCTTACCATTACCGCTGTAGTAGCGGATTACATGATTCCGGTATGGGGCATCAAAAGATATGGGCCTCGACATGGGGACTCTGGGGTTCTGTTGCAGGCATGGTGATCGGAATGTTTTTCTCGCCCTTTGCAATCCTTTTGGGGGGTTGATCGGGGGCTGTGGTGGCCGCGTGGCTGATTCACAGAGAGACAGGTCAGGCCCTGAGAGCAGGCCGGAGAGTGATTGTTGGAACTCTGCTCGGAGCAGTATTGAGATTGGTAATCTCTGTCGTCATGCCCTATTACTTTGTGCGGGCACTGTTTTCGCTTCTAAAAACAGGGTTTAATGTGATTTGCAAAGAAGTTAACCCAACTAGGTAAGTCTGCTCTAACGTTTTTGGCGGGTGTAGATGGTTTTGTAACGGTCATGAAAGGCGGTGATACAGCTGGTGCATTCTTCAGAGGAAGTATCCACGGGTTCAAGAAGGACTTCAAATCCCACCTCTTTATATTGTTCTACCATCTCCGAGAGGCGGGGTTCGTCGATAGTGAACCGTTTTTCCCAACCCTCTTTTTTGAGTTCTTCTTCCCGGGTCATCTCGCGAACTCCATTCACGTTCACAGATCAAACGAAGGCTGAAGCCTGCGACTATAATGCTAATTGCTAACTGATCATTGCTAATGACCATTGATTCAGATCATCTAGAACCGAATTGAAGTTTCCATCCTTCAGAATGAGTGATGGCCTTAGGTTCACAGATTCCCACACAAGGTGCTGGTTCTGCACCATAGCCAGGTCGGCAAGGAGCGCAGCTATACTTGATCTTCTTGCGCTCCTCTTTTTTCACAAATGCGACGGGTTCTTCACGAAAGATATCAATCTCATCCAGCCCCACTTCAAGGATCTTTGCCGGGCAGACTTCGGGACATTTGGCGCAACCATTGCACTTGTCCGTGTCAATGGTGACATACCAGTCGCCAGAGCCGTCCTTAAAACCATAATTGGCTATCATTTTTATTTCCTTTTTGCTTGGCTTTTTGGATGTAATCCGCAATCTGCAATCCCTGCCTGCGCGAAGCCGCTTCGGCGAAGGCAGGCGAAATCCGCAATTGGTAATTAGGCCTTTCTTGCGCTCTTGGCTTTGCCCATTTCCAACAGAGCATTTCCGAAAAGAGCTGCTCCGATGGCACCCGCGAGTTGTGTGTCAAAGGGATAACCACGATCAATATACTCTTTTTTGTTCCATACACGTTCAGCCGTCTTAATACCCAATTCCTTCTCGAGTCTTTTGACCACGCCTTCGTTCTTGGCGATTCCACCGGTGATGACAAACTTTTCCTTCACACCCAAGCGGTTCAGGAGCTCCATAATTCGGTGCGCCATAGCGGAACAGTAAGCCGCCATGATATCGTTTTCAGGCATGCCAGATTCCAATAAACCGACGACTTCGCTCTTGGCAAATACAACACAAGTGCTGCTGATCATGGGAGGCTCTTTCTGGATCTTAAAGGAACGGGCTCCAATCTCCCAGACCGGGACCCTGATCAGGTCAGCAAAAACTTCCATTCCCCGTCCCGTTCCAGCCGCACACTTGTCATTCATCATGAAATTGAGAACCTTGCCCCGATCATCGACATTGATGGCTTTACAGTCCTGACCTCCCATATCCATGACTGTCCTCACTTCCGGACCATACATGAAATTTGCTCCACGCGCGTGGCAGGAGATCTCCGTAATGGACTGCTGGGCCATCGGGACATTGACCCTACCATAGCCTGTGCCGATGCAGTAATCCATATTCTCAATCTTCATGTCGGTCTTCTCTAACACGAACCCCATTCCTTTTCGGGCACTGTTTGGGCTGTCTGAGCCGGTGCGGGTGTTGCCATGGGCGAAAAATTCGCCATCAACCATAATGACAGCTTGAGTGCTCACCGACCCAACGTCTACTCCGGCTGTGATCATCTTACCTTTCTTCCAATCTATATCCGGGTTGACCCAATTGGTTTCAGG
>Ga0153915_10006752_pt1 | contig 10781 bp, 12 predicted proteins | sample Opewatmetagenome_2_FD_107003 | JGI IMG/M metagenome (GOLD analysis project Ga0153915, IMG submission 107003) | Freshwater wetland microbial communities from Ohio, USA - Open water 3 Core 3 Depth 3 metaG | ecosystem: Environmental > Aquatic > Freshwater > Wetlands | place: USA: Ohio, Lake Erie...
CGTTGCTCCTGTGCCGGCTGCCCCTCCTGCTGCAGAGGAACCCGATGCCGCGCCTGCCCCGGAACCTGATGATGCGCCAGAGGAACCTTGTGCCATGGATACGGATGAAGTCAAAGGAATAAGTACCACGGTTAGCGATAAGAATACGACAATCATTTTCAACACAAAACTTTTTTTCATCTTAATACCCTCCTACTGAATTAAAATTAATCCCTCCCACAGAATTAACTAAGAGCCGATTAAATAACATCCCGGCAGCCTAGTCAAGAACTTTTTTTGTTTTTTTAATAATTTTATTCTTTAAGCTCATTTAATTTGGACTTGAATCTGGCCGGCATAAGTTCATTTCCCAGATCAATCAAAGCCTGCCAATGGGGCACTGTAGCGGCAACATCCCTTGTCCATGGCGAAATTCCATAATTTAACGTCACAGCCGAATCATGATTAAGAAACATCCTTAAAGGCATCGATAAATACACGCCTTTATCATGATAACCTTTATTAAAGGAGGCAGGTTCAACTTCATCCGTATCAGTAAGGCTGTAATACATCCCCAGTACCACACCGGTATCATACTGCCTGCTGATGTCAAACATCCATCCTACATCTCCTGCCAGAAATTTCCCATATTGGGCATGAAAGGTCATATCCAAACCGGGGTAATAATAGTATGCATTGGCTAATACACTATTTCTTTTGACATCCATCAATTCGAACATTTTGTTTGGCTCTCTTTTAATGACCCAATCCCCTTCAATGCCGAATGCCATTTTCCCTTCGCCCTGAAAATAAAGAGTTTCCCCTCCGATCCCGGCGTACATCCTATCAAGATATCCTAAGCTTATACGTCCAAAGGTTTTTTCATTTATCCTGACTACTTGGTTTATCATTAATTTATCAAAAGAATTATGTTTGCCCATATACTTTGACACATCGCTCCTTACAACATCATCGGGAAGGGACGCTGTGGAAGGGGAATATATATTTGAATAAAATGGAATGTTATATCGCACATATGCTGATGCGCCTTTCCATAACTCGGCGGTAATATAAGGGTATGCTCCAACAGCATATTTAAAAAAACCCGACGGATCATTCCAGTAAATATCAAGATCCGGTTTAATGCCATAGCTGAATTGGATCCCTCGATCTTGTTTAGCTTGGATATATTCTTTATCTTCAGCCTCTATTGCATCCTTTGTGAATTGCACTTTCAATAATTTTTCAGCAAAAATATCTTCGGAAATCTTCCCAAGAAGATATTTCTCCATATGGTCAGGTTTAACGGCTACTTTTAAAATTGCCATCCTCCTTTTCCTGACTACTGCGATTAATTCCTCAGTATCTATAGGAGAATAATATAAGAGTATCCTGAGAACCCTGCCTACGGCCTTCTGGTTGGAAAGATATTTATTGTTTTCAAATTCAGCAACAAGGTTTATTCCATCGGTATAAACCGAGACATCAGAGAACCCTGCTTCCTTGACAGCCTTTTGCACTTCTTCAACCATCTCTTTCTGATCTCTTTCTTTAAACGGCCTGCGATCTATGGAAACCAGGGGGGCAGGATCGGATTTATAGGGAAGGATAGGTTGTCCAAGCTCCGATTGGACGTGAAGCATAAAGCCGAGGGTATTGCCGCGCTGATATGACAGACCGAGATTAATGCCGGAGAGGATCTTTATCCTGAGCCCTATATTGACAGGATATCCGGCGCCATCAGGGACTGCCTTGATGGGGTCCTTTTCATACTCGATGGGGTTATATTCAGCCATTATATCAAACCGCTCACCTAATGCCAATTCCACTCCCCCAAACAGGCCGAATTTGTCGCTAAAAGGCAAAGTGACCGGCCCCTTCAGACGCTTGCTGCCGATGCCCAAGGTGATGTCCAAAGGATAATACTGACGGCTTAAGACGAGATATTCACTCGCAAAGAGGCGCGTCCCATGAAAATCATTTATTCCTATTGCTAAGGCAGGCAGCGTTTTTGACTCCGGCACCAACTGGTATTTAAGGTCAAATGCCTTATCCTTATAGGCCCCATAGCCGGAAGTTAATGCTTTTATATTGGTTGTCTCAGTTAACCTGCCGGTGAATTCCAGCCCCGGCAGGATGCCCATTCCGCCGGTATACCACCTGTAGGGCGATGCCTGCGCTGTGCCGAACCTTACGACGCCATCTTCTAGGACCCGGGCGTTTGGGATCTCCATGAGCCCGGTCCCGCCCCAGTTGGCCGCGTTATTGAAAGGTTGATCCGATGAATAGGCATAGGGCATTAAAATGAATTGCATGAAAAGAAAAATTATTAATAATGCCGGAAAAAGAAAGATATTATCTTCCCTCGATGAAAAACCAGCGGCGCTGGTCTTGCGATAATCCTTATTAATCTCTCTTTTTTCCAACAATAGTTCCACCTTCATTAGATTTAGATATAGCTTTTATGATAGATCAAAAAAGATGATAATACTTATTGACACATAGATTTAACGGTTGGTAAAAACAGATAATGATTTAACAAAGGCTAAAACAAAAATCAACATAATTAGACCATAACAACTTATAAGGGAGGGTGACTGATGCAAAAACGAGCAATTATCCTGGTTATATCCATGGCTGCAATCTTTTTATTTGCAAGTTGCGCGACAAATAAGGGGGTCACAAGCAAGGCGACCGTTAATTTGGTTAATTATACCAATCAGGGTATTTTAATGATTGCCGAGCTTGAACAAAAATCACTTGACCGCTATGCATCCGTCACTGGAGAAAACTATACAACAGATCAAAAAATCTACAATGAACTGAATGATTTTATTATCCCCACCTATAAAAGATTTGTCGATGGATTAAGGGCAATAACCCCTGAGGATGCAGATATACAGAGAGTTCACGCCATTTATATCAATGCGGCTGAACTGATGTACAACGGTTTTAAAACAAAGATGATCGGCATTGAAAACAAGGATGAAGCCATCATTATGCAGGCTAATGAAAACATAGAGAAGGCCAGGGGAGAATGTAAAAGATGGAGGCTGGAACTCATAGAGCTTTATAAAAAATACGGGGTCGCTGAAACAGGGAGTAAATAGTTAAAGGCTATTCACCGGGGCATGACGAAACAGACAAAATATATCTTTGTATGTCAGAACTGCGGTTATCAGGCATTAAAGTGGATGGGTCGATGTCCTGACTGCAACCAATGGAACAGCCTTGTGGAGGAAATCCATGACCCGATTTTAAACAAAACCGGCGCGTCGTCCTCAATGGGCATGCCACAACCAATCAATTCCATATCCATTGACCCTGAGCCAAGGTTAATAACAGGGATAGTAGAGTTCGACCGCGCCCTTGGCGGGGGCATTGTCCCGGGCTCTCTTATATTGCTCGGCGGAGATCCGGGCATAGGAAAATCGACCCTTATTCTCCAGGCGGCGGGAAGACTTTCCGATAAGGGATTTAAATCCCTTTACCTGTCCGGAGAGGAATCCCCCCAGCAGATAAAACTCCGCGCTCAACGCCTCTGCATACACTCCGGAAACCTGTTCATTCTTTCAGGGGCCTGCATTGAAGATCTCTTTGATAAAATGAAAGAGCTTAAACCGGATATTCTTATTGTGGATTCCATACAGACCACATATTCCAACGCCCTTCCTTCCGCGCCGGGCAGCGTCGGTCAACTCCGCGAGGTCTCGGGAAAACTCCTAAGATGGGCCAAGGAAACAGGTGTGCCTACATTCCTTATAGGCCACGTGACAAAAGACGGCGCTATTGCAGGGCCAAAGGTGCTCGAACATCTGGTGGACACTGTCCTCTACTTTGAAGGCGACAGCAGCCACCTTTACAGGATCGTTCGAGCGGTAAAAAACCGCTTTGGCGCATCCAATGAAATCGGCGTCTTTGAGATGAAGGAGACAGGGTTAATAGAGGTAGGAAACCCATCCAGGATATTTCTTGAAGAAAGACCTGAAAGGACTGCCGGGTCCGTAGTAATACCATGCCTGGAAGGGACAAGACCCATACTTGTGGAGATTCAGGCCCTTGTCACCCCAAGCCCTCTGGGCATGCCCAGGAGAACCGCCATAGGCGTTGATCATAACAGGATATCGCTCCTGACGGCTGTCCTTGGCAAGAGGATGGGCATAGGCCTGGGCGATCAGGATATATTCGTGAATGTTGCCGGCGGTCTCAAAATAGATGAACCGGCCGCCGACCTGGGAATTGTCTCCGCCATGATATCAAGTCACCTGGACAGACCGGCTGCGGCTGATATGGTCATCTTCGGCGAGATCGGCCTTGCAGGTGAAATTCGCGGGGTAAGCCAGCCGGAATTGCGGATAAACGAGGCTAAAAAGCTTGGTTTTAAAAGATGCCTTCTTTCGAAAAGCAACATGGATATATGCAGATCCATGTCCGATATTGAACTTGTGGGCCTAGACTCTGTCAGGGAGTTGATGCAGGTCATCTTTTAAAAATACTATCCCCTCCACCTCGCTATATCGCTCAACTGAACCCTCTCAGACCTGGCCTGGTTGATCTTAGCCTCAGGATCAGGATATCCGACCGCAATGCTTATGACTATCTCTTTTGTATCAGGGATGCTCAACAGTTCCTTTATTTCATCGCCGAAGGAGGCAATAAGACCTATGGGGCATGTCCCCAGTCCCATGCCGTGAGCGGCAAGGATAAACCAACCCATTGTTATCCCGATATCCGTAAAGTGGAGACTTGCAAAGGCCCGGTCAATGGTGATAATTACAGCCGTAGGCGCCCCGTAAAAATTACAACTCCCCTCATTAATGAATTCCTGAAAAGATGTCCCCTCCGGGAGACATGGTGTGATCCTGTCAAGGAGGTCCTTCTGGCGTCTCTTAAAATAAAGAGGCAGGGGTTCCTTTGCCGCCGGGCCGCAGGTCGTATTTTTTTCCCTTAATAACTTAATCAACCTCCTGCTGAGTCTTTTTCTCTCCTCGCCTGAGACCACCACGAATTCCCATGGCTGAAGGTTTATTGCTGAAGGCGCCCGTGTCGCAAGATACAGCAATCTCTCCAGGACTTCCTTTTCAATGGGTTTATCCAGAAAACCCCTGGCGCTCCTTCTTTCCTCTATAGCTTTAAAGAGATCCATCATGATTCTCCTTCTGATTATTTAACTTGGTAATTTTATGATATACAAATTATTTTTGATTGTCATATCAAAAATATAATCAAGCAGTTAAAACAATAATGCTTCAACTGCCTCAATAGTCCTTGCTTTAAGGAGTTATTTACTTACTTATGGATTGTCCCCCTTTAGAAAAACCAAATACAGCCGTTTCATGCCTTTTTTTTGCAGGGCCTCATCTTTCAGGGAAGGATCAAGGGCACCCAAATTCAATTATGGCATGGTTGGGGGATACGCCAAAGGATGGTCAATCAAGCATGAGGAGTTTGGGTCGTGGAATAAGGGCGCGGGCAAGGGCGACCATCTGCTGCTCTCCGCCGGATAATTTATCTGTATCCATTTTTCGGTTTACCCCCTTTCGTTTTGTTTTTCTTTTATTGCCTGATTTATTTGAAATATTTCGTCTTTTAAATTATGATATGGGATATGAAAACGTGGCCGAAATTTAATGATAGCGGTGATCTTCCTCCGGGGATACATCAATCCACATTGTCGGATGTTATCGAATATTTCGGTAAGGGGAGTTTTAAAAGGTCGATCATGGCTGCAAGATTGCAGCGTATTTGCACGTTGGCAAAAGAAATAGGACATGTCTCGAGATTCATCATTTTCGGCTCCTTTGTTACAACAAAGCAAAATCCTCAGGATGTCGATATTTTCCTCTTGATGGATGATGAATTTGAGGTTGGACAGGTCACAGGATAAGCCCGGATTCTTTTTGATCACATCGCTGCTCAGGATTTCGAAGGCGCAAGTATATTTTGGCTTAGACGGATGTCGGCGCTTGAGGGAGAAGAGGCAACCATTAATCATTGGCAACTCAAACGCGATGGAAACAAACGAGGGATAGTGGAGGTTTTAATAAATGATTAATAACGAAAAAGAGTATCAGACAACTGTTGAGAGGATTACCCATTTTCAAAAACAGATTGAACTCCTGCGCAAAACAGAATCCAATCCAGAAAATTATCGTCTCTCTACATCCGGCTTTTTGTCAGAATTGGACAGGATGAATCTGGAGGTCAGAGAATACCTCTGGTCGCATCCCAGCCAATTTAATGACATGCAGAAAGCCGTATAGAAAATCTTTTAACCTTAATGACACGAAATGCCTGAAAATATTTAGTGGCGTGACTTGGACATCTCAAAGGAACAGTTCCTTGAGCCTTTCCTTGTTTTCCTTCAACGCCCCAGGCAGCCCTTCAAATGCAATCTTGCCCAACCCTCCCTCTCCTTCTGTTCAACGATCAAAACAGTCACACCATTTTCACAATTTATTTCAGTGATCTTTTACTATGCTCCTTAATAGCTTTGTGGAAGATACCAAGGGAAGGTTCGTCAAATAAAAAGTGATCCTTTTAAATGAACCCATAATTTGCATGTCCGCTCTTTTTAAGGGCGTGATTCATCATGCTCATCAAAATGGGAGACTTCATTATCAATAGATAGTTGTTTTTGAACCAACCTCTCCCCTTGCCTCTGAATTTAAAGCTCAATATATTTCAATTGACCATAGACGTTGACTATAGTAAAATTTAAAAAATTCATGAGGTGTATTAATGTTAGAAGAAATTGCAGTATCAAAATTCAAAGCAACCTGCCTCCGTCTGATGGACGATGTAAGAAAAACGGGCAAATCCATTATTGTCACACGAAAAGGAGAAGCCATCGCCATTGTCTCTCCTGCCCCACCGCCTCCCAAACAAAAATCATGGCTTGGATCAATGAAGGGTTCCATTCAAATAACTGGGGATATAATCTCCCCTGTTGCGGATGAACATGATTGGGAGGCATTAAGGAATTGAGGATATTACTTGATACCCACGTGATTATATGGAGCGCCGCCGAACCGGAAAAGATTCCAGAGGAAGTAGTTATGGAACTGGAAAACGAGCAAAATGAACTCTGGTTTTCTCCCATAAGCATATGGGAGATCCTGTTGCTTGCGGAAAAGAAAAAAATAACATTGAAACCTGATCCGGAGAAAGGTGTGCGGAATCTGCTGAAACGGCTTCCCTTGAGAGAAGCAGCCATCAATCAGGAAGTGGCCATAGTAAGCCGCCGGATCGACCTTCCGCATCAAGATCCGGCAGACAGGTTCCTGGCCGCGACAGCCGTGGTTTATGATCTGGTTCTTGCCACAGCAGATAAACGATTGATCAAATCGAGGCAATACTCCGTCTTGCCGATAATATAATTCCCATGTCCCCTGCATCAAAACATATCACAAGAACATCTCCTTGAGCTTCTCTTTATTTTCCTTTAACTCCCCGGCAGTCCTTCAAAGGCAATCTTACCAAGCTTAACGTAGACCCTGTTGCATATATCAAGGACCTCCCAGACCTTCTGTTCGACGATCAAAACAGTCACACCATTTTCACGATTAATCTCGGTGATCTTTTCAAATACTGAACCCAACAGCTTTGTGGATCCTGTAGGGCCCGATCACCGAGCGGGCCGATTCAGTTATGGCATGGTTGGGGGATACGCCAAAGGATGGTCAATCAAGTATAAGGAGTTTAGGTCGTGGAATAAGGGCGACCATCTGCTGCTCTCCGTCGGACAATTTACTGCCTCTATTTTTCGGGTTGCCCTCTCTCATTTTATTTTTTCTTTTATGGCCTGATTTATTTGAAATATTTCGTCTTTTAAATTATGATATGGGATATGAAAACGTGGCCGAAATTTAATGATAGCGGTGATCTTCCTCCGGGGATACATCAATCCACATTGACGGATGTCATCGAATATTTTGGTAAGGGGAGCTTCAAAAGGTCGATCATGGCCGCAAGATTGCAGCGTATTTGTAAGCTGGCAAAAGAAACAGGACATGTATCGAGATTCATCATTTTTGGCTCCTTTGTTACAACTAAGCAAAACCCGCAGGATGTCGATATCTTCCTCTTAATGGACGACAAATTTGATGTGGGGCAGGTCGCCGGAGAAGCCCGGATTCTTTTTGATCACATTGCTTCTCAGAATTACGAAGGCGCAAGTATATTTTGGCTTAGACGGATGTCGGCGCTTGAGGGAGAAGAGGCAACCATTAATCATTGGCAACTCAAACGCGATGGAAACAAACGAGGGATAGTGGAGATTTTAATAAATGATTAATACCGAAAAAGAGTATCAGACAACTGTTGAGAGGATTACCCATTTTCAAAAACAGATTGAACTCCTGCGCAAAACAGAATCCAATTCAGAAAACTATCGTCTCTCTACATCCGGCTTTTTGTCGGAATTGGACAGGATGAATCTGGAGGTCAGAGATTATTTGTGGTCACATCCCAGCCAATTTGAGGATGTTCAAAAAACCGCATAGGAAAAAGCCCGGTTAATAAGCCGGCCCGATATTACACCACTGTCAAATAGGCATTACTTGTCTTTTATACTCATATCAGGATAACCGTTGTTTTAACAAAGTGTATATTAATCTTTGAACCCATAATATCCAAATACTTGACGCAATCAGAAAGTTGCGATACTATTTTGTCATGATTAAGCCTGATCAAAAGCTTGTTCCCGACTGGGATGAATACAATGCCGGCCACATTGCTGAACATGGGTTGTATCCGGAAGAGGTGGAAGAGCTTTATTACGAAGAGGGGCCTTTCCCCACACTGGCTGTAAAAAATAAGAAAAAAGATAAAAAATCTTTAGAATATCGATATCGACTTTGGGGAACAGACGCTTCGGGCAAATTTATTGAAGCTATCATAGCACCATATCCTGAATATGGGATATGGAGATGCGTAACAGCCTTTCCCATGTCAGCAGGCACTAAAAAGGCATATCTTAAGAGGATTAAAAAATGAGTAAACTTCCGACTGCAATAAAAAAAAATCTGCAAAAAGAAGCCATAAAATGGGATGAGGATATTCGCGACGAGAGCCCCGAAAAAATTGAACAATTAATGAATGAAGCAGAATTATTTAAAACAAGCAGACCTACCCGTCAACCGGTATCGCTTCGCATGGATCCCTTTGACGTTTCGATGATAAAACGATTTGCCCGCAAAAAGGGGCTTCCCCATACACAACTTATCGCTATGTGGCTTCATGAAAGGGTTGAAAAAGAAAAGGAAGTTAATGTTGTTGATTAAAGGCCGGATACTTTGTGCATGCTTCATGAAATTACCTGTCAGTCCAGTTTTATATACCTCTCATAAGAAGAGCTCCTTAAGCCTTTCCTTGTTTTCCTTTAACTCCCCAGGCAGTCCTTCAAATGCAATCTTGCCCAGCTTGATGGAATGAAGCTCCCCACCTCAAGGTGGGGTATCAAGCGAAATTGCGCCGAAGCCCACACGCCTTCATTTAAAGAGCGATAGTGAGGTTACGTTGTCGTCATTACCAGATCAAAACCTATGGTGAAGGCGAATAAACCCTGTTAGAAATTTCAAGGACCTCACGGACCTTCTGTTCAACAATCAAAACAGTCACACCATTTTCACGATTTATTTCAATGATCTTTTCAAATACTGAGCCCAACAGCTTTGGTGATCCTGTAGGGCTCGATCACCGAGCGGGCCGATTCAATTTTGGCATGGTTGGGAGATGCGCTAAAGGATGGTTCATCCAGCATGAGGAGTTTGGGCCGTGGAATGAGGGAGCGGGCAAGGGCGACCACCTCTGCTGCTCTCCGCCGGACAATTTTCCTGCATCCTCTTTAATCCGGTTCTTTAACCCAGGAAAGAATTCAAGCACCTGGACAATACGTTCCTTTGCCTCTTTTCGGGGCAGTTGAAACCCGCCAATCTCAAGGTTCTCCATAACAGTCATGTCATGAAACACGCGGTTGCCTTGTGGGGCGAATCTATGAACTTCGATTTCGCTGGACTAAAGAGATAGATGATAAGTCTCCGATTGACCTGTTGCTTCATTTTTGAATCTTTATCATGCGGTATATAGAAAATTAATTCGCTTCCAAAAAATCAAACATGAGTCAACCAAAGACCCCTTTCATATAAATTGTATGAACTTCAATAAACAACCGAACCTTAAAATAATCATTTTGCCCTTAAAAAGGATATAATAAAGCGTTAAATGACCCAGCAACATAGCTCGGTCCGACCCGGGTTAGCCCGCCTCGTGTCGGTCGGCTAGCCGCTCCGTAATGCTGTGGAATCACCCTCCAGATTCGCGTGGAATATACACCGCTCCGTTCGGCGCTTCCGATAACAGCCCTGCTATCTGTCAAAAAACAGCCTCTTTGATACGATGGCTAATTCGGCAATCCTTACGATATCAATTTGGTAAATCACACCTTCACATTAAAAAAAAGCAAAAGGCAGCCGAAACAATCATGCTTCAACTGCCTTGCTAGTCTTGGCTTTCAGGCCGATTGATATTTTGATTCCTGAGAAGTAACTCTTGTTTCAACCGTACTGTTATGTTATAAATGGCCATGTATAAAAAAACATCCCCTCAACAAAATTTATTCGGTGTAGACACCCAGTTATCTCCCTTATTGCGCAACCGTCTTGCCTCTTCATGCGACCAATGAATAGGGACGCTGTAAACTTATAAACTTATATCAATTTCAACCCTTTTCTCTCAGCAATCATGCGTCCGCGGGAAACGGACACACTGATGGAGGTGATTGATATCCCCAGTTTTCGCGC
>Ga0153915_10006753_pt1 | contig 10780 bp, 7 predicted proteins | sample Opewatmetagenome_2_FD_107003 | JGI IMG/M metagenome (GOLD analysis project Ga0153915, IMG submission 107003) | Freshwater wetland microbial communities from Ohio, USA - Open water 3 Core 3 Depth 3 metaG | ecosystem: Environmental > Aquatic > Freshwater > Wetlands | place: USA: Ohio, Lake Erie...
GGTGACGGGGCCCGTCACCTGGCACTTCAGGAACCGGGCAGCCGGGAACCTGCGCCCCATCATCTCGTGGAACCCGGAGGCATATGCCGGGGAAGGCCCGTACCGGGCCGCATTCTTCTCCAGGTAGTCCCGGTAGATCTGTTCCATCGCTTCCGACAGGTCCTGGTCCCGGTCGACCAGGAGCTTCCCTTCGGCGATGACACGGCCGGGCAGCGGTTCCGAGTCCATGATCACGATCTGCTCCTGCAGGCCCCGGTTCGGCAGGGTGGGGACAAAGGGAAATTCCGGGAAGATCCGGAGCACCGTGTCGCAGGCGGCCACGGGATCCCGGTGGGGGAGGGCGCCCACGCCGGTCGCGAGAGTGCCCGGAGGCGTGATCCAGGCGGCCACGGGTCAGCCCCTCCGGATCCGGCACGCGTCCAGGAGCCTCTCCACGTCTGGGAAGAGGGACAGGTCCGTGTGGGGCAGGAAAGTGGCCCGTGTGTACTCGTCCATGAAGGAGGCCTCGGCGTTCAGCTCGATGTACGCGATCTTCCGGGCAATGTCGTCCACGATCCTCCGCTTCTTCCGGTCCATGAGCGCGATGTTGGCCCCCTCCACGGCACCATTGCCGATGTTCCGGATGCGTGTGATGGGCACCTCGGGGATGAGGCCGATGATGATGGCATGCTCCTTGTTGAGGTAGTTGCCAAAGGCCCCGGAGAAGAAGATCGAGGTGATCTCATCCCTCCGGATCCCGGCGGCGCCCATCAGGGTGAAGCAGGCAGCGAGGATAGAGGCCTTGGACATGATCAGGCTTTTCACATCGTTCTCGGTGATCACGATGTCCTTCCCGATGGCCGTCTCTTTTGCCCACGCCACCACGAACTCGGGGAAGTGGGCCCCCTGGCGGATCCGGGGGGACCGGATGGAAGTGTTGATCCTCCCGGTGCGGTCGATGACGCAGGCCCGGAGGAGATCCGCGATCAGGTCGATGAGGCCGGAACCGCAGATCCCCCGGGGCTTCACCCGGTTGATGGTCTCGTACGCCGGGTCAAGGGTCTCCAGGTCCAGGGAGATCTTCTCGATGGCGCCGGGGTTGGCCCTCATGCCGAAGAGCACCTCACCCCCCTCCAGGGCAGGCCCTGCCGCGCCCGCGCAGGAGAACATCCACTCCCGGTTACCCAGCACCACCTCGAAGTTGGTGCCGATATCGATGAGGAGTGACACTTCCTCGCGCTCGGCCATCCCGGCTGCCAGGATATCGGCCACCACGTCTCCCCCGATGAAGTCCGAGACCGCGGGAAAGACGAAGAGGCCGGCATTGGCGTTCACCCCGATACCGAGGCGATGGGCGGAGGCGGTGAGGTAGCGCCGCACCACCGGGACATAGGGCTCCTCGATCATGTAGGCCGGGTCGATCCCCATCAGGATGTGGGTCATCACCGTGTTCCCCGAGATCACCACCTCGTAGATCTCTTCCCGGTCGATCCCTGCCGTGTTGGCCGCGGCGGTGAGCGCAGTATTGATGCTCTCGGCTGCCAGCTGCTGGAGCCGGTCCAGCCCGCCCTTCCGGGCATAGTTCACCCGGGAGAGGATGTCCTCGCCGCAGCTGATCTGCCGGTTGTAGTTTGAGGTGACGGCCAGCACCTTCCCGTCCACCAGGGACCGGAGGTACACCACCACCGTGGTCGTGCCCAGGTCCACTGCCGCCCCGTAGAGAAACGCGGCGGTGTCCCCCTTTTCCACGTTGATGAGCCGGTAGCCGCCCGGGACCAGCGCGACCGTCGCCGTCACCTTCCAGCCGGAGTCCCGCAGCACCGCCGGGATCGACCGGAGGACCTCCAGGGGGGCATAGATCTTCTCGGCGACGGGTCCGCCCTTCTTCTGGATCCCCCAGAGGAGCCGGGTCAGGTCAGGGGAGGGGTCCTCCAGGGTGGGGGGCTGGAGATCTAGTGCATACTTCCAGACGGAGGGGTGGAGATCGGTCGCGATCCCCAGCGACTCCACGAGAATTTTCTGCTCCTGGATAAGCGTGGACTCCGGGATGAGGACCTGCACATCCCCCTCCACCATTGTCTGGCAGGCCAGGCAGGCACCGTTCTCCCGCTCTTCGGGAGTGAAGTACTTTCCGTACTTCTCCCGGTCAAAGTCCGCGAGCCCCGATTTCAGGTATACCACGCATTTCCCGCACTTTCCCTGCCCGCCGCAGACCACGTTCATCTGGATCCCGGCCTTCTGGGCCGCCGCGAGGATGGTGGTTCCCGGGTCAACGGCGATCTTGCGGTAGGCGGGGAGGAAGGTCACGGACGGCATGGACGGCTCCGGGGCTCCCGGAAAGATCGGGGCTCACCCTTCATGAGGGAGGGTGGGCCATCCTGCCATAAGTGGTTTCCCGTTTCCCCCTGCAGGAGTGGAGATGCCATGCCTCAACCAGGGGAGGTCTTCTTCCAGGACTGCTCCAGGAACTCCGGTACCTCGGCCGCATCCCGGGGCCCCACCAGCACCTTCCACCCGGTAGCCTCCTCCACCCTCCCTGAGAGGGGGGCTGCGTAGCCGGGCAGGACCAGGGTCCGGTGACCGGTCTCGGCCTCCACGCTGAACCGCTGGAGGGAGTCCCGGATCATGGTCTCGTTCAGCTTACCGGAGGCTACCGCCGTGAGAACCGAGAAGCCTTCCGTGTCCACGAGAAGGAGGAAGCAGGAGATCCGGGAAGCCTCCAGGTACCCGAGGAGCGTGAAGTAGGTGAGGGAGAAGTTCACGGTGAGGAGCAGGGGGTCGCCCCGGGCAGGATTGCCCACCCGGTAGATCCCGGGGGTCATCTGGATAGGTTTCTGGGGATCGGTGTAGATGTTCTGCCGGAGGGTGAGGGTGGCGAGGAGGGATGCGGGGCTCCCGGGGGTGGTGACCATCACCCCGGCGTACTTCAGGATGCCCAGGGAAAGGGTGGCCTGCTCCCGGCCGGGGACGGTGGCGTCCAGGTACACCGGGTACCCGAGCTCCGGCGCGGAGCGGGCCAGGGCCCGTCGCCGGATCAGGGTCGAGGTCTGGAGGAACTCCCCCAGGGTCTCCGGCGCCGGGTCCAGCACCAGGTCCGGGACCCCAGCCGCCGCGCACTTCCCGGCCAGGTCCCGGAGCGCGTCAATCCCCCGTGCCCGCACGGCCAGCGGCGCCCCGTACCGTTTCGCGAGGGTGCACATGGCCCCGAGGTTCTCTGCCGTGGCGGCATGGATCAGGGGCCGGTAGTTGCCGCATTCAGCGAGGGCAGCCTCCATGGAGGTCGGCGATCCCGCGATCAGCACCTCGGGAAACTCCGCCGTCTCCTCCACCACCCGGACCGCCTTCCCGAAGGCCTCCGCTGAACCGGAGTCGTTCCGGATGGCGATACCGTTCACCCGGAGGAGCTCCCCGATGCGGGGGAAGACCTCGTCCTTCACCCGGGATGCCACCCCCCGGATCTCCTCTGCGGTCTCGCGGTCCGAGACCTGGAACAGGATCCCGGGAGGGTGGACAAAGGATTTGTCGTGCCGGAAGAGGACAATCTCCTCCCCGACCGCGAAGGACCGCTCGCCCACGCCTATCTTCACCCGCCGGATGGGCGGCTGCGTGGCCCCTTTCAGGAGCTGCCTGGTCGCCTCGTCCAGGTACGGGCAGGTCCCGGCATCGGCCTTCCCCGAGGCCAGCTTCATGGCAAAGGTCAGGCAGGTGGGAAAGCCGCACTCCTTGCAGTTCTTCTTGGGCAGGATCTTGTAGATGTCCAGCGCCTTCAGGGCCATGATCTCCCGTCACCCCCCTCCCTGCGCCGGAGTTCCTTTCAGGCCTGCCGAGAGCGCGGAACATGCATCCCGCACTCTCTTCACCGACAGCGGGTGCCGGACGCAGACGATATCAGCACCTGCCACCGCGGCCGGGAAGGCGGCGTGGAACTCCCAGGAGAGGGCCCGCTCCTGCCGCTCGGCGGGTGCCGCATCCCGCACCTCTCTCACGGTCAGGGAATCCGGCGCGGCAGAGAGAACAGGCATGGCGAGATCTGCATCCCCCTTCAGGGCCGCGAACCGGATCCGCTCCATCACCGAGTAGGAGTACTCGAACCCGTAGCCCAGGGCCCCGGTGTAGGGATCGATGACGATCCGGTCCGCGGGAACGCCGATCTCACGCAGCAGGATGTTCAGCTGCTTCGCCAGGTTGATATCGATGGGCGACTGGGCGATCACCGCGTGGCCGTAGGCAAGCGCGGCGGCAGCGATGGAGCGGTAGCGGTCCGCCTCCGCCGTGCCCAGGAGGAGCCTTTCACCGGCCCCGGCCTCCCCGCACCGCTGGAAGACGTCGCTGTCGATGGCAGGGTCGCCGGAGCCCTCGATGATCAGAGGGAGGGTGGTCGCGGCCAGCACGGACTCCACGGTCCTCTTCACCCCCTCAAGGTCCGCAACCTGGCGCCGGTGGGTGGAGGTGAGGTGGAGGCGGACGAGATCTGCCCCGTACGCCTTCTCCGCCTCCCGTGCCCATGCCGCCGGGTCCCCGGCCAGGTCACCCACCTGCTCCCTCACCACCGGTGGCCAGAGCGCGGGATCATCGCAGATCTCAAAGGCGATGAGGGGCCGTTTCCCGCAGGGAACCTCATCCGGCAGGAAGGGAAGGTCCCGCGATCCCCCGATGCAGTACTGGACAGACCGGGTTCCCCCCTCGCCCCTGGTCGCCCCCAGCACCACCCGGCCGATGGTTCCGGTCCACTCGCTCGGTTCAGCCACGTCCGCCACCCCCTCACACCAGCGGGCTCATGGAGAGGGCCGGGTGTTCACGTCTCGTCAGGAACTCAATGAGCTGCTCCAGCGTGGGCGCGGTCTCCTCATCCGCGATTTTCCCGAGGAGCTCCGGGATACCGAGGGTGGTGAGGCGTGTGTTCAGCCGGTCCCCCAGTTCCTCCTTCAGGATCCGCGGCATCCAGACCAGCCGCCCGATCCCCCCTTCCGCCTGGAGGAACCGCTCTGACAGGATATAGCCCTTGGAGATGCCGGCAAAGCCTGGCGTCTGGGCCCCGCCGCCGATGGTACCGGCGAGCGTCGAGAAGGTCATCCCCATGGGGGTGTCCCCGGCGTACTCCCGGTTCACCACCATGATGCCGTTCACCTCGGGGAGCACCGCAGCCACGCACTCGAAGCAGCCGCAGCAGGTCATGGGGTATTCCATGATCCCATAGAGTGCGCAGCGGCTCACCTCCCCGTGGGAGGCCTTCCGGACAAATTCGTTCACCCCCTCGAACTCCCCCCGCTGTGCGTCAATGGTGCGACCCTTTGCGACCGGCTGGTTCGCGCCCGCCGGTGCAATCTCGTAGGCGATCTTCCCGTCCAGCCAGCTGATGGCCCCGCAGAGGGCCGGCCGCTGGGGGGTGATGACACAGACATGGTTGGGGGCAAAGGTCTGGCAGAGGATGCAGGAGTAGAAGGTATCCACGTCCCCGTCCTTCATCCCCATCACCCGCTCGTCCCGCTCCCGGTACACGGCCTCTGCCTCCTTTTCGGCTGCGAGCACCTTCTCCCGGTCGGTGATGAGCGTTACCTGGACGGCGTCCAGCAGATCGGGGAAATCGATCCGGAACTTGGCCTGGATCAGCGTCCCCAGGTGCTCCATCCGGAGGCCCTTCGCCACCGCATCCTTCGCGAGCCGGACCCAGATCAGGTTCCTCTGGGCCACGTGCCAGGTGCCCTCGCCGTAGTTGACGAAGTTGTGGATCTTGCGCTCCAGTACCGGTTCGAAGTCCTTCCGCATCCGGGCGCCAGCCACCTCCACGAGGATTCCCAGGGGTACCGCGGACCCCGGCTTCATCTCCCCTGCATCGGGGCCGATGAGACGGATCAGCCCGTCCTTCACCCCCCCCGCAGGTCTCATCCGGAGGAGCTCGAAGGCCGGAGACCGTCCCCCGCCGAACTCCACGTGCATCTCCTCCTTCCGGATGGACTTCCCCTCGAATGCCGGGGAGCAGGCCATGGGGATGGGGATGGCGGTGACCTTCACCCGGATCTGGCGGAGCTCCATACCCCGGGTGACCGCCTGACCTGAAGAAACGGCGATCCAGTCACCGCCCTCGTATCCCCCCGCGGTGAGGATGGGAATGCCCAGGTCCCGGAGCGAGTCTGTCGCGGCCACGTCGGTCGCCGCGAGGCCGGGGAAGACCACCACAAAGGCCCGGGCCCGTTCCTTCGCATAGGCCACGAGCCGGCCCGCATCACCGGGTGACACTCCTCCGAACATCATGGCCACCCGCGCCAGGATATCGGCGAAGTGGACCCCGGCATCGGGAGTGGAACCCAGGGGCACCAGCCGGTAGTCCAGCCCCACCTTCACCCCTGCCTTCTGCAGGATGGGGACGACAGGCCCGGCCAGGAAGGTGAGCATGTACTTCTCCTGGAGCTCCCGGGCGATGGCGGCAGCGGCGTCCGGGCTGTCGGGGGTGCCGGTGAGGAGTGCCAGGCCCAGGATGGACCCGTCCACGAGTGTGTAGCCCAGTTTCCGGATCACGGTGTCCGGGACAAAGCCGGTGTACGGCGGGGGGTCCGGCCCCTGCCCGGCGATCCGGGCAGCCCTCAGGCACTCGGCAGCCACCAGGGGATGGCTGCCCGCCTTCGCGTATGCATCCCGTGCCCCGTCGGCATCGTGTACCGCGATACCGGTGAGGGCAAAAGCGATGGGGAGGTGGTAGGCGGTCTCCGGGTGCTGCAGCGCGCCCGAGAGCGTGTGCATGCCACGCTCCAGCTCCTCGCGCCCGTTCTGCACCGCGATCCTGATATCTGTCATACCAGTAACCTTCGGGTATGACATGGGCATCCGGCCTTCATATTGGCTCCGCATGGCGGGCAGGGAGTCCAGCGGCTCATGGCCGGAAGGAAGCGGCAAGGAGGAGGTCCCGTATCTACGGACGGGCAAGAATTCGGCTCGGTTTCCGCCCGCCCATTCGTGAACCATACCTTTAAAATCGTGAGAGGGAAAAAAGAATGGATAATGATCGTCCCGACAAAGATCTTCTTCACAAAAGGTGTCGGAATTAATAAAGACAAGCTGGCATCGTTCGAACTGGCACTGAGAAAGGCCGGGATCGAGAAATGCAATCTGGTGCACGTTTCCAGCATCTTTCCCCCCAACTGCCGGCAGAGCTCCACAGAAGACGGCCTGAAGGAGCTCTTGCCCGGGCAGATCGCCTACTGTGTCATGGCCCGGAACGAGACGAACGAACCGAACCGGCTCATCTCCGCTGCCATCGGCCTGGCACGGCCCAAGGCCAACGAGGAGTACGGCTACCTCTCCGAGCACCATGCCTATGGCGAAACGGATGAGAAGAGCGGGGAGTACGCCGAGGACCTGGCCGCAACCATGCTTGCGACAACGCTGGGGATCGAGTTTGACCCGGACCAGGCGTGGGAGGAGCGGGAGCTGATCTACAAGGCCAGCGGGAAGATCATCCGGACCACCCACATCTGCCAGTCCGCCCAGGGAGAGAAGAACGGCAAGTGGACCACCGTCATTGCCGCAGCCGTCTTCCTCACGGATTAATACCTTTTTTCCTTCCCCGGAATCCAGGTCTCACTTTTCTTTCTCCTGTCCTCATCATCGGGTTGTGGCGGGAGGGGCGTCGTGCACCCTCCCGGTTCCGCCCCCCCCCCTGAAGATGGGGTGAGCCGTTCTTGTATCTGTCATGGTGCGGTGGTTACTCCCCACTCCTCATATCGCGACGGCCAGGACCAGGATGAGAACCGTTGTCGCGCCCCCCAACGCTGCCACCACCCGTGCCGTCCTGCTCCGGAGGAGGACCGCGGCAGCGATGCAGATGCCGAGGTACGGGAGGAGGGTGGTCATGACCGAGATACCGGCGAGGATGTCGAACCGGTTCGAGAAGAAGAGGAGCGCGGAGGGCACCAGGCAGGCGAGGAGCAGCGCGGGGACCGGCGTGCCCTGGCCCCCCAGGCCGGCAAGGATCCCCATCCCGTGCCCTTCCGCCAGGTTCTGGACCACCCGCGAGGTGCCGATGATGTAGGCGTTCATCGCCGAGAGCATGGCGATGATTCCCACGAAGGCGACCACCGGTCCTGATTGGGACATAACGACAGATGCGGCCTCTGCCACGGGTGCGGGGGAGGCGGCCAGTATCGCGGATCCGGCTGAGCCTATCAGGGCCAGGTTCAGCCCCAGGTAGATCAGGATCACGATGGTCAGTACAAGGAAGAGTGCCCGGGTGATGAGGGACGGGTCCCGGGTCTCGTCCACGGGGATAGCGCTGATCTCAAAGCCCGTGAAGGGCCAGTACACGATCACCAGGGTGGCAGCAAAGGCCGGGAGGGTAAAGGGGACGGTGGGAAGGAAATGCTCCACCTGGATAAACGGCACCAGGAGCAGGGTGAGGGCCACCAGGGGCACGACCTTGAGGAGTGTGAGGATGTTCTCCGTCCAGCCCGAGAGGAGGATTCCCCGGAGGTTGATGGCCAGGAGGACGAGGATGATCCCGATCTCGGCGGGGAGGATCCAGGAGATCCCGAAGAAGGTGAGATACTGCCCGATACCTGCCGCGATGGTGGCGGTGCCAAAGACGGAGGAGACCAGGTAGCAGAGGACGAGAGCCAGCGAGACCCGGGGGCCGAAGACCCGGCGGAAGATGGCAGAGAAGGCGCCCGTGCCCCTCCATTCCGCCGATGTCCATGCCAGGCAGAGCATGACGCAGGTGGCAGAGACGGCGACCACGAACCATGCCAGGAGTGAGAGGGATCCCAGAAGGCCGGCCGCAATCCCGGGTACCACGAAGATACCGGAGCCGATGGTCCCCCCCACCCCCAGCGAGACCAGCTCGACGAGACCGAGGGACTTCCGGTAACCTCTCCCGGAGGGAGTCTCCGCAGGCATACCTTCGAACCTCTCTCAAGAGTATCCACCATGCCGGGATATGAAGGCGGCCGGTTCACGGTGGCGGTCCCGAGGATCATCATGATTGACACTCAACTTCGGAAGTGGCCATCCCCGGAGTATCTTACTTCCGAGAATGCAGATTATTGGTGGGACGCTCCGGGGGGAACCTGGCGGTTCCCCCCGCCGCGTGGGCGCCTCCCCTCCCCGAGAGGATGGGCGGATCTTCTGTTTCCTCCGACACCAGGCTGTTCCGGAAAAGGATGGATCTGGCTCTCCTCACGGGGGTGGGACCGGGAGGGGGCGGGCCCCCTCCCGTCGCCCTCCCCCAATAGGGATGGGGGATCACGTGATACCGTGATGGGGGATCTCCAAGGGATCCCGGGATAGGTATTTTCCTCTCTCGGAATCCGGATCCATGACTTACCCACACCAGGGCTCTCCCACTTTCATCCCCCGCACGGCCCGGATTCATGGGGCGGGCCGGTGGAGCCGCCTGCATGAACACGGGAGACGATCTGAAGCGGTTCCTTGAGGGAGGGACCGGCTGGGAACGGATGCAGACCACGGTGGCAGGGATCGGGATCCTCCGGATGCCCGCCTCCGGCGCCCGGTTGCAGAGACTGGCGGTGGAGGTGAACCCTGTCACCCCCCGGGGCACCCGCATGAAGCGACGGGGCCTGGTCATCCGCTCCCCGGACGAACTGGAGGCTTTCCGCTCCCTCCTTACCAGCCCGAGGCTGGAGCACCTGATGACAGACCTTGCAGCCGTGAACCCTGCCCCGCCCCAGGTGTTGCAGGATACAGGAGGAGGGGGTCCTGTGCTGGAGATCTGAGCGATGGGGTGCCGGCCGGGTCTTCAGGGAAAGGAGAAGGAGCCGTATCTCCCCCCACCGCCGGGGTGGAGCACCAGGTGCCCGGACCGGAGGGAATCCACCGCTCCGGCCACCGCCGCGTTGACTTCCCGGATCTCCCCGACCGGCACATCCACCAGCACCGCGATCTCCGTGCCGAAGGCAGCGACGAGTTCGCCGTAGAGCCGGCGGCACTTCGCGGTATGGGGAGAGGAGGTGGAGAGCACCCGCTGGATGATCTCCCCAAGGGGGATCAGGTGCAGGTAGGGCGGGCGGGGGGCAGGAGGGCTGTCCGAGAGTTCCCGGGCCCGGTCCTGGACCCCCTTCTTGATCCGCCCCCGGTCATCGGGGCACCGCCAGCCCAGGGCCACGGCCTCTTCCAGGGAAAACTGGCGGTAGCACCGGGTGCAGGCCGTGCGGTTGTACTTGCCCTCCTCCGGGAAGAACCCGGCATTCATGACGACAGCACCCTTCCGCACGGCATCCAGCACACCCCTGCAGGTGAGATCCCTCACCGAGAGGCGGGTAAACTCCCGGCCCAGCCGGACGGGCGAGGGGCTGTGGGCATCCGAGTTGGTGAGGAACGGGACGCCGCGGAGCTCGCTGATCCCGGCCCCGTAGGAGGAGTCCGCCGAGAGCCCCAGTTCAAGGAAATCGATGGGCTCGGACCCGTAGCAGGCGGCCACGCGGTCAAAGGAGGCGAAGAGGGAGGTCCAGGGGGTGAAGGCGTGGGCGGGGCCGACGAGGCCCCCCAGGGCATGGACCTGCTCCGCGATGGCCTCGCCGCCCAGGTCCACCCGGGGCCGCCCGCTGGTGCTGAGCCGTACCGGATCGGTCTCCAGGTGTCCCCCCAGTTCCTCAAAGTCTGCCCATGACTCCAGGAGAATCAGGTGGTGCACCCGGTCCCGGTCCTCCACCTCGCCGGTGGGGATCACCAGGATCCCGGATCCTGCATCCGGTGACTCCATCCACATCCGTCTCCAGCCGGGATGGAGCCCGTCGCCGCTCCCCAGCACCTGGAGACCCTTGATCCGAGAGGCCTCCCGGAGCCGTGCGGGAAC
>Ga0153915_10006754_pt1 | contig 10779 bp, 13 predicted proteins | sample Opewatmetagenome_2_FD_107003 | JGI IMG/M metagenome (GOLD analysis project Ga0153915, IMG submission 107003) | Freshwater wetland microbial communities from Ohio, USA - Open water 3 Core 3 Depth 3 metaG | ecosystem: Environmental > Aquatic > Freshwater > Wetlands | place: USA: Ohio, Lake Erie...
GTTTGTGGGCACGCTACTTGGGATGGACAGGCGACAATCAAGGGAAGCGGCCTATTCTGTCCCAGACCAGATAGTGGCTGCTTCAGAGCATAAGATGAGAACAGAATCCGTGTCCCCTGGAGTTGAGATTGTCAAGGAGGACGGATAAGATGCACAGGACGATAAGAAGGAGATATGTGCTCTTTCATCTTCACAGGGTCGGTCCGCTCATTGACGCCCGGCGCCTGTCAACTGCCATCTGGAAGAGCTTTCTCTCACTTTTTGGTGAAACCTCCGTAGCAGACTCCAGACTCTTCATAAATGATTATGATGAGGAGAGCGGCTTGGGTATCTTGCAGTGCAATGCGGAGTCAGTGGACAACGTGCTCGCATCGGCAGCGCTCCTGTCTTCGATTGACGGCACTCGAGTTTCATTTGAACCAGAGCAGACGTCAGGCACGCTGAAAGGACTAAAACGATAGCGCCTGCTCAGGACAGGATGACAGGTACTTCGACTGCTTTTCTCCTTCTCAGTACAAAGGCGCGACTCAACCAAGTCCCCGTGGTCCTTGATGCTATCAGCCACACAACCGGGTTAAGACTCATGTTCTGGAGGTCTGCTTCCGATGGCTGGGGCGGTGCAGGGTGAGAGTGGAATATCCCAACCAGTTCTTCGCCGCGTGTTTCAGCATCCAACAACAGCTCATATTCGGTCACAGGATCTATTTCGAACCTGATCCTTGACCGCAGAGCATTCTTCAGGAGTTCGACTCGTGTGACTGTGACAACGCTTCCCCCAAGATGGCCAAAGAGAAGACCAGCAGATTCCAGGGGTAGACAGTCTTGAGCATGACTGTAGAGCTTGGCAACGTTTTCCACTGACAAGTGTAAGACCTTACTCATATGGGCCGGCTCCATCTGTACAGTCTTCTCGATTTCACCAGTGCCTACGCAAGCCTAGAACACGCAGTGACCCGTGCTTTCAGCTTGAAAGTTGCCAGGTTCTGGCGGGCACTCCAGCGTGTGAGTGCACAGTCTTCTAGGTCTTAACCTTGGTGACTGTCACCTTCAGGGAAGGTGTGCTCGACCATTTTTCACAGAACTCTGAGTTCCTTCCCCAGTATGCGATCCTCCGTCTTGGACATGACGGCATACAGTTCTATGTGGTCGAGGATTTGCTTGGCGTTTCGTATCTTCTTTTCAAGGAGTTCTTGAATCTGGAAGATGCCAGTGGCATTGCTCATAGAAATCTCAATCCTCACGGTCTTGGTTTCACCCTTCTTGATCTCGACACTGTTGATTGCCATGGCTGACGCAGAGTGGATATTGACACTTCCCGCTTCAAATGGGATGCGTGCTCTGCCTTTTGTCATGTCAAGTGCGTCTGCCACACCAGCGACACCTGCTTCGACCGTGCTTGGTGTTATCATCTTGTCATGGCTGTGAATTGCGTGAAGTACGTGTCCTCTGATGTGGACCTGCTTGTGTCGGTCGTTCGGGTACACCTTCTCCAAGATCCTGTTGATTATGGGTGTTGCTAGCATCAGAGAGAACTCATTGTGTCTCTCGCGGTGCACGCTCATTCCTATGTCGTGCAGATAACAGGCGAGCAAGACAACAAGCTCTGAGTCCTCGAATGTGCCAGTTTGCTCCTGTACTATCGAGGGCTCTACACCCGGTCTCAGTGTGCGCAGAAGCTGAATCCCGTTCATAGTGACAACTAGCGAGTGTGTGTGGCCATGGTCCGAAAAGCTCAGTCTGTCGATCGCCATTCTGTTGGAGTCTTCAAGCATCGTCTTGACTTCAATGTCATTCTCAAGTTCGTCAAACGCCAACTCGCAAATCTTGCTGTCTGCAATCAGTGCATGTATTCGGTCTTTGAGCGTGATCTTTTGCTTCTGAAACTTCAACGCTCCTTCATTCTGCTGTTTCTTAGTCTTTGACACTATTTCCGTGCCCCTCTGTTCTATGTGCGAATTGATGTACGCTGGTTCCCCCTCCGTTGAAATGGAGAGAAGAGGGCTGAATGGAAGTTCGGTCGATGCACATATGGATTCATCTGTGGCGGCATTTGCTTCGAGATGACAGGTTGCTGCGAGGGGGCTTCAGATAGTTTCCTCCCCGAGTCCTTGATAGGTCTGTTCCGTAGATAGTACGCGGACACTATGAGGATGTAGGACAGATATCCGAGTACCTCCAATGCTGAGGGGTTTCCATCGTAGCCAAACAAAGACTTGGCCAGACCCCCGATTAGCCCATCTTCGTGAAGCAAAGGATAACTGCCATCGGGAAGTAGGGGCGGGTTGATATTCCACAGCTGAAGTGGACCTATCAGGAGTAGCCCTCCATCCTGCAGCTCTTGTATCCCATATGCCACCATTCCAGCTGCGAAGAGGATGAGGAAGGCGGACGTCCATTTGAAGAAAGAACGAAGACTGATGTGAAACGACCCACGATATATGCCGAAACCTGCTATTGTTGCCAGAAACAGACCTGCACCAATCCCAACGTAGGTCTGGAACGCATCCTCCACTGCCAGTGCCATTGAGAAGAGAACAAGCTCAACGCCCTCACGCAGTATGAGCGCAAAGCTCACTAGAAGCAACCCAATACCGCCACGCAGGCCGGCTTGCCTCCCTGCCGACGCTTCTATCTCAGACGAAATCCTTCCGCCTGACTTCCACATCCAGAGTATCATTGAAGTAAGTAGAACGGCAGCCACAAGGACAACCACGCCTTCAAACACTGAGAGACCCGGTCCCTCGAATGTACCCCACACAGCGGCCATTACCAACGCCACCCCGATGCTTGTCAAAGCGGCAAGGATGACCCCCACAGCAACGTATCTGCCCAGGTTCAGGAGGTCCGACTTTCGTAGGTATGACAAGATCACGGCAACTATCAGGGCGATTTCAATGCCCTCGCGCAGTGACACGACTAGGGAGGCTACTATCGTCTTCAGCACCTTCTCATTAACTATTGTGAAGAGTGTCGCTTCGCCATTTAAACTATAGCGTATGTTCCTCCAACGACGGGTCAAAGAGCCGGAAACAAGAGGCGACAAAACGCAACTAGGAGGAAAATCTACGTTGATGCAGTCCGACTGACAGCAGTCCTGCACAGATCAGCAGTACTCCGCCTATGAGAGTCAAGTCGGCCAAGATGAAACCCTGCGAGAGTAGCCAAGCACCTGCTGTAGAGCCCACCGCAAATCCCGCGATGCCTATTGTCTGTAGGAAGGACACGATTTCACTGGAGCCGGTAGTATGGACATGCTCGTGCTTGTGGCTTGCCAGAGAGATGGACAACCCTTGTGCACGAGCCAGGTAGTGATGTGGGTGATCGTGAACTAACTCGGTCGTTCCAGCAAAGCTCATCGCGGCATCGTTTCTTGAAGGTTCAAGGAAGCCCTCAGAAACACCTGCGACTATGAGAAGGGACGTCAGCAGCGGGAAGGACGATGCGCCTGGATACAGCATGACTGTAGCGCCCTTCAGAATCAGACTCATGAGCAGAGGGCCTAGGTGTCCGACACGGTCCACATACCGGCCTGCGTACACCTGCACGATGCCCCACACAATGTCGCCGACTAGATATCCGAGCCCGATTTGCTCCATTGGGATTCCATTTCCTTCAAACAGTATTGAGAGACCCGGCGTGTAGATACCATGTGAGAAATCGTAAATCAGATAGACACAGGCAAGGATCAAGACTCGTCTTGATGACACGATCTTCGCAAGAACACGGATATGCGTGTGACCGGGCGCGTGTGTTGAGAGCGCAGTATGCTTGGCCACTCCTCCAACACCCCGTGCCACCGTGATGACAAGAACAGCGGCTGAGAGAACGGACATCGCAGCCCCGACTAACATGATCACCCGAGTCTGGCTCGCCGCTATGAGGAGGGCAAGATATTCCACGGCCCATCCTGCGAGCCCCTGGCCAATCGCAGACCCGAGAAACATCGCTGCTAGAAGAGTACCAACACTCTCGCCACGGGAGGGACCAAACTCTGCCGATACGCGGATGATCAGAATGATGAGAAGACCAGACCCCACGCCCTCCGTGATGCGTGCCACTGCCAGAACGGTACTATCCGAAGTAACTCCAACAATCAGGGCAAACAATGATAGTAGTCCGCCAGCGACAAGAAGGGTGTTCCTTCTTTCGTGTACTAGTCTGCTGACAACTAGTAGGCCGACAATCTGTCCCATCGACGAGAAGGCGCTGCCCCAAGAGATGAGTGCCTCAGAACCCCCCAGATCCAGTACTTGGAAAGGAAACAGGAAGCGGAGAAGACCACTCATCAGCCCCAATGTGAAGATAGCTGTGAACATGTTGATTATGACTGGATTCTCCCTGAGAAGCCAACCAGTCTTCTCGTGCTCTTCAGCCACGTACTTCCCTTTTCCCCTACAGGCGCACTGGGTTCGGTCCTATCTTCCTAACCTCGTCTGCAAACCGGTTGATTTCGGCCGCGAACTTGTCGCCCTCCGCGGCACTCACGAACACCATCTTCACGCGCCCCTCGTTAAGGCCTAGCTGGCCGATCAGTTTCCTGGCAAAACGAACCCTCCTCTCTGCACCCAAGTTTCCCGTCTTGTAGGCGCAGTCGCCCGGATGACAGCCCACAACCAGCACGCCGTCTGCACCCTCCTGTAACGCTTTCAGAATGAAGTTGATGTCGAGACGTGCAGTGCATGGCATTCGGATGATTCTGGCGCTCACATCATATTGTATCTTCATCGTTCCCGCTAAGTCAGCGGCGTTGTACATGCATTGCATGCATCCGAGCACAATGAGGTTCATGTCTTTTGGAGGCATCGGAAGTCAACCATCCAGACGGGCGCGAGTCGGCGAGGTCCGATGCGGCATATAATCTTTCACTTGTGCTCTGTCTTCCCTGTGGCGAAGATGAAGCAATGCCCGGCGTCAGAACAGCCCGGGCACACCGTTTCGGACTTGTTTCAAATCACAAATCCGTCAGTCATTCTGTCCACCCTGACATGATGTTGTACGAGGAGCATGACCCCGGAATAGGAGAGAAAACAGCTTAGACGACCCAGATACTGCTTGGTACCGTGCAGCATGATGCGTGACTACGGCCTTTCTCAGTGCTGTCCTGCAGTCCGAGTTTCTCTTGGTCGTACAGCCGAGTTTCTCGATTGGACTTATCTTGCTTTGACCTCACCTTGGTTTTCCTCCTTCTCATACTCTAGGCAGGCTTGTGTGCCTCTACCTCAGCACTGTACACCAGTTCCACGAACGGTTTCTTGGAAACAACCTTGACATCATGGAACCCTGCGGCACGGATCTTGCTCAGGTATACTTTCTCATCAAGAGCTCCTGCCACACATCCAGCCCACGCGTCCGGATCGTTTCTAACGACCTTTGGTAGTTCCCCTTTTGTCACGATGTCTGAAACCATGAGCCTTCCACCCGGCTTCAGGACCCTGTAGGCCTCCTTGAACACCTTGTCCTTGTCGGGCGCGAGATTGATGACGCAGTTAGATATGATTACGTCGACGGTATCGTCTTCCAGAGGCAGGCTCTCGATGTCACCCAGTCTGAACTCGACGTTGCCAAGTCCCATTTCCTCTGCGCCTTTCTTGGCCAAGTCAATCATGTCCTGAGTCATGTCCACGCCGATTGCTCGGCCAGTGGGGCCCACCGCCCTTGCGGCCAGGAATACATCAATGCCGCCACCGGATCCCAGGTCGAGGACGACCTCTCCTTGTTTCAGTCCAGCAAGAGCAGCTGGGTTACCACATCCTGCACTGGCTGCCATAGCGCCTTGAGGCAGTGCGGCAAGCTGGGTCTTCGTGTAACCTATCATCTCAGCGTACTGCTCCTTGGACACTGGTCCGCAGCACGAACACGAACATGGGGCTTCGGCCCTCTTCGCTACAGCGGAGTAGTGCTCCTGCACATGTTTCTTAACAGACTCACCTTTGGCTCTCATTCAATGACCACCACATTACAGGGTGCCAGATATCACGTTATTGGATGCCCGATACAACAAGATATAAATATATTGGTCACCCAATACGACTTATGTCACGGGTCCCGGATTCGGAAGAATGCTGTCCGCCATCGTGTTGTGACATGCGTGGTATGCTCTCATTTCAGATTCTATGGGAATTGAGCAAGAAGCCCATGAACGGACAGGAACTCGCAAGACGAATTGCCGAACGCCGTGGAAGCCGACCGACCCCGGGCACCATCTACCCCGCACTCAGGGACTTAGCCGTCCGCAAGTTGATTGACGGGACCTCGGATGGAAAACAAGTCGTCTACACTCTGACAGAAACGGGCAAGCAAGGTCTCGTGGAGGCACGCCGCTACTTCTATCATGCGTTCGGAGATATCTTCGAGGACTGTAAGACCAGTCACTCGGTCTAGGTGCGTGTAGCGACTTTAGATGACCTTCCGGGTGTTTCTTTCTGGTCAGCAAAATACGTACAAAGTGCATTGACCATGAGAGTCACAGACTCCTCTCCCTAGATAAGCAAAGGATCACGAAACCCCATCAGGACTTTCAAGTAGTCCGTCGGCCATGCGGCTTCACCTCGTTAGCCCAAGTATTTGGCAAACACGTCGTTGATTGCCAGAATCAGCCCGTCAAGGGCGCTCCCCGGCTCGAGAAGGTCGGAAGTCAGTTGCGTGTCTGGCGTTCCCGAACCGCTCCGGGTCATGATGTGCCCTTTCACAGTCAGGAACTTGATTACGTAGATCCATGTACCATCCTTGTAGGAAATCAGCATGTCGAATGCAATATGTGGCAATACGCCAGCAAATGAGTCATTTGAAGCATAAGTCTGGCTCAGTCCATCGTGCAAGGCATTGTTGATGTCTTCCACTTCAGTAGCACTTGCTGTGAAGCTTGCATCATATAGTGTCGCATTGTACGGACCAAGAGAGTCATTGACAAAAGATGCTGTGACAAGCCACCCACCGAAAGAATCCGGAGAGAATGTGGCATCCATGAGTTCCGGGTACAGTACATCCGACGTGTTACCACACATTCGAATGGATGATATCCGTGACTCTCCGCCCAAGCCGGGCAGATCAATCCAGCCAGTGTATACAAGTCCTGCAAACGCAGCTGAAACGACTACCACTACCAAGACAGTTGCCTGTATTCCCCTGTTGACCAACTCTTTTCTCCTTCCAGTGGACCACTACGGCCATGATGCCTTTTGCCTCTTCTGGTCAGCGAACACTGTACCCTCACCACTGGACAGGTCCGGCCCATCTGATTGCCGGATAGCACCGTAAATGACGCAGATGGGTGCTTCATGGGTTTCTTCTGGATTTCTTGTCATTCACTTGGGCGACACTAGTGTTTGTGTTCGTGCCCGCCGGTTTCCTCTCCTTCCTCACCGTGCTCACCGCCACCCTTGATGCTGGTATACAGGTGCTGGGAGTAGAGAACGAAACCCAAGTATGCATGCACAAACTCTCTTGCTGTACGCACGTCGTCCACAGTGTAGCTCTTCTTGGCTAGGGCATGCTTGAACCGCTCCTGCAGCTCCTCTTCCACGGTGTGTGTCAGAAATGCTATGACTTCCTTTGCATTGCCCTGTTCAATGGCCTTCTCCGCTCTTGGTACAACCGGTCCCCAGTCAAGTCCTGCCGGCTTAAGTCCTGTATAGGGAGCACCTTCTCCCTCTCGGTGCAAACGAACGACTGTTTCATAGAACCAGTAGTCTGCAAGTTCTGCAGCGTCTTTTCCAAGTTTTCTGACCCGGAGCGTTCTTTCAAACGCCTTCTTGATCTCGGTTTCATGTTTCTCTGGTGCCCATGGCAGAATCAGATTCGCATTGCCCTTCTCAAGGGCCATCTTCGCAGCTTTGACCACAGGTCCGTCCATAGTGTCACAGTGTGGGGGCATAGTTTCACCTTCAAATCCGATACTGTATTACTTCTCTAAGATAAGACTGGCGGACGTGCAAGTCCTTGCGCTTCAACAAGACCTGTTGGCGCCGAGTTTCATACAATCCCCCAGAGCCCGCAGACCACCAGTTGTGTTTCGGTAACTCATATTGCCTAATATACCATACCACCATATCTGAAACGACCAGCAGGCACATATCACGGCTCACGCAATTGCGGAAAGCGAATGGGGCTAGAAGGATGCAGTGCAGGCTTGAGAATGTCACGATTGACTACGAGATCCACGGCAAGGGAAGACCTCTCATCAGTATACATGGATTCCCTCTCGACCGTCGCGTGATGATAGGCTGCATGGAGCCTGTAGCCGGATTCGGTGGAGTTTGGAAACGGATATACTTTGATTTGCCAGGGATGGGAAAATCGCAGGCCGCGGACTGGATTTCCAGCTCGGACCAGATGCTAGAGGTCGTTCTTGAGTTCATTGATGCAGTTATACCAGGACAACGATTTGCACTGGCTGGCGAGTCCTATGGTGCATACATTGCGAGAGGGGTGGTTTCCCGCAAACGCGATTTGGTTGACGGACTGCTTCTCATATGCCCTCTGATTGTCGCTGACGCGCAGAAACGTGTTGTGCCGCCCCAAATAACACTCGTCAATGATCCAACCCTGATGTCTAGTCTGAAACCGGAAGATGCAAGCGAGTTCGGGTCGATTGCTGTTGTTGAAGAACCATGGATTTGGCAACGGTTCCAGAAAGAGATACTTCTCGGTTTGAGAAGCGCAAACAAATCATTCGTGGACAAGATAAGAGCAGAAGCCTACGGTTTCTCCTTCGATGTTGATGAGGCTGTGGGAACATTCCATGCACCGACGCTGATTGTCGTTGGGCGGCAGGACTCCACAGTGGGGTATCAGGATGCATGGGGCATACTCGCGAGCTACCCCCGAGGATCGTTTGCCGTCCTAGATTTAGCGGGACATAATCTGCAGATTGAACAGAGCGATCTGTTCAACGCTCTCGTAGAAGAGTGGCTCGTTCGAGTCGTGAAGTTCACAGAATGATTCCCGGACAGGCCAAGACCATTCAAAGATGCGTGCTAACAATCCCCCTGATTCTCTGCCCGAACTGTCTGGTTTATTTTGAAGTGAGTATAACATCACTCGAGGAATCCCAGAATGAAACCTTTCGAGATAATGAAGGGAGTCTATTGGGTCGGAGCAATAGACCATGATATACGCAACTTTCACGGTTACAGTTACACAGTGCACCATGGTACCACGTACAACGCATACTTGGTGGTCGGCAAGAAGATTGCACTTGTAGATGCTGTCTACGGACCATTTGCCGAGGAGATGTTTGACAGGATATCAAGGATAGTTGACCTTCAGAAGATTGACTACATGATTTCGAACCATACGGAGACAGACCACTCGGGCGCAGTTCCAGAAGTGCTGAGGAGAGTGCCAAACGCCACCCTCGTGTGTACTGCAAGGGCGATTGATGCGCTGAAGAAGCACTACCGGGACGGGTGGAAGATTCAGACTGTGAAGACAGGGGATGAGATCAACCTTGGAGGAAAGACTCTGCGGTTCTATGAGGCCCCGATGCTTCACTGGCCAGAGAGCATGTTCACTTACTATGTTGAAGAGCAGCTGCTGATGCCTAATGATGCGTTTGGCCAGCACTATGCCTCAGAGGAGCGGTACGCGGACGAGGTGGACCAGTACGTGCTCTGGAGGGAGGCTGAGAAGTACTATGCGAATATCCTGTGGCCTCTGAGCAGACAGGTCCAGAGGAAGATTGAGGAAGTGCTCGAGCTCAAGCTTCCAATCAAGATCATAGCACCGTCACATGGTCTCATCTGGCGAAAGGACCCGCTTCAGATCGTGACTAGGTACCTCCAGTGGGCAAAGGGTGAACGGACCACAGACAAGGTAGTGATCACATGGGACACCATGTGGCAGAGCACGACAAAGCTTGCCAGAGCCATAGCTGAAGGAATCAGGGATGAGGGCCTGACACCTCTGCTTCGGCTAATCCCGCACAGTGATCGTAGTGACACAATGGCTGAGTTGCTTGAGGCAAAGGGTATCCTGGTGGGTAGCTCCACTCTCCATAACGAGATTCTGCCCACTGTTGCCCCTATACTGTCCGATCTCGAAGTCCTAAAACCCGAAGGCAAGAAATGTGCGGCATTCGGCTCCTATGGCTGGAGCGGCGGTGCCGTCAAGAAGATCCAAGAGGCCATGGAACGGGGCAAGATGCAAGTGATCATGGAGCCGTTTACGGTCAAGTGGGTGCCTACGAAAGAGGAACTGGACAAGGCTTACGAGTGGGGCAAGGAGTTCGCCCAGAAAGTGAAGTGAGCCGCTTCTCATGTATCGTCTGAGAGCGTCTTCTAGAAGGATGCTCTCGGACGAGCTCAAAGACAAGCGCTGTCTGCAACAAAACAAGAAGCCGAATGAACACTTCTACTAGCGGTGCGGTTTTGCCGTGACCTGCACCACTTCCTCGTCCTCTGCCCGCCAGCTCGGGTAGACTATGCATAGGAAAGATAGATCTTCGTTCCCGGTGTTTTCTATGTATTGGACCGAACCCGGGGGAATGTACACTGTATCACCCGGGCCTGTTTCCGCAGTTTTATCATCAATGTGCATGATGCCGCGTCCCTTCAACAGATAGTACACTTCGGACGACGTTTTGATTCGATGCGGCAGTGTGCTTCTCTTCGATTTGACAGTGGCGTGAGCAAGACTGTATCCCAGCTTCGCGTCGCGCTTGTCGTGTAGTGGATTCAGAAGCTCGCGCAGACGAGTGTCATCTATGGCGGTGATCTCAGCGCACTCCCGTAGATGCTTAATCAGCATGAAAACCATCACCTTCTGGATTTCTCGCCTAGA
>Ga0153915_10006755_pt1 | contig 10779 bp, 10 predicted proteins | sample Opewatmetagenome_2_FD_107003 | JGI IMG/M metagenome (GOLD analysis project Ga0153915, IMG submission 107003) | Freshwater wetland microbial communities from Ohio, USA - Open water 3 Core 3 Depth 3 metaG | ecosystem: Environmental > Aquatic > Freshwater > Wetlands | place: USA: Ohio, Lake Erie...
AAGGCACCGATGGGAAACTTAGAGAATTCCAATGGAAATGCTACAGATCAAGAATGTGAAACCGCAAAGAACGCATAGCTCTGAATTCTGATCTCCGCGCAACCAGAGCCCACGCAATGTGCTGATGGGATCAGCCATGCTGCCTCTCCAGTCACACAGTTTAACAGTGTTACTGGACCAGCACCGGAAGACGATTCCGGCGAACCAATCATTTTCTAGGCACACCGTTCCGAGCGGTTTGTCGCCAATACCGAAGCAATCTTTTGCGGTTTGCGACCCTACCCTCCGGGTGCCAAAGCCGTAATTCTCCGCACCGTCCTCCTTCTCCGCAAACTGGATATCCAGGCTGTTCTTCGGTACCGTCACGAGTTGCAGCGCCGAATCCGTCATTGGGCGTGGCTCAGATTCATCGCGCCCCTTGCCCAGCTTTGGCGTTGCGTTTGAATACTTCTTTGGCTTGGCGATTATCGCGATGTTGCCATGACAAAGGGCGCGTAAACCGTGCCCCAACTGTAGCTTCTGGCTGACTACCCCACTCCAGTTTTGCTGTAAAAAAACGTCGTTGAAAAAGATCTTCTGCTCTGTCGAAGCTGGCGTTCTTCCAGCGATCCAAATGAGGGTCAGCAGTCGATGCATCCGCTTCGACGACAACCCCTGGCCCTAGCTAGCCCTTTTGGAACAGGCTCTTGTTTCCCGACTCGCGTCGGCTCGTCTCCTGTTCTCCGAAGACCCATATTTGCTGGCACATTTTCTCCAAAGAAGCCACGCTCCCAAGTTCCGACCGTCAGGAATGACGATGCCCGCACAGACAGCTCCAGGACTGAATTCCTCGAAACTCCTCGGATCTTTGCAAGCTAACCCGCGGCTGATTTGACCAAAAACGGCCGAAAGACTGCCTTCTAGTCCTCACAAATTCGCTAAATCAGGGATCCTCCACCCCTGCCGGCCGGAGTTTAACTGCGAACATTTGTGTGCTCCAGACGCGCGAAATTACCAATTGTAATCCTCATCCCCAACCGCTTCTCGCGCAACTCGGGAGATGCGCTGCGCCCCATCAAATAGCCACCAACTTAGAACGGAAAGGAGCCTATCCACTGTGCTTGTAAACGTAAATGACTCGATCGTTAACAAAACAATTTCTGCCCTGGAGCCAGATTCGTCCTCACGGTGTTCGTTTTGAGCGTGGCAGCAGTCCTCTACTACCTGGAGTCGATGACATTCAACCCATCCGCAGTCAGAAGAGCGACGCACTCTGATGGACTCGTACGTATGAACATCTTGATGGGCGAAATAGTAGGGTGGTGTACTGATAATGTCGGTTGGCCGAATGCGATACCATTGGCCGACTTCCAACGGATCATGTCTCTCGTCGCTACGGCCGCGTCTAGCCCCGACCAGGAAGGAATCTGGACAGAGCAGGGTGCGTATCTTCAGGCCGACGCCGGGAAAGCCTACCTCAATGACATTTACCAGCGGCGCGTCAACCTCAGAAACAAGATGGAACCCCACCGCTGGCGATTAAGAACAGAAGAGCACCTTCGGGAGAGCACCTAAGAGGTTTGATGATGCTCATCAAAAGAGCCGTTGTAGACAAGTGACGTGCGAGACATATGGTTCAGTCGGTACGCTGTAAGTGTCGTTCGCTGAGACGGAACAGTCCCGATAAACGGGCTTATGAGAAGTTACAACGGACCGGTTCACCCAACCGCTTTTGGTACTGGAACAATGCGGCCCCATTCAGGACGATGGCCCCTGAACGAAGCCGACGTTGTTATGTAGGCAGTTGAGCGAGAAAGCCTCCCAGCTTCGCTGTTGCCTTAGACTGCGGCACAGGATCGAGTTTCTTGAAGGCGCTGGTGAACGCATTCGACAAGCTCCACATCGTCCTAGCTGCGAATTCCGGGTACTGCGGCTCGAAGTAGAGCCGGTGGACCTCGGGCAGCAGGCTCCTGGGCGCTTCCAGCTTGCCGTCGATGAAAGCAGTGTAGAAGATCAGCTTCGCCGTGTCATCGGCGATCTGCGTCTTCCTCCACGTCTCAACTTGGCGCTGCAGCGGCTCGACGTTCCGCTGAATCCTGTCCACTCCGCCCGAGAGTGTGTCAACCAGGTTGAAGCTCTTGGTGTGCTTGGCCAGGACAGGCATGAACACGCCTGGAAAAATGTTTCCAAGTCTCTGGGTATGTGTTTCAACTTCCCCCAAGCCGACTTCAGGCGCGTCTCGGAGACCGCGCTTTTAAGAGATACCGATGCTGAATCGGTCCCTTACAGCCAGCGCTGCCCAACTCTGAGAAACTTGGCCTTTTTCGGAGTGCGTTGGGAGGCAAAGCTAAAGTACTTGGTTCGGGATCGGGGTGTTGAAAGCTATGGAATCTAGTTGAGGCGCGAGTCGACCTTCCTTTCGCCTGCGCAGCAGCCATTTTCATTGTAGTTGGGGTTGGTAATTCAATGAAATTCTGGATTCACCTTAAGTGTTGACTTGGTCAGTGCGCATATCTAATATGTGCCTACCCCCTTAATCCTAGTGACAGGAAGCAGCCATCCTTTTGCCTGAATGGAGGACGAGGCATGCATTGGTCTAGACCACTCTTAGGGGTTCTTTGTTGCTGCGTTTTGGCACGTCATCGAAAGTGCCAGGAATCATCTCCGCCTGCTCACAATCCTTGCTTCGCAACGTTCGGCAGGATTGAACCACGTGGCGCTAAGCCGATGAGCCTGTCGGAAATGCGGGCTGCCATCAATCGAGCACGTAACAGCAACACAGCAAGCACCAGCGGCGGCGCGCTCTCTGCCGAGGGCTATTTCAAGATCGCAGAAATGATGAAACGCCTGGGAGATTATGAAGCTCCGAATTACTACGAAAAGGCCATCGCGGCAGACCCGGAGGAACCCTGCTATGAAGTTTTCTACGGAGACTATCTAAGAAACTTCAGGGGCGCTTTGACTCCGCTTTTCCCCGCGGCCGAAGTGCATTACACGGAAGGCCGGCGTAAACTGCAGGCTAGGAAAAGGCGGCATGAAAAGGCGTTCCAAGCGGCGGACCACGATACAGAGAGATTCCTGAACAGAGGAACTTCGGCGCTATATCAACAGGACGGGGTAGCCTTGCTCTCGCGTTCTTCGAGTGGTAAAGTCCGGGATAATTACGTCACGGTCCCCTATGTTTTTCTCGGCTCCATCAACCGCTATGCTCAATCCACGAGCGATCTAGACGCCGATTCTGACATACGAGATTACACGTCAGGGATGCTTTTTGCGCAGAGCGACGCACGTCTCCGCACTCCTCTTTCCGCTGACCAATTACGGTCAATGATAAGGACGGAGAAAGCCGCTGAGACGCTTGACCGGTTTCGCTTTCGCTACAAGGCCATGCCAGTAATTGACTTGTATTACACGCATCGCCAGACTGCAGATGCTCAGATTACGACTTTCTTCCTGCCGGGACAATTTAACGACTTCCGGCTGAACGTGTATGGCGTGGCTGCGCAGAAGCCGTTTGTGATCGCGGGACAACTCGATGCTTCGATTCTGGCAAGATTTGAAGTTGATCAACGTTGGGGATTGATCGAGTTCGTGCCGGGGGCAAAGGAGCGCATCTCTAACTATCAATTGCAGGCCGGGGTTTCCCGCTTTCTGGGGCCGGATAAAGCCACAGTACAGTTCATTTCCGCCCGCCAGCACATTCATCCTGAAATAAGCCCGACGCAACCAAACAGGTACAGGAGGTTTTTGGGTGGAAACGCCACTTACAGCATCTTCAGGCGCGTGCCGTTTCTCCAGCCTGCGTATGACAAACGCTATGACACGCGCGGCTGGGACATCTTTGCGGGAGTTCTTGCCGACAATGAATCGTTTCCGCCGGCCATCGTCAAACGGCGCGATTATTTTGTGGGGACGGCGCTCAAAGGTGTGGGGCGTTTTGACTTCACAGTACAGCCCACTTGGTTCACTTCCAGGGCGGATGGCGACCGGTCACAACGAAACGCACAATATCGAACCAACTTCATTGCGTTGTTCCGAATACTGGACGAAGAAAAAAGGATTCCGGAAAACGATACCGGGTTTTATCTGGCTTTTTTGCATTTAGTGGTGCCGTTCCGGCAGGATGTGGCCTACGTCGGACCCGCCGCCTTTGAAAACTTTAGAACCGGGATTGAACTTGATTCCAAATGGATTACATATAGTCGCTGGACCACATCGTTAGTTTCAGTTCGGTATGACCGCCAGAGATTTACGCAGCTTGATAAGAACAAGAATGCTTTTGCTGTGCTGGTAAGCGTCGGTTTCTAAACAATTGCAAATACAGAAGAGAAACAATGAGCAACATTTTAGAGCAAGCTACGGCAAATGGTCTGGGAAGCCTTGCCGCCATGGTTATCTTTAAGGCCGGCGAGGTCCTCTGGATCTTGTTGCGAAAGCCGGGACGAAGTGATCCGCAGATAACGCCACGGCAACATAAGGACGAAAAGGGCAATTCCTCGAAGAAACCACAGCAGCGCGAGGACGAAAGATACCCTTCATCGGGGAAACTACAGCAGCACAGGAACGAAACAGACAGTTCACCGATCAAGCCGGAAGAACACAAACCCTTGTGGTCGTTGCGCAGAATACACCTTGTGGTGTTCATTGGCGTATTTATTCTGATCCCGGTGGTCAGTTCTTTTACACCGTTCGACGCAGGCGGAACGCTGGTGGTCTGGCTTTTCGGATTACCCACCCAGAACGAACAATGGACCGCTGATGCATGGACCGCAATGAACCAGGGAAACCCCACTAAAGCGATTGGATCCGCGGAAAAGGTAATCGATAACTTCGCCGATGATGCTGTCCAAGCGGAGGAGGCGCTTGAGCGGAGTCAGGAAGCGCCGCCGCCTGTCGGGCACATTGGACCTTCTGAAAGCGAACGGATCTTTGCACGTGGGCCGCTCAATGATGTTGCCACCGCTTATTGGATTGCGGGACAAGCCTATGAACAGATGGGCAACTTCTTGAAGGCCTGCGAGAATTACAGAGGCGCCTCGAAGCTGCGGTACGGGAGAACGTGGGACCCCGTCCGCTGGCGTGGTATAAGGGGATGGACCCCGTGGGGACAATTCTGGTCGCCAGCGATGAAAGCATCAGGGCGGATTCGCAGCAAATGCGGAGGCAATCCAATCGAGCAAACCGCGCCCGGCAATTCAAGGTTTCTTGATATGCGTTTCCCAGACCTTTGTACTGAACAGCAAAGCATGACAATGAAGGATAGAGCAAATGGAAAAGGTAATCGCGCCCGTTCGTAGTACAAAAAAGCGATACCGCACAGCTTTTCTGATCGTTATTTGTTTCTTGTTGCTCGCAGCGGCCTGCCGCATGCTGATGCCAGGAATATCCAAGGCAGACGATTCTCTGGCCAAAAGGCTAACGGAGATCACGTGGGTTGACTATTCCCCGACCATGGCTGACCCAAGCAAGGGAATCGAGCCTGCGGCTGATTCGATGGCGCTGGACCTGGCATTATTGCGAAAAGCGCATTTCACCGGATTAGTTACGTACAGTTCCGCGGGGGTTCTCAGCCGAGAGCTTCCTCGAATTGCCAAAGCGCAGGGATTTCAGGCCATCATCATTGGCATCTGGGATCCACAGAACCAAACTGAAGTAAATGCCGCAATTGCCGCAGCCTCTGACCCCATAGTACTGGGAGTATGCGTTGGAAATGAAGGTCTGGACAATAAGCGTTATGACCTTGCAACGTTGCGAAACGTGATCCGGCGGGTGCGCGATGCCACGCGGAAGCCTGTCACCACGACTGAAGTCATCGAAAAGTACTCCGACAAGGAGTTGGTGGAACTCGGCGATTGGATATTTCCCAACGCTCACCCTTATTTTCACAGAAAGCTCGATCCCGACGACGCGGTCAATTGGACGGCAACGGTGTATCGTGCGCTACGCAAACGAACTGACCGGCCGCTCATGCTTAAGGAAGTCGGTCTGCCTACTGCGGGACGTACCGAAGAGCCGCTTTCGGAAGCCGCTCAAGACCGCTACTATTCGAAGTTAAAGCAGATGGCCGATATTCGATTTGTATACTTCGAAGCATTTGACCAGTTCTGGAAAAAAGAACTGCCTGTAGAGCCACACTGGGGAATATTCAAGGTCGATAGGATACCAAAACTTCTCGCGTGCCATTTGATGGGCAATCAAGTATGCAGAGCTGAGACGAAATCCATGCCTTTCGAACTGATTCAACCGTCGGGCTCGGCATTCTATATTTATTTGGACTATGGACAAAGACTCGTAAATCATTTTAAGCCCAGCGGCTTCATGGGAGATACAGGAGACCTCCACCTTGATGAAAACTGGACAATTAACCCGCGTTCTGGCAAGACCAGCATTCATGTGACCTACTCTCCTGAAGGAAGAGGTCCACATAAATGCGACTATTCGGGGCCTTGTAACTGGGCTGGTGTCTACTGGCAGGAGCCACCGAACAACTGGGGAGGCGATGAGTTCAAAGGCCGAGGATTTAACTTATCTGGTTATAAATTCCTGAGATTTGTTGCCAAAGCGAATGAGGCGATTGAAGTTGAGTTCAAAGTTGGAGGCATAGGACCAAAGGAGTGCTGCGGAGACAGCTTGAAATATCCGCGGATCATAAAGGCTAACATCACTCCGAATTGGAGCGAGTTCCAGATCGATCTGCGAGGCGCTGATCTCCATTACGTAATAGGAGGTTTTGCTTTTTCGCTCAGCAAAGATGACTATCCGTCTGGTGTTAGCTTCGACCTTGATGACATTCGCTTTGAAATGAAATGAGCGATGGCGCTGAAGACATTGAAGGTTGGACTCAGTATGGCTGACATCGCTACTTATCGAGTGCAGTGCCCGAGGGTGTCCAGATTCGTAATAGGGACTCTGCAGCATCATAGCTGCCGCGTCCCATTGCAACTGTCCTGGCGCCACAGTCGAGCTAGTGCCGTGTGCGTCGACGTCGTGATTTCGCCGTAGCGGACGTTAAGCAAAGGAGCTAATCCGAATGTACTTTCTCGCGAGTGTTCCTATTGTTCTTTGCATCATCTTTTTCGGGATGTCACACTACATCAATAAGGACGCAGATACGGACCGTGACACGGCGAATTGTCTGGTCGTTTTGTCCGGTGTCCTTGCTGCTCTCGCGATATTGGTTCCGTTAGGCGCCACGCTGATGCCAGATACCAAGGATTTTGCGTGGTCGGGCTGGTTGCTGGCCGGAGCCCTGGTGAGTGGTGCGGTATGCCTCTTCGGAACCGTCTTTTGCATGATCAAATTGCAGAATACAAAGCAATTCCAACCAAAGGAGAAGCGTTACGTCCCCGGCTGGATCAATGCAACATGGATTGCCTTAAGTATGCTGGCTCTTGCCGTAATCCTCGTAAAGGTCGTACCGTCGGCAGGACACTCAACCGCAGATTTCCCCAAAGCGTTGGGAGCGCGTTTTGTGGTGGCGCGGGACCTTCCCTCGCTCGGCTCGAACCGCGACATGATAGAAAAAGAGTGGGGCGCTGCAACCCTTGTGAAGAGCCAGGAACTTCGATATCGCACCAGGGATGGCGCAATCGTTTTTTGTCTGGATACCAAGGGCACTACGCATTCGATTACTGAGACTCAGGAGGCGGATATTAATGCCATCGGAAAGGTTTGCGGGCAGAATTAAAGAGTCATTGGCTGGCGGAGAACGCTTCGACGATTTCGCGTATATGTTCGATGCTCTAATACGGTTACGTCGGCCCTTACACGAAGATCTCAGACTCTCTGAAGAAGTTGTCGCGCGAATATTGTGCGTATTTGTTCCCGATAAGCCGGAGAAGTATATGCGTGCGATGAAAGAATTCAGGCTTCGCTTCGCTGAAGTGTCGAACGAGCCGCGGCTGCAAGCTAACTTCTCGAACTGCGTACGGCCCGCAGCGCTGGCCGTTCGTACTCCAAACGAGATTGTTTGGACCCCGTCCGTCTATTTTTTCAATCCCTGGATGCGCGAGACAGAGGAATGGTTCTGAATCGCCGTTCTCGTCTGCAAATTGACTTCGACTGAACCCGCCAGGGCTAGCCGAAACTGCACTGCGCACTGTTCACAGTTCGCAATGGCGCGCACAGTTTGTTTTAAGCTCGCCTCAAATATCAGGGCCTGCGGAAGTATTGTTCGACCGCGTCTTCCAACAGTTTAAGGGGCTACTGCACCCCCCGTGCGATCAGAAGACTACGATACCTTTATTCGAGGGTCTATTGGCGGATCTCCCGTTCACGAAGGGGTTCGTGAACGGAAGTCCATTTTGATCAGGCTGGCAGTTGCGTGAGAAATTTCGCCCAGTTTGGCCGTTGCCTTGAACTGCGGCACCGGATCGAGTTTCTTGAAGGCGCTGGTGAAGGCATTCGACAAGCTCCACATGGTCCTGGCTGAGAATTCCGGGTATTGCGGCTCGAAATAGAGCCGGTGGACCTCGGGCAGCAGGCTCCGGGGAGCTTCCAGCTTGCCGTCAATAAACGCCGAATAGAAGATCAGCTTCGCTGTCTCGTCAGTGATCTGCGTCTTCCTCCACGTCTCAACCTGCCGCTGCAGCGGCTCGAAGTTCCGCTGAATCCTGTCCACTCCGACCGAGAGCGTATCAACCAGGTTGAAACTCTTGGTGTGCTTGGCCAGGACCGGCGTGAACACGCTTATCAATGCCAAGCTGAGCTGTGCTGGGCGACCCCATGGTGCGATGCTAAGGGATCATTTGTTGAGAAAAGACTCGTATATGGCTGATTTCAGACGAGAACCACTCCGAAGATTCCACTTGCCCGCTCCGGCACTTTCTAGGCAGTCAATTTCGCAAATTGTTGAAAACACTCGCGGTGCGCGGCATCTCCAGAACCCGGTTGTACCGCATGTACCGAAAATTGCCGTAAAAGCCGAAGCAGCAAAGGCGGCGTAAGGCGCAGCGAGTAACAACAATCAGTGCTCGGGACGGAGGCGAAGGTTGCATAAGAAACTAGATACGCTAAGCTGCACGTGCAGCAGGTATTCATTGCGCTGCTCATAATGCTTGAACTTTTCGGAGCGCGCACTGGGTTTGTCCGCGCGTCAGGGCCAGGTACAAAAGAGACAGCTTGAATGCACAACTGGAGCTGACGCTGTCGAGGTTTGCAGGAGAGCGGCACTCGCCTTTGGCGCTTGACATGACGATGGCGGTGTCGGCAGTGAAGGCCTTGATGCTGCGGAAGTCGAGGGCTTCAGCGCCGGGCGGGATGGAGCAAGTTTGCCAAGTCGTGCCGCCGTCGATGGTGCGTAGGACGGTACCATTGGTGCCACTGGCCCAGGCAATGCCGTTGCCGATGGAGTGGATATCACGCAGGTCGGCAGTGGCGTGGGATTCCTGTATCGTCCATTGCGCCGTAGCCACAGTGGATGTAGTAAACAGAAGCGCAACGACAAGATGGAGCCGAAACATGTGGATGAATATAGCGAAGTAGTTCCCGTGTGACCGGGAGACCTGAAGTCATTTCGGGGCCCGAAGTCCGCTTGTGGAAAGTGGAAACTCGACGACGATTTGAGGTCGGATGACGGGGAGGTTTCCACTTGACCGAAGACTGTGACTCCGGCCGTGGCGCGAGAGCTGTTCCGAAGTGCTGTTCTGTAATATTCCTGCGGCTCAATAACAAGTAACTGGCAGCATGTTTGGGTTTTTGCCCAGATACTACGGCCCAGCTGTCGGCAAAACCTACTCTGGCGATGTTCCGTCACCGGCCGTCTGGTTCAATTCACGCTGCAACTGCAATAATTGCCGCAATTCCTCAATCCCGGGTTGATTCTTTATATGCGTTTGCGCAGGAAGTTGTACGCGCCGATCCTGAGTCGTTGGCTTCGCCGGCTTCTGCAGCACCACATAGATCTCGGTGTCCGCCGGCACTGAGACGACAAGATGCTCCGTGATGGCCAGTTTCGCCACTTCCTGGTCAGAGGATTGAGCGATGTTGTTGCTCACTTTCTCCCGCAGTAGATCGCCTTCGCTCAAAGGCTGATTCAAGCTGCTTCTGCCCGCTAGTGTGGCCGCGATCTCGCCCACTCCGGCAAATGAGCGCACCAGAATGTTCTTTCCGGTATGCTTGCCCTCGACTTTTCCCTTTAAGGGTCGCAGCTCAAGGTCGGTAGCAGCAGCCTCCATACTGATCGAAGATCCATCGGGAAACATTAAGGAATCAAAGCGTACCGCGATGTACCCAGAGCGGTCCGCTGCTTCGAGACGCCCAAAGGCCTTGGCTCCTGCAGGGACGACAATTTCACCATTCTGCTCGTAGTTGTATTCGATGACGGCGACCACCGGCGTCTGGACCGCTGTGCTGGCGGCTGATTCGAGCCTGGCCCGCAGGCGGGTCCCCGGCGCCAGACCAATGCCAAAATCAATCGCGGGGCTGCTTTTTTGCGGCCTGGGTGCTGCAGCAGAGGCTGTGTTGTTCTTGACAAACACCAATGATGCTTTGTCCAGAGAAGCGCGTTCACTCTTGGTCTCCGTCGGCTCGTTTGGTGTTATTTGACCCTGGGCAACAGAAGCCGGCGGTATGTCCGGCTGAAAGGGCGCCGGCTGCCATGGTTGGGGATTCTCAAAGGGCCGGATGCTGCCAAGATTTGTGGCCGGCGACAGTTTCGGCTGCTTGTTTGCAGTGCGATCAATTTCATCAGGACGCAGCATGCTCTTGTCCGTGCCCTCATCCGGACGGCGACCGCTGTCCATCAGCGGCACGATGCTGCCCGCCGGAGGTGCATCATTGTCAGGTGGTTTCGCTGCTTGT
>Ga0153915_10006756_pt1 | contig 10779 bp, 6 predicted proteins | sample Opewatmetagenome_2_FD_107003 | JGI IMG/M metagenome (GOLD analysis project Ga0153915, IMG submission 107003) | Freshwater wetland microbial communities from Ohio, USA - Open water 3 Core 3 Depth 3 metaG | ecosystem: Environmental > Aquatic > Freshwater > Wetlands | place: USA: Ohio, Lake Erie...
CTGGTCTTCTCTTCTCCAGCCGATTATGCTGCTCTGCTACCGGCGGACATGGCATATCCATTTACGACCTGCAACCTGGCGAAAACCATGGGAATCCCCCTCAGGCTGGCGCAGAGATGCACTTATTGCCTGCGCAAGATGGGCGCTATTCAAGCAACGGGAAAGCGCGGAAAATCTATCGTATATGATAGACTTGAACTGTCTCCGGACATTAAAATTTGATCTTATACGTTAAAAATTGGCAATCATCTTCACTTACGAGGTATTACGATGACCGATCTCTTAAGCGTTAGCCCAGATAAGCAGGCAGAGCTGTTGCCTTTCCATGCCATCAACGAGTTCATGCGCAACGATTTTCGCCTGAGCGTGGTGCGCAGTACTCTCACCAAACTCTCGACATTGCCGGGCAGCCATCGAAGTATGATCGACCGGTTGACGCGCCAGTTCGTGCGGGTGCCAGGTTTCCGCAACAGCGATAAAGCCCCTGCCATGGTGAAGGCTGCTCCAATGGCGGAAGCCTTTGAAAAAAGCCCCGATCTGGTAGCAGCCGTATTGAATGCCTGGGCGGAGCTGCATCCTGAGCTGCGGAAACAGGTGTTTGACTTCCTGACCGCCCGCCAGTGGGACCTGCTCCCCCTGGATGCTGACCGGACCAAGCTGCCGGGATTCTTCATCAAATGGCCAAAGGGAGGCAACTTCGAGGAGCTATTTAAGGCTTTCCAGGAAATGTTTCCGGATGCGAAAGATAACAGCGACGATGTCAGCCTGATGATCGTGTGGGTGGGGATGAGGTTACCATACCAGTTCGAGGAGGAGGAAAAGACAGCCTCACCTGAACACGAAGAGGCACCCTCACCCTGACGGTCGTAAAGTACACGACTGGTCGCCAGGTCACAACTTGAGGGAATGGGACGTCGATTCCTACGGAGTAATCCGGATCAAGCCGGGTTTACCTAAATCCCCATCAATATGGATCTCCACAGCCATAAATTGCTGGATCACAGCGGCGTTCGTGAGCTGGTGCTGAGTCACCTTTGAAGTGCGTAACAATGATTCACCCCCGGCAAATGCCAGAGGCAACATCAACTGATCAGCCAGGTACTGGTCGATGGCGCCATCCGTAGCCAAAAAAGCTTCCAGCTTATCCACCGCTTCATCAGCGACGATCTCGGCGCGCTTACCAAGCTCTCCCAAGGCAGAATAGCAGCAAGTCGAATGCTCGAACTCCGCTCGCAGCAGGAGGAAGGTCCCTTTGACCGGCGAGGTCAGCTCCAGATCCTCGATCTTAACCGCCCGGAGCCGTTCTTCTAAACGACGGAGGGCGTGCAATTTCTGGCGCTTGCCGATGCTCATATCCAGGTTCGCGACCCCCGAAATACCCTGAATGCGCAGCAAAGCACCGCGCTCAGTCACATGGAGAGGAGCAATTTGAGTAGCAGGCTGGATGATGGCGCGCATCCTGCCTCCCCCGCGCGGGTAAAAACCGGCTGCCTCCAGGAAAAGCTGAGCTTCACAACCAGCCTTCTTTAAATAAGACAACCACTGCTGCTCGAGGTAATGGTAGCAGGGCGCGAAGGGGACATGGGTTCCACCGATTAGCAAGAGCTGAGACAGCCGGTCAGACCGGCTGAGGGGCAAGAAAATGGTCTGGAATACCAGGGAGGTGGAGCCAGCCGTGCCAATATCGAACTGGTAACGCCCATGCTTGACTTCACCAGGCTTAAAAACCAGCACCTGGGACCCAAAGGAAGCTCCCTCCACCTGGGCATTGCTGATAGCAGCCGCGGCTTGCACGGACTTGAGGTGTTGTGATTGTAAGCCAGGCTTAGTTCGCCCAGAGCGAATCCGGGTGATACGCATGGGTTGGCGAGTCAGGATGGAAAGCGCGAGGGAAGTACGTAAGATCTGCCCACCACCTTCACCCTGAGAACCATCGATCTCGAGCATAAGCAAATATTAACCGAAAAGTTGCGAGTCGAAAAGGGAGTACTATTCGTATTTCAAGGCATTGACGGGTACGAGGGTAGCGGCGCGTAAGGCTGGATAAAGACCCGATACCACTCCGATCAACGTAGCAAATACTAAAGCGAAGATAGGGAGCCATAAAGGCGTTACCACAGCCGAGCTGGGAGGAGGGCCGCCCTGTTGAGCAGCCTGATTCGCCAGGTACGCCACCGCCAGCACATTGATCACCTGCCCGGCACTCCAACCCAAGAGCACGCCCCCCAATCCCCCCACAAGGCCGATCCCGGCAGCTTCCCCCAAGAAAACGCTCAACACATCCCGGTTCGTCGCTCCCACGGCTTTCATCAGACCGATCTCACGGGTGCGTTCCAGGATCGCCATGGTCATGGTGTTGGCAATTCCGATGGCAGCCACTAACAATGCAATTGCTCCGACGCCTCCGAATACCACCTGGAGGATAATGTAAAAGCTGTTGATCCCCTGAACGAATTCCTGCATGGTGGAAGCCTGGTAGCCGAGGGCTTTGATTTGATCGGCGATACCCAACACCTGGTCCACTGAAGCCGCTTGAACGGTAGCCATATTGTAGCCTTCACGCCGGCGGTTGATCCGCTTACCCAGGAACCATTCGTTGATCGCAGTTAACTCATCCAGGCGCATGTAAATCGACCAATCCGATTCACCGCGCGACTCTTTGATAACCCCGGCTACACGCATATTAAGGTTTTTACGAATTTCATTCCCATTCTGGTCATATTTGATCAGAACCATTTTAAGCTTCTGGTTGTAAAGCTCCGGAAAAGCAGTGGGAATTTGCCCAGGTCGCGCCTTGGGATCATAAAAGTTGCGCGGCACCATCACTCCGATCACAATAGCGCCTTTTTCGAGCATTACGGTGCCTGTTTGAGCTTCCATGCCGAGAATACTCAGGTCATCAATGCCCATCCCGGTGATCCCAGCGTAACTTTCGAGGCGATTATAAAAGAGCATAACCTGACCCTGGATATAATCGCGGGGGATCACCGCAGTCACGCCCGGGATAGCCGCGATTTCAGCGAGCGAATCGTCCGTCACATACTTAACGTTCTGTTGGAGTCCCCCTCCCCCTCCGCCACCAGGCGAAATTTCAACCTTGACAGAGCCCATACCAGGTCCTACCATATCCTGATAATTAGGCATCACCTGGATCTGGGTCAAGTCGTTGATGCCGTATAACTGTTCGGTTGCGCTGCGCTGCAAGCCGATCCCTAACGATACCAGCACAACCACGGCAGCAGTGCCGATCACCACCCCAATGGCAGTCATGGCAACGCGCCCTTTCCGGCGTCCCAGGTTCTCAAATATCAGGCGGACTAAGTCAAGGAATCGCATATAGAAAAGATAACCCCAAGGCGCTAAGGTCCTTTCTGGGGTTTTCCATTATCGAAGATGGGAGGTTGGTTGGCTGGCACAGAAATTTCACCACCCGAGGAGGTAGACTGCCCACTGTCTAAACCCAGCAGACCGAGGATAAAGCGCCACATCTTCTGCCAGAAGGTTTCGGGAGGTTGGACCGGGATGTTCCCGGGCTCACCTGGGCTTACCGAGTCACCCGGGGCAGTTGGTCCGCCCGGTCCTTCCGGACCAGGAGCAGATTCCAGCACCTGGATTGTAATTACTTGATCGATCCGTTGCTGCTGGTTGAAGTCATCGGTGTATTCGACCGTTATATTCAAATCTAGCGGACCAGGAGCGCTGGGGATAATGGTCGCATCCAGGGGGAAGTACCCACCCGGATCCAGGTTACCGATCAGAATCACGTTGTTGGTGAACTCCGCGCCTTCCGCTGTGACTCTCATATTCCCAAGGACTGCGCTCTTGCGCCCCATATTAATAATCTGCAAAGGGAGCATCCCGGGCTGTCCGACGAAAAAGGGTTGGGGAGGCTGGTAAAATTCGACGGACACGTTCGGCAAGGAATAAACCAGCAGGGTAATTACCTGGTCATCGACAAAAGTGCGTCCCTGTTCGTCCACGTAAACGAATGAGATCTTCATGGGATATGCGCCCGGGTTGGTAGTAACATTGACAATCAGCACCTGGTGGGCAGTCATCAAAGCAGATATTGGTAAGTCACCCATAGATTGGACATTCGATGAACCGATCGGAGCAAAATTGGTAAATTCTCCACTACCCCCACTGGTGCCCCCTGGATTAGGAGTTCCAGATACTTCCCCTGCACTGGCAGTACCACCTCCCACGATCATCACTACCCTTTTGGCGTCAGCGTTGCCGACATTCTGCACCTCCATCTCGAGGTTAAACTGCAGACCTGGCTGGAGAATCTGCAAGTCGGTTTTATAACTGTTGATCACCAATTGGGGTCTCAAGACTGGTCCAGCGGTGGGAGTAGCAGTGGGAGCAGGCGTGGGAGTGATTGTAGGCGTGGCGGTGAAATTAACCCCTGGTGTATAGACAGGGAAGGTGAGGACGAACTGCTCGGTATAGGTGGTGCCATCGAGCCCTTGATAATTCGCCTGCATGGTTAGTGAAGCGAAACTTTTCCCCCAAATGTCCCAACTGGCAGTGAGGGGCTGGGTTAAGTTGGCTTTTTCTCCCACCGGGATCTCAGGGACAGCAATAATCCCCCCTGTTTGACGAGGGACGATTTCCCCAGGTGTAAACATGATCACTACGTTACTGGCAGTCTCCTGACCAGCGTTGCCGATCCGGATTTTCAGAGTGAAATCCATTCCCGGCTGGAGTGTATCCACATTAATGGAATAGGATTGGACCACAATGATCGGGCGGGAGGTATCCAAGATAGGATGGATAACCTTCACAGCCTGGGCATCGGCGAGGGTAAAACCGGAAAACGACCCAAGAAGGATCAGAGCCAGCATTGCGAGGGAGAAGATTATTTTATAAGATGGTTTCGCAGGCATATTTTTCATAACCTCATGGGGGTTTCCACACCTTGATCTGGGGAGGGTAATTTATCTGCCAGGGAGACAGCCGTGTTATATTGAGCTTCATCCACAATTTTCCCGTCCAACAGATAGACGATGTGAGTGGCGAATAACTTCATGCGAAGGTCGTGGCTGACCACCAGGACGGTGCGCCCGGAACGATGTAAATCGGAGAGTAACTGCATGATGCTGGCTCCACTGGCGGTATCCAAGTTCCCGGTGGGCTCATCAGCCAGGATCAATTGAGGGTCATTGACCAGGGAACGGGCAATCGCCACGCGCTGCTGTTGACCCCCGGAGAGCTCGGTCGGGCGATGCAGGGCGCGATCGTCCAAGTTAACTTTTTGTAATATCCCCATGGCGCGTTTCTGTCGCTCGCGGCGTTGAACGCCGGCAAATTGCATGGGGAAGGCGACGTTATCCAGAGCATTCATACTCTGGATCAGGTTGAACGATTGGAAGATAAACCCAACCGTGCGCCGGCGGTAGCGCGCCAGGGCATTTTCATCCAGGTTTTCGATCGAAAGCTGGTCGACGATAATGTTTCCACGGGTGGGGCGATCCAGCCCTCCAACCAGGTAAAGTAACGTGCTTTTTCCCGAGCCGGAAGGGCCCATCACCACCATGAAGGAATCACGCTCTACTTCCAGGTTCACACCTGCTAAGGCGTGCACCACAACATTACCCATGGTAAAGTCTTTATGAAGATCTAAGATCTGAATGAAAGGTGTTGCCATTATTAATTCTATTGTAATAATTAAAAGAAAAAGAAAGGACGGGTGGTGTTCAGACTACCGAGTAAGGCAGTCACGAAGGCGGCGAGGGCCTGCAGGTTAAGCGCCAGGAAGACAGTCACCAGCACACTGATCCAGGCTTTACCAAGCGCCAGGCCATTGGAAGCACGCACTCCCACCACCATAAGAAGGATATGCCAAATCACGTACAGGTCAATCAAAGCCAGGATCTTCGCAAGATACAAACCAAATCCAGCCGTAGCCAGGGGGGCGAACCCCGCTAAACCCGGATTAGCGATAAGTTGATGAGTGCTGAGCATAGCGATGATACGCACCGCATCGCGCACAGCAAACGGTACGGCTGCCCAGGCCACCAGGTTCATGGCAACCCCGGTGCTGCCGCGCCCACCCAATAATGTGAGCACCAGGTGAAGCATCCCACCCACGATCAACCATCCGAGCCAAACCTTTCCCAGGGCAATCAAAGCCGGGAAGACATACAGAAAAATAGGCCCCTGGGTAGCCTCATACGCTTTCATGAACTGAGCCTGTTGCTCAGGCGTCATATATTGGTAGCTGGGAGGCAGCGTTGGACCTTTCATCAGCGCTTCGTTCTTCTTTATGGGTCCTGTGACGACGATGACGATCAAGGCGGTCAAAGTCAGGAGCAACATGGGGGTGAGCCAAATTGGGCGAGCCTGAGCCGCGACCTGAGTAAAAGTTTTACGCGGCTTGAATAGTACGCCAATCACCCAGTCCAGGCGTAAGCGAGGGGGTTGTACGGGTGGGATAGGCTGGGATTCAGTCATTGAACTTCTCTCCTGGCGGATTTTTATATTCTTAACCCAATTCTAACATGATAAGATCCAGGGAGGCTTCCCATCTAAAGCCATGTTTCTAAACTGTAACAGTTATTTACAAGCCGGTAACAGACATGCGACGAGATAGTAACCAAAGGGGAGTAGAATTATAGAGACTAAAGACCGAATTATCACGGAGGTAAGAATGCATAAACAATCGCTCTTCAAAATACTCAGCTTGATGGCTATCTTTGTAATGGTATTTAGCACCAACTGCGGGGGGAAGACTCCCAGCCAGACACCTGAGAAAGCAACTCCAACGGTAAAACCCACCCAGGTGGAGAAAACAGCTGAGAAACCGACCCAGGTGCCAGTCACTCCAACCACCCAACCCTCCCCAACAGCCAGGGTGACACCCACCTTGAGTCCGCTTTTAAAGGGAGCTGACAACGGAGCACCCCTGGCGCCTAAGGTCGTCGGTCAAAACCCAGCCTCACAGGAGGAAGTTTCGTTAAAAGGCTCCTTCGAGCTGTACTTTGACCAACCGATGGATAAAACCGCCACCACCCAGGCCCTCGAAGTGGCTGGTCCAGATGGGAAACCCATCGCTGGGTCGGTTACCTGGCCAGAACCGCGCATCCTGCGGTTCACACCGGACCAATCCCTGACACCCGCCTCAACCTATACCGCCAGCCTGAAGGTGAACGCCCGCAGTACCGGGGGGTCGCCCCTGGCTGAAGCGCTGCGGTTCTATTTCCAAACGACCGGCGAGCTTCAGGTCAGCCAGGTATCACCCGCCGATGGCACGGTTGAAGTTGACTCTAAAAGCATCATTACCGTGATCTTCAATCGACCCGTTGTGCCTTTGATGATTTCCGAAGACCAGTCCAAGCTTCCAATACCCCTGGAGATTACACCCACCATCAACGGTAAGGGTGAATGGTTGAACACATCGGTATATGTCTTTCGCCCGGAACCCGCCCTGGTTGGATCGACCACATACTTCGCCAGAGTCAAAGCCGGCTTAACTGACAGTGAAGGCATGCAACTGGCAGGAGATTACACCTGGCAGTTCAGAACCATCGCTCCAAGCGTCGATTCGCTCAGCCTCCCCGGGATTTACTACGGGCCTCCGGATTATTACACCAACGTCACACTGAACCAGTCATTCGAGATTATGTTCCGCCAGCCAATGGATCGATCCACCACCGAGGCAGGATTTTCTATAACGCCTGAGAACGGCAGTAATGTGGAGGGAGTCTTTAGCTGGAATGAAGTCTCTACCTCGTTCGTGTTTACGCCAACCAACCTGCTGGCGCTTGGAACTAACTATACCTTAAAGCTGGACCCTTCAGCCCAGTCTCAAACGGGTGGCAGCTTACGGGAGGGGATCGATTGGCATTTCAAGACAGTATTAGCTCCGGCGATCGGGAGGATTTATCCCTCCGATGGCATGGTGCAAACGGAATACTCATCAAACCTGGAAATTTCGTTTGTCAGCCCGATGAAACAGAGCAGTCTGAAAGATAAAGTCATCCTCACCCCGGCACCACGCAGCGACGCCCAATGGATGTATTTCGACTGGGGCATGTCCTTTTATGGATTGGAGCCGTCGACCAATTACGAAGTACAGATATTACCCGGGATGACTGATGTCTATGGCAATCCGATTAATAAGACGACCGTGATACATTTCAAGACCGCGGCTTATCCTCCTACTGCCAACCTGCTGATGCCGTATTCGGCGGTATTATACCGGGTAAATGGGAGTCAAGTATTTTATGTCAGCTACACCAATGTCAAGCAGATCGACTTCGAGCTTTATCAAATCACACCCGATGATTACGCCAACCTGACAGAAATCGGGTGGAGCAGCTTCAAACCGGATCAGAAAATCCTGGTGCGTAAATGGAGCGAGATGAATACGCTCAAGCAAGACCAGCGCGCTTTTAAGCCCATCCCACTCACCACTTCTGAAGGGAAACCTCTTTCACCTGGGATTTACTTCCTTACTTTGGATTCCCGCGAGATCCGCCATGAGATGCGTTGGCTCGAATCGCGCGTTCTTGTTGTGGCTAGCGCCAACCTGACTTATAAGGCGACCTCCACGGAAGCCCTGTTATGGCTGACGGACCTGGATACCGGCTTACCGGTCTCAAACGCGGATATTAAAGTTTATAACCAGGCCCTTAATGTAACGACCCCCACCCTAAACCCAATCGGCCACGGCCTGACCGACGGAAAAGGCTTGCTGAAGCTAGATTTGCCCCTGGGGCAGGACCCCATGGAACGGCGTTATGCGTTTGCGTACCAACCGGGCACGGAGAACATCATCGGAGTGGCTACCAACGGTTGGGATACTATCGTTTACATGGAAATGTTCGGGGTTTATTCGGACTACTATGTGAAACCGGGCGATCCGGTTGGGTATATTTACACGGATCGACCTCTCTATCGCCCGGGACAGACCGTCTACTACAAAGGCATCGTACGCTTGAACGACGACCTGACCTACAGCCTGCCAAAGAAACCGGAAGAGCAAACCATTTACGTCACAATTGACTCATTCGAGGGCACTGTCTACACCCAAACCCTGACACTCTCCGACCAGGGTACCTTCGAGGGTGAATTCCTGTTGGATAAGGAAGCCACCCTGGGTAGCTATACGATCGGGGTAAAGTTCCTGAAAAGTGAATACGCCTTTGGGGGAGTCTCATTCAACGTGGCAGAATACAAAAAACCAGAATTCCAACTGAGCGTGAAGTCATCCAAAACCGATATACAGATGGGGGATAACTTTGAGGTCACAATTGAAGCCGATTTCTATTCGGGTGGGGGCGTTGGGAACGCGGCAGTTAACTGGGTATTGGTAGCGAACTCCTATTCCTTCTATCCCACCGGAGACCTGGCAAACAAGGGATATAGCTTCTCTGACTTCGATTGGGATTGGATTTACAATTTCAATCCAGGGGAATTTACAACCAAGGTCATCGCCCAGGGCAGCGGGACAACCGACCAGGATGGCAAGCTGACCCTGGACCTCCCCTCGGACGTCCCCGACGTAAAGGGCAGCCAACAATTAACCCTGGAAGCCAATGTGACGGATTTAACGGGCAATGTCGTCAGCGAGCGGACCAACGTGATCGCCCACAAGACTGCCTATTACCCTGGCATCAAGAGCGACACCTATGTAGGGATGGTTGATGAAGACGAATCATTCTCGATGGTACTGGTCGATTGGAACAGCGCACTGGTTCCTGATCAAGAGGTGAGTGTGAGCATCGTTGAACGACGCTGGTCGAGTGTCCAGGAAGAAGATGCCCAGGGACGTTTACAATGGACTTCAACGGTGGAAGAAATCCCCGTCATATCCAATACGCTGATCACGACAGATGGCAACGGGTTCGCCACGATCAGCTTCAAGCCCCCCAAGGGGGGAACTTATAAAGCCATTGTTACCTACCACGACAAGCGGGGCGGGGAGGCGCGAGCATCTACGTATATGTGGGTCAGTGGGAAGGACTATATCCCCTGGCGACAGACCAACGACCGGTCCTTCGAGCTGATCACCGATAAGAAATCCTACCTGCCGGGTGAGACAGCCGAGGTTTTGATTGCCTCACCCTTCCAGGGTCAAACCCACGCTTTAATAACCGTCGAACGCGGTCGCATCCTTTTCCAGGACGTGATCACACTTACCACGAACAGCACCGTTTACAAGCTACCGGTCACCCCCAAGATGGCTCCAAATATCTATATCTCCGTCATGGTGATAAAGGGAGTCGAGGAGGTAAACGGCAAGGTCGTGCCTCCGAACTTCAAGGTAGGCATGGTAGACATCAGCGTAGGGACGCAGCAACAAGTCCTGAGTGTGGAGGTAACCCCCGACCGGACGGAAGCCAGCCCAGGGGAGCAAGTTACCTACCTGGTGACAACCAAGGATTACGAGGGCAACCCGGTCTCAGCCGAGGTAAGTCTGTCACTGGTCGACCTGGCGGTGCTTGATTTGATGGGTCCGAACACCGGGCCGTTGATCGATTACTTCTACCCGCACCGATATCTCAGTGTGCTGACGTCTGTGCCGCTGATTTGGAATATCGAAGAATACAACGCCCAGCTGCGGGATATTGCCCCGACCGGCGAGGGCATGGGCAGCGGGGGCGGCGGTGAGAAAGGCGCCGGTCTCTTTGGAGTGGTGGACGTGCGCGGCAACTTTAAAGATACCGCCTACTGGAAAGCTCGCATCCTGACCGACGCCGACGGCATCGCCAAAGTAACGATCACCTTACCGGATAACCTGACCACCTGGCGGATGGACGCCCGCGCTGTGAC
>Ga0153915_10006757_pt1 | contig 10779 bp, 10 predicted proteins | sample Opewatmetagenome_2_FD_107003 | JGI IMG/M metagenome (GOLD analysis project Ga0153915, IMG submission 107003) | Freshwater wetland microbial communities from Ohio, USA - Open water 3 Core 3 Depth 3 metaG | ecosystem: Environmental > Aquatic > Freshwater > Wetlands | place: USA: Ohio, Lake Erie...
ACATCTGGCCTGAACCCCTTCTTGTTAGCATTCGTCCAGGCGGAGGTAAAAGGTCATGAAGACTGCGTGGAGGAATTTTCTTGTATTTGCCACCTTCTCCGCGGGAACTATTTCCGCGGTGAATTTGAACCGGCCCGACGCACAAGCTGCGACACCAGGACAGATGAGCGCTGCCACGATTCTGCCTGTGGGGAAGCCTGTGGAAATTAAGGCCCCGCTCGGCCTTCCGGCGGTTCCGATTCCGGCGGACAATCCACCGACGGAAGAGACCATCGCGCTTGGCAGGAGGCTCTATTACGATCCGATTCTCTCGGTTGACGGAACAGTTTCCTGCGCTACGTGCCACGCGCCCGACGCTGGTTTTACCGACCGCCGCTCGGTTTCGGAGGGAGTCGGCGGAAAAAAGGGGACACGGCATTCCCCGACGGTAATCAATTCCGCATACAACCCGGTGCAATTCTGGGATGGGCGCGCGGCCAGCCTGGAGAAGCAAGCCGAGGGGCCGATAGCCAATCCCGTGGAGATGGCACACACACTGGAGGGAGCGGTGAAACGCCTGCAGGCCGCTCCGAGGTACGTCGAGATGTTCAAGAAGGCCTGGGGCACGGATAAGATCACCATGGACTTGGCGACCAAGTCGATTGGGTCGTTCGAACGCACGGTGCTGAGCGGAGACTCCCCGTTTGACCGGTATTATTACGGGCACGACCAGAAGGCGCTCTCGGCTTCCGCGCAGCGGGGCCTGAAGCTTTTCACGGATCCGAAGAAGGGCAACTGCGAGGTCTGCCACACCATCGGGGACAAATACGCGCTGTTCACGGACAACAAGTTTCACAATCTGGGTGTCGGAGCGGATACCCGCGGGAACCTCGCGGATCTGGGCCGATACGATCAAACGAAAGTGGAATTGGACAAGGGAGCGTTTAAGACGCCAACACTGCGAAACATCGCGGAACGAGCGCCGTACATGCACGATGGAACTTTCCCGACACTGAAGGACGCGCTGGCGCACTATATCGGAGGGGGTAATCTGAATCCGTATCTCGACAAGGAGATTCACGCGCTGGATTTTCTGACTTTTGACGAACGAGACGACTTGCTGGCGTTCCTCGAATCGTTGACGGGAAAACTGCCGGCCAACGTAGGCCCACCTGCAGACTTGGCGCCAGCGAAAAAGCAGGCCGCAGGGAACCAATAGACAATTTATTCTTTCGTTGAGGCAGGAACGGCGGGGCCGAAGAAATACGGCTCCGCCGATTGTTTTGGAGCGGCTTGCTGAAGAGAAGAAGCGCTCAGCGAATGGCGGCGATGTAGCGGCCGAGGACGCGGAGTTCGCTGGTGGCGGCGCGGACTTCGGAAAGGGCCCGGTCGAGGCGAGCGACATCGGCGGCTTCGACGTCGATGAAGAACTGATATTCCCAGGGGCGGCCGTGGATGGGGCGGCTTTCGATCTTCAGCAGATTCACACCGTGTTTGGCGAAAGGCTCGAGGGAGGCGAGAAGGGCGCCCGGGCGGTGGGCGAGGCGCATAGCCAGCGAGACCTTGCGGGCATCGGGTGAGTCCCACGCCGCAGCTTCCTTCTCTGTGAGCAGAAGAACGAAGCGGGTGAAATTTTCGACATTGTCCTGGATGCTCTCCGCCAGAATCACGCCGTGATAATACTCGGCGGCGCGGCGCCCGGCGATGGCGGCACAGGATGGGTCGCCGCGGGAGAGCACTTCGCGGACGCTGCCGGCGGTGTCTTCGGCGGGCACACGTTTCAATTGAGGATGGGAGGAAAAGAAGCGTTCGCATTGCGCGAGGGCCATGGGATGCGAGGCCACGGAGCGAAGACAGGCAAGCGATGCGCCGGGGACGCCAATGAGGTGGTGCACGATGGGCAGGATGGTTTCAGCAACGATAGTGAGCCGGCTTTGCAGGAGAAGGTCATAGACGCGCACGACGGAGCCGGCCAGGGTGTTCTCCACGGGAGCGAGAAGCGCGTCCGCGGCCCCTTCATCAATGGCGCGGAAGGCGGCATCAAATGTAGCGCGGGGTACGGTGGCGATGGCACTGCCGAGGAGTTGAATGGCGGCGGCCTCACTGAAGGCGCCGGGTTCGCCTTGGAAGGCCACGCGCATGGTTTTGCGATCGGAAGCGCTCATAAGCAGGCGCTATCTTGCAATAAGCGACGCAAAACCAAAAGCTAAGATTCGTCCACGCGTGAGAAAGAAGAAGGCGTCATACGTTGAGCACCGCTATACGGCTTTCCCCTGCGGGGCTCGCCCGTTCAAAATCGGCGGCGGAATTGGCGGTTGCTCTCTCCTAAATAGCTAAAGAAAAAGATGTAAGGCGTCCGGCTCCCCGACAAGAGTCGGGGTAGACGCCAGGCGGCCGCCATAAGTGCACGCACATGAAGTTTTGCAAATACTCGCACCGAAGTATAATTCCGGCATCCGAAGAGAGGACCAGCCATGAAAAGACCGGAAGCGACGGAATATGCCGAATATTATGCGAATTACATTTCAAAAGTTCCGGGGACGGATGTCCTGGGCGTACTGGAATCGCAAAGATTGCAGATGCTGCAGTTGTTTGCGGGGCGGAGTGACCGGGACGGTAGCTTCCGATATGCGCCGGGAAAATGGTCGGTGAAAGAAGTGCTCGGGCACATTAACGACACGGAGCGCATTTTTGCGTACCGGGCTCTGCGGATCGCGCGCGGGGACCAGACACCGCTTCCTGGATTTGAACAGGATGACTACGTGCGGAATGGCGCGTTCGGAGCGCGGAAACTCGCGGATCTGGTGGATGAGTTTGGGGCGGTGCGCGGTGCGAGCATCACGCTGTTTCGCTCGTTCAATGAGGAAGCGTGGTCGAGGCGCGGCGTGGCCAGCCAGAAGGAAGTGACGGTGCGCGCACTGGCTTTCATGACCGCGGGCCACCAGATGCACCACCGGCTCATCCTGGAAGAGCGCTATTTTCCGGCCATTCCGCGGGCGTGAATCGAGCTGAGCACCCCACAATCCCGAGCGGAATCCCGGATGGCGAGTACCGGCTCCGGGAAGGACAGGAAATCAAGGCAGCGGACGACAGGTGGAGAAGAGTCTTTCTTCATGAAGCCGCCGCAAGCGCAGAGGGGATTCCTGCCCTCAATTTCACCACTGATTTCAACTAGAACGGAGCAGCGGCACGCGGCATTGGTGCAATGCCAGTGCTCTCCGGCTTTCATCATCATGGCCCATGTACCTCCCTTCGCAAGAGCGGCTGGGAAGTCCGCAGAGGCAATCTCAGGTTGGGCCGTAATATGCGGGAGGAGTAAGCGAGGTGGAGGCCGCCAGGAGCTCGCGGGAGACCGCGTTGCGACAACGGGCTATTCTCTTTTTCTTCGCCCTTAAGCAGGCCGGCTGAAAAAGCGGTGCCGAAAAACATCTCGACGAGGAACCGAATGACCACGGCCAGGGGAACTCAGGCGGTATTCGGCGGTGGGAACCGGAATTCGGAGAGGATTCCAGACCTTCGCGGAACCGGCGGCTGCAGGGATGCAGCGGCCAAACAGGAGGGGCAATAGGCCTCCCCCTTGAGATCGAGGCGTTCCACATCATGGGCGGAAGCCATGACGCAACGCCAATCCGCGCAGTGTCGCAGACCGAGCGTATGTCCCAATTCGTGGACGGATTCCTTTACCAACCGGTCCCCGAGTAAATTTCTGTTTGCGGGGAGGCCATAGAACTCTTCGCAAAGGCGATGCAAAGAGACGAGTGCGCAACGGCCCATGAGCTGCGCTTCACCAAAGACAAAGGTAAGGATTGGGATGTACAGATCCAGGTTGGTGACTCCCAGAATGTGGACTTCCGGATCGTTCAGCAAAGATTGCATGCGGTGCAAGATGGCGGTGGAATGGAACTGGCTGCGGGCCTGATCGTAAGCAAAATCCGCAGCGAAGGTCTCCTCGTGAACGTGGCAGGACACTTGAAAGATGCGGGCAAGCTCAGCAGCGAGGTCATCGAGCATCTCGATGCTCACCTCTGCATCTTGCGCCCGGGAATGCCCTCGTCCCGGGACCACCGAAAGCAGATGGATGGCATTCATCCGCCGGCCGGAGTGTGACGTTTCAAACCGTAGGACTTGATCTTGCTGTAAAGCGTGCTGCGATCAATGGCCAAAACTTCTGCTGCGTGTGTGAGGTTCCATCCCGACTCCTCAAGCACGCGCTCAATGTGTGCCCGCGCCACATCTTCCAGGCGGCGGCCGCAGCTGGTATGTGGAACGGCCAACTGCATCGGAAAATCCAAGGGAACGATTTCGGGTCCTTTCCCGATCACCAGGGCCCGTTCGAAGGCATTCTCGAGCTCCCTGACGTTTCCCGGCCAATCATAATTCATCAACAGGTTCATGGCTTCCGAAGAGATTCCCGCGAACGACTTGTTCATCGCCGTCATATGTTTCTTCAGAAAGCTCTCCGCGAGCAGAGGAATGTCTTCGCGACGCTCTCGCAGAGGCGGAAGATGAATGCTAAAAACATTGAGACGATAAAAGAGATCGAAACGGAAGGAGCCGCCCTGGACCATGGCATCCAGATCACGATTGGTAGCGGCGATGCAACGGAAATCGATTTTGACCGGGGCCGTACTTCCGATGCGAACAATTTCCTTGTCTTGAAGAACGCGCAGCAGATCGGTCTGAGTTTTCAAACTGATGTCCCCAATCTCATCGAGGAATACGGTGCCTCCGTCGGCGGCTTCAAATTTTCCCTTCCGACGCGCCTGCGCACCGGTGAAGGCGCCGCGCTCATGGCCGAAGAGTTCGCTTTCGAGAAGAGTCTCTGTAAGCGCGCCGCAGTGGATGGCCATGAAGGGCATCAGTCTTCGCGGGCTGGCTTCATGGATGGCACGCGCGACGACTTCCTTGCCGCTTCCGCTTTCTCCGGTGATTAGGACGGTAGCATCGGTCGGCGCGACCATCTCGATCAACTCGTAGATGCGCTTCATGGCCGGACTTTGGCCAATGATCTGGACTCGGGGGAAAGCCTCTTCAAGATGTTCGCGCAACTGCACGACTTCCTTCTTTGCGCGGCGATGTTGGAGCGCATTGTTGATCGTGTGAACCAGTTCATCGGGCTCGAAAGGCTTGCAGATGTAGTCGTAGGCGCCCTGCTTGAGAGCCTGAATGGCGGTCTCCACGGAGGCGTAGCCGGTCATGACGATGACGATCAAGTCCGGATCCGCTTCCCGAAGGCGATTCTGCAGTTCGATTCCGTCTATCCCCGGCATCTTGATGTCCAGGAGAGCGACGTCCCACATATGCGGCTGAAAGGAGTTCAAAGCTTCGTGCGCGCTCCCTACCGCGTGAACGGTGAAGCCCTCCTCGGTGAACCATTTACCGAGCGAGTCCCGCACAACTGGTTCATCGTCCACGATCAGGATCTTTTCGGTTCTTGCCGATACCTGAGTTTCCACGGTCATCACCTCTTTTCCTGACTCGCAAAGAATTCGACGACGGATACGGACGCGTGGAGAGGAAGTGACACGATGAAATCGCTTCCTTCACCGAGGATCGAGTTCACGGAAATCGAGCCGCCGTGCTGCTGAAGGATGCCGTGCGCGACGGCGAGCCCCAAGCCGGTGTTCTGCTCGTTTTCTTTGGTGGTAAAAAAGGGATCGAAGATGTGCGGAAGAATCTCGGGAGGAATCCCCATCCCGGAGTCCCGGAAGCGAATCTGGATCGTTTGGTGGTGCATATCGAGTGAGGTGGAGACCTGGAGATGACCTCCGCGGGGCATGGCTTCCACGGCATTCACAAGAATGGCCAGAATCACTTGACGAATCTGACCGGCATCGCACCACGTCAGGGGGAGCCCCTCTTGAAGTTCCGCTTTTAACTCGATTCCCCGCAAGCCCAGTTGATGGCGCACCAGCGCCAAGCCATGTCTGATGAGTTCATTCAAGTCGTTGGGTTCCCGTTGACTTGGTGTCTTTCGTGCAAACGCCAGCAAACTGCGCATCAAATCTCCGCAACGGCGGCTTTCCCGCTCGATGGTGCGAAGGTTTTCCCGCATTTCTTCGCGTGGAGCCGGCTCGCACGCGAGCTTCTCCAGTTTCTTCAGAGTCAAGCGGGCGTAAGTGAGAATTCCTGCCAGAGGATTATTCACTTCGTGAGCCACCGTGGCAGCAAGTTTGCCAATGGAGGCCATTTTTTCCCGTTTGAGAAGGGCGCGCTGGGCGCCTTCCAGATCGCGAGTTTTTTCCTCCACTCTCTGCTCAAGGGTGCGTCCCCAGGCGATGTTTTCCTGCTGCGCCTGGGCAAGGCTCTCCGTCATCTTGTTAAAAGAAAGAGCCAATTCGCCAAACTCATCCTGGGAGTTCACGGGAAGGCGCTGTCCGACATCACCGGCTCCGACTTTTTGGATCCCGGACAGCAGCTGCTTCATGGGGTTGGCGATAACTTTCCAGATGAAGAGCGCGCTGACCAAAGAGAAAACGAGTACCGCGACGCCGGTAAACCAGGCCAATTCCGTTTGTTGCAACGCAATCTGCCTGCTCACCGGAGATAGAGAGAGACTGACATCCACCATGCCAAGAATGCGTTGATCTAGGGCATGGCTGTGACAGGAAGCCTTCGAACACCCAGGTTCATTTTCAACGGCACGAACGACCGCCAACTCGCGCTGACCCTGCGCATTGACGAAAAAACGGGTGTGATGAGAAAGCAACGGCTCGTGAAGTGCTCCGCCCGGTGTGTGGCAATCCTGGCAGGTGGCAGCCCTTTTGCTCACCACCGTATTGATTTCAGTTGGATCGGTGGAAAAATCAATTTGACCGGCACTGTTCAAGATGCGGATCCGTCGCATACCAGATTGCGACCCAATGTCGTTGATGACTTGATAGAGCGCCTCGCGGTCATTCCGCATCATGTGGTAGCGAAGGCTTCGCACAATCAGATCTCCGACGTGATCACCATCCTGAAGAATGATTTCTTCGGCGTGCCGCCGCTGGAAGCGAAGATTGAGATAACCGAACAGGGCAAACAAAGCGACGGTGCTGACGATCAGCAGAATGACCAGCTTGGGTGCCAGACCCACTCGAAGCCGCGCGGAGCGAAATGGGTTTTTCGACATGACTTAATCCCCTGCGACAGCGACCGGGGCGCGTGATCGAACTCGTTCCACCGTGGGTTGCGGATCAAAGATGGGAAGATGCTGGCAAGCAAAGCGGAAAATGGAGAATCCCAGCGCGACGATCGCGAGGGTGACGGCAACTTCCGTCCATTTTGGAAAGTAAGTTGTCCCCGAGGCCGCTTCCATTCCGGTGACGCTGATATTGAGCCGGTTGGCGACGAAACCAAAGAGCACCAGGACCGCGCAGCCGTAAAGCGCCTGCGGATTCGTGTGAACCTTTCGGCGAAAAAGGAGGAACATCGGCAGAAGGAAGAGGGCAATCTCCAGCAGGAACAGATACGTTTCGGTGCGCCGAGCGGCCAGGAATCGAAGTGCCCCCCGATTCCAGAGGTCCAGAAAACGCATTGTCAAATAAACAGACAGTACAACGGCCAGGATACGCCCCATGCTGGACAGGAGAGGCAGTTCCAGATGCTTGCCGAAGGCCTTGCTGCTTTGCCAGGATTCGAAAATCGTCATGGCCAGGCCCGCGCATAGCGCGGAGACGAAGAACATGACCGGCAGCAGCGGCGTGTACCAGAGTGGATAGAGTTTCTGCGGCACGATCAGATAGAGGCTGCCCAAGGACGATTGGTGAAGGGTCGAAAGGATTACTCCGAGAATCACCAGCGGGATCAAAATCGCTCGCATGAATTTCAACGCCCCGGTCCAGCGGATCTGCTCAAAGACGACCGGCACAAACTCCAGCGCCAGAACCGTAGTGTAGAGGGTTACGCACCAACCTACTTCGAACATGACCGAATGCGGATTCCACATAACCAGCGGGTGCCAGATGCGATACGGCAGTCCGAGGTCGAACATCAACGCAAGAATGACCAGCAAGTAGCCGAGAAAAGCCGTGAGAATGGCCGGGCGGAGAATCGGCTTGTAGCGTTCGATGTTGAAGATGTGCACGGCCGCGGCAAGCGTAAAACCGCCGGCGGCTAAACCGACGCCACAGAGGATATCGAAGCCGATCCACAATCCCCAGGGGAATTGATCGTTCAGATTGGTCGCTCCACCCAATCCTTTCATGATGCGGATTAAGGTGGCGTAGAGCCCGGCAATCATCAGCACGACAGCGACAACCTGCCAGAAGCTCCATTTCAGCCCATTTCGCAAGGGGATCATGATTTTTTCTCCCGCGCGGCGCGCTCCGCAGTCTGTACTTCCTCAGTGCGATGGCTGATCCACCAGACGCCTCCCAATAGAACGCCAAAGACAGAAACAATGCTGGGAATCTCCGAAAGCGCTCGCCAGGTGAGCAACGGCATGGGTTCATGGGGCAAGCCAACCTTCACACCAAGCTCTTCGAACGGTGCAGCGGCGAGAAGTAACATCGAAGTGCCGCCGACATCTTCGAGCCCATAGACCTTCGGATGGTATTGACCGGGGCTGGCGGCGAGGCGCTGGCGCGCTTCTGCGATCAAGTCGTCACGTTCACCAAATTTCGTCGCTCCGGTGGGGCACGCTTCCGCGCAGGCCGTTGGGAAACCCGCCGCCACACGGTCAGCGCACATGTCGCACTTCTTTACAACCGGCAGGCGGCTATTCCACTGATAGGTCGGCACCTGGTATGGGCAGGCGAGCATGCAGTACCGGCATCCGATACAGCGCGTCGAATCGTAAGTGACCGGACCCAGCGCTGATTTCTTGAGAGCCGCCACCGGACACACCGATGCACACGTGGGTGAAACGCAATTCATGCAAAAGCACCGCATGAACTTGTCGCCATGCGTGGTGACCGCGGTCAGCTTGTGAGCCGATAGTTTCTCTTCCTTCGCAACCTCGTCGTTGTAGGGCAAATCATGATGCTGGGCACAGGCCTTTTCGCAGAGCCGACAGCCGATGCACATCGTGCTGTCATAAAGAATGGCTTTAGCCATGGAGACCTTTCTTTATCTTTCGAAATGGATCTAACTTCGAGGTTGGGTGGGAACCTGAAGAGCCAAGGATAGAGAAGCAGGTCTAAGACCACCGTAGGGAAAAACGGCATTACGCAAGGTACTTGTTTACAGTAAGTTAGGATGTTAGACCGCTATTGGCACAGCTTGGAAGACGCTCAGGGTGTGCCGTTTCGCCCTCACTGTAAGAAATCAACACACCTCCCATGAGAACCCCACAATGCAAAAAGCCGGCAAGTCCCGAAAGGGGCTTGCCGGCCACGAAGGAGGTTTTACTGAATGAAGAATTCCTGCGTCAGTTCTCGCCAGTTTGTTCCAGGCAGACCGGCGGCGAAATCCTCAACCGGCCGCCCACCATCCGCCATCACTGGGCCTGCCAACTCTGGCTGCTTCGCGAAGAGTCTTTCGGCGCAATCCCGAATCCAAGCCTTCTCGAGATGCACCGGCATGAAATTGCGTTGCACATTCTCTTCGTCCGGCACGTGCACGGTCATCAACCAGCCCTGGCCAAACGGGTCGTTGCGCAGCAGGCCCGGATCTTTCACAACTTCGGGATTCACTTCCACAACTTCACCTTCGACGGGAGAAACCATCTCTGTCTTTTCGCCGTTCCGGGAAAAGCCCCATACTTTTTGACCCTGCCGAACCCAACGGCCGGGCTTTGGCATCTCAATGTGATCGATGTTTCCGAGCAATGCGGCGCCAAATTCGTCAACCCCCACGCGCATCAAGCGGCTTCTTTCGCGTTGCGCCCAACCATGTCCGGAGTGATAGCGCACTTTTGCGGGGACAAGAAACCCTTCGACAAATTCCCCGGAGGGCGCAGTCCGCGAGACAACCGGGGCAGCTGCGACGGCAAGATGCTCCGCCGTACGATGCGACCGCAGGTAATCAATCAGAATGAATGTTCCGAATAGCAGTAGAACGAGGATGAGTGTCATGATCGTTCTCCTCTCCGGGTCTCACTTGGAGGTCCCGCTCTTTCATCTCTCTCGCCTGAGAGAGATGCAGGCAGTAGACCAAATGCGGAGCGAACCAGAAACATGTGCTAACTTCAATCTTCTCAATGGACAGCGGCGACATTGTACTTTGCAGCGACTCTTGGATGAGATTGCGGAGTGTTGAGATTTCCAACAGAGGATTTGAGATCCTATTCGGATTGATAGTAAGTGCTATGCCTTCCAGTACTTGCTTGTCGTAGGATTTCACAACGTAGGTTGCTGGTTTTTTCCACACCATTTGGAAGAAAAAGAAGAAATGCCGTGTCACTGTATTTTTCGTGAAAACAGCGAACGGTGCAAGGTCCGGTTGCGAGCGGGACGGACGGCTGCTAAAATTTGATGTTTGCTGGGACGCAGCCGTCTGCGCCATGAGCGCGGGCGGCTTTTTCTCCGTATGGCGCCCCGTCTTTTCGGCCTGACCCCCTCGAGCTTTTTCGAGCGTGACTGCGGTGAGGTGACACGGATCTCACCGGTCCTGGCCCCTGCGGAAGGGAGACTACGCGTGGCAAAGTACGATGTGGCGATTATTGGAAGCGGACCGGGCGGGTACGTGGCGGCGATCCGGGCGGGCCAACTGGGCCTGAAAACGGTCGTGGTGGAAAAAGATCCGTTCCTGGGCGGAACCTGCCTGCACGTCGGCTGCATCCCCACCAAGGTGCTCCTGCACCACGCGGAAGTTTACGAGCACATCAAGAATGGCGCCGAGCTGGGATTCGAGATCAGCGGGCTGAAAATCAACTGG
>Ga0153915_10006758_pt1 | contig 10779 bp, 14 predicted proteins | sample Opewatmetagenome_2_FD_107003 | JGI IMG/M metagenome (GOLD analysis project Ga0153915, IMG submission 107003) | Freshwater wetland microbial communities from Ohio, USA - Open water 3 Core 3 Depth 3 metaG | ecosystem: Environmental > Aquatic > Freshwater > Wetlands | place: USA: Ohio, Lake Erie...
CGCTGACGGTCTTCGACGACCACTTCGAGGTCCAAGGCGACATCGTGAACAACCCGCTCGACCGGGTCCAGGCCGGCGAGCGCAACCTGACGGCATACTTTACGTTCCCGTCTCCGGCCGGGAGCATCAAGATTTCCGTCGGTATCATGCTTAGGGGGTAACGGATGAGCACCAAGAACGACATCGCGGAAAAGCACAAGATACTCGTGGACGGCGAGGAGGTCGCCGGGCTGGTCTCGGTGGGAGACATCGTCCTCGAGAAGGGCCTTATAGACGTACCTCAGTTCAAGAGGATCGTCCAGGTCCAGAACGGGATCACGAAGATCCCGGCCGTGGAGCTCGTCTACAAGATCGCCAAGGGGTCGAAGACCTACAAGACGTTCAACGACTGGTACTTCAAGGACGAGGTGCACGACGTGACGAAGATCAGGACGGACGCGCAGGGCACGGAGTTCGCACGGACGCTGCTCCCCGAGTGCGACTGCGTGAAGCTCACCGAGGCGAAGTACGACGCAGCGACACCTGACTATGCTAAGGTTACCGTGACGCTGATCCCCGTCGACATCACGATGCTCCAGTCGGCGTAAGGCAAAGGAAGGAGGCCTCCTTTGAAGATACCGATTCCGTTCTGGCTCGGCGACCGCTTATACGACGGGGCCGAGATCAAGCGCCCGCTCGGAGGCACGATAGCAGACGCGAGGAGGGCCGCCGAGGACGGCGACCCTTATTCGTCGATGCACCTCTTCACCGCCGGCGGGACGAAGTCCCTCGGGTACGGGGAGGACTCCGAGGAAGACCCGGGGCAGGTCCGGTCTGCGCTGCTCTCGGCGCCCTACCCAGACGTCGAGTGGATTGCCCTCCGGGTGCTCGAGCTCCTCAAGGCCGACGCCCCGGTCGACGTAGCCCTCGCCTGCCGGTGCGGGCACAAATGGGCACAGGAAAGCCCGGCCATATCGGACCTGGAGTGCGAATTCTACAAGGCGGCCGAAGGCGGCCCGGATGTCCCCAGCCCCGAAGTTGAGCTAAAGGCTCCGGTAGAGTTCAGGCGCAAGGGCAGTGAAGATGAAATAATTCTGACCGTATCGAAGCTCAAGTTCCAAATTCCGACCATCGGGGCCTGCATAAAGGCCTATAAGAAGGTAGGGCTCTCGGACAAGGGCCGTTTCCAGTACGCCGTGTGGGGCGAGTCGATCCTGGCCCACGACGGGGAGGCGGCGGATTCGAAGTGGCGCGGCCAGTGGGGATCGCTCATATTCGAGCGCACGGACCTCGACGACCTCAAGGCCTGCGCGAAGGAGCTCAACGCCTATGGGATCAGCCCGTACTTCAAGGCCCACTGCCCGAAGTGCGGCCGGGAGTGGGACGCCGAGGTGCCTACGGGGGATTTTTTCGCCTCAGGACTCCGGGGGTAGCCAGGCCGGAGTCCGGGCTGCCCAGGGAGGCGTGGATGCTCCCGGCGGCCTACGGGCTGGACTTAAGCCACGAAGACCTGATCGCCGAGGCCGTGCACGTTGCGGCTTCGACGGGCGGGGCTTTTTCATACGGGGACTTGGCCGGGATGCCGGTCGACGACTTCCTGGGGCTCCTGAGGGGGCTCAAGGCCGCGGAGGAGAGCAAGAAGGATGAGGGGTAAGGACGACGACGTGGGCTTCGGCTTCGACCCGGAGCCCTTCAAGTCCGGGCTCAAGCAGGTAACTTCCGGGCTGGACCGCCTCGAGAAGACGACCGCCAACGTGGGCGCGAAGATGAGCGGTGCCGTGTTCAAGGCCGTAGCTGCCGTCAAGATCGCCGGAGCCATGGTCAAAAGCTTCATATCCACAGTGCGCGAGCAGGTCCCGGAGATCGGCATGGCGTTCGGCATCGCCAAGGAGATCGCCCTCAAAAACTTCCTCTGGCCGCTCCGGCAGGCCCTCGCGCCGTTCCTGCAGAAAATGCTCGACTGGGTCCGGGACCACCGGGCCCTCTTCGTTAAGTGGGGGCAGACCGTGGCGAACGTCTTCTCCGTCGCCATGGGGTTCGCCAAGAATCTGTGGGGCATCCTCAAGAGCCTGTTCGACATGCTCTGGACCGTAGTGAAGAAGTTTGTCGGCGGAGACATCGGGAACGCCATTACGCTTGTCTTCGGAAAGATCGCGATAGCCGGTGAGTTCATCAAAGGAATATTCGACAAGATCGTCCACAACAAAGATTTTCTCGAGTTCGTCAACGGGCTCGCGGACCTTGTGAAGGGGGCGTTAGACCTCGTGCTTGGGGTGCTCAAGGCCTTCGGAAAGGGTATAGCCGAGTCCTCTCTGAAGGACGCAATGACGCCGATAAACGGAATTGTCTCGGCGCTGAACGGGCTCTTTAAGAGCCTGAACGACCTTATGAAGACGGGCGGTGGTGATGGCTTCTTTACCTGGATAGGTCGCAACTTTGGGAATTCAGTCCAACAGTCGCTTCTAACGATAGCATACGCGATCGAGATAGTGGTCGACGCTCTTCAGTGGCTTATCGAAGCCATAAAAGCTGTTACGGCCCTGGCCGCCGGGAAGCCTCTTGAAGATATAGGGGAATCGATGAAGGCCCTCGCCGGGCAGCAGGCCGCAAGGTGGAAGCCTCTTTTGGCTTCGCAGGGCGGAGTGATTAACAACCAAATGGAGAACATGCTCGGCAAGCAGGGGTACGTAGACCTTAAAAAGGCATTTGAAGACATCGGTAAGTCTTTCGCAAAGGGCATTAAGGTTGAAGCCGCTCCTACTTATACCGGAGACGAAAAGAAGGCTGAAAGCTACAAGAACGTTTACGGAAAATACCCTTCGTGGTGGGACTCGGTCAACAAGGTTAAGGTAAACGACGCAATAATCCAGAAGGGCAAAGTCATCGAGATAGCCTCAGACGACATCGTAACCGCTAAGAAGGGTTCTACGGTCGTATCAGGCGGAGACAAATCCGGGGGGCGCTCTATATCCTTTGGGCCTATGAGCATAGCGCTCACCGTTACGGAAGGCAATGCGCGCCAAGCCGGCGAGAACTTCGCGGACGGGTACACGTCGAGGTTCCGCAATAACATCCTGGACAGCCTGGTGGCGGAGGGCGGACATTGAGCGGCCTTAGTTTTTCCCTACCGTGGTTCATATACGACATCGACAACGGGCAGCTCATAACCTCGAAGAACCTGCCGTCGGACATAAGCGACACCAAGGAGGTCATCATCACCGAGATCCCGGTGCCGGGCCTCAATTACCAGCCGATGCAGCCGGGCGGAGGCGGAAACCGTAAGATATCGTTCACGATCCCGCTCATACGGAAGGACGGAGTCACCGGAAACGTCGCGCTCCTTAAGCAGTTCGACAGGCTCCGCAACCAAGCGACGGGGTTCCTGTCGTGGTCCAAGATGCAGTTCAATTCGAACCCGAAGGTGCTCTACTCATGGGGCATCGGGTCCGTCCCGCTCCCCTACCGCGTCAAGAAGTGCGACGCTACGCACAAGCAGGGCTGGGTCAACGGCATGGGGATGCCTCAGTATTCGGAGATCGACATCGAGCTCTGGCTCGACGAGACGAGCGCCCTATATAAGGCCGAGGAGATCTACAGGGTAATAGCCTCGGCGCTCGGAGAAGTTACGCCGGGGGCGCTTAGGTGAGGTATTCTGAGGTCGAGACGGTAAGCTTCACCGACGCGGGCGGTAGGTCGGTCGCGGTCCACGAGATGCGCGAGATCCCCGCGTACACGGTCAGGATGACCTTAAAGCTGCACGGAGAGGACTTCGACGAAGTGGCCTCGAGGAGCGACGTTTACGGCGAAGGTGCCGAAGGCGACGCATACAAGCTTCACGAAGCCAACTTGCCTGCGATCCTAGACGCCTTCCTGGACTACTCGCGCCTCCAGTCGATCGGGGTGCCAGATTGACCTTCGTAGCCGCGGACTCCGCCTTCTTCACCGTAAGTTTCCCCAACTACGGCTCGGGCTTCGAGTCCGTGGCCCAGGACATCATCGGGCTCGACGTGACCGAAGAGATGGACAAGGCCATACAGGGGACGCTCACGCTGCGCGACGACTCGTTCCTGTTTTCGAGGATCGCTCGGAACAACGCCGAAATGCTTATAGGGTGGGGCTGGAAGCGCAATAACTTTCCCTTGCAGTCGGCCTTCGACTCCGACACGGCTGACGTGCTCCTCCGGCCTCTCGAGCGCCGCGGGCTTAAGGTCCGGGTCCTAGGCCCGAGCGGCGGTGGGAGCAGCGCCGGTACGCATACGTTTTCGTGCGGCTTCATGTCGTCCGGGTGGTTCGGGAACAAGGAGGTCAAGGTTTTCGAGTCCGGGACCAAAGGGACCGTCGTGACCCAGGTGCTTCAGAAGCTCGGCGCCGCGCAGTCCTTCGTGAAGTTCGGGAGGCAGAACGAATCCTACAGCTCCGAGTCCGTCGAGAGGCAGTGCGAGACTGACTTCCAGTTCCTCGTGCGCCTCGGGCGGGAGTGGCGCTGCGTTTTCCGGCTCGGGTTTCTCCCTTCGGGCGGTATCGCGGCCGTGTTCTGCGAGCCTAAGGAGCTCTCGGCCTGCCCGATAACCCAGGCGCTCACGGGGGCGAAGACGAACCGGCTGACGCTAGACTGGAGGGACGGTCCCTCCCCGAACGTCCTCTCATATAACTGGAAGAACCAGGAGGGCGAGAACGGCGCCGGCGACAACGCGCAGGTTACCTACGTCAACGGACAGCCGGTCATCCAGAGGTTCACGGTTAAGGACGACGTAGTCACGACCTGGCAGATAAACATGGCGAGGATCTCGGCCAAGGTCGCCGAGGCGTCGAACATGGGTACGGCGGCCGAGCTCATGGCCGCGGCGATGCGCGCGGACAGCCTCGAGGACCCAAGCATTTCGTGGGCCTTCGACATGGTAAGCCAAAAGACGGCTCCGAACGGATACGGGTACTCCGTGACCGGGGAGATGCTCGGAGAGCCCATGGCGACCTGCGGGACCATGGCGACGTTCAGGAACGGGTTCCCGGACTGCCTTAAGCGGAAGGCCGAGGGCGCCGCGCCGCTCGACTTCTGGCTGCGCAAAGTGACGCACAGCATAAGCCGCTCAGGGTACAAGTGCGGGTTCGAGGTCGTCGACAACTACACGCAGATGGGGCTCCTCGGTGGGTGACGCGCGCGACGAGCTCGCCCAGATACGGCGGGTGGTCTACAACGAGACCGTGTTCCTCAGGCACTACTTCGGGCAGGTCGTCGACAACCAGGACCCAAACAAGAAGGGCCGCGTAAAGGCGACTATCCTCGACCTCGGGTGGGATACGGCGGACAAAGTACAGTGGGCCTGGCCGCGGGCTGGGCACAGTCTGGACGTCCCCGCCGTCGGCGAGTGGGTCGAGGTCTACTTCATGATGGGGGACCGGAATAAGCCCGCGTACCTCCCGGGAGCCGCGGAGCTTACCGGAAACCTGCCCGCCGACTACTCGTCGCCCGACGACCCGGTGCTGTTCCAGGACCCGAAGACCAAGGAGAAGATAAAGTACACGAGGTCGTCGAAGACCCTCGACGTTACGGCGTCCAAGGTGAACCTCTCGGGCGGGACGGCGGCCGTAGCCCGCAAGGGCGACGTCATAAACGTAGACCTGACGACGGACCCTACGAACCTGCCCATGATCATAGCGGTATGCGCGATGTTCGGGATGACTATAGTACCCCCGCTCGTCGGCAAGATAACCGGCGGGTCGTCTAAGGTGAAGGCGGGCTAATGGCAGACTCGACGCTCGTATCAGCAATCGTCTCCGCCCTCCAGGCAGCGATGGACACGAAGTTCGGGGCGGGCAGCATAAGTATCTCCGATTCGATGAAGGCCCTCGCCGCAATGTTCGACACGACTATAACGAGCGGGAGTAACTCGAATGGGTCGTTTATAAAGTTTGGTGATGGGACGATGATTTGCTTTTATAAAGATACTGTTTTGCAACAGACTACAGTAGCCCAAGGGGCTATTTACACTAGTGACGGTAGGGTTTATACGTTTGCCAGTGCCTTTATTGCATCACCGATAATAATCCCCGGAGTCAGCGTGTCGGCTTATCAAGCTTGGCCTAGCTGGTCTGGCTCTACCACTAATACAGCAACAACAATCGCGCTCAACTCACCCAATGTCGCTGGCACTGGATGGGTTATGTATGTAGCAATAGGTAGGTGGAAAGCATGAAACTAAAATACTCTCCCTGTAAAACCGATCACGACTCACGCATCGTCGTAGTATCCGTCGAGTCTGTCACCGTTGACGGAAGCCTTTGGGAATTTGACGGAAACGATGCAGTATGGGAACCGTCGAAACTCGTCGAGGCTACGGACGGGGCTATCCTCGAGGCCCATCGAGTCGACGGCGAGCTCTACATTACCGTGAGGCGGTTCTACTCAAGCTCGTGCTCCGAGTGGGACGACGGCGAATATCACGCCGTCGAAATGGGAGCGACCGTATGAAGTTACCTGGCAAGACCCAGGCGGCCGTTGATGCCGAGGCCCTCGTTGCGCTCAAGGCGAGCATCCGCTCTGACCGTGATACGCGCCTACAGGCGGCTATTGGACGACGCGACCGCTACAGAGATCAACTTGAGCTTGGCAACGGTACAGACGACACGGCCGAGGCCTACGCTGCGATCCTCGCCTACATCCAGGCCCTCCGCGACGTGCCGGAGCAAGCAGGATTTCCCCAGAGCGTGACCTGGCCGATAGGGCTGTAGTACCTAGGCCTACCGCCGGGACGCGTGCTGAAAGACTTATTAGAACTTTGTGCCGATGCTATAATGGTTTTAGGAGCACACCGGATGTCGATAGCGCACTTCTTCGCCTGGGGGACCGAGCCGCTCGCCGACGAGGTCCAGGCGGACCTCGAGCTCGGAATGGTCCAGCCCAAGCGGAGCCTGTTCTACGACCGGAGCTACGGAGCCGGGGTTCCCGACCGCGAGAACGGCCCCGTATCAGCCGTAGGGCTCGTCGGGATCAAGTACGACGTAGCCTCGTTCGTGGCGCTGCGGAACTCGCGGGTGTCGGACGGCTCGGGCGGGACGAGGGACCGGAGGGTCGCCGCGAGCCAGTCGACGGTAGACGTGACGATCAAGAAGAATTCCGGAGAAGTCGGCGTACACCTAGGGTACATTTCGTACGCGGACCTAAGCTCGATGAAGTCGGCGGGGACCGGAGGCTGAGATGGGCAACCCGATAAAGTACACTTCGCGCACGTTCAACACGATAATGGCAGACTTCAACGCCGACGCGCTCCTCGCGGACAAACCCGAATGGTCTAAGCGGATGGCAGCTGGAGTCGGCGACGTGCTATCGGTCTGGCAGGACGCGGCGGCAAACCAAGCCTTCCTGCGTACGGCTTTTACGCGGCGGGCCGTCGAGGACCTCTGCCAGTGGATCGACTACGTAATGTCCGGCCGGTCGACCTCGCTCGGGTCTGTAATGTTCGACCTATCGCCGGACGCAGCCCTGCCGGTCACGGTGTCGGCGGCAAACCTCGTAGCCGTCCAGTCCTCATCCGGGAAGAGGTTCGAAGCGCGCGCGGCGCTGGCCGCGTCTATAAGTACCGAGGCTACCTTATATACGGCATGGGCCGTAGCTACAGGGATAATAACCGTGGCAAGCGCTTTTACGTCGGGCGAGAAGGTGAGGCTCTCGACGTCGGGCGTTTTACCCGCGGGTCTTTCGGCCAGCGTGGATTACTTTGCAATATATCTATCGTCCACTACGGTCAAGCTTGCGGCTTCGCGTGCCGAGGCGCTCGCCGGTACGGCTGTGGCGTTCACGGACCAGGGTTCCGGAACGCACACGATGACGAGGCTCTCACGGGCTGTAGTTTGCTACCAGCAGCAGTCAGTCGACTCATACTCGCTTGGGCAGTCTGATGGCCTAACAGCCTTCCAGTCGTTCAACATAGGGCAGGTGGGCCTAATCCGAGACACGCTCACCGTCACGATAAACGGCGTCGTATGGACGAGGGTCGACAGCCTGATCTATTCACTCCCGTCCGACACGCACTATAGGCTCGTGTTCAACACGGATCTGTCGGCCCAAATAGAGTTCGGAGACGGGACCTACGGAGCAATACCCGGAGCCTACGACGTGTACGCGGGGTACGCCTATGGAGGCGGGTCTGATTCAAATGTCTCAGGGCTGAACCAGATCACTGTCTATGGCGGATCGGATTCCGCGCTGACGGGGTGCTTCAACACGACGACGTTCGTAGGCGGCGGAGACGAGGAGACGCTCGACCACGCCAAGCGGTACGCGCCGATGCTCCTCAAGGCCCGCGACAGGTTCGTGACCGACGACGACGGCGTAGCCCTCGTCCAGAACTACGGCGGCGTAATGCAGTGCAAGATCAACCGGAACGTCTACGGAATCCTGTCCTGCCAGGTCCTCGGGATAGCCGCGGGCGGAGGGGACGCGGGCTCCGCACTTAGGGCGCTGATAGAGACGTACCTCATAGAGCGTTCGGTGCTCGACGACGTTGACGTGCACTTCGACGCCTCGACGATAACGCCGGAGAACGTCACCGCCTCGATAAAGCTGCTCTCGGGATATACGTGGGCGTCGGTATCGGCCTATGCCTCGTTGGCTTTCAAGCTCTTCTTCTCAGAGGTCGGCTTCGAGATCAAGTCGGTGTTCGACTCCTCCGGGATCTCGGACGCCGTGACGCTCATAAACACGGTCTTCGGGACGGCGTTCGTAGAGGCCGACCATCCCTCGATACAGAAGATCGTCGGGCAGTGGGATCAGATCGGCGTCAGGCAGTACGGCGACACAATCGAGCTTTCGGACATAAACACGTTCGTCCAAGGCGGAGTTAACGGCATCGACTACTTCACCATGACAGCTCCTACGCTTCCGCTGGCCTGCGGGGCAGACGAGATCACGACGTCCGGCACGGTTACGCTGGTGCAGCTATGAGTGCGAGCGGGCTCCCAGTACCCTCCTCTGACTACGTTCCGAGGGCCATAGACGACGGGACGCCGGAGTCCAAGGCCTACACGGACAAGCTTGACGAGCTCTTTCTTGAGTGGCGAACCTCGGTGATCGAACAGGCTTTCATCCGTGACCCTATACGGATGCCGTCGGTGATCCTCGACGAGTTCGGGTATATGATGGGCGCGAACCTGCTTGCGGGAGACTCCGACAGGACGAAGCGCCAAAAGATATTTAGCGCTATGGAGGCGTCGAAGACCATAGGCTCGTGGACCTACGACCTTAAGCCGAAGGCGGACGCGGTTACAGGTACGGACTGCTCAAGGTGGGCAGACTGGGAGCACAGCGCGGCGGACCTCGAGCGGGGCGGGCTGGCCTCGGAGGCTTTGAACAACATGGCCGAGGAGGGCGACGGGACGGACTCGGACGTGGGGCCGCTCGAGCTCGGCTCGGGCGTCGAGTTCGAGATCGCCGGGAACGTTTACATAGACACGAAGACTTCGGCGCTGACGGCCGAGCAGGTTGCGCAGCTCGTGGCCTCGGTGCGGAGCTCGGTGTCGCCGTACATGAAGCTGTACTTCGGGTACGCTTCGGGCTCGGGCTTCGTCGTCTACGCCGGCGGGTCGATTTGAAGGAGGCACTATGAACCACTCGAACATGGAATTCGACGCCGCGGCGCCGGCGGGGGTACCGCTCAGGGTCGGCGACTACCACTACGCGCAGGACAGGATTCGGGACTTTTGGCACCTCAAGAAGTGGATAGCCCGCATGGTCCGGATTTTTATAAATTCGACTACCGGGCTTTTGTCCGGCGGAACCGTGACGGCCGGCGCCACTCCGGCGACGCAGGTGTCCATTGCGGCGGGATCGGCTGCTTCGCTCTTTTCGGTTCAGAAGCCGGGGGCTGCGTGGGGGACGCCTCCGGCAACGCTTATGGAAGACGTCGAACACGTCTTCGACTTCTCCGCGCTCGCAGACCAAGCCGTAAACGCAGGCGGGGTATGGAACGCTACACTCGACGGCTCGACGCCGAACTATCTTAAGGTCGCCTATGCCGAGACGGACGGGCCGACGCGCGCGCGCGCAAAGGCTGTGGGGAATTACGCATATGAGCGGGTTCCGTCTTATGTGTTTTCGTGCAGCCCCGTAGCCCCGACAGACTACGAGGCTCTCCTTGCTACGATAACCGGCGACGGTGCGACGGCCCTTGTGATTGTTCCGAAGCGTCCGCTGCTGAATTCCCGCCTGACGACGCTGGTTCAGTCTAGTCAGATTTTGGTTCCCGATTCTTTGCATATCGTCGACGGAACCCCTTATCAGGGAACCTATAGCCTGTCGCTCCCCGAAGCGGACGTAGGCAGCGTCATTGATCTTGAAATAAGGGCTGCGTGTAAGATAGTTCAGTCTGATGCGGAGCACGTGATGAGCTGGTTCCAGTCGCTCTTTACCACGAAGGGCACGACGGGCCTAGTGTGCCTTTTTCCTGGGGACAGGGCGCGGCTTACCTATCGCGGCGCCGGGTTCTGTTTACAGGCCCCGGTCAAACTCGCCAACCCCGCTACGCTGCCTGCGAGTGGTGGATATGTTTCCTGGAGCCCCGACGGGCGGTACCTTGCTGTGGGCCACGCTACGACTCCCTTTGTTACAATCTACGACTGGATAAGCGGAGCCCCGGTCAAGGTTACCAACCCCGCTACGCTGCCTGCGAATAATGGATATGGCGTTTCCTGGAGCCCCGACGGGCGGTACCTTGCTGTGGCCCACGTTACGACTCCCTTTGTTACAATCTACGACTGGATAAGCGGAGCCCCGGTCAAGGTTACCAACCCCGCTACGCTGCCTGC
>Ga0153915_10006760_pt1 | contig 10776 bp, 11 predicted proteins | sample Opewatmetagenome_2_FD_107003 | JGI IMG/M metagenome (GOLD analysis project Ga0153915, IMG submission 107003) | Freshwater wetland microbial communities from Ohio, USA - Open water 3 Core 3 Depth 3 metaG | ecosystem: Environmental > Aquatic > Freshwater > Wetlands | place: USA: Ohio, Lake Erie...
TGAATCAACAACAACACAATCAAGATGAGGTCGTTTATTTACATAAGCAATGATGCTTTCGGCAGGCAATGGGAAAAGGCCTGTGCTCAAAAATTTGTTTTCAATAGGATCTGGACCATAAATAGTTACATGCTGATTTCCAGTAGCACTGTAACCTGTATGTGGATTAAAAATGTGATGAATTCGTATGTTGTCCACAATTCGGAATCTTTCATAATCACCACTTGTAAACACTGATTTTTTCTTAAGCCTAAAGGCAGCAAGCATCTTATCTGATTTGCGCGGATGTTGAATACCAACAACCCAGTTGGATCCGTCCGATTTGACACCATTCCCTATAATATCTCCACCACCATTGACAAGATAGTTTTTAATGCTATTTTTCTCAAGAATTTTTATTACCTTTAAAAGTGCAAAAACTTTTGCAATACCGCCTGCGTCAACTTTTGTCTCTGGTGAATTAAAATATAAGCTATCTAATGATTTTGAAAGTTTTACATTTTTATAATTGACAAGTTTGCATGCAGAATCGATTTGACCTTTGTTTGGCAAAGGCATATTTTCAGGGGAATCTTCTGCCAGTCCCCAGATTTTTTTCAATGGCAGTATTGTAAAATCAAAATTACCATTCAGTGAATCACTATACTTTTGAGCGGTTTGAATCATTTCACCAAGTTCCTTTGAAATTGGAACACTTGCATTTGTACGATTATTGACATTTAGCATCTCAGATACAGATGATGTTAATGAAAACCGCATTTCCCACTCTTTGAGCAGTGTATCAATTTCAGACCATATAGCCTTTTTATTTATTTTTTTATGAGATGTAAAAGTAACCTCAATCAAAGTATCCATACGAAAAAAAGTACGTTTATAAACAGATTCTTTTTTGCTGCAAGATACCATCATAGTTATCAGTAGTATTGTAATGCAAAGCGATTTTAAGATTTTCATTTATTCTCCATTGTATATACCTGAATCAAAATACACATAACCATTATGCGTTTATATTTCAAGCGGTGCTCATTAAGCAACCACTTTCTGTGATAATCTCAGTCATTCTGATATCACGGAAATCTGAAGGCAACAATTCCGAACTTATTTGGCAGTCAAATGCAAGACCAATTATCGGAATTATTCCTTTCAGTTCCCATAATGCATAATCAATTGCAGAGCGGTTCTTGTAAAGACGCATTCCTTGTTTGTCAAATGCAACACCGGAACAAACAGCAAGATGCAGATCACTTTTAAAAAATGGTCGCAGTCTTTGTGGATCAGGTTCCCAATTATTATCAGTCCCTTGAATAATATCTTTCTGACAATCAACTATTTCGATTGTATCAGCATATCCTGCATGTGTTGCTTTATAGGGCACAGCTACTCGTTTACCGCTTAACAGCATTTCTTCTATCAGTTTTCTGGTAGAAACTTCATCTTCTTTATTTATATAAATCAATATTGATGTCGCGCCTGCATATAGTGGATGTTTTTTTAAATGATGTGTAATTTTCTGTACACAATCGCCACGCTGTTCATCTGTCAATTTTTTTATTTTCGAACTGAACAATTCGTTCTTTTCTGCCTTGCGGGTAAAGACTGGCGCATTCTGTTGAGGCGAATCAATAGTTCTAATAATTGAATTAATTTCATTTTTAGCTTTATCAGAATAAACCCTGATTTTTGTAACACTTTTTGTTACAACCCGAAGCAATTGTGGTATTTCTTTCGAACCGAAAAAAACCATACACAGTATTGCAATTACAACTATTTCAGAAAAACCAATACCAGTATCCATACTATTCCTGACTCTTTTTGTATGAGAAAAGTGCAATGATAATACTTAAACCGTAAAGCAACAGTAATGGGACAGCAAGCATAAGCTGTGAAAAAACATCTGGTGGTGTCAATATAGCTGCAACGATAAAAATAGCAATAATAGCATATCGTGAATTGACTAATAAAAAGCGCGCATTCACCAAGCCCATTTTTGATAGAATAAATGTAATAACCGGTAACTCAAAAACAGCTCCAAAAGAAAGAGATAATTTTAAAAGAAAACCAAAATATTCTGCAATCTTAAACACAGGCTCAATGCGATTTTGAGCATATGAAACAAGAAAATTCAGTACAATCGGAAGAGTAAAATAGCAAAATGCGCACCCAAGAAAAAAAAACATTGATGACCATATTGTTATAAGAAGAATGCGAGATTTTTTAAGATTAATTATCTGTGGCGATAAAAATCTCCAGATTTGGAAAAAAAGGAATGGTGATGCAGCAATCAGACCACAGAAAATGGCAATCTGAAAACTGAGTATCACACTCTCCGATGGATTTGTGAAAATTAATTGTGGCTTTGGATTAGTAAGACTTAATGGATATAACATCAAAATATCAAAGAACCGCTTCCAGAAAATCCCGCATGGAATTGTACATACTACAATTGCGATAACAGACTTAATCAACCGCAATCGCAGAGAGTCCATTATATGATACAGTGGTGATTCTTTAACAAAATCATTTATCACAAAAATATCAACCCTCTACCAAATGTAAAACTTTTTCCTCAAAGATAAAATACCTAAATTGTATACAGATTTCCATTATTTTTTTGTAACTTTATTTACCTAAAGCATTTACCGGCTCACGAATCGATCTTTTTTGTTATTACCAAGTTTCATATTATCTTATTTATCAATGTGTTATGATGATTTTACTTAATAAATATTTTTTCATCTTTTATGTCGCCGTTTTAGCATTACTTTTTTTGTATACAGATTTTGCATATTTTTTTTGGTAATATTAACAAATAGTGTTTATATTATCCAATATGAAAGCAACTCAGCCAACTATTTATACGTATCTTTGTTACCGAGACTTCCTCTCGGATTATTATCTATGGAGAAAAGAAAACTCCAGACAATATTCTTACAGACTAATGGCTGAGACACTTGGTTTCACATCTCCAAATTTTCTAAAGTTAATTATTGATGGAGATAGAAATATCAGTCGTAAAAGTTTAAAAAAAATAGCAGACGGTCTTGGTTTAACAAAAAAAGAGACAGATTACTTTTCTTATCTGGTTTTTTTTGCACAAGCGAAAAATGGAGTTGATAAAAACTACTATTATGGATTACTCTTAGGTTTAAGAGCAAATACAGGAATATCAAAAATAGCACCTGAACAATATGAATATTTCAGTGAATGGTATCACCCTGCAATTCGTGAGCTTGTCAGTGGAATGAAAGCTCCACTCGATTATTTTGAATTAGGCGCAATGCTTGGCAAAAAACTCACAGTTCCTCAAATAAAAAATTCTGTTGCACTCTTGATTCGTCTTGAACTTTTACGTTTAAACAAGGATAACGTTTATGAGCAAGTTTCGCCACTGGTAAATACAGAAAATGAAATAAAAAACTTTGCTATCCGTCATTATCATAAGGATGTTCTTGCAGTTGCACAAAGTATCCTTGATTATGTTTCTCCTGAAGATCGCGAGAATTCACATGCCACACTAAAACTCTCCAGAAGTGGTTTTTTGAAAATAAAGGAAAGAATACAGGGATTTCGCGAAGAAATTTTACAATTTGCAGCAAGCGATCAGAATGTCAACGGTGTATACCATGTTAACTTGCAACTTTACCCAATAACAAAGCATGGGAAAAATGAATAACAATACCACACGCAATAGATCAAGCAAGTTTAATCTGTTCTGGTTGCTATTACTATTTATTTGTATAGCAGTAACAGAGTATTCATGCAGTAGCCCCGGCAACTTGACAAGCAATAGCGGCGGCAGCGGAACTGGTGTGGGTAACGGCTTCTTATCAGGTAAAATTATTCATCCTGATTCAACACCAGTTAACAATGCTACAGTACGTTTACGTTCTGAAAGTTATTTGGCTGATACATCCGGAAATGCAATCATCAATCAGAATGATACAGTCATTAATACACATACAGATGAGTTTGGCAACTTTAGAATTGATTCTTTAATGAAGGGTAAGACTTACTACATAGAAGTCCTTCACAGCGAATATAAAAATGCTGATTCTGGAACACTTTATATAGTTGATTATGACAGTAGCAATATGCCTGACTCAATGAATCTTGAAACCAGGATTATTCAACCTGTAAAGGAACTTGAAGGCACTATCACGATTTCTGGTTTACCACGCAGTGCATACATTCAGGTTTATGGACTTGAGCGAATTGCAAAAAGTAATGCCTCTGGAAATTTTGAACTTGATGATCTTCCTGTTGGACATTGTGAGGAAAATGAGTGTGAATACAAACTCAGAGTAACGATACCTCAAGGCGACGGCACTGTAAAGACTTACGATAGTGAGCTCGAAATAGAATATGATATTAATAACAATATAATTAAGGTTGAATTTGAACTTGAAGACAATGAAGATGGAGGGAATTAAGCAACTACCGGTAAAATGATCAAAGCAATTATCTGTACTATTTACTTTATCATTTTGAGGTTGTTTATGTACATTCGCAACTAACTGCGAAATATAGGTTTGATTAAAAAAGAGCCGCCGGTTCCCCTCGGCAAAGGTAATAACCGGCAGGCTGCAATTGAAAAAAGTATACTGTGTCAACGGTATGCACCGTCGTGCACATTCCCTTTTTTCATTAACAAGAAAAATAATTAAAAATAAAGAAACCTGGTCATTTTTTATTGGTGCAGCACAAATCCACTATTAAGAAGGAGCCGTTCGCATGGTCAATGATAAGCAAACTGAAAAGTTAAATGAAGAGTCTACTACTACACGCAGAGATTTTTTGAAGTTTTGTTCTGCGGTAGGTATTGCAATCGGACTTGGTCCTAATGCCGGATCAAAAGTCGCAGCTGCATTAACATCATCAAATCGTCCACCTGTACTCTGGCTCCATTTTTCTGAATGCACAGCATGTACAGAATCACTACTTCGCACATCAAATCCGTACATCGATGATCTGCTATTAGACACGATTTCTGTAAACTATCATGAAACTCTCATGGCAGGTGCAGGTGCAACAGTACATGATATTCTGATTGAATCAGCAAATACCTATCAGGGGCAGTTTATTTGTGTAGTTGAAGGTGCTATTCCCACAAAAGATAATGGGATTTATGGAACAATCAACGGCCGAACAATGCTTAGTATTGCAGAGGAAATTTGTCCAAAAGCACAATGCATTATTGCAATTGGAAACTGTTCATCATTTGGAGGAATTGCAGCGGCTGCACCAAATCCAACTGGCGCAAAAAACATTATAGCAGCACTTAAGGATATTACATTACCGCAGGTTATCAATGTACCGGGGTGTCCACCAAATCCAGTTTCTTTTGTTGGTGTTATTGCCAATTATCTTCTCAAGGGCACACTTCCTGCAACAGATGATTATCTTCGCCCCTTATTTGCTTATGGTACCAGTGTTCATGATCAATGCCCTTTTATTGAAAGCACAGATCCTGTAACCGGACGCTGTTTAATAAAAAAAGGTTGCAAGGGCTCTATTTCTTCAAACAATTGCCCCTCTGTCAAATTTAATAATGGCACCAATTTTCCCATGAATGCTGGTCATGTATGTATCGGCTGCAGTGAACCAAACTTCTGGGATCTTCACACTCCATTCTGGGTAAAAACTATTGATGAAACAGATATGCCGCCACTGCCTGAAGTGATATTTGAAAAGGTTGTTTCGCCGATTACAGAAAAGGTGATTTTCAGCAAAAGGAAACTTGCATTATTAGATAATCATCGGCAGGTTCAATCGTTTGATATTCTTGGTCGTAAAGTCCAAACGCCGATCAGTAACTCTTTAATACAAAAGCGGAAAACAGCAAAAGGCTTCTTTATTGACAAATCGGATTTTGATATAAACAAACGAATTAATCTTAAATAAAAGCACTAATAGAATACCTTTATTGTAAATAAAATTGAAAGGAATAAATATGGCTCGCATAATAATAGATCCGGTTACCAGAATAGAAGGCCATCTTAAAATTGAGGTCGAAGTTACAAATGGGAAAGTCACTGACGCATGGAGTTCCGGTACGCTATTCCGTGGTATTGAGACTATTCTGAATGGTCGTGCACCAGACGATGCATGGCTATTTACACAACGGTTGTGTGGGGTGTGTACATATGTCCATGGTGTCGCATCGGTACGCAGTGTAGAAAATGCGCTGTCATCAAAAATACCATCAAATGCCAGGATTGTTCGTAATTTACTGATGGGTGGTCAGTATGTTCATGATCATCCAGTACACTTTTATCATTTACACGGTCTTGACTGGGTTGATATTGTAAGTGCATTAAGTGCTGACGTCAACGAGACTTCTGATCTTGCAAAAAGTCTTTCTCCAAATGCACCGGCAATTGATTTCGCATCTATAAAAACCCGGCTGCAAAACTTTGTCAGTAGTGGACAATTGGGTATTTTTAACGGAGGATATTGGGGACACAGTGCATATCTGCTGACCCCTGAAGAAAATCTGCTTCTTGCATCACATTACCTACTTGCACTTCGTCAACAACTTATTGCTGCTGAAATGCATGCTATTTTCGGCGCAAAAAATCCACATGTACAGAGTCTTAAAGTAGGTGGTGTCACATGCAAATTTGATATTACATCAGAACGCATTTCAAAGTTCAGAGATCTTCTCACCCAAATGCGTCAATTTATTGATACTGTCTATATTCCCGATGTCAAATATGTAGCAAAAAAATACAGCTCATGGAAAAGTATCGGTGGGTTTAATAATTATCTATGTTATGGTGATTTTCCATTAAACGATGCTGCATCAGATCTGCTTTTTCCCGGTGGATACATTCTTAACAAAGGAACATCTGTAAGCAATGTAGATCTTAGTCAGATTACAGAGCATGTAAATCATAGCTGGTATAGTGGCTCTGCACTGCATCCATCTGTTGGCCAGACAAATCCTGCATATGATTCTTATAATACTGACAGTAGATACTCTTGGCTTAAGGCACCCCGTTACAACGGGAACGCAATGGAAGTAGGCCCACTCGCCAGAATACTGGTAGCATATTACAAAAACAGCTCAGATGTAGTTTCATTAGTCAACTCATTACTGTCTGATACGGGATTAAATGCAGCTGCATTGCATTCGACACTCGGAAGAGCTGCAGCAAGAGCTCTTGAGACAAAGCTCATTGCAGACAAAATGGATGGATGGCTTAACGGACTTGATCCAAACGGTGAAGTTCTGACAGCAACTACAGTTCCGTCAACAGGCAGCTCAAATGGATATGGAATAAATGAAGCACCCAGAGGAGCGCTTGGTCATTGGATTGACATACAAGATGGTAAAATTAATAACTACCAGATGGTCGTTCCGTCAACCTGGAATCTTGGTCCCCGCGATAGCAATGATGTTCGCGGCCCTGTTGAACAGGCACTTATCGGAACACCTGTCGAAGATGCATCCAAGCCACTGGAAGTATTGCGAATTGTACATTCATACGACCCATGCCTTGCATGTGCAGTGCATGTGATTGATGCAAAAAAGGACAAATCTTATATTGTAAAGGTTTCTTAATATGGGAACTCGCAGTATACTGGTACTTGGAGTTGGAAACATCTTAATGTCTGATGAAGGTTCAGGTGTTTACGCAGTAAGAACACTTGAAGCGACATACTCCTTTTCCAGTAATGTGTCGTTTCTTGACGGAGGGACACTCGGCATGAGATTGCTTCACCCGATAAGTCTGGCATATAGCCTGATAGTTGCAGATACTGCGATACTCGGTAAAGCTCCTGGTACAATTTCAAGGTTGACAATGGATGACATACGAATGAGAACAGTACTCAAGAATTCAATGCATCAGATAAGTTTTTCCGAAACTCTGACAATGGCTGAGATGATGGGAATATTACCAGCTACAACAATTATTACGATAGAACCTGTAGATATCGAAACAATGAGTGTAGAGTTAACTCCTGTTATCACCGGAAAAATGAATAGTTTTTGTGAAATACTTCTGAGCGAAATTCTGGCATCCGGAGGAACTTACAAAAGTAGAAATCATGTATTAAATAAAGCCGGGTCTTTTTAACGTTTATGTTTTCAACTGTTATAAACACAAATAAATGTTATTTATTTAACAAAGGAGTAGTTATGGGTCTTTTAAAATCTCTTATTGTAACTGTAGTAGTAGTTGCAAGTGTAAATTTATCTTTCGCAGAAACGTGTACAACAATCGATGCAATGACATCACCAACAAAAAAATTTACAACAATTGCATCAGGCAGCCAGTATTGTGCTACAACAGCTACAATTAAATGGCAGGATAGTTACAGTGACGGAACACGTCTTATTGAATGGGGAACATCAACAAGTTATGGGAATACAATTACGCTGTCAGGTAAATCAGGAACTGCAACATTGTCTCCATTGACACCTGGGACTAAATACTATTGGAGAGTAAACCGTTCTTATGATGGAAAAACTGTAACAACCCCTGCAGGGTCATTTACAACATCAACGACTGAAACAATTCTACCACCAACAATAACAAGCGCCACGTCTGTAACCTGTACTACCGGAACAACAAAAACATACACAGCAACAGCAACTGATCCCGCTGGTAAAACCGTAACATTTACATTCTCTGGCCAACCGTCCTGGATAACAGCTTCTAGTGCGATACTTACTATGAATCCAGTCAGCGGATCTTCAAATGCAACAGTAAAAATAATTGCATCCAATGGATCTGCTGCTGATACAATAACTCTTGCTGTAACTGTTGCTGTGTCACCAACAAGTATAAGAGTAATTGATTATGCGAAAAACGAGATAATAATCGGAGGCGTACCAATCCGTTTATCATCAGGAAATGATAAGGTAAGCATATCATTATATTCTCTTGATATATCCTTGCTATATAAAAAATCATTTACATCTTTGGAAAGTATCTGTAACAACAAAAGTGCATTTGACATTAAGAAAAGCGGTACTTACATTTGTTCAATTAAAAGCAGTAGTGGTGAAATAAGAAAACTGATAACAATGCAAAAGTAAATTATTGGATAAAATTTAAGTCTTTTATCCTGTTGTAAGCATTTGAAGAATGCACCTGCATTTTGCAAACTCCCGATCCCCCCCGAGAAGGATGATTACTCAGGATAAAAGCATTTATTACTTTATTGAATGATGCATTATTAACGAAATGAGGATATTATGGGAATGATTGGAATGCAGGAGATTGTGGTAATCGGTGGTATTGTTGTATTGCTTTTCGGTGCAAAGAAAATACCAGAACTTGCATCTGGCATTGGTAAAGGAATTAAAGAGTTCCGAAAAGCAACAAAAGAAAGCGCAACAGAATGCAATGATGTTGAAAACAGAACCGGAAAAACTGAATAATGTTTTTAAAGGACATTTGCTATGCATGAGCTTTCCATTGCAACAGACATAATCGATTCTATTAAAGGGAAAATTAATGTACCTGAAAGTCTGAACAAAGTTCGAATTTCTGCAAGCCCATTATCAGGCATTTCCTATGAATCATTGACATTTTGTTTTAAAGAATTGTGTACCACTAAGGGATATACAAATGCAATACTTGAGATTAATATCGTAGCAGTTAAAATGACCTGTATGCAATGTGATAATCATTATGAAAGCCCAATGCTTGATACTTACTGCCCTGTTTGTGGCAATTCTAATTACAGAATAACGGATGTTACTCCATTCAACATTGACTTTATTGAAGTAGAGGAATAGTACTATGTGTGGAGAATGCGGATGCAAACCAATTGACTTAAAGCACAATCATGAGCACAATCATGAGCACAATCATGAGCACAATCATGAGCATAATCATGAGCATAATCATGAGCATAATCATGAGCATAATCATGAGCATAATCATGAGCTAACACCTAAACAAAATACTAGTAGCCAGCAGCGAATTGAGATTAACATTCCTGTTTTGGAAAACAATGATTATTTTGCTAAACTCAACAGAGATTTTTTTTCAAACCGGCACATATTCGTTGTAAATCTGATCAGTTCGCCTGGAAGCGGAAAAACAACAATAGTAGAGTATCTTGCGAGCTTTTACAAAACGTCTATGGCACTTGTTGTTGGTGATATTCAAACACATCGGGATGCAGATCGGGCACGTGCCGCAGGTTGTCAATCTGTTCAAATAGAAACACTTGGAGCATGCCATCTTGACGCAAAGAGTGTTGCTGAGGCAGTCAAGTCACTTGATTTGAACGGGATTAAACTTCTTGTAATTGAAAATGTGGGCAATCTCGTTTGTCCATCAACGTACGATCTTGGTGAAAATGAAAAAATTGCTGTTTTGTCACTTCCAGAAGGTGATGATAAAGTAATGAAATATCCAGCGCTTTTTTACAGAGTCCAAACTGTACTTTTAAACAAAATTGATCTTGAAGGGATTGTCCCTTTCGATAAGAATAAAGTAAAAAGTGAATGCACAATGCTTAATCCATCTGTCAACATTTTAGACATTTCATCAATTAAAGGTATCGGTATGGATACGTTGACTTCATACCTATCCGCAAAAATGTTTTAATATTGGTACGGTTTCTATTATGACAACAGTATCCGTTGAAATTACTATCCGGGGGACAGTACAGGGTGTCGGTTTCAGACCCTTTGTAGCACGTACTGCATCTGCACTCGGAATTAAAGGATCTGTCTGCAATACTGATTCAGGTGTACAAATAAAAGCACATGGATCTGATTCCGTAATAAGTAGTCTTTTATATAAAATTAAA
>Ga0153915_10006761_pt1 | contig 10775 bp, 7 predicted proteins | sample Opewatmetagenome_2_FD_107003 | JGI IMG/M metagenome (GOLD analysis project Ga0153915, IMG submission 107003) | Freshwater wetland microbial communities from Ohio, USA - Open water 3 Core 3 Depth 3 metaG | ecosystem: Environmental > Aquatic > Freshwater > Wetlands | place: USA: Ohio, Lake Erie...
AACCGATAAGACCCCCAACAAGTGTGTGCGATGAACTTGAAGGAAGTCCCCACCACCATGTAATAAGATTCCATGTAATTGCTGCTACAAGGGCTGCTCCAACAACATTCAGATTCAAAACATCCTGTTCAACGACCCCTCCTCCTATTGTATGAGCGACTTTAAGCGGAAATACTGTGAACGCAATAAAGTTAAAAAAAGCTGCCATTGCGACAGCAGCAAAGGGAGAAAGTACTTTTGTGGATACTACAGTAGCAATGGAATTGGCCGAATCATGAAACCCGTTGATAAAATCAAAGATTAGTACCAGTGCAACTATAATGTACAGGAAGGTCATTATTTAGATTTCGGGTGCCCAAAATTATAAATAATGGAATAAAACGCAAAAGGATTCGGTGTTAAGTTACTGCAACAATTTGAACTGCCTGTTAACAAACATAAACTGCAGGTACCTATCTGAGTAGTGCTATTTTCAATTTTTTATATTCCACGATTTTACTAATTTTATAACTTCATCATTCATAAATTAATCTGCACCAATATGAGTAACATACGTAATCTTGAACCTAAACAAGTATGGAATTTATTCCATGAAATTACACAAATACCCCATCCTTCAAAAAAAGAAAAGAATCTGGCTGATTTTGTAGTTAAATTTGCTAAGGACCTTAAGCTTGAAACAACAGTTGATAAAGTCGGCAATGTTATCATCAGGAAGCAGGCAACAAAGGGCATGGAGAATCGTAAAGGGGTGATCCTTCAGGGTCACCTGGATATGGTGCCTCAAAAGAACAGTGATAAAAAACACGACTTTGAAAAAGATCCGATCGAAACAATAATCGATGGTGATTGGGTCAGGGCAAATGGCACTACACTGGGTTCCGATAATGGGATTGGGGTTTCCGCTGCACTAACGGTACTGGCATCAAAAAATATTCCGCATGGTCCGCTGGAAGCTCTTTTTACAATTGATGAAGAAACCGGGATGACAGGTGCCTTTGGAATTAAGAAAGGTTTTCTTCATGGCGACATTCTTATGAACCTGGATTCTGAAGATGAAGGTGAACTCTATGTTGGTTGTGCAGGAGGAATTGATGTAAGCGCCACAAAAAAATATAAAGAAGAAAATTCACCAAAAGGAATGGTTGCATATAATGTTGTCGCTAAAGGTCTTAAGGGTGGCCATTCAGGTGTTGATATTGCACTCGCCAGGGCTAACTCTAATAAAATAATGTTCAGGTTCCTGATGCACGCCGAATCAGATTTCAAAATCCGGCTTGCTGAAGCAGCAGGAGGGGACCTCAGAAACGCAATTCCCCGTGAATCATATTCAGTATTGCTTGTTCCGGGCACAAAGGCAAAAGAATTCGAGAAACTCGTTAAAGGGTACGATAAAATGTACAAAGCTGAATTTGCTGAAACTGAGCCTACACTCTCATTTACCTGCAAAAAGGTTGAATTGCCCAAAAAAGTAATGAACAAGGTTGACCAATTCAAGATCATCCGCGCTGTATTTGCCTGCCCAAATGGCGTCCAGCGCATGAGCCAGGCAATGAAGGGACTTGTTGAAACATCGAATAATCTGGCAATAGTCAGGTGTATTAAAGGGAAGTTTGAAGCACATAATCTTACACGCAGTTCTGTTGATTCTGCCAAAGAATCAACTGCCTGGAGAATCGCAGCGGTGTTTCACCTTATTGATGCTAAAGTTACATTATCAGGTAGTTACCCTGGATGGAAGCCAAATATGGAATCACCAATACTCAAAACACTTAGCGGCGTATACGAAAAAATGTACGGCAAAACACCAGAAATAAAAGCAATACATGCCGGTCTCGAATGCGGATTATTGGGGGGAGTTTATCCAAAACTTGATATGATATCATTCGGTCCGACTATCAAATATCCGCATTCTCCTGATGAAAAGGTTAATATACAATCAGTTAAGAAGTTCTTTGATTTTCTGTGTGAAGGATTGAAACAAGTGCCTGTTAAATAAGGCTGGAGGCAAAGGGCAGGGAGCAGGGAGCAGGGAGCAGGGAGCAGGGAGCAGGGAGCAAGGAACGGAGAGCAAGGAGCAATGCACAGTAGAGGCTATTCCGCGTTTATTTCAACAAGTATATCATCCTTCATTACGTTGCAGTTGGCTTTCGCCAGGACTTTTATAATTTTACCGTTTACCGGTGACTGAATTTCGTTCTGCATCTTCATTGCTTCAAGTATAACCAAAGGTTCCCCGCGAAGTACGTTTGATCCTTCACGAACCAGAACATCGATAATTTTACCGGGCATCGGAGCTTTAAGAACTTCCTTTTCTGCCTTTCCCCGTGCAGAGTTAAGCACTTTCATTCTTTGCATTGAAAAAGGAGTCTCAACCGTAAACGTATAACTTATATCATTGAAAAGTATCTCGTATTTATTCTGGCGAGATCTTATGATTTCAACAGGGTATTTCCTGTTTTTCCATAAGATATAAGTTCCATACTTATCATCATCCTTTAGCTTTACTTCATAGTCTCTCTTGCCAATCCGTATAGAATGTTTCAGAGGCTGGGGGAAACAAAACCTCTTATTTTCAGAGGAAAGGGCGTATAGCTTCTTAATATTCAGCTTATCATTCGGCATGATCATTCACCTGGTTAAAACTGGTTAATTCTTTTATTCATGAGCCATGGGCTCATCTCTTTTCCATTTTCGAAATCTACATTGATGCTTGTATCCGTAAGGTTTTCTTCGATAAACAATTTTGTAGCGAGCCATGCCGCCAGCATTTCCTCATATTCACTGTTCAAATAGTATTTATCAAGATCTCTTTCGATGAAGGCAGTAGTGAAACTGCCGTCAAGGAATTTAGGATTGCGGACCAGCATTCTGAAGAACGGGAGAGTGGTCTTTGTCCCTTTTATCCATACTTTATCGAGAGCCATCTTACAGTTTCGGATTGCATCTTTACGGTCTTTTCCTTTTATTATCAATTTGGCAATCATTGAGTCAAAATTTGCTACAATGGAGGATCCTGCCTGAACACCTGTGTCAACCCTCACATATGGTTCGTTTGGCAGGCTAAGTTTCTCTATTTTACCTGGATCAGGCGCAAAACCAGACTGAACATTTTCAGCATTTATGCGGCATTCTATTGCCCAACCTTTGAGTTTTATATCTTCCTGACGGTATTTAAGAACCTCTCCGTTGGCGATACGGATTTGTTGCTCGATCAGGTCAATACCAGTAATAATCTCAGTAACAGGATGTTCTACCTGGATCCTGGTATTCATCTCCATGAAATAAAAATTCTTCTCCGAATCAAGAAGAAACTCGACTGTACCCGCTGAATAATATTTTACTGCACTGGCAATCTGGATTGCGATTTTCCCCATTTTCTTCCGGAGATTGTTATCCAAAGCTGGAGAAGGTGCCTCTTCAAGAAGTTTCTGGTGTTTCCTTTGTATTGAACACTCCCTTTCTCCAAGATGAACTATGTTCCCTTTGGTATCTCCAAGTATTTGAAATTCTATATGTTTAGGGTTCTCAATGTATTTTTCGAGGAAAACAGAAGGGTCATTGAAAGCTTTTTCCGCTTCCTTGCTGGCAATAGTGAACATCTTTGCCATCTCCTCTGATTTTCTAACGATCCTCATACCCCTGCCACCGCCCCCGGAAGCTGCTTTTATGATAACAGGATAGCCTATTCTTTCGGCGATTGAAATCGCTTCTTCCTCATCATCAATATTGCCTTCGCTCCCCATAGCCATCGGTATGTTGGCAGCTAAAGCAATCCTGCGGGCAATTGTTTTATTGCCCATTTTATAAAGGGCATCAGGTGACGGACCAATAAAAATTATTTTATTTTCAATACACTTCTGGGCAAAATATGCGTTTTCCGCAAGGAATCCGTAGCCGGGATGTACAGCATCAGATTTAGTTTTTTGGGCAATTTCAATGAGTTTTTCAATATTAAGAAATACAGGAATTTCAGAAGTGTCTTCAGTATTATCAAATATGATGTCTGTCTTTGAAAGATACATAGCATTCGGCTCAAATGCAGTCCTGATCCCAACTGTCTCTATTTCCATCCTATGAGCTGTCTTCATTATCCTGACAGCGATCTCACCTCTATTTGCAACCAGTATACGATTAATTTTCATTATACTCTAACTTATCCTGATTTCTTCTCTAACCCACCCCTCACCCCTCCAGGGAGGGAATCTTAAGCATTTACTTTTGACTTTAAACTTTTAACTTTTTACTTACAATGGCATATTACCATGTTTCCTGGCAGGGACTTTAACCCATTTATTATTGAGTGCCGCGAAGGCCGAAATAATTTTCTTCCTGGTGACTGCAGGGTCGATAACTTCATCGATATACCCGAGTTCGTCTGCGATAAAAGGATTTGCGACCTTCTCACGGTATTTTTTTACAAGGTCCTTTTTAAGCTCAGCCGGATTTTTGGAACTTGCAAGTTCCTTTCGATACAGGATCGCAACTGCACCATCCGGACCCATAACTGCTATTTCAGCAGTCGGCCATGCAAAGCTAAAGTCCCCACCAAGACTCTTGCTGTTCATAACAATGAATGCTCCTCCGTATGCTTTTCTGATAATGACAGTGATCCTTGGAACCGTCGCTTCACTATAAGCAAACAGCAATTTTGCACCATGCCTTATTATACCAGCATGTTCCTGATCTCTTCCCGGCAGGAAGCCCGGAACATCTTCAAGCGTAAGTATTGGAATATTAAACGAATCACAAAACCTTATGAATCGTGCTCCTTTTGTTGATGAATCAATATCGAGGACTCCTGCAAGAACCTTTGGCTGGTTGGCGACTATACCAATGGTTTTTCCCTTGAGCCTCCCAAATCCGGTGACCAGGTTTGGAGCGTAAAGTTCTGCCGTTTCGAAGAAACTGTTTTTATCGGTTATTAGCTGTATAATGTCTTTTACATCGTATGCTTTGTTTGGATCATCAGGCACAATATCACGAAGTTTCTCATTAATGTCAGGAGTAGATCCATCATCAGGCACTACCGGAGGATTTTCAACGTTGTTAGAAGGGAGGTATGACAGAAATTTCTTCAGTGCCAGGATTGTATTCTCCTCGTCATCATAGATCATGTGAGCCACTCCGCTTTTACGGCTATGAACCTCAGCGCCTCCGAGCTCTTCGGATGTAACATCCTCATTGAGTACCTCCTTGACAACATTTGGTCCGGTCACAAACATGTAGCTTGTATGATTTACCATGAAAACAAAATCCGTGAGGGCAGGAGAGTAAACTGCACCACCCGCTGCTGGTCCCATAATTACACATAACTGCGGAATGATACCTGAAGATTGGATAATGTTATGGAAAATTGCAGCATAGCCACTAAGGCTTGCCACTCCTTCCTGAATTCTTGCACCTCCGGAATCCATCATGCCTATAATCGGGGTTCCCATTTTAAGGGCCATTTCCTGAATTTTCGCAATTTTCTTGGCATGCACGTAACCAAGAGATCCCCCCATTACCGTGAAATCCTGGGCAAAACCAAAGACCAGCCTTCCATTCACTTTCCCATGGCCGACGATCACTCCGTCGCCATAGGTACGTTCCACATTCCCGAATTCTACCGGATGGTCAGCGGGGGTAACAAAAGCATCCAATTCCTCAAAGGTGCCTGGATCAAATAGCAGGCTAATGCGTTCCTGGGCTGTAAGCTTGCCTTTCGAATGTTGTTTTTCGGCTTGTTTTTGGCCATATTGTTTATTTAATGCTTCCTGCCTTTCAACAAAAGCTTTGTAATGCTTACCTGATAGATCCATGTCCCTTTTAGTAAATTATTTCAGGAAATTAGCAAAAAATATATTATCTCTTTTTACAGAATTCAATAATAAGGACGCAAAAGTAGCTAAAATAGAGGTAATTTCAAATAAATCTTTCGACCGCGTATAAACTACTATTTATATTTAACTAAAATTCAATTATTTGACAATATTTATTTTTCGACTGAAAAAATATCATATAGCAGGTTTATAAAGACCATCTTCGTCTGACCCCAGCAATCCTGCCCTGATCATCGACTCGCTGGCAATATTCATCTTTTTGATCATTTTATCTGTTACAACGGGAAAATGATGCAATGACTCAATTTTATCTCCGATATATTCAAGGTCTTCGTCAGAGGTTGCCCAGTTGCGATGGTTAAAAGCTGTAAGGTCAAACGGTATAGAATAGGATCTGAGGGACTTGTAACCGTTTACGTTGAAGAAAAAGTCAAAATACGACATGATTAGTTCACGAAGAGTGCGGTAAACCGGTTCTCTGAAGCGCAATGATGTAAAATTTGATTTAGCAACGGCTCCCCAGTACCCATCTACCTTGAAAACTGCAATGACATGGTCATCATCGTTATAGGCTCGCATATCAACAATAAGTGGCCTGTAGCCAATAAAATCCAGCACAGCTGCTGCAAACAGTGCACCTTCAAAACAATGAGCTGATCTCTTTTTAATCACCCGGCGGGGTGATCTGCACTCATAATTTGGATTATAGGCTATAGAATCAAGGAATACCTGTATTGACCAGGGTGAATCGAATTTCTCAAGGAAGCTCTTTTCTTCTTTCGTCCATTTAATTTCCGAATATGGCTTTCCCATAATGAATTGAGTTAACACAATTTATTGTTTCCTGGAGAATGGATTCTGTTACTTTAGCTTATCAATGATTCTCTGCATTGCAGGATATTGCTCTTCCATACTTTCGAGGAGCCTGAACTGAGCTCTTGCCCTCTGAAGATTGTGATGCGGGTGGTGTATCTTGTAATAGTTGTCCCCGTCGATGTAGTCGGTCAGAAATCTTAATCCCATAATGTAGGTTATCAGTCTTGGTGAAAATGCCAGATACTCTTTTTCGGTATCGTTAAGGATTTCATTTGTTTCAGAAAGATAACCTTTGGAATAGGCTTCAAATAGATCTATATCCATTCTTATTTTATCCAGATCTTTCTCATCCTCGTCAGCAACATTTGCCGCAGTCCTGATAGAATCCCCAAAATCATAATGAACGTAGCCAGGCATCACAGTATCCAGATCAATAACGCAAAGAGCCTTGTCATTTTCATCAAGCAGGATGTTATTAAACTTTGTGTCATTATGTGTGGTCCTGACTGGAATCTTTCCTTCTTTTCCCAGCTTAAGTATCACCTTCATCTCTTCTGCCCGGATCAGAACGAAGTTAATCTCATCCTTAACATCACCAGCCCTTTTTACAGGATCAGCTACTATTGTATTTTCAAAAGTCTTAAGCCGTTTTTCAACATTGTGAAAAAATGGGATTGTTTCATGCAGCGGCTTTCCCGGAAGATCGGCAAGCATTGCCTGAAATCGTCCTATTGCTTTGCCGCCTTCAAAAGCCTTCACCGGGCTATCAACAATATTATAGGATCTATGATTAGAAATAAATATAAACATTCTCCAGAAGTTCCCCGTCAGATCCTGAAACCAGCTCTTCCCATTCTTTGCATTGACCAGTGTAAGGCATTCCCTTTTAATATCTGCCCCGGGAACAGAAATAAGCTTTTGTCTCAGGTGCCTGGTAACCCGTTCTATGTTCTCCTGAAGCTGGGGAATATTTTTAAAGACCCTGTTGTTCAGACGCTGGAGTACATAGTCATCCCTGTCTTTTTCGACTGTCCTTACAAGAAATGTATCATGAATATGCCCGTTACCTGAGGGTTTGGCTTCCAAATAAGAACCCTCAGCGGAGAAATTGTTAAAAATCTTTTTAAGGTTATACCCCATCCTTTATTTTCCTGCTTTGTACCCGATAAATGCGTAATACATTATAACCAGATAACATGGTATACATACCCAGTAAGCAGTTTGTGTGGAAAAACTAACAGCCAGTTTCCCATAAACCAGCGGGAGGATTGCACCACCGGCTATTGCCATTATCAGCATTGCAGATGCTGTCTTGGTAAATCTTCCAACTCCGTTAAGTGCCAAAGGCCACATGGCAGGCCAGACAAGCGAATTTGCCAGGCCCATAAGGGCAACAAATAAAACTGTTAGAGGAAGCACAAGTTCGAGCGGTTTTAAAGTTGTAAGGTCAATAAAGGGCATGGTGAAAACGACACTTGCAGGTGTCAGAATGGCTCCAAGTGCAAAGATCACTCCAAGAATGGTGCAAACTTTCAGAGCATTGCCCTGACTAATACGCCTTGGAATCAAAGCAATTCCCAATAAATAACCAATTACCATCGCTAATAAAGTCAGGGATGTGTAATATTTTGATGAATCCATGGCAATCCCGAGAGATTGTCCGTAACGAATTACAGTGTCTCCTGCTATTACCTCGACGCCTACATAAAAGAACAGAGCAATAACCCCAAGAATCAGGTGGGGAAATTGCCATACACTTGTTTTTTTAATATTAGCTTCTCCAACAGTTTCATCTTCAGCTTCTGTATCTACATCCGGCAGATGGACAAATCTCAATAACAATCCCAGGAGAACCAAAATTACAGCCATTACAATATAAGGCATGATCACCTTTTGTGCCATTTCATCAAGTAGAACTGCTCTTGAGGCAGCATCCGTTGCCTGTGCCAGCTTTTCCTCAAGAATATGCGAATCTTTAAGGATAATACTGGCCAGAATTAAAGGAGCTATAACGCCTGCAAGTTTATTGGCAATTCCCATTATGCTTATCCTTTTAGCAGCCGTTTCCGGTGGTCCTATTATAGTTATATAGGGATTTGAGGCTGTCTGCAAAAGAGCAAGTCCGGTTCCCATGACAAATAATCCGGTAAGAAAGAGTCCATAGGTTCTCGTCAAAGCTGCCGGAATAAAGATTAGAGAACCGATAGCCATAATCCATAGACCAAGAGCCATTCCGTTTTTAAACCCGGTCTTTTTCAGGACTGCAGAGGATGGAAGGGCCATGACAAAATAGGAAATATAAAAAGCTGCAGTCACAAAATAGGCTTGAAAATCATTAAGCTCACAGGCTGTTCTGAGAAAGGGTATTAGAATCCCGTTGAGCCAGGTAACGAAACCAAAAATAAAAAAGAAAAGTCCGATGATGGTTATTGAGAATACATAGTCTTTTCTGCTGATTCCATTGGATGAAGTACTGGTTGTCATAATATTATTCAGGTTTAGAGTGATGTGGCAAAGGCCAAAACTAATCTTTTTTAATAATGCGACCAAGAAAATATTGGATTTGTTTATTCCAATAAACCAAATATGTTTTCCTCCATATTTTATCTGGCATATCAGACAATGGAAAACTCCTTTTCGTCCGGGGATTATTCTGGCAGAAGATGGGCTTGCCGAATCTTACCCGGTAATCATAAAAATTCTTCCCTAAAATCTTCAAAATAATTATTGATCGTTTTAACAAATATTCTGCCTTTTTGATGAACTTTATATAAATTGACTTAAACTAAACACTTCTGTTGATATAAGTATTCATTTAAGAGTTAAAAGAATTCAAAATGCCTCAATTTAAGGCACTTTGGGATTAATGCAATTTGTCAGTAATTGTTTATTTTATTAGTTTTGAAGTGAAGCTTTTATTGGTGAAAGACGATTACTAAATAAAGCAGTAAACATATAGGAGTGGATTTATGAACATGTGGAGTAAACTATCTTAAATGTTATTTAATAAATATCAGGAATTACATGAATTCTTCAGGGCGAAAGCTTCTAATTTCTTCCATAAGTATTCTGTGCCCAGGTGGATGCTATTCATCCACGATATAACAGCTGTATTCCTTACTTTCCTTTTTGCATATTTATTGCGTTATAACCTTATTCCAGCCGATTTCCCGAGACATCTTGCAATTATCCAGGCTTTAATAACTCTGAGTGTCTACACAATTTTCATGATAATTTTCCGGTCATTCGCCGGGCTGATAAGACATACTACTCTTACTGATATTTCACTTGTATTTGTGTCCAATACCGCTGCTGTGGCGGTCCTCGTGTTGTTTTCGATGATAATGAACCTGTTAAAATTAGATGAGAATCTTATTATACCCTTATCTGTATTATTAATACATTATGTCTTAGTCTCCGTTTTTCTTTTCTCAATGCGCATTTCAGTCAAAATGCTTTTCAGGTTTGCCTCCAGTTCAATGAATATGTCGACAAAACGAGTATTGATCTACGGAGCAGGGGAAATGGGTTTTGTGGTAAAACGGGTTATTTTAAGCGATCCCAGAGGAGGATTCAGTGTTGCGGGATTTATTGATGACAGTAAAGTGCTTCAGGGTAAAAAGATAAACGGCATTCAGGTTTATGGCAGCGAAATTCTTTCTTCTCACTTTTTACAGAAGAAAAGTATCAACACCCTGATCCTTGCAATCAGAGCTTTGTCACCGTCAAGAAAAAGTGAGATAATCCGTACAGCAATTGATCAAGGCCTTGAAATACTTGAAACGCCTGCTGTTGAGAAGTGGCTAAATGGACAGCTCGAAATGCGTCAGCTGCAAAAGGTAATGCTTGAGGACCTGCTTGGAAGGGATCCTATAAAGCTGAATATGGAATTGATCCGAAAGGGATTGACAGGAAAAACTATACTCGTTACAGGAGCCGCTGGCTCAATTGGTTCGGAAATAGTACGGCAATTATCACGATTCATCACGCATAATATAATCCTTGTTGACCAGGCAGAGACGCCAATGTTTCATCTTGAAAATGAGCTCAGGAATAAATATAGGCATGTCAGATTCAAGAGTCAGCTGGCAGATATCACAAATGTTGAAAAAATGGAAAATATTTTCAAGGAAT
>Ga0153915_10006762_pt1 | contig 10774 bp, 9 predicted proteins | sample Opewatmetagenome_2_FD_107003 | JGI IMG/M metagenome (GOLD analysis project Ga0153915, IMG submission 107003) | Freshwater wetland microbial communities from Ohio, USA - Open water 3 Core 3 Depth 3 metaG | ecosystem: Environmental > Aquatic > Freshwater > Wetlands | place: USA: Ohio, Lake Erie...
AGTAGAGCGATTTGAGCGGCTGGAAGCGGTGGTTCTCGACCGCGTCGATCAGCTCGGCCTCGAGGCCCTCGAGCTCGCCGGTCGTGCCGAAGGTGCCGTCGTTCATGTGGCGGCCGGCGCGCCCGGCGATCTGGGCGATCTCGGCGGCGGCGAGCCGGCGCGGGCCGCGCCCGTCGAATTTGCCGAGCCGCGCGAACGCGACATGGTCGATATCCATGTTGAGGCCCATGCCGATGGCGTCGGTGGCGACGATGTGATCGACCTCGCCCGACTGGAACATCGCAACCTGGGCGTTGCGCGCCCGCGGGCTCAACGCGCCGAGCACGACGGCCGCGCCGCCGCGGTGCCGGCGCACGGCTTCCGCCAGCTCGTAGACGTCCGCGGCGGAGAACGCGATCACGGCGCTGCGCTTCGGCAGACGCGTGATCTTCTTCGGGCCGGCGTAGCTGAGCGTCGAGAAGCGCGGCCGCGCGACGAACTCGGCATCGGGAAGCAGGCGGCGGATGAGCGGGCGGATCGTATCCGCGCCCAGCAGCATGGTTTCCTCATGACCGCGCGCGCGCAACAAGCGGTCGGTGAAGATATGGCCGCGATCCGCATCGCTTGCCAGCTGCACCTCGTCGATGGCGAGGAACGCCACCGGGCGGTCGAGCGGCATCGATTCGACCGTGCACAGGAAGTAGCGGGCGGTGGGCGGGATGATTTTTTCCTCGCCGGTGACCAGCGCCGCGTGCCGCGCGCCGACAACGCGGACGACCCGGTCGTAGTTTTCGCGCGCCAAGAGGCGGAGCGGAAAGCCGATCATCCCGCTCGAATGGCCAAGCATCCGCTCGATGGCGAGATAGGTCTTGCCGGTGTTGGTGGGGCCGAGAACCGCGGTGAGCCGGGAGCCGGCCGCGAAAGTCGCCATGGCCAAAGAATCGGGCTTTCCGGGCGGCGTTGCAAGGCCCGCCTTGCTTTCCGCCGGCCGTCAGCTCGCGCGATCTTTTTCGTGGACCAGCGGCACGAAGGCGACGGGAAGAATGGCTTTCTCGGCGATGCGGCCGTCCGCGTCCTTGGTGACCACCGTCAGGTCCTGATGCGCGTAGGGACGCCCGAGCGGCACCACCATGCGCCCGCCGGGCTTGAGCTGTTCGAGGAGCGGCGGCGGGATTTCGGGCGCGGCGGCGGTGACGATGATGGCGTCATAGGGGCCGTTCTCGGGCCAGCCCGAAAAACCGTCGCTGCAGCGGACCTGGACGTTGCCGTAGCCCAGGCGTCTCAGGCGCGCCGCGGCCTGCGCCGCCAGCTCGGGGATGACCTCGACGCTGTAGACCTTGCGGGCGATCTCGGCCAAAACCGCCGCCTGATAGCCGCAGCCGGTTCCGACCTCCAGCACCACCGCATCCGGTTTGAGCTCCAGGAGATCGGTCATGATGGCGACGATGAAGGGCTGCGAGATCGTCTGCCCGTATCCGATGCTCAGCGCGGCATTGAGGTAAGCGGAATCCTCGCTTCCCGCCGCGACGAATTCCTCGCGGGGCACCTTGAGAAGCGCCTCGCGCACGCGGGGATCCATCGCGGGCTTGCCGGTCCACTGGGCCGTCTCGGCGTATTCGTCCGCGATCCGCCGCAACAGGGCATCCCGAGCCGCTCCCCAAGGCCGTTGCCTGTCGCCGTCCTTCGCCATGCCATCCTCGTTTCGCCATGCTAGACTATTTTCCGCTGTATGGCAGAGAGGGGGAAGGCCATGCCGATGACCCTCAAGAGTTCCGCCTTTGCCGAAGGGCAGCCGATTCCCAAGCGGCAGTCCTGCGAGGGCGCCGATTTATCGCCGCCGCTCTCCTGGTCGGGCCAGCCGGCCGCGACCAAGAGCTTCGCTCTCGTCTGCGAGGATCCCGACGCCCCCATGGGCATCTGGCACCATTGGGGCATTTACAACATTCCCGGAAATCAGACGGCGCTGGCCGAGGGCTTCGCCCCGGATGCCGAAGTCGGCGGCATTCGCCAAGTCGTCACCGATTTCGACCGCCCCGGGTACGGCGGCCCCTGCCCGCCGCGCGGTCACGGCAAGCACCGTTATTTTTTCCGGCTGATGGCGCTCGATGTGGCGAAGCTCGATCTGCCGCTCGACGCCAATTGCGAGCAGCTGAAACGTGCGGCCAAGCCGCATGTGCTGGGAGAAGCGGCGCTGATGGGCACTTACGCGCGCTGACGCGCGTTCAGTGCATCGAAACGACGGTTGCCCCGATCACCGGGCCGATCTCGCCGGTTTGAACCAGGATCGCGCAGGCGACGTATTCGTCGTCGTCCTCGTCGGACATCTCGGCGGTGAGCTCCACGGGCTTGCCGTCCCACGCGCCGATCTTCCTGACCTCGCGCACGACATTGGCGTCGGTCAACGTGCGGCCGGTATTTTCGCCGCGATCGACTTTCGTCACATGCTCGCGGTCGATGGTGAGCAACCACACGGTTGCCTTCTCTTTCGTTTCGCCGGCGGGAATATCGACGACGATCTTTCCCTTGCCGGCCATTTTCGCCGTGACCCGCAACCGCGGACGATCTCGTCTTGCCGCTTCGTCGATAAGACTTTTGACTTCCGACTCGCGCGATCCGGTGACGTCGGCGGCGCCGTCGATCACCATCTCCGGCGTATAAACGTAACGCTGGTGCAGCGCCGCAGCATAGAGATGCTGGCGCGCCGTCGTCTCATCCGAGGCGAAGGGATCCTTCCAGCCGATGTAATCCCAGTAATCGACGTGGATCGAAAGCGCGATGATGTCGGGTTTCTTCGAAAGCTCGCGCAGCAGGGCGTCGGCGGGCGGGCAGGAGGAGCAGCCCTGCGAGGTGAAGAGCTCGACGACGGTCTTGCGCGGCGCGCTCATGTCGCCGGTGCGGCCGGTTTCGATCATCGCGGGGACAAGGACGATCCCGAGGGCAAGCGCCCATGAAAAATGCCGTCTCATGGCGACCAGGATGGCGCCGGCAACCTGCGCGGACCAATCAATTGTCGGTGAAAAGACGAAAAGCCGCGGCGACGCCGCGGGCGGTCACGCCGCCATCAGATTGCGCAGCACATACTGAAGGATGCCGCCGTGGCGGAAATATTCGGCCTCGTCCAATGTGTCGATGCGGCAATGAAGATTGACGCTGCGCGACGACCCGTCGGCGCGCGTGATCCGGCAGCTCAGGCTCATGCCGGGTTTCACGCCGGCCTTGATCCCGGTGATGTCGATCGTTTCCGAGCCGTCGAAGCCGAGCGTCTTGCGGGTGACGCCCTTCTCGAATTCGAGGGGCAGCACCCCCATGCCGATCAGGTTGGAGCGATGGATGCGCTCGAAACTCTCGGCGATGACGGCGCGAACGCCCAAAAGGCGCGTGCCTTTGGCCGCCCAATCGCGGGATGAGCCGGTTCCGTATTCCATGCCGGCGACGATGACGAGGGGGACGCCTTTTTCCACGTATGTCATGGCGGCATCGAAAATGGTCATGGGTTTCCCATCCGGCATGTGCCGGGTCTGGCCGCCTTCGGTCCCGGGCGCCATTTCGTTGCGAAGGCGGATATTGGCGAAGGTGCCGCGCATCATCACTTCGTGGTTGCCGCGCCGCGCCCCATAGGAATTGAAATCGGCGGGCGAAACGCCGTGCTCGATCAGATAGCGTCCGGCCGGGCTGTCCTTCTTGATCGAGCCGGCGGGCGAAATGTGATCGGTGGTGACCGAATCGCCCAGAAGCGCCAAGAGGCGCGCGCCGGTGATGTCGGTCGGTTCCGCCGCCGTCTTGCTCAGGTTCTCGAAGAAAGGCGGCCGCTTCACGTAGGTGCTGTCCGCGTGCCAGTCGTAAGCGACGCCGGCCGAGGTCGCCACCGCCTGCCACATCTCGTCGCCGCGAAAGACGTTCGAATAGCGCGTGCGGAACATCTCGGGCGACAGCGTCGAATCGATCGCTTTCTGGATCTCCATGTTCGAGGGCCAGATGTCGCGCAAATATACCGGCTTGCCTTTGTCGTCCTCGCCGAGCGGGTCACGGGTGAGATCGCAGGCCATGGTGCCGGCGAGCGCATAGGCGACGACGAGCGGCGGCGAGGCGAGATAATTGGCGCGCACATGCGGGTTGATCCGCCCCTCGAAATTCCGGTTGCCGGACAGCACCGCGCAAACGACCAGCGTGCCGCGCTCCACCGCCGCCGCGATCGCGGGATCGAGCGGCCCCGAATTGCCGATGCAGGTGGTGCAGCCGTAGCCGACGAGATTGAAGCCGAGCTTGTCGAGATACTGCGAGAGTCCGGCCGCCGCCAGATAGTCGGTGACCACCTGCGAACCGGGTGCCAGCGAAGTCTTGACCCACGGCTTCACGCGGAGCCCGCGCTTTACCGCATTGCGCGCAAGAAGGCCGGCGCCCATCAGCACGCTGGGGTTCGAGGTGTTGGTGCAGCTGGTGATCGCGGCGATCACCACCGCGCCGTCCTTCAATTCGTAATTGGCGCCCTCGACCGGAACCGAACGCTCCGGCGCCGGTGCGGGACCGCCTTCTTCCGCCATGGCGCCGGGGCCCGACGTGCCGTTGCCGCCCATCGCCCCCGACAGTGTCCGCGCAAACGAGCTCGGCGCCTCGGACAGCAGGACCTTGTCCTGGGGCCGGCGGGGCCCGGCGATCGAAGGCTCGACGGTGGCGAGATCGAGCTCGAGCGTATCGGTGAATACGGGCTCGGGCGTCTCTGCATCGGACCATAGGCCTTGCGCCTTGGCGTAAGCCTCGACCAGCGCCACGCGCTCGGCCTCGCGTCCGGTGAAGGCGAGAAAGCGAAGGGTTTCCCGATCGATCGGAAAGAAGCCGCAGGTGGCGCCGTATTCGGGCGCCATATTGGCGATCGTCGCCCGGTCGGGAAGCGTCAGATTGGCAAGGCCGGAGCCGAAGAACTCGACGAATTTGCCGACCACCCCGTGCTTGCGCAGCATGGTGGTGACGGTGAGCACGAGATCGGTCGCGGTCGCCCCTTCCGCCAGCCTGCCCTTGAGGCGGAATCCGACGACTTCGGGAATCAGCATGGAGATCGGCTGGCCCAGCATCGCGGCCTCGGCCTCGATCCCGCCCACACCCCAGCCGAGAACGGCGAGTCCGTTCACCATCGTGGTGTGGCTGTCGGTGCCCACCAGCGTATCGGGGAAGGCGAGCGTTTCGCCGCCTTCCGCCTTGGTCCAAACCGTCTGCGCCAGATATTCGAGATTGACCTGATGGCAGATGCCGGTGCCCGGCGGGACCACGCGGAAATTGTCGAAGGCGCCCTGGCCCCAGCGCAAGAATTCGTAGCGCTCGCGATTGCGCTCGTATTCGAGCTCGACATTGGCGCGGAAGGCATCCGCACGGCCGGATTGATCGACCATCACCGAGTGATCGATGACGAGATCGACCTGATTGAGCGGATTGATGCGCTTGGGATCGGCTTTGGCGCGCACGATCGCATCGCGCATGGCGGCGAGATCGACCACGGCGGGAACGCCGGTGAAGTCCTGCATCAAGACGCGGGCGGGGCGAAAGGCGATTTCGCGCTCGGAACGGCGCTTGGAAAGCCAGGCCGCCATCGCCGCGATATCGTCGGCGGTCACCGAGCGGCCGTCCTCGAAGCGGAGCAGGTTTTCGAGCAGCACCTTGAGCGACACCGGGAGGCGCGCGATGTCGCCGATTTTGGCGGCCGCGGCCGCGAGGCTGTAATAGGCGTAATTCCGCCCCGCCGCCTGCAGGCTGCGGCGGGCTTTGAAGCTGTCGTGATGCGGCTGTGACAAGGGCGTTTCCCCCGGCTCGACCGCCGCAAGCGATCGGCTCGCGGCCCACCCCAGTCTGTGGGGCAGTTGCTGCTTATAGCAGAATAATTTAAATCGTATTAACCATGTTCTGCCGAAAAATCCGTAGTGAAATCCATGGGTTAGTCTGGACCTTCGGGATTTTGAGAAATCACATTGTTGCCATAATCCCGGCCCAATGCCGACAAATTTGGCCAGTTAAATCCCTCCCCATGGAACGGCAGATTGCTCCCTAGCATCGCCGTTCAAAAAGTCCGGTCTTCCCCGGGCCGGACACCCCGAATATCCAGCCTTCCCCCGGCTGGATACCCCTAATCCGGTCCTCCCCCGACTGGATAGCTAAGCGGCCACCGGACTTGTCCGGTGGCCGTTTTCTTTGTGCCGGGCGCAACGGTGCGCTAGGCTTTCGGCGCCGCCGGCCGGGGACCTGGAAATTTCGCCAAATCGCGACACTGCATGAGCCTGTTCGAGGGAAGGGATCTTCTGTGCGTCCGCGGCGAGCGGAACGTCTTCGCGCGAATCGGCTTTGCGCTCGACGACGGGCAGGCGCTGGTGCTGCGTGGCTCGAACGGCAGCGGCAAATCGAGCCTGCTCCGCCTGATGGCCGGGCTCTTGCGCCCGGCCAAGGGCACGATCGATTGGGACGGCGAGTCGATCGAGCGCGATACGGCAGCGAACAATCGGCGGCTTCACTATGTCGGGCATCTCGATGCGGTGAAACCGTCGTTGAGCGTTTCCGACAATCTCGCCTTCTGGAGCGCGCTGTGCCGTGGACAGATCAAGGAGGACGCGGTTCGTCGGGCGCTCGCGCGCTTCGGCCTCGCGATGCTCGCGGATATTCCGGCGCGCATGCTTTCCGCCGGACAAAAGCGGCGCCTGGCCCTGGCGCGGCTCATCGCTTCGCCGGCTTCCCTCTGGCTGCTCGATGAACCGACCATCGGGCTGGATGCCGATTCCATCGCGGTTCTCCGCGAATCGATCAACGAGCATCTCGGCGAAGGCGGGCTCGCCGTCATCGCTGCTCATGGCGAGCTCGCAATCAAGGGTGCGAGCGATCTCGATCTCGATCGCGCCGCGGCCCTCGATGTCGCGGACGTTCTGCAATGAGCCGCTTTGCGCTCATCGTCGCGCACGAACTGAAGCTGGCCTTCCGGCAGGGCGGCGGCGCAAGTCTCGCGCTCGGATTCTTCGTGCTCGCCGGCGCGTTGTTTCCGCTCGGGATCGGGCCCGAGCCGGGAATCCTTTCGCGCATCGCCGCCGGCGTCGTCTTCGTCACCGCCTTGCTCGCGACCATGCTGTCCTTGGAGCGGCTGTTCCAGGGCGATTTCGAGGACGGAAGCTTGGACCTCTTGGCGCTCTCGCCCCTGCCGCTCGAAGCCGTCGTGCTGGCCAAATGTCTGGCCAACTGGCTGCTGGCGGGGCTGCCGCTTCTATTTGCCGCACCCTTGCTCGCCCTCATCCTGCATCTGCGAAGCGACGGATTGATTACGCTCTTCGCCGCCATGCTGCTGGCGACACCCACACTTTCCCTTGTCGGCGCGATCGGCGCCGCCCTCACGGTGGGGGCGCGCAGGGGCGGCGTTTTGCTCTCGCTTCTCGTGCTGCCGCTCTTTATCCCCGTCCTCATCTTCGCGGTCGCGGCGGTGGATGCCGCGACGCAGGATTTGAGCGCCCGGAGCGCGCTTCTGGCCTTGGGCGGATTCCTCGCCGCGGCGCTGCCGCTGGCCCCTTGGGCCGCCGCTGGCGCCTTGCGCCAGGCCCTTGAATAGCCTAGATCAACCCCGTCATGCACCGCTTCGCCAATCCCGCCCGATTTCTCCGCATGAGTACCGCGATCTTCCCCTGGATCGCGGCGCTGACCGCCATCTGCATCGGGGCCGGCCTGTATCTCGCGCTCTTCGCCTCGCCGCCCGACTACCAGCAGGGCGAATCGGTGAGAATCATGTACGTCCACGTGCCGGCGGCGTGGATGGCGCTTTTCGTTTACACGCTGATCGCGGTTGCGAGCGGCATCGCGCTGGTGTGGAAACATCCGCTTGCCCATGTCGCGGCCAAAGCCGCCTCGCCCATCGGCGCCTGCTTCACGTTCATCGCACTCGTCAGCGGCTCGTTGTGGGGCAAGCCGATGTGGGGCACCTGGTGGGTGTGGGATGCGCGGCTCACCTCGGTCCTTATTCTCTTCTTTCTTTATCTCGGCCACATGGCGCTGATGAACGCATTCGAGGATTCGTCGCGCGGCGAGCGCGCCGCGGCGATCCTGGCGCTCGTCGGCTTCGTCAACGTGCCGATCATCAAATTCTCGGTCGATTGGTGGAACACCCTGCATCAGCCGGCGAGCGTGATGCGCCTCGGCGGGCCGACGATCGATCCGGCGATGTTGCGCCCGCTCCTTCTGATGGCCGTCGGCTTCACCGCATTTTTCTTCACCGTCCTCATTCTGCGCATGCGCGCGGAACTCATCGCCCGCAAGATCCGGATCGCGCGCATGGCGCGCGTTCACGGCGAACCGGAATGGACGCGCGCCGCACCCGGCGGCGCGGCCTGACGCTTTCGTGGATTCGATGGCGCAATTCTTTTCGATGGGCGGCTACGCCGCCTTCGTCTGGCCGGCCTACGGCGCCGCGGCGATCGTGATGCTGGGCATTCTCGTCGAGACGGTGCGATCCTTGCGCGCGCGGGAGCGCGAGCTTTCGGCCCTCGATCAGAAAAGCGGCGCGGCGAGATGACGCGCAAGCGCCGCCGACTTTATTTCCTTCTCGCCGGCATGGCGGCGCTCGGCATCGCCGCCGCCCTCGTGCTGACCGCCTTCCGCGACAATCTCGTCTTTTTCTATACGCCGACCGAACTGGTCGCCAAGCAGGTGGCGCCCGACCGGCGCGTGCGCATCGGCGGCCTGGTCGAGAAGGGGAGCGTCTCCAAACAGCCGGACGGGCTGACCGTGACCTTCCGCATCACCGACCTCAATCAGGAAATTCCCGTGACTTACAGCGGCACGCTTCCCGATCTCTTCCGCGAGGGCCAGGGCGTGGTGGCCGAAGGAAATTTGCGCGCCGACGGCACCTTCCAGGCGAGCGAGGTCCTGGCCAAGCACGACGAGAAATACATGCCGCCCGAGGTCGTCAAGGCGCTGAAGAAATCGGGACGCTGGCAGGAAAACGAAAAGACCGCGCCGGGAATGCCGCCGTCATGATCGCCGAGATCGGACATTTCGCGCTGGCGATCGCCCTCGTTCTCGCCTGCGCGCAAGTCTTCTTTCCCCTGGTCGGCGCCGCGCGGAACAACGGGCTGTGGATGGACGTGGCGGAGCCGGCGGCGGTCGGACAATTCGCCTTCGTCGCGGTCGCCTTCGCCTGTCTCGCTTATCTTTACGTCGTCTCCGATTTTTCGGTCGCGACCGTCGCCGACAATTCCAACTCGGCGCTTCCGCTCCTTTATAAGATCACCGGCACCTGGGGCAATCACGAGGGCTCGATGGTGCTTTGGGTATCGATCCTGGCCCTCTTCGGCATGTCGGTCGCGCTCTTCGGCGGCAATCTTCCGCCCCAGCTTCGCGCCCGCGTGCTTAGCGTGCAGGGCATGATCGCCGCCGGATTCCTACTCTTCATCCTGCTCACCTCCAACCCGTTCATCCGCCTCTGGCCGGTTCCCGAGAACGGGCGCGACCTCAACCCGCTCCTCCAGGATCCGGGCCTCGCCTTCCATCCGCCGTTTCTCTATCTCGGTTATGTCGGATTCTCGATGGCGTTTTCCTTCGCCATCGCAGCACTCATCGAGGGGCGCGTCGATGCCGCCTGGGCCCGCTGGGTGCGCCCCTGGACTCTGGCCGCCTGGTGCTTTCTCACGCTCGGCATCGCCATGGGGAGCTGGTGGTCCTATTACACGCTCGGCTGGGGCGGATGGTGGGCGTGGGACCCGGTCGAGAATGCATCCTTCATGCCGTGGCTGGCGGGAACGGCGTTGCTTCACTCCGCGATCGTGACGGAGAAACGCGATGCGCTCAAATCCTGGAGCATTCTGCTTGCCATCCTCACCTTCTCGCTGAGCCTGATCGGAACATTCCTGGTGCGCTCCGGCGTGCTCACCTCGGTTCATTCCTTCGCCAGCGATCCCGCGCGCGGTCTCTTCATATTGCTGCTTCTGGCGGTGGCCATCGGCGGCTCGTTGGCGCTTTATGCCGTGCGCGCGCCGCGGCTTTCGCCCGGCGGTCTCTTTGGAGCGATCAGCCGCGAAGGGGCGCTGGTGCTCAATAACTTCCTCCTCTCGGTGGGGGCCGCCACCGTCTTCATCGGCACGCTTTATCCGCTGCTTCTCGATTCGATCGGCGGCGACAAGGTTTCGGTCGGCCCGCCCTATTTCAACGCGACCTTCGTGCCTTTGATGATTCCCATGGTGCTCGTTATGGGAATCGGCCCGCTGCTCGCATGGAAACGCGCCGATCTCGCGGGCGCGCTCGCGCGGCTCAAGACGGCCGCCGCGATCAGCATCGTCGTCGCCTTCGCCGTGTTCCTCTTCGCCACGCACGGTTCCGTGCTCGCCTATGGCGGCATCGCAATCGCGGTTTGGTTATTCGCGGCGACACTCACCGAGTTCGCCGATCGAATGCGCCTCTTCCGCGGGCCGCTTCGCGATTCCTTGCGCCGCGCCGGTTCGCTTCCGCGCGCGGCCTACGGCATGACGCTTGCGCATGCCGGACTCGCCATCGTGATCGCCGGCATCACGGTCTCATCCGCGTGGCGGATCGAGAGCATCCAGACCATGCGCCCCGGCAATTCGGTCGACGTCGGCGGCTACACCTTCACCCTCGACGGGACGAGCGAAATCCAGGGGCCGAATTACACCGCCGGCCAAGGGCGTTTCACCGTGACCCGTGACGGCGAGCGGGTCGGCGTCATGCTTCCGGAAAAGCGCCTCTATCCGGTGCAGGGGATGCCGATCACGGCGGCCGCCATTCGCACCAACGGATTCTTCGATCTCTACGCGACCATCGGCGACAA
>Ga0153915_10006763_pt1 | contig 10774 bp, 13 predicted proteins | sample Opewatmetagenome_2_FD_107003 | JGI IMG/M metagenome (GOLD analysis project Ga0153915, IMG submission 107003) | Freshwater wetland microbial communities from Ohio, USA - Open water 3 Core 3 Depth 3 metaG | ecosystem: Environmental > Aquatic > Freshwater > Wetlands | place: USA: Ohio, Lake Erie...
ATACTGGTCTTTCATAAAAGGTATGACCTTTCTCCAGTAAGCGCCCCAGCCCATCCAGCCGTGTATCAGAATTATCGGCTCTCCGCTGCCTGTCTCGATGTAGTGAAGCTTGTAGTTTCCCGCTTTGATAAATTTTGACTCGCCTACATGATGTTTGGCGATGTCTCTTTGAATGTCGGCAACCGTGAATTTGTCGGCGGCGCAACCCGTTACGAGAACAAAAGAGAAAATCAGAAAGAGTATTTTAGCAGTTTTCATTTTCAGAGATTCAGTTCCTTTCCATTATTTTTTGACCACAGGGTCTATTTTTTTCAGTGTGACAAGCAGTTCTTTCTTCCAGCAAACCCAGCAGTCTACGGTATAGAGGGACGCCCTTAAGCATTAAGTTATTCGGGCCGTAAACTTATATCTCTTAGTCCTGCCTGTTCATTGAAATCTGGTCCGCCGGTATCTGTTTCATGGCATTGATGATATAGTTTGCCAGCTCTTTGGGCTTTTCCCAGGGGACCATGTGACCGGCCTTGTCGATGCATACGTATTTTGCTTCGGGAATAAGGCTGCTGTATTGCTCCTGCGTTTCCGGTGGTATTACACGGTCGTATTTTGCCGATATGACCAGAGTCGGCGCTTTAATGCCCGCGCAGCGCTTGTCCATGAAGTCCTGAAAAAGGCCTTCTTTTGTCGCCTTCACTATGGCTTTGCGGTCTTTCATTTCGTTGAGATTGGTCATAACCAGATCATAGATGAACTCGTCCGGCATTGGGTTTTCGCTGTAGAACATAAGCGAATGGGTATTGAAACGCAGCACATCCTCGGTCATCATCCACGCGAAATTATCAAAATGAATGGCGCGTCCAAACCTGAGATGCCACGGAAGAAGTTTCGGGTTCTTTTCCATGCCCGCCGCGCATACAAGCACAAGTCCCTTTACGCGTTCCGGAGCTAACAACGCCACTTTGGCCGCGATTTCACCGCCCATGCTGTGCCCCACAATGTAGGCCTTTTTGATGCCGAGCGCGTCCATAAAAGCGATAATGCGCCTGGCCTGGGCTTCCGTTCCGTAACTGACATCTTTTCCCAGCGGTTTGTCCGAAATGCCGTGACCAAGCAGGTCGGGAGCGTAGACGTGATACTGGTCTTTCACAAAAGGGATGACCTTTTTCCAGTATGCGCCCCAGCAAAGCCAGCCGTGTATCATAATCATCGGCTCTCCGGTGCCTTCCTCGATGTAGTGAAACTTGTAATTTTCCACCTTGATAAATTTTGACTCGCCGGTGTGATGCTTCGCGATGTCTCTTTCGACATCGGCTATAGTGTATTTATCAGAAGCGCACCCAGTTACCAGAAGAAAAGAGAAAATCAGAAAGAGTATTTTACCGGTTTTCATTTTCAGAGATTTAAGTTCCTTTCCGTTATTTTTTGACCAGAGCATCTATTTTTTTCAGAGTGACAAGCAGTTCCTCCAGAGAATCCAGATAAAGGGAATTGGCGCCGTCGCACAGGGCCTTTTCCGGGTTCTTATGAACCTCGAAAAAAACTCCGTCCACACCGGCGGCTACTGCCGCCCGCGCCAGATATTTTACCATATCCCTCTGGCCGCCGGATGTTGTCCCCTGCCCTCCGGGCAGCTGCACCGAATGAGTGGCATCAAAAATTACCGGATACCCCATGCCTCTTAAAATAGGCAGGGAACGGACATCAAAGACAAGATTGTTGTAGCCGAACGAAGCGCCTCTTTCGGTAATCATAATATTTTCATTACCGGCAGTTTTTATTTTTTCTATTATATTGGCGGCATCCCAGGGGGCAAGAAACTGCCCTTTTTTAACATTGATTACGCGGGCTTTTTTCGCGATTTCAACGACAAAATCGGTCTGGCGACAGAGAAACGCGGGCACCTGTACAACATCAAGCATTTTTGCTGCGGCATCAATTTCTTCGAAACGATGCACATCTGAAAGTACGGGAATATTCAACTCCTCTTTAATATTCTTTAATATTGCCAATCCCTTTTTAGCTCCGGGACCGCGATATGATTTTATCGAAGTCCTGTTTGCCTTGTCATAAGAGGATTTAAAGATGAAGGGAATTTTCAATTTTGCAGTAAGCTTTTTTAAATATCGGGCAGTTTCCATCGCCGTTTTTTCATTTTCCAGAACGCACGGACCGGCAATCAGAACAAATTTTTTATTATCCCCAATAACAAAATCACCTATGCTGATTTTCTTCATTCTTCTTCACTCCTGTTTTTTTTCTTCGCTTTTTCCTGCAAAAGTTTAATTTTCAGTCTCGGTATTTTTTGAGCGGCTTTTGCCGATTCGGGATTAAGCCTATAGGCATTGGTATAAGCTTTAAGCGCTTCGGTATAAAGCCCCTTTCTTTCATATGCTTCTCCTAAATTAGCATAGAGCTCATCATCCTCCCGATCATACTTCAACGCCGTCCTGTAATTATTTATAGCCATTTCCCAATTTTCACAAGCGGCATAAGCATAACCCAGACTCTCGTAGGACGACGCTTTTTTCGGTTCCAGTTCGGCGATTTTTTTATAATACCTGATTGCCGTGTCGCACTTTTTTTCTTTCAGGTAATATTCAGCGATAATACTTAACACTTCCTTTGTCAGAGGGACAGTTTTTTCATACTCGGCGATTGATTTTTTCACCTGTCCCATCTTATTGTAAGTATAGGCCAGATTATAATGCAGGTTGGAGTCCTTTGCGCCGTATTTGATGGCTTTTTCGTAATTTTCAGCCGAAGCGGGATATTTTTTCAACTCTCCGTAGGCGAAACCCAAATGTGCATAAATGGAAGCTTTCTGCGGGAATCTCGTCTTTAACTTTTCGTAATATTTTACCGCCTGGCCGAATTGTTTGTTTTTAAGCGCCAGATCGGCAAGACGCTCATGTGCATCGGCATCGGCTGGATTAATCTTCAAAACATATTCATATTCTCTGACTGCATCGGCGTCCCTCTTTTGTCTTTCGTAAGCCGTACCCAGATTAAAGCGTATTGTCGGTTCCTCCGGATTCAGTAAAACCGCTTTTTTCAAATTATCCAGTTCTTCGGACCAATGGCCCCCTCCGGCATACGCCGCGGCAAGATTGGCAAAGGCAACGGCATTTTTCGGCTGTTTATTTACGACCTCTTTATAATATTTGACTGCTTCATCATATTTTTTCAGTCTTAAATGAATGTCGCCCAGAGCAAGAAGCGCCGTTTCCGGTTCTTTTGAATGAGAGGCTATATATTTGTATTCATCAACAGCTGAACTTATCATATTGCTGTTTTTATAAGCTTCCGCCAGTTTAAACCTCACAGGGAAATCATCCGGTTCGATCCGCACGGCCTCACTGAAATTCTGCGCCGCCTGCGCCCATAATCTTTTTTGCGCCATGGACAATCCCATAGCTATATATGCCTGCGCGCTTTTCGGATTAGTTTTAATAATCTCTTTTGATATCTTAATTGCCTCGTCAAATTCGTTTTTCCTGATATAACATTTAACCATTTCTTCCATTGCCAGCGAATCATCGGGCTTGATAATCAATACATCCTTATATTGACCTATGGCTTCATCCAGTCTGCCCTGTCTTGAGTAAACACCGGCAAGAACCTTGCGGACACTGACATCATTTTTATTCAATTCTATGGCTTTTTTCAGGTATTCAATCTGTTCATTTACATTCGAAGAATCTTTGGCGAACCGGAACCAGTCCTGGGGGGTAATTTCTATTTTCAGCGGAATGACTGCTATCTTTTCATTGCGGTAATTTATTAAAATTTTGTAATCGGTCACTGTGCCGGAATTTTCAACGAAACTTCCTGCTTTAATTACTTTATTGACGAAATCAATACCCTTCAACAAAACACGCAGATCATTGTCTTTATTGCTTAGTCCCTCAAATTTTACAGTTGTGTATTTACCGGTAAGGTCATCACTGACCACCGCTGTAACGACAAATTCATCACGGTAAGTCACTTCCAGAGGACTGTCCTTGCTGACAATAATATCCTTGCCGTTTTTTTCCATTTCCAGATAATAAAATTCAGGTTTCTCCTGCAATACATAATAGGAAAACGTATTTTTTACCCTGTTTGCACTAAACGTAATGGAATGAAAAAATTGAGGATAGAAAAAAAACAGTAAGACAGAAATTGCCGTAGTAAAAGCAATCGCTGCCAGTGTCACTTTAACCGGAAAAGATATTTCCCCGCTTTGTACTTTTCTATTTACCTGTCTATTAACCATTAAGCGCTCACTTTAAATGCCCGAATCAGCTCCGCGGATGATATTTATGATGGACTTCCTTCAATCTCTCCCGTGTTATATGAGTATAAATCTGCGTTGTCGAAATATCCGAATGACCCAGCATTACCTGCACTGTACGCAAATCGGCGCCGCCTTCCAGCATATGTGAAGCAAAAGAATGGCGGAAAGTGTGCGGATATACCCTCTTTTCCAATCCCGCTTTTTTGGCGTAACCGGCAACAATTTTCCAGAGCCCCTGCCTGGTAAACTTTCCTCCGAAACGGTTTAAAAACAGCACATCCGTAATTTTTTTCTGCATAAGTTTGGGCCGTACCTCATCAACATAACGCCTGAGGCAATCGTAAGCTATTTTACCCACAGGAACAACTCTTTCCTTACTGCCCTTCCCCATGGCAATCAAAAAACCAACCTGCCAGTTCATACTGTTCATTGTCAGGTTGATTAATTCCGAAACACGAATTCCCGTCGCGTATAAAAGTTCCAGCATGGCAGTATCGCGTATAGCATTGGCAGACTGTGTGCCGGGCTGTTCCAGAACGGATTTAATTTCCTCTTTACTTAACGTATCGGGAAGTTTCATCCATACTTTCGCTAGTTCAATGTTTGCCAGCGGATTTTCGGAAATTACTTTTTCGCGAAGCAGATGCTTGTAAAATCCCCTCAAAGCAGCGAGTGACCGGTTCATGGAATTAGCCGCCAGCCCTTCATCCCGGATACGCGTCAAATATTCAATAATAATCCCCTCGGTGATCTTACTCACATCAGTTAATTTCTTTTCTTCCTGAACAAACAAAAGAAAACGGCGCAAATCACGTCCATAGGATTCCAGAGTGTTTTGAGCAATGCCCCGTTCAATCAGGAGATGATTAAAATACTTTGTCAATAATTCCTGCATGGGACTTTTTTAACGCAAATATGTCCGCGAAGCAAAGTTTTTTTTATTGACTTATTTTGCAATATCGTAAAAATGATAATTAGAAAATTGTATTAATTTCTTCAGGGGAATCTTACCAATGAAAAAAATTATTATTGCCTCCGATCACGGAGCCGTAGCTTTAAAAAGTGAGATTATATCCTTTCTGAAAACTAAAAACTGCGAAATAAATGATATGGGAGTAAATAGCGAGGATTTCGTGGATTACCCGGATATCGCCGTTATGGCCTGCAATGAATTCAAAAAAGGCGGATATGATTTCGGTATTCTGCTTTGCGGCACGGGAATCGGAGTTTCCATAACCGCCAACAAGATAAAGGGAATCCGCTGTGCTTTAATTCAGGATCTTTTTACCGCGGAAATGGCCAAAGCGCATAATAATGCTAATTTTATAGCTTTCGGCGGCAGGGTGAAATATTCCGTGCCTGTTACAAAAATGATAGAAAAATTCATGGATACACAATTTGCCGGAGACAGGCATTCAAGAAGAGTAGCCAAAATAATGGATGCGGAGAAACAGTCTTAAATAAATCCTTTAATTCAGGCATTTGACATGTCGGAAATTCTGGATAAAAAGAAAATTCGCAAAGTATTCCGTGATGTGCAAAAGCATCTGGCCATCGCCCGGTTAATCCGGCAATTTTCCACCAATAAAGACGATATTCGAAAAACAGCGCTGAACCATGTAAACCTTTCGGACTGCCGCAATGTTCTGGAGCTGGGCTGCGCTTTCGGCGCTTTTACCGAAGCGCTCAAAGGAAAGCTTCATCCGGATGCTGAAATCACCGGCATTGATATCATTCCCGAATACCGGCCTTTCTTTCTGGAGGCCTGCCAGCGTGCCGGTTATTCAGGGTTCTTTTCGTCTTCCGGAATTGACAGAATAAAAAAATATATTACCCGGTCCTTTGATCTGATTATTTGCAGTTATGCTTTGTACTTTTTCCCCGATATGATTCCGGAAATCGCCCGTATTCTAAACAAAGACGGAATTTTTATCACCATCACCCATTCTCAGGCGGACATGCGGGAAATGGTCGGCATTATCAAAAAGATCCTTAAACAAAATAATCTGCTCATTGATGAACAGCCGCTGCCCATAGAAATTATTTTTGAACAGTTTTCCGCCGAAAACGGTAAAACGCTTTTGCATCCGTATTTCCTCACAATACAGGAAATTGATTTCAAAAATGCGCTGGTTTTTCAGGCTCGGGAAATCAATCATTTTATGGATTACTTCCAATTTAAAAAATCTTTTTTCCTGATGGGAACCGGCGCTCATAATAAAACCATTGTTAATCAGCTTATGCTGGAGTTACAGGATACGGCGATGAAGAATAATTTTGTCACTATGTGCAAGGATGATAAAATTTTTGTTTGCTCCGAACCATTGACTTTTAAGGAAACTCCATGAAGAAGAAACGTCAGTTCTGCCTCTATTGCGGCGGCACTACCATCAAGAAATACGAGGATAATGTCCGGCGCGATTTCTGTCCGGCCTGCAATTCCTATTTTTATGAAAATCCCCTGCCGGTGGTTTCCGCTATTCTGGAATCATCGCGTGAGATACTTCTGGTTAAACGTGACAGAGCGCCTTCCAAAGGATTATGGTGCCTGCCGACAGGCTTTGCCGAAGCCGGAGAAAGCATAGAGGAAGCGGCTCTGCGCGAGTTGGAAGAAGAAACAGGCATCAGGGGAAAGATTGTAAAACTGCTGGATGTTGATTCGTATAAAAGCCGCTTTTACGGCGATTTGCTTTTTCTGACTTTTTTGGTGGAACAGAGCGGCGGAAAACTCTGTGCCGGAGACGATTGCTCGCAGGCACGGTTCTGGCCGGCAAACAAATTGCCTCCCCTTGCCTTCCGGTCAAACAAACGGGCATTGGATGCCTATATTAAAAGCAGAAAGGATTACTGGGCAATATTTGATTCTATTGAACAGGCTGATAAAAAAACACTTCCGCCCGCTTTAGCAAAAAATTCCCTGACGCGCCGTCTGGTCAATGTAATAATTAAAAACAAGGAAAAGATTATCGAGCAATGGCTGGAAGATGTCGCGGTAAATCCTTCCACCATTGAATACCATAAAGTGGAAAGACCGGTGCTGCATAACATCTGCGACAGAATCCTTTCGCATCTGACTCTCTGGATGGGCGGCGTCCATGATGTCGGCAAAATCAGGAATTTTTACACAAAACTGGGCAGGGAAAGAAAGAAATCGGGCTTTAAAATCAGCGAGGCGCTCAGCGCTCTGAGCCTTATACGCAAGCATATCTGGACGTTTGCGCTGTCGCAGGACTCTCTGCAAAAAAACCTGGACCTTTACATGACATTCGAACTGCAAAGACGCATGACGGTATTTTTCGATCTGGCAACTTTTTACTTAACGCGCGGGCATGAAGAAAAATAAATTTTGACAAATTAAGACTGATTGTTAACTTAATTAATAATCAATCCGGCTTGGCATAAGGAGGTTTACTATGGAATTCAAGGAAGCCATGCAACAAAGACGCGCCGTAAATTTTTTTGATCCGGCGAAAGACGTTACCGAAGCCCAGCTTAAACAGATAATAGAAACCGCTGCGCTGGCGCCTTCAGGATTCAATCTTCAGCCGTGGAATCTGATCGTTCTCCGGGACAAGGCACAAAAAGAAAAACTCAGAAAAGTTGCCTGGGATCAGCCTAAAATCACCGATGCCCCTGTTGTTTTGATTGTATTGGGCGACCGCGAAGGATTCAAAAAAGGCAATTACGGTTTCGAAAAAGACTTTGCCGAATCCGTTAAAGCCGGCAGTATGAAACAGGAGCAGTACGACTGGTTTATCAACGCGACAAATTCGCTTTACGGTGTTTCTCCTGAAAGGCAACTGGCTTTTGCGTGCAAGAATGCCGGATTTTTCGCCATGGCGCTCATGCTTGCCGTTAAAGATGCGGGGCTGGATTCTCATCCCATGGACGGCTTTGATATCGACGGCGTCAGAAAAGCGTTTAACATACCCGATCAGTACTGGATTCCATGTTTACTGGCAATCGGCCATTTCGACAAAACCAAAACTCTCTTCCCGCCCAAATGGAGAAAAAGCTATGATGAGATAGTAGTAAGTTTCTAAATTAATAATAATGCATGAGGTATTGTAAGGTCTGCCATACTTCACTGTGTATGTAATTTATTCCAATATAATCAGAAACCTGTTGTCATTTTTTAGAAATACGGCTAAATAAGGACAACAAAAACCAAGGAGTAAGAACATGGCCGCTAAAGTAAAGATGTATACGTTGAGCACATGCAGTCACTGCAAAGCGACAAAGAAATTCTTAAGCGATAACGGGATTCATTTTGATTATGTTGACGTCGATCTGCTTCAGGGCGACGACAGACAGAAAATGATAGAAGAAGTCGAGCAATACAATCCCAATCGTTCTTTCCCGACCATTATTATCGGCGACAATATAATTATCGGATTCAGAGAGGACGATATCAGGGAGGCTTTGGGCATCTGATGACTCCGGTCGAACTCTACGAAATGATGAAGAAGGTCCAGGAGCCCAAAGGATATTTCTTCAATAAAGACAAAGACTGGGTTCTAAGTATCCTCGCAGATCTTATAATCAATAAAGACCGCTACGGTTATATGTGTTGTCCCTGCCGTCTGGCCACGGGAAGCCGCGAAAAGGATGCCGATATTCTCTGTCCCTGCCGGTACAGGCCTGACGATGTCAGGGAATACGGCAGCTGTTATTGCAATTTATATGTTTCTCAGGAATGGAATGAGGGCAAAATTAAACATCAATACGTTCCGGAAAGAAGGCCTAAAGAGAAGGTCTGTTTTTAAAACCGCAACAGGTTTTACTTTATTTTTTTGCTCTATCTGGTTGTAATAAAATGTTTTTTAATATTTTTACTTGATTTATCGAGATAAATTATTATATTCACCTTGGACGAGAGGAAATTTATTAAGTCAGAAAATTTCAAAACAAGGAGTTCTCTCCATGATTAATATGTACAAATGCAAGAAAAAGAATACTCTCATCGGTGAAGTCTGCGTAGATACAACCTGTGAATGGCGCCTGAAAAACGAATCCTTCCTGAACTGCACATGGGTAGCCTGTAACTACGGGCCCTTTACCCTGGAAGAAGTGGGCGATATGATGGGCGTTACCCGCGAAAGAATCCGCCAGATAGAAGCCAAGGCGTTAAAGAAACTCCAGCACAAGAAAAGACGTGATCAACTTAAGGATTTTGCCGCGCCGGGCAATGACTGGGATAGTCTATAATTAAATTATTCTGAAGTTTTGTGATTACAAGACAATCTTACTTCTTCTTGTTCTTTTCACTCAGCATTTTATTTAACTGAATTTTACGTTCACTGCGGGCGAACAGCAGGGCGCATATTGACGATTCTATGTCCAAAGCGGCTATTTTGTCCATGCGCGGAACTATGTAGCACAGATTTTTCAATTCCTCGAAAGCTTTAGCGGAATAACCAGATAGTTTCTCCGCCATTTGCTCCGCCACTTCCATAAATTTTTCCGGCGGTTCCACTTTGGTAACCAAACCTATATTCAGGGCTTCAATGGCTCCAATGGGTTCTCCCAGCATTACTATTTCTTTAGCTTTCGCCACACCTACAATCTGGCTCAGCGGATAAAAGAAAGGATTAAAACCGAATTTCAATTCAGGATGGCAGAAAATCGCGCTTTCGGAAGCGACAACAAGGTCGCAGATCGTAACAAGATTAAAACCGCCGCCTAACGCTATGCCGCCTACAGCGGCGATCACAGGCTTTTTGCAGGCATAAATCTTTTTCAGATATTTCATCATTGACTTGAGAAATTCATCGCTTTCCTCGTCAGGCATGGTGGACATTTCTTTTATATCCATACCGGCCGAAAAAACGTATTCTCCGCCGGTAATTACTATCGCCTTGACTTCAGGATCGATTTCCATTTCAACGAAAACGTCGTACAACTCCTGCCGCATTTCCTTTGAAATTGCGTTCATTTCATGGGGACGGTTGAGTTTGATTACCGCATATTTTTTTTTCTTTTCAACGATTAATGTTTGATAACTCATTTTTTATTATCTACCATTATTCGCAGTTCCTTGCCTGTTTTAAAAAACGGCACTTTTCTTTCACGCAGTTTGACTTCAGCGCCTGATTTAGGATTTCTGCCCATGCGTGGTTTTCTTACCCTGATTTCAAAACTGCCGAATCCCCTTAATTCGATGCGTTCCCCATTCTTTATCGCGTTTGTCATCGAATCAAATATTATGTCCACGACGTAAGCCACATCCTTCAGAGAATAAGTTTTCAACTCTTCATGCAGTTTTTTGATCAAATCGTTTTTAGTCATATCAACTCTTCCCTCTTATCTAACCGGATAATATAAGTAACTGATTCCACCCTTGCTTTCTAATTTTTCCTTCAAAGAATTAGTAAGCTGATTTGCCGCGTTTTCCAGAAAATAATCAAAAACAGAAGCTCTCTTTTTGCTGGGATAAACCAGATCATACTTCCCGTCTCTTCCCGCTAACTTACTTGCCAGTCTGGCAGCCGAAGCCATATC